>Ga0210409_10000977_pt1 | contig 40462 bp, 36 predicted proteins | sample IncBWH17MmetaG_FD_161649 | JGI IMG/M metagenome (GOLD analysis project Ga0210409, IMG submission 161649) | Forest soil microbial communities from Barre Woods Harvard Forest LTER site, Petersham, Massachusetts, United States - Inc-BW-H-17-M | ecosystem: Environmental > Terrestrial > Soil >... | reverse complement strand
GGACTTTGTCCGTCGCGTCAATCACGAACCAATCACGCTGGACTTCATGGCCCTTAGCGGAAAAAGTTTTCATGTTGACTTCCTAACTAGTTTAATTCGCTCAAATGGTGGTTCCATCGCTACCGGAGACCGGGTTGTTACACCCGAGGCTGTTAACCCTGATCCTCGTCCTGCATCGGCGACAGACTCTTCCTTGTTATCTTTTCCTGAGCAAACGGAAAAGCCGTAAATTATAGCCTTTTCAAGGACTTGAGGTCAAACCGATTGAATAAAATCGCCATTTACGCTAGGAATTGTTGTAAATGCGGTTGTGAATGCGCCTGCAAATAAGATCGTGCCGCTGATACGAATAAAAGAAAACCCGAACTGCGCTTTGGCATCGGGTTTAAATCCACTCCGATGGAGGGGTGGAGGAGACATGGCGTCAATTGCCGGAAGGAAATCAATTCAATCACGCAACTGTTAGATTGATCTTAGCAAACGGAATTGTGCATCGCAAGGTGAGAAACTGAGGTTTTTACCCAAAAATACGTCTTGAATTTTCTTTTAGCCAACAAAATCAAGGCTTAACCCCGTCCGCCAAGAGCAGTTAGAATATTGCGACACAATCACTTCCCACGAGATCATATGGAATGCACAGTTCGCTGGACCGGCTCGTCCGGCATGACGTTTTTAGCCGAAACCGGCTCCGGCCATGTATTGGCGATGGATGGCGCCCCTGACGGCGGCGGCCGCGATCTGGCGCCGCGGCCGATGGAAGTGGTGCTGGCCGGCACCGGCGGCTGCACCGCTTATGACGTGGTGCTGATCCTGCGCAAAAGCCGCCAGGATATCCGCGGCTGCGACGTCACGCTGAAATCGGAACGGGCGGAGACAGATCCTAAGGTATTTACTAAGATCCACTTCCACTTCACCGTGCGCGGCCGCAATCTGAAGCCTAATCTGGTGGAGCGCGCGATCAAGCTGTCGCATGAAAAATACTGCTCGGCTTCGATCATGCTGGAAAAAACTGCCGAGATCACCCATTCCTTCGAAATCGTCGACGACCTGGCAGAAGTTGCCGCCGACTAACTTTAGCTTTAGATATGGTAGGCGACTGTTGTCATCACTTTCGACATCGCCTGCATCACTTTTTGCACCGGGCGCGGCATTTCAGCGGCCCCCAATGTCCGCGCCGCCTCGCCGTGAGCGATTTCATCGTCGCGCATCTGCTCGACAATGGCGCGCGACTTGGCGTCTTGCAGCGGCAGCTGTTCCAGATGGCTGCTTAAATGCGCTTCGACCTGGCGTTCGGTTTCCGATACAAAACTCAGGCTGCGCACATCGCCCAGGCGCGCCGCCAGCGTGCCCAGCGCATAGGAACCGGCGTACCAAAGCGGATTCAGGAAGCTGACGTGCGAACCCAGCTCACGCAAGCGTTCCGCAGTCCAGGCCAGATGGTCTTCCTCTTCCCTGCCCGCTTCGGCAAATTGCTGTTTGATCGCCTCGCCTTGGGCGAAGCGGCCCTGGGCGTCATACAGCGCCTGCGCACAGACTTCGCCGACGTGATTGACCCGCATCAGGCCAGCGCTGTGGCGCTGCTCGGCGGCATCCAGCACGCCATCAGCGGCCTGCAAGGCCGGGTTCGGTCGTGAAGCCGAAGCTTGCCCGGTGATCACCCGCAAGGCGTTGTCGAAATCGGCGATGGCTTTGTCTATGAATGGCATGTGAAGAATCATTTATGTAAGGAAGTGGCTGAATTTTATCAGGCCGGCGTCACCTGCTGCGCTTGGGCCGAAACACCGCCGCGTCCGCATAAAAATCCTGGTCCTGGTCACGGCTCCAGCCCGGCACTCCCAACACCGGTAATGGTGTCAGACGTCCGATCAGCGCATCTTGCTGCGTCAGGTCAGCGGCGACATGCTGGTCGATCCAGCCACGCTTGGCTTCGTCTCCCAATCCAAAATAAGATTCTGGAACGCTGATCACCAAGGTATGCGCAGTGATGGCCTTATAGGGCCGCACCAGTTTTTCCAGCAAGGCGTGGCCAAACAGCCAGACTTCCGCATCCCTGGCAAACATAGGGCCGTGTTCGATAAACACTTGCTGCCACAGATGCTGGCGCAAAGCGGCAATCAACGCATGCCCGGCGGCATTGTCCTGCACCAATAGCAAAGCGGCATTTTCATCAAAGATGGTGGCGGCGTCGCGTGCCGCGCCGCGCGGTTTGCTGCTGCCGGAGAGGGTGCCGGCCTTGGCCAGTTCGGCGGCTTGCAGTGCATTCAGGCGTGCTTTGATGGTTGGGAATGACAGCCAGATCAGCGCATTCAGGAAATCGTGCAGATTGTCGCGCGTCGGCACTTTGCCGCTGTTGCCGATAAATGCTTCGTAAGCAGTCGCTGCAGGCAGTTCGGCCTGCGCCACAAAACTGATCGGCAAACCCTGATAATTGCAGATGCCGCGTTCTTGCGCTAGCGTATTCAAGGCCAGCCGCCAGTCGCCAGCTGCGCTCAAGCGCTGGCCGAGAACGCGAAACGGTTTGAGCCAGGGTTGTGACCAATCGATGAGGGCGGCGGGAGTAGACATTTGCCGCGCATTTTACCTCGCGCATTTTATCTCGTGTGCGATCGGCTCAGCCCATCGCCCGTCGCAAATTCTCCAGACCGATCCCGGCGAAGGCGTCGGCGCAACGCACTACTTCGCCGATGACGATAATGCTGGGGCTGCCGAGGCCGCTGTCATGTAAAGCTTGCGGTAACTGATCCAGACTGGTCAGCAGTTGCGCTTGCGTCGCCAAGGTCGCCGACTGGATTACTGCCACCGGCATGGTGCCGGCCATGCCCGCCGCCAGCAAGCTCTGCTGCAATTGCTGGCAACGCGCAACACCCATGTACACCACCAGCGTCAAGCCGGTTGCCACCAACGCCGTCCAGTTCGGCTGCGCGCTTTCGCTCTTGCCGTGGCCAGTGACGAAAATCACGCCCTGGCTATAGTCGCGATGAGTAGCCGCAACGCCAATGCTGGCCGCTGCCGCCATGCCGCTAGTAATCCCCGGCACCACCTCGACCATCACACCTTGCCGGCGCAAATGGGCGCGCTCTTCACCACCACGGCCGAACAGATAGGGATCGCCGCCTTTCAGACGGACCACACAATGACCCGCCTGGGCTTCCACCACCATCAGGCGTTCGATGAATTCCTGCGAAGTCGATTGGCAACCGCCGCGCTTGCCGACGTGGATCACGCGTGCGTTAGCTTGAGCATGCATCAACACCGCGGGATTGACCAGATCGTCCACCAGCAGTACATCGGCCTGGGCGATCGCCTTTACTGCCTTCAACGTCAGCAAATCCGGATCACCGGGTCCGGCGCCTACCAGCATTACTTTGCCTGCGTATTCCACAACTTGTTTCATATTTGCGCTCCCAGTCAGACATCACGCCGCTTGCGCGACCGGATGGGCTTGTTTGCGATACAAAAATTCCAGCACCGAAGTCCGGTACTCGGCATACAAAGGATCTTGCGCCAGCGCCACACGTTCGCGCGGCCGGGCCAGCCTTACTTGCACAATGTCGCCGATGGTGGCGGCCGGACCGTTAGTCATCATCACGATGCGATCGGACAACAATACCGCTTCGTCAACATCGTGGGTCACCATCACCACCGTCGATTCGGTCTTGGCGACAATCTTCAGCAACTCATCCTGCAGGTGAGCGCGGGTCAAGGCGTCGAGCGCGCCGAACGGTTCATCCATCAGCAGCACTTTGGGTTCCATCGCCAAGGCGCGGGCAATGCCCACCCTTTGTTTCATGCCGCCGGAAATTTCATGCGGACGTTTTTGTCCGGCCGCCGTCAGCCCCACCATCGCCAAGGCCGCCTTGGTGCGTTCCTTCAAGGCGCTTTTGTTTTCGGTAGCGGAAAATACGCGTTCCACGCCGAGATGGATATTTTCATGGCAGGTCAGCCAAGGCAGCAAGGAATGGTTTTGAAACACTACCGCGCGTTCTGGCGACGGGCCGGCAATTTCGCGGTTGGCGCAAATCAACACACCGTCGCTCGGCAGCAGCAGGCCGGCGATCAGATTCAGCAAGGTCGATTTACCGCAACCGGAATGGCCGATCAAGGTCACGAACTCGCCCTTGCGCACAGTCAGGTTGATATCGCGCAGTGCATGGAATTGGCCCTTGCTGGTGTTGAACACCATTTCGGCTTGATGGATATCGATGAATTTGGCGTCGCGTGGTTCCATGTTTTCCCCTGTCATGACTTGATTTCGCAAACCCTAGTTCGAAACCTGTTCGTAGGTAAATGCCTTGGCCAGGGCCACCAGCAATTGCTCCAGCAGCAGCCCGACCACGCCGATCACCACAATCGCGATGATGATGTGCGGCACATTGAGGTTGTTCCATTCATCCCAGACCCAGAAACCGATGCCAACGCCGCCGGTCAGCATTTCCGCGGCAACGATCACCAGCCACGCAGTGCCAATCGCCAGCCGCACCCCGGTCAGCATGTAGGGCAATACCGATGGCAACAGAATCTTGGTGATGATTTTCCATTCCGACAGATTCAACACGCGCGCCACGTTCATGTAATCCTGCGGCACTCTCTGCACGCCGACAGCGGTGTTGATGATCATGGGCCAGATCGAGCAAATGAAGATCGACCAGATCGCTGCCGGATTGGCCGATTTGAATACCAGCAAGCCAATCGGCAGCCAGGCCAGCGGCGATACCGGTTTCAGCAAACTGATGATGGGGCCGAACATGCTGGACAAGAATTTGAAGCGGCCAATCATGAATCCCAATGGAATCCCAATCAACGCCGCCAAGCCGAAACCGACGGCGACGCGTTGCAGCGAAGCCAGGATATTCCAGCCGATGCCCTGATCGTTGGGACTGGTCCGGTAGAACGGATCGGCAAACAGCTTGAGCGCTTCCTGCAAGGTCAGCAGCGGCGTCGGAAACTGGCTGTTGCTCATCGCGATGATCTGCCAGATCAGCACCAGGAACGCCAGGCCAAGCAGCGGCGCAATGATTTTCATCAGCCAGGACGGCATGCTGCTGCGACGGCTACTCATTTTCGGTGCTGGCCTGGGTGTGACGACAGCGGCTTCAGGAACGGCCTCGGCCGTCACGCTGTTCATTGTTGCCGCTTGACGATTTTCGTTTGCCGCTGTGTCCATGATTGCGCTCATATTGACTCTCAGATAAATCGCGGTTGCAGGTTCAGCTTGGTCTGGATTTATTTATGCACGGATCTTGAAAGAAGCGGCATAGGCTTTCGGATCCTTGCCATCCCATACCGTGCCATCCATCAATTTCGAGGTCCGCAACACGTCCTTCGGCAGCGGTGTCTTGGTCATCGCCGCCGCGTCTTTGTAGAGAGCGATCTGGCTGACAGATTTGGCCACCGCCAGGTAATCCGGATCGGATTTCAACAAGCCCCAGCGCCGGTGCTGCGTCATGAACCACATGCCGTCCGACAGATACGGGAAGTTAACCAAGCCATCGTTGTAAAACTTCATGTAGTTCGGATCGTCCCAGGTCTTGCCCAGTCCGTTCTGATAGCGCCCCATGATGCGCTGGTCGATCACATCCTTGCTGGTGTTGACATAGGATTTGTCGGCGATGGCTTCGGCCATCTTGTTCTTGTTGGCGAGCGAGGTGTCGATCCATTTTCCCGCCTCCAGAACGGCGGCGATCAAGGCACGGCAGGTGTTCGGATTTTTGGCGGCGAATTCGGCAGTGGTGCCGAGTACTTTTTCCGGATGATCCTTCCAGATTTCCTGGGTGGTAATCGCAGTAATGCCGACACCGTCGACAATCGCCCGATGGCCCCACGGTTCGCCGACGCAAAAGCCATCCATATTGCCGACCCGCATATTCGCAACCATCTGCGGCGGTGGCACTGTAATCACCTTGGCGTCCTTGAGCGGATTGACACCGTTGGCGGCCAACCAGTAATACAACCACATGGCGTGGGTGCCGGTCGGGAAAGTCTGGGCGAAAGTGTATTCGCGCTTGTCGCTGGCCATCAGTTTGGCTAGCGATGCGCCATCAACCGCCCCCTTGTCAGCCAGTTTTTTGGATAGCGTAATGGCCTGGCCGTTATTGTTGAGTCCCATCAGGATCGCCATGTCCTTTTTCTGGCCGCCGATACCCATCTGCACGCCGTAGATCAAACCCGACAAAACATGCGCCGCATCCAGCTCGCCATTGGCCAGTTTGTCGCGCACGCCGGCCCATGAAGCTTCCTTGCTGAGGATGATCTTGATGCCGTACTTTTTATCGAAGCCGAGCAGCGACGCCATCACAACCGATGCGCAATCGGTCAAAGGAATGAAGCCGATCTTGACCTCGGTTTTTTCCGGCTTGTCCGAGCCTGCGGCCCATACACCGGTGCTAGATAGTCCCAACATGCTGGCTCCTGCCGCGAGAGTTGCGGTTTGTAGTATTTGGCGGCGCTTGCCGTCGACAAGCGTGTTCGGCATGTCCGGGGTGTCTAGAGGCATTGCATTTTTTGTTTCCATCGCATGGCTCCACATTGTTTCGGCAACAAAAAAAGGCGTCGTCCCGCCATGAACAAGTCATGCGGAAAGACACCTTTGTCTTATGTGGAAAAGACCGCCGTTAGCCGATTCCAGCGGCGCCAGCGTTGGCGCTTGAAATTAACTATGCAAACCACGTGCCAGGAAATTCTTCAGGGAGTCGCTGGTTTTTCGCTCAAAAAACGCACTCGCCTTGTGCGTTGCACCAAACACGCTCGCAACAATCGGGCATTTCTGTTGAAAGTTTGTTCAGCCCAGCAAGTCGGCAGCGTCGATGATGCGTTGCGCGACCTCGGACAGTTTCAGATTCTTGTCCATTGCCAGCCGCCGCAGCTTTTGATAAGCCTCCTGCTCGCTCAGTTTGTGGTGTTCCATCAGCAAGCCTTTGGCCCGTTCCAGCAGCTTACGCTCCGCCAGCTTCAGCTTGGTGTCGGATAGCTCCGCCAGCAGCTTCTGCTCTTGCCGGAAGCGCGCCAGCGCTACCTCCAGCACTGGCTTGATGCGCGCGGTCTGCAGCCCCGCCACGATGTAAGCGGAGACGCCGGCCGCCATCGCGGCTTCCATGCTGGAAGTTTTTGCATCTTCGGTAAACAGGACTATGGGGCGGCGTGCATCGCGGGTTGCCACTACCACGTGCTCCAGCACGTCACGGGCGTCGGATTCAGCGTCGACGATGATCATGTCTGGTTGCAGTTGAGCAATGCGCTCAGGCAGATATAAATCGGCGGGCAGCGAAGCGATGATGTTGTAGCCGGCCTCCAGCAAACCGATGCGCAGAGCCTTGCCGCGCGCGGCCTGGGCCTCGAACGCAGGGTCGTCGTCGCCATCGATGGCGACTGGATTGACAACAACTATACGTAGACTTTGCATGCTTGAAACCCGTGTCCGAAGACGAATCAGTGAGCTACGGTTAGACAGGATGGAAAGACAATTTATCCATCCCTGCCCTGCATGCAAGCAAAAATCGCACCATGACGATGCAAAAGGGATTTGGCAGTGCGCTTAAATGGCTTTACGCCATCTGCCAGTCTATCGCCTCGCCACCGTTCAACGGCACCAGGGTGGCGTCCCCCAGCGGCAATTCAGCCGGCAAGGTCCACGACTGCCGTTTCAATGTGATGCTGCCCTGATTGCGCGGCAGATTGTAGAAAGCCGGGCCGTTAAAGCTGGCGAAGGCTTCCAGTTTATCCAGCGCACCCGCCTGGTCAAAGGCTTGCGCATACAACTCCATCGCATGCAGCGCGGTATAACAGCCGGCGCAGCCGCAGGCATGTTCTTTCAAACCCTTGGGATGCGGTGCCGAATCGGTGCCGAGAAAGAATCGGGTGCTGCCGGAAGTTGCCGCGCGCACCAGCGCCTGGCGGTGCTCTTCCCGCTTCAATACCGGCAGGCAGTAATAATGCGGCCGGATCCCGCCCTTGAAAATCTCGTTGCGGTTGTACAGCAGATGATGGGCGGTGACGGTGGCGGCAACCGGTCCTTCCGCGCTCTCGACATACTGGGCAGCCTCTTTGGTGGTGATATGTTCAAACACCACTTTCAGTTCAGGCATGTCGCGGCGCAGCGGTTGCATCACGCGGTCGATGAAAACTGCTTCGCGATCGAAAATATCGATCGCCGGATCGGTCACTTCGCCATGCACCAGGAACGGCATGCCGAGCTGCTGCATGGTTTCAAGCGTTTTGTAGCACTTGCTGAGGTCGGTCACGCCGGCGTCGGAATTGGTGGTGGCGCCGGCTGGATACAGCTTTACCGCGTGGACGAAACCACTGTCCTTGGCGCGCCGGATTTCGTCGGGCGGCGTATTGTTGGTGAGATACAGGGTCATCAGCGGCTCGAACGCCAAGCCCGTTGGCAAGGCGGCCAGGATCCGGTCGCGATAGGCAGCTGCCTGCGCAACGGTGGTCACCGGCGGCTTCAGGTTCGGCATCACGATGGCGCGGCCGAACTGGCGCGCACTGTGCGGCAAGACGCTAGCTAGCGCCACGCCGTCACGCAGATGCAAGTGCCAGTCGTCGGGGCGGGTAATGGTCAAGGTGTCAGTCATGTTCATTCTCTTCTGCAAAAAATCGTTCCGGCATGGCTGCCGGATTATTTAGGAAATGGCGTGTGGTCACATAGTGTCCGATCAATCGCCAGATCGGGATTGAATTGCAGGCTGCGCAGATAAGGTGTGATGGCAAGCATGGTGCGGCGGCGTCTGTGAGGATTGCCATTTTACCGCAGCCGAGGGCGAGGCCTCACCTGGCCCCGCCATTTTCCGTCTGGCAGGCACTGCCGCTGCGCTCAAACCGGCAATAAAAAAGCCGCCTGGATATGATCCAAAGCGGCTTCTTGTCCTGCGATCAACACACTGATCAGTGAATGATTTTCGCCAGGAAATCGCGGGCGCGGTCGGAACGCGGTGCGCCGAAGAATTCTTCCTTCTTGCAATCCTCGACTACCAGGCCTTTGTCCATGAACACCACACGATTGGCAACTTTTTTGGCGAAGCCCATTTCGTGCGTCACGACCATCATGGTCATGCCTTCCTGAGCCAGGCCGACCATCACGTCCAGCACTTCATTGATCATTTCCGGATCGAGCGCCGAAGTCGGTTCATCGAACAGCATCGCAATCGGGTCCATCGACAACGCGCGGGCAATCGCCACACGTTGCTGCTGGCCGCCGGACAACTGGCCTGGGAACTTGTCTTTCTGCGCAATCAGGCCGACGCGATCCAGATACTTCAAGCCTTTTTCGTTTGCTTCATCCTGGCTGCGCCCCAGCACCTTGACTTGACCGATGGTCAGGTTTTCGCGGATCGACATATGCGGAAACAGCTCAAAGTTCTGGAACACCATGCCGATGCGCGCGCGCAGTTTCGACAGATTGGTCTTGGGATCGCCGACCGAGATGCCGTCGACAGTGATGTCGCCTTTCTGGAAAGGCTCCAGGCCGTTGACGGTCTTGATCAATGTCGACTTACCCGAACCCGACGGACCGCACACCACCACCACGTCGCCCTTGGCCACTTGCGTAGTGCAATCGGTCAGGACTTGAAATTGGCCGTACCACTTGCTGACGTTGTTAAGTTTGATCATGAGTATTTCTCCTAATTCCTGAATTCTGTTTTGCAGGCCAGGCCTTGTCCTCCGATGACAAGGCACTGTCCGTTATCGAATAATCGCAACCCGTAGTTGCAGCTTCTTGACCAGCGACGACAAACCGAAGCTCATCACGAAGTACACCACGGCGACAAACATATACATTTCCACCAGACGGCCGTCACGTTGCGCGATCTTTGATGCAACAGTGACGAAGTCAGGCACCGATCCCAGCACGTAGACCAGCGAGACGTCCTGGAACAGCACGATGGTTTGCGTCAGCAGAATCGGGATCATGTTGCGGAATGCCTGCGGCAGCACCACATTGCCCATCATTTGCCAGTAATTCATGCCAAGCGCATAGCCGGCAGAAATCTGGCCGCGCGGAATCGACTGGATCCCGGAACGCATGATTTCGCAATAATAAGCTGCTTCAAACAAGATGAACGTGATCAATGCCGATGAGAACGCACCGACCTGGATCGGCTCTGAAGCTCCCACGATCCAGGCGCCGATGTACGGCACCAGAAAGTAGAACCAGAAAATCACCAGCACCAGCGGCACCGAGCGGATCAGGTTGACATAGCTGGTGGCGACAAACGAGATCGGCTTGCTATGCGACAAACGCATCATCGCCAGCAAGGTGCCGAACAGAATGCCGCCGATCATGGCCACCACGGTCAGCGTCAGCGTGAACTTCATGCCGGTGGTGAACAGGTAGAGCCAGGAGCGTTGGATGACGTCAAAATCGAAATTCGAAAACATGATCAATGCCCCCCTGTATTGGTGCTGCCGGCGGCAATAAATCCTGGTATCGCTATCACCTTTTCAAGCCAGCGCGCCAGTAACAAGGCAATCCCCGAAATGATCACGTAGATCACGGTGGCGCCGGTGAGAGATTCGAAAGTCTGGAAAGTGAATTCACGCATCGAGTAGGTAGCGGCGGTCAGTTCCACCAGGCCTATCGTCAATGCGACCGAGCTGTTCTTGATGATTGCTGCAAATTCGTTGGTCAGCGCCGGTACGATAATCCGGAACGACATCGGCAACAATACGTAGCGATATGTTTGTGGCAACGTCAGACCAAGTGCAGTACCCGCCAGCTTTTGGCCGCGAGGGAGTGCATTAATGCCAGCGGATACTTGTACAGCAATCCGCGACGACGTAAAAAAACCCAGCGCCAGGAAGGCGGTGATAAATGATGCGTTCGGCAGGCTCTTGAGCCAGCCGCCAATGCTCGCAGGGACGATTTCCGGCATGACGAAATACCAGAGAAACATCTGCACGATCAGCGGGATATTACGAAATAATTCAACGTAGCCATTGGCCACGCGGACTGCCCATTTGTTCGGCATGGTGCGAATCGTACCAATCACCGTGCCAATGACCAGCGCCATGATCCAGGCCCCTGCGGACAGCGCAAGCGTCCACTTCAGACCGGCCAGCAAGGTGTCCAGATAAGTACTGACACCGTCGGGAGACTCTTGCCAGAAGATGCCCCAGTTCCAGTTGTAATGCATATTAAGTCCCCTCTATTACTCTCTGTTCGATTGCTGCTGCCTGTATCCGGCGCACGTATTGTGCGCCGCAGCAATTCAATTCCAGATACAAAACGGGAGGCTTGCGCCTCCCATTCCGTTCTTATGTTGCCAATCTTATTTTTTCTTCAAAGATTGTTTTTGTGCTTCAGGCACGGCAGCGTAAGCAGCCGGATCGCCCGAATCAGTCGGATTGGCAAATGCAGCCTTCAATTGCGGGCTGACTGGCACGTTCAGGTTGACGCCCTTAGGTGGGATTGGCTTCAAGAACCATTTTGCATAGATATCATTGATCTGGCCTGATTTGTAGACATTGGCCAATGCAGTATCGACCGCCTTCTTGAAAGCTGGATCGTCTTTGCGCTCGATGATGCCGTACGGCTCAACCGACAAGGCTTCCGAAGTGATCACGTAATCGTTTGGTGCCCGCGAGCTTGCAGCCAGCGACGCCAGCAAGATGTCATCCATCGCAAACGCTACGGCACGGCCGGTTTCGACCATCAGGAAAGCTTCAGCATGATCCTTGGCAGCCAGGATGTTCATGCCCAGGTTGCGCTCACCGTTCAGAATGGTGACTTGCTTCAGGTTCGAAGTACCGGAAGTCGAGACGATGGTCTTGCCCTTCAGGTCATCCAGCGTCTTGATGTTGGACGATTTTTTAGCCAGCAAGCGGTTTGCCGTCACGTACATGGTCGGCGCAAAGGAAACCACCTTTTGACGCTCTGCATTGTTGGTGGCGGAATCGCAGGACAGGTCGATCGTGCCGTTCGAGATCAGCGGGATACGGGTAGCCGAAGTCACTGGCACCATCTTGACGTTCAGAGCGGTCATACCGAGTTGCTTCTGAATGGCGGTCGCGGCTTTCAGGCACAAATCGATTGAATAACCTTGATAGGACTGTTTGTCATCAAGGTAAGAAAAAGGAATGGAAGAATCGCGTACACCCAGAGTAATAGTGCCGGTATCTTTGATTTTTTTGAGTGTTCCGGTCAGTTCTTGCGCTTGTACGGAGCCAACCATCACTCCCAAGCTAACCAAAGCAGCAACTAATTTCGATGACATCATAACAACTCCCGTAGAAAAATTATCTGTATAGTTTAACAAACTCGCTGCCTCAGCAGCAGACTTAAACTCATGCTTATTTATTATTCTCACCTCTTCTCCAAAAATCCCTGTCTCCACCTTTGTATAAATTAACAATTACAGCCAATTTTCTTGTGTTTAGTTGCCAACCTGATCCGACGGAAAGCGCAACGACTCTCTGAAAAGATAGCCCATCGGCATATTCAACGTAAGATTATTTTTTGCCGGAATCGGACTCAGGAACCACTTGGTGTACAACTTATAGATCTCGCCGTCGTGGATGATGCGCCCCATTTCACGGTCGACTACTGCCTTGTATGCGGCATCGTTCTTAGGCAGCATGATAGCGTAAGGTTCCGTGGTCAAAGGTTCTCCAACCACCGCGTATGCAGCCGGATCCTTGGCGGTAGCCTTTAATCCATAGAGCAGTACATCGTCCATCACAAAGGCATCGGCAGCCTTGTCTTCCACCATCTTGAATGATTCGTTGTGATCACGTCCTTCCAACACGGTCATATTCAGCGAACGTACCTGGCCACGGTCTATCAGCGATTTGACACTGGTCGTGCCTTTGGTCGTCACCACTTTTTTGTCGCGCAGATCCGGCCAGTTTTTAATCTTGTCTTCAGTCCGCACCAGCATCCGCGACGAAGCCATGAAATGCGCAATGGTAAAGCCGACCTTCTTGCGCCGCTCCGCATTGTTAGTGGTTGAGCCACATTCCAGATCGATTTTTCCACTTGCAATCATATCGATCCGATTAGATGAGGTGACTGGAACATAAGCGATATTCAATTGCGGCAGCTTCAATTGCTGCTTCACCGCATCGGCTATCTTGAGACACAGATCGACAGCATAGCCAACCGGCTTTTTATCCTGATCCACAAAAGAAAACGGGAATGAGGCTTCTCGATAGCCAAGCGTGATGGTCTTGCTATCACGGATTTTTGCCAGTACATCTTCCGCGTGAGCAGCTGCCGCCGCGACGCTCAACATCAATGCCAACGCCACGGCCACGCCTGCATTACGCCGTGCCACCACCTTGCTACCCTGACCGTCCTTGCCTTCCCGAATTGCCACGTTACTCTCCTGTTGATTTGCGCTGTCGATATATTTTTTATGCAATGAATATTCTTAATGCAATATTCAAGCCAGCTGTTTCCTTGTCCGTGGCAACTGCTATCGCGTCACTCTTATGCAGACAATGCCCCGCATGCAAGCAGGGCCAAACAACACAAGCTCAAGCGGCATGCCGATTGAGCTTGTGCAAAACATTTCGACTATAACGCAACATCAATCAAGGATACAAACCTCGCATTTCGCGCGCTTGCAACACGCGGGTACAAGCGACGATAAAGGCCGCGGTGCGCAGCGATACTTTCTTTTCCTCAGCCAGTTGCCAGACTGCGGTGAACGCTTCGCGCATGATGCGGGTAAGGCGCAGATTGATTTCGTCTTCGGTCCAGAAGAAGCTAGAGAAATCCTGCACCCATTCGAAGTAACTCACGGTCACGCCGCCGGCGTTGGCGATCACGTCAGGCACTACCAGCACACCCTTCTCGTGCAGGATGTCATCTGCTGCAGGGCTGGTCGGACCGTTCGCGCCTTCGAGAATGATCTTGGCGCGGATCTTCGGCGCATTCTCTACGGTGATTTGCTGCTCCAATGCGGCAGGCACCAAAATATCGCAATCGACCGCCCAAAACTGCGCACGGTCGCTGATTTCTTCGCCGCCTTTGAAACCGGCGACACTGCCGGTTTCATTAACGTGGGCTTGCAACGCCGCGACGTCGAGGCCGCTGGAACGCACCACGGTAGAAATATGATCCTGCACCGCCACCACTTTGGCGCCGGCTTCCGAGAACAAGCGTGCAGCAATACCGCCAACATTACCGAAACCCTGCACGGCAACCTTGGCGCCGTGGATATCCAAGCCACGCTTGACAGCGGCTTCGCAACCGACCACGAACACGCCGCGACCGGTAGCTTCACGCCGCCCCAGGCTGCCGCCCAGGGAAATCGGCTTGCCGGTGACGACGCCCGATGCAGTGCTGCCCTGGTTCATGGAATAGGTATCCATCATCCAAGCCATGATCTGTTCGTTGGTGTTGACGTCCGGCGCCGGGATGTCTTTGTTAGGGCCGATGATGATGCCGATCTCGCTGGTGTAGCGGCGCGTCATGCGCTGCAATTCACCTTGCGACAAGGTCTTCGGGTCAACCCGGATGCCGCCCTTGGCGCCGCCGTACGGGACGTTGACTGCTGCGTTCTTGACCGTCATCCAGGCCGACAAGGCCATCACTTCGGACAGGGTCACGTCCTGGTGGAAACGCACACCGCCCTTGCCTGGGCCGCGCGATGTGTTGTGCTGGACGCGATAACCTTCGAAGTGAGCAATGGTGCCATCGTCACGTTCGATAGGGACGTCGACGATCAGCATCCGCTTCGGACGTTTCATGGTTTCAACCCAACGGGCCAAATTGCCAAGATAGGGGGTTACGCGATCGATTTGTTCGAGATAGTCGCCCCATGGGCCGATGCCATGTTGCGTGAGATAGGATGGAACTTCGTGCTTGATAGTCATATTTTTGCGCGCTCCTGGAAGTTGCAGACCGGCCCCTGGAAAAGGACAACCTTTGAAACTACAGCGGGGCTAAATCGATCTAGTGGCGAATCGTAGGACACCGGCATAGGGCAAAGCCAATGCTTTGTGCGCATGTAACTATGTTTTTTTTGCATTGATATTAAATATGCAATTTAGACGTAGCGAATGCGCGCGGCAAACGCGATTTCGCCCACAGGGGATCCAAAACAATGCCGGATCGCTGGCCGGCTCAGAATTTAAGCGAGAGCTTGCGGGGTTTTGCGTTTTGCGCTTTTGGCCGCGCCTTTGGCCGCCTCTTCCTGCTGTTGCAGCAGATAGGCCCACAACCTTGCCACCACCGGCTTGCCCGGCCTTTGCACGGTGGGACGTTCGCGATACAGGCGGATTTCCATGGTGGCCTCCCACTCCGGCGTATCATGGTCGACGCTGGCCAGTTGCTTCAGCTTGACTTCCCGCGTCACGGCGGACTCCGGCAAAAACGCCACGCCGTGTCCTTCCAGCGCCATCATTTTCAAACCCTCCGCCATGTCTGTCTCATAGCGTTTTTCAAGGTAAAGCGGTTTTTTGGCGTCGGCCAGAATCAATTCAACCATGCGCCCGAGATAGGCATTGCTGGTATAGGACAAGAATGGCAAAGGCGCGGCCGCGCTGCCGGGAAACGCGAAATCAGGCACGCCGGCCTTATTGCAATGGGCATACGCGCGCAGTACTTCGCTGCCTAAGGTGATCAAATCGTAGCGGCCGGTATCGAGCTGTACCGGCTGGCGCGGATGGTGATAGCACAGCAGCAGATCACAGCCGCCGTCGACCATGGCCATCACGGCATCGTGCACATTCAGCGCCAGCAAGCGTGTGTTGAGCGGACCGAAGCCATTTTCCAGCAAACGGATCCAGCGCGGCACATAGGTCAGCGACAAGGTATGCGGCACGGCAAAATCGACTGTGCTCAAAGCGGTCGGGCGTTTGCCGCGCATCAGCGCACGCGCGTTGTTAATCTGGCCCAGCATCTCCAGCGCCTGCTCGTAAAAGACCTCGCCGGCTGCGGTCAGGCGCGTCGGATAGGAAGTGCGATCGATCAGATCGGCTCCCAGCCACGCCTCCAGCGACTGGATGCGGCGCGAAAAGGCCGGCTGCGTGACGTGACGCAATTCTGCAGAGCGGCTGAAACTATGCGTTTCCGCCAACGAAATGAAGTCTTCTAACCATTTGCTTTCCATGCCGCTATCGTAACGCGAGTCGGCGCCGGCGGCATAGGAAATTGGCGCAGATCCAGTCAACAATCTGCGCCGGCGTTGTACTTCTACACCATCCGCGGCTACACCATCCGCACCACGTTTTCAGGGTAACCGTCATCGACGCCGGGCGACGGGCTCGCCGCCTCTTCAGGATGCGCTTGCTGGCGCAGCCACATTTGCGCATAAGCGCCGTCCGCCGCCAGCAGCTGGGCATGCGTGCCGCGTTCGATGATGTGGCCGTGATCCAGCACCAGAATCTGCGCGGCGTCGGCAATGGTCGACAAACGATGGGCGATCACCAGCGTGGTGCGGTCCTTGGCGATTTCTTTCAGCTGGGCCTGGATCGCCTGTTCGGATTTCGAATCGAGCGCGGAAGTGGCTTCATCGAAGATCAACACGGCGGGATTCTTCAACAAAGTGCGAGCGATCGCCACCCGCTGTTTTTCGCCGCCCGACAATTTCAAGCCGCGCTCGCCCACCATCGAGTTATAACCGTCCGGCAGAGACTCGATGAAATCATGGATATGTGCAGCCTTGGCAACCGCAATGATTTCTTCCTTGCTGGCGCCCGGCTTGCCATAGGCGATGTTGTACTCGATGCTATCGTTGAACAGCACCGTGTCCTGCGGCACGATGCCGATCGCCTGGCGCAGCGAGGCTTGCGTGATGTCGCGCAAATCCTGGCCGTCGATCGTGATGCGGCCGCTGTTGATATCGTAAAAACGGAACAGCAGGCGCGACAAGGTCGACTTGCCGGAACCGCTGTGGCCGACCACCGCAGTAGTGGTGCCGGCAACTATCGTGAAATCGACGTCAAACAAAATCTGGCGCTTGCTTTCGTAACTGAAATCGACATGCGCAAAACGCACCTGGGCGCCGCCGGTCAATAACGGCCGGGCCTCGGCGGCGTCGGCAATCTCGCGATTCTCATCCAGCAGATGGAACAGCCGCTCCATGTCGGCCAGGCTCTGTTTGATTTCGCGATAGATGACACCGAGAAAATTCAACGGTATGTATAACTGGATCATGAAAGAGTTGACCAGCACCAGATCACCCAGAGTCATCTTGCCGTCAATCACGCCTTGCGTTGCACGCCACAGTATCAGCGTCACCGCGATGGCGATGATCAGCGATTGCCCAGTGTTGAGCAAAGATAGTGAACTCTGCGATTTCACCGCAGCAGTTTCGTAGCGCATCAAACCATCGTCGTAGCGTCGCGCTTCGTAATCCTCGTTGCCGAAATACTTGACGGTCTCATAGTTGATCAACGAATCGATGGCCTTGGTATTGGCGCTGGAATCGAGCGTGTTCATGGTGCGCCGGAAATGGGTGCGCCACTCGGTGACGGTCACCGTAAACGTGATGTAACTGACCAGCGCCACCACCGTAATCCCGGCAAACCAGATATCGTAATGCAGCACCAGATAGCCGAGCACCAGCGAGATTTCTATCAAGGTCGGCAAGATGCTGAACAGCGCGTAGGACACCAGCGACGAGATGCCACGCGTTCCGCGTTCGATATCGCGCGTCATGCCGCCGGTCTGGCGGTTCAAGTGAAACCGCAACGACAGCGAATGCAGGTGGCGGAATACCTGCAATGCAATGGTGCGCACCGCGCGCTGAGTAACGCGGGCGAATACGAACTCGCGCAATTCTGTAAACAAAGTGGTGCTCAAACGCAGCGCGCCGTATGCCACCAGTATTCCTAGCGGCAGCACCAGCATCGCCTGCGGATGGCTGGCCGTGATGGTCATGCTGTCGACCAGTTTCTTCAGCACCAGCGGCACGCCGACATTCGCCAGCTTGGCGCCCAGCATGAACAGCAGCGCCAGCGAGACTCGCCACTTGTAAGTCCAGAGATAGGGCAGCAAGGTCTTGAGTGTGGCCCAGTCGCTGCGCTTAGGCTGGCCGCTGCCCGTGGAGGCAGCCGGCTCTGGCGACGTAGAAGAATGGTGGCGCATAGGATGACGATCTTAAAGAATGGTTTAAATGGTTTAAGCTAGGGAAATGTACAGATATAAAACTAATTGTAGCTCTCGGGGGAAATAACAGATGGCTGATCAAAACAACAACCAATTACCGCCAGACACCATGCCGCAACTGCGCGTGATGCCGATGCCGGCCGACGCCAATGTCCACGGCGACGTCTTCGGCGGCTGGATCATGGCACAAGTTGATATTGCCGGCTCGTTGCCGGCCACACGCCGCGCCAATGGCCGGGTAGCGACAATTGCGGTGAATTCCTTTTTGTTCAAGCAACCGGTATTTGTCGGCGACCTGCTGTCGTTTTACGCCGACATCGTCAAGGTCGGCAATACCTCGATCACGGTCAACGTTGAGGTGTATGCCGAGCGTAACCGCTTGCAGACAGAAATCGTGAAAGTGACGGAAGCGACGCTGACTTATGTCGCCACCGATGAGCAGCGCAAGCCGCGTCAGCTGCCGCCGCTCACGCCCTGATTTGCCTCCTGGTTTAGATCCTGGTTTGCACCGAGTTCGCTGGAGATGCCTGCGGCTGCCGCTTGCACTACCGCGATCAGCGAATGCATGCGCTTGAGCGGCATGTAGGGCAAGGTACTGGAGACGCTGATCGCAGCGACAATCATGTGGCTGGCGTCATAGATCGGCGCCGCCACACAGCGTATCGACGGTTCGTTGTCCTCCAGATCAAAGGCATAACCGCCTTTGACATATTCGCGCATCTGATCGCGAAACTCGGTCCAGCTACGCTTGGGCAATAGACCCGAAGCATAGTTGCTGGCGCTGGTACTGCGCTTCTGGTACAGATTTTTCCATTGCTCTTCACGCATGCCCAGCATCAAAGCTTTACCGACGCCGGTAGTGGCGATGGGCATCCGATGCCCCACGCGCGAACGCATTTCCAAACCCTTTTTACCGGGGATCTTGTCCAGATAGAGCACGTCGTCGGCGTCCTGCAAGGCCAGATGGATGGTGTCGCCGGATTGCTCGGCCAACTGCTCCAGATACGGCCGCGCCACCACGCTCAGCGATACTTCTTCGCGCGCCTGGAAACCTAATTCAATCAGTTTCGCCCCCAGCACGTAACCCGCGTTTGGCGTAAAGCGCAGATAGCGCTCTTGCACCAGGCAGTTCGCCAGCCGGTGCGTAGTGCTGCGTGTGGTGCCTAGCACTTGCGAGATTTGTTTCAGATCGCGCGCACCGCCGGCCACTGCCTGTAATACCGCCAGTCCACGCGTCAGGGTCTGGGTGCCAGTCGGCACAGCCGGCTCCGGATTGTCATGCGAACCTGTTGAGTCTTGCGATTTGCGCATTATGAAAACCTGTCAGAAAATATTTTGAATCCCATATATTGGGACACAATATCATATATTGACAGGAAATTGCTAGCGGAATAAAGTACGCCACACTACGGAACTCTTAAATCCTGCTCCGCACCTTTAAAGCCAGCCAAACCCATGCCGCCTGCACAGCATCAAACGCGCTTAATCGCCCTCGACTGGGGCACTTCGTCGCTCCGCGCCTATCGGCTCGGAGCCAACGGCATGACGCTGGAGTTGCGCGCCCTGCCATGCGGCGTGATGCAACTGCCTGAAGCGGATGCTGACGACAAGAGCGGTTTCGATGCCGCTTTCGAGCAAGCTTGCGGCGATTGGTTGCGGGCCGCACCAGATACTCCGGTAATCGCGGCAGGCATGGTAGGCAGCCGCCAGGGATGGTGTGAGGCTCCGTATCTGGAAGTGCCGATTGCTGTCGACAATATCGGTGGCAACTTAAGCACATTGCGCAGCCGCCAAGGCCAACTGATCCATATCGTGCCCGGCCTGATTGAGAATTCCTTGCTGCCAAATGTCATGCGCGGCGAAGAGACTCAGGTAGTTGGCGTCCTGAACGCCTGGTCCGCTCTGCCCGGCAATGGCGGAGCAGATGCGCCAAGCCGCGATATCTTGATCGGCTTGCCCGGCACCCATTCGAAATGGGTACAGATACACCGCTCGGCAGCACAAGACCAGGTGGCGCATTTCGATACTTTCATGACCGGCGAAGTCTACGCCGCCTTATGCGGCCATACCATTCTAGGGCGCAGCATGCAGGCCAGCGGCGGCGACGCGGACGCAGGACAGCGTGCGTTCGAGCGCGGCACTCTGGTCGCACAAACAGCAGCGGGCAAGGCTGGCGTGCTGTCGACCATATTCAGCACACGCACACTGGGCCTGACCGGAGTATTGGACGGCGCCAGCCAGCGCGAGTACTTATCCGGGCTGCTGATCGGCCACGAAATCGCCGCATTGAAATCCATGCTGCGAGATCAGGGACGGCAACCTTCTAAAGTGATGCTGGTCGGCGAGAGCGGCTTGTGCGAACGCTACACACGAGTGTTGCGCGCATACGATTTTGGAGCGATAGAAGTAGTGGCCCAGGCCACCGAACGCGGCCTCTGGCAACTGGCGCTGACAGCGGGATTATTACAACATGCTTAACCAGCGGAATATCGAGAAATCATCATGTTAAAAACGGCAATGAAACAATGCGGTTTGATCGCCATTCTGCGTGGCGTCCAGCCGCATGAAGTGGCGGCGATCAGCTTAAAACTGTACGAGGCCGGCTTCAGAATTATTGAAGTCCCGCTCAACTCCCCCGAACCTTTCGACAGCATCCGCACCTTGCGCGATACCTTGCCGGCAGACTGCGTAATCGGCGCCGGCACCGTCTTGACCACGGATCAAGTGGCGGCAGTCAAACGCGCCGGCGGCGAGATTATCGTGATGCCGCATAGCGACCCGCTGGTGATTGCGGCCGCCAAACAGGCCGGGCTGGCTTGCGCACCGGGCGTCGCTACGGTAACCGAAGCATTTGCCGCGCTGGCGGCGGGCGCCGACGTCTTGAAAATGTTCCCGGCCGAGCAACTGGGGCCGAGCGTAGTCAAAGCATGGCGCGCGGTGATTTCACGCGAAGTGGCGTTGCTGCCGGTGGGCGGCGTCACGCCGGAAAATCTGGCAACATTTATCAGCGCCGGCGCTTCCGGCTTCGGCCTGGGATCGGCGTTGTACAAACCCGGCCTGAGCGCCGAACAGGTCGGCCAGAACGCCGATCAATTTGTGGCCGCATGGCGTGCAGCGCAAGAAACTGCGAATGCCCCGGAAACATCGAAAAAAAATTGACCAGGAGACGAGATTAATGAAGATCACCAAGCTGACCACTTACATCGTACCGCCGCGTTGGTGTTTTCTGAAAATAGAAACCGACGAAGGCGTGGTCGGTTGGGGCGAGCCGGTCGTCGAGGGCCGCGTGCATAGCGTGGTTGCGGCCGTCGAAGAATTGTCCGACTACCTGATCGGCAAGGATCCGCGCCATATCGAAGACCATTGGACCGTGCTGTATCGCGGCGGCTTTTATCGCGGCGGTGCGATCCACATGAGCGCCTTGGCCGGCATCGACCAGGCGCTGTGGGATATCAAAGGCAAGGCGCTCGGCGTCTCGGTCAGCCAGTTGCTGGGCGGCCCGGTGCGCGACAGCATCCGCGTCTATTCCTGGATCGGCGGCGATCGCCCGGCCGATACCGCCGCAGCAGCTAAGGATGCGGTGGCGCGCGGCTTTACCGCAGTGAAGATGAACGGCACCGAAGAACTGCAATTCGTCGATTCCTATGAAAAAGTGGAAGCGACGCTGGCCAACGTCGCCGCAGTGCGCGACGCAGTCGGGCCGCACATCGGCATCGGCGTCGACTTTCACGGCCGGGTGCACAAGCCGATGGCGAAGATCCTGATCAAGGAGCTGGAACCGTACAAGCTGATGTTCATCGAAGAACCGGTACTCAGTGAAAACTACGAAGCGCTGAAAGAGCTGGCGCCGCTGACCAGCACGCCGATCGCACTGGGCGAGCGGCTGTATTCGCGCTGGGACTTCAAGCGCATCCTGAGCGAAGGTTATGTCGACATCATCCAGCCCGATGTTTCTCACGCCGGCGGCATCACCGAAACCCGCAAGATCGCCACTATGGCCGAAGCTTACGATGTGGCGGTGGCGTTGCATTGCCCGCTCGGTCCGATTGCCCTGGCTGCTTGCCTGCAGGTGGATGCGGTGTCGTACAACGCGTTCATCCAGGAGCAGAGCCTGGGCATCCATTACAACGAGAGCAACGATTTGCTCGACTACGTGAAGCAGCCCGAGGTATTTGCCTACGATAAGGGCTACGTGACCATCCCGCAGGGGCCGGGACTAGGCATCGAAATCAACGAAGAGTATGTCAAGGAACGCGCCGCTATCGGCCACCGCTGGCGCAATCCGATCTGGCGTCACAAGGATGGCAGCTTCGCCGAGTGGTAAAGCACAGACTAAACGCGCGCAGGAAGCATCGGCGCTTGGCGTCACGTTAAAAAACAAACCCCGGATGTGCGTCTGGCACATCCGGGGTTTTCACTTCAGAAGCGTGGCGTCCGGCAAGATGCCACTTTCCTTGCAAACTCAGGCGGCTTGTTTTTGCTCAGCCGGCTTTTCGTCGCGCAATTCACGGCGCAGAATCTTGCCGACATTGGTCTTCGGCAAATCGCTGCGGAACTCGATATATTTCGGCCGCTTGTAACCAGTCAGCTGCTCACGGCAATACGCCATCAGTTGCTCAGCCGTCAGCGACGGATCTTTGCGCACCACAAAAATTTTCACTACTTCACCGGCATGCTCGTCCGGCACGCCAACGCAAGCGCATTCCAACACGCCAGGATGCTGCGCTACCACGCCTTCGACTTCATTCGGATACACATTGAAACCGGATACCAGGATCATGTCTTTCTTGCGATCAACAATCTTGGTGTAACCGCGTTCATCCATGATGCCGATATCGCCGGATTTGAAAAAGCCGTCGGCCGTCATGACCTTGGCGGTTTCGTCGTCACGATTCCAGTAACCGCGCATCACCTGCGGACCGCGAATCGCGATTTCACCCGGCTGACCCAACGCTACCGGATTACCGGCGTCGTCCAGAATCGCGATCTCGGTCGACGGCAATGGCAAGCCGATGGTGCCGCTGTATTCAGTGATGGTGCATGGATTGGCGCTGGCGATAGGCGAAGTTTCCGACAAGCCGTAGCCTTCGATAATCGGGCAACCTGTGACTTCTTTCCACTTGTCCGCAACCGCCTTTTGCACTGCCATGCCGCCGCCGACGCAGACCCGGTAACCGGAGAAATCCAGCTTGGCAAAATCGGGATGATTCAACAAGGCGTTGTACAGCGTATTCACCGCTGGAAAAGTATTGATCTGGTACTTAGACATTTCCTTGATCAAACCCGCGATATCGCGCGGATTCGGGATCAGCAGATTCAAGGCGCCCTCACGCATGCCGAGCAAGCTGCAAACCGTCAATGCAAAGATGTGATACAGCGGCAAGGCACAGACAAAAGCCAGTTGCTCGATTTTCGGACCGCTAGCCAAACCAGGCGAGAGCCAGGCTTCCGCCTGCAGCACGTTGGCCACCACGTTGCGATGGGTCAGCGTTGCGCCTTTGGAGACGCCGGTAGTACCGCCTGTGTATTGCAGGAAGGCGACATCGTCCGGCGTCAGCGTCAGCGGTTTCAATTGCAGCGAGGACGCTTGCGACAATACGCTGTTGAACGGAACGGAACCCGGCAAAGAGAAACTCGGCACCATTTTCTTGACATGGCGCACCACCAGATTCACCAGCAAGCCTTTCACGCCCATCAGGTCGCCCATGCTGGCGACCACCACATGCTTGATCTTGGTCCGCGCGATGACCTGCTGCAGGGTGGTGGCAAAATTTTCGAGGATGAAGATAGCTTCCGCGCCCGAATCATTCAGTTGATGTTCAAGCTCACGCGGCGTGTATAAAGGATTGACGTTGACCACGGTATAACCGGCACGCAAAATCGCGGCAATCGCCACCGGATATTGCAAGACGTTGGGCATCATGATGGCGACTCGCGCACCCTTTTCCAGTCCCTTGCTTTGCAACCAGGCGCCGACTTTGCGAGACAACTGGTCAACCTCGGCATAAGTCAGGGATTTACCCATGCAGGCATAGGCGTTACGCGATGCATACTTCTGGAACGCTTCTTCCAGCAACTGCACCAGGGACTGATATTGGGTGTAGTCAATCTCGGTGGCCACGCCTTCAGGATACGATTTGAGCCAAAATTTATCCATGTTCTGCCTTTAGTCTCTGCTTGTTATAAATGCATTGTTTTTGGCTTGTCTCACTGGAAGAAAACACGCCGATAGGGGAGTATTGCTGCATCCGCTAAAAAAGCACGGTTGTATTTTTTTGTTCTATCGCGATGCTATCGGGCAAAGCCTCCGCATGCAAGCGTTTTGATGCATATTTGAGCAAATCATCGACACTGAGCTCCATGTTGCGGTGCAACAAAACCTCTGCCCGCAGATGGTTGACGCCCTCCTCGTCCGGACTCCATTTCACGTGAGCCAGCGCCACCGCCGGATGCTCGAACAAGACTTCTTCGATCTGTCTTGGAAACACGCGCTGGCCGCCCCGTATCAACATATTACTCTTGCGGTCGATGATGGAAACGAAACCGTCTTCGTCAATGCTGGCAACGTCGCCGGTAGCCAGCCAACCGTCATGCAAGCGCTCCTTGCTTATTTTTCTGGCAATCAGGTTCAATGCCGTCGCGTTGTGTTCGGCGGCGCAGGTGTGGCCCTGATCGTAAGCGGAGAACAACTGCGGCCCGCGCACCCATAGCTCACCCAGCGTATCGCTGGGCAGATCGGCGTCGGTATCCAGATCGACCACTTTCACTTCCGTATCCGGCAATGGCACGCCGACCACTCCCGGATGCCGGCGCGCCGCCAGCGGCATCGCCAGCACCGCCGGCGATGCCTCGGTCAAGCCATAGGCTTCGACCAGCCGACCGCGTGTCAGCTTTTCAAATTCTTCGCGGATTTCCTGCGGCAGCGGCGAACCGCTGACAGCGCAGACCCGGATCGAGGCCAGACCGTAGCGCCGCACGCCCGGCGTGTGCGCCAGTTCGCGCACCATGCGCGGCGTAGTCGGAAAATAGGTCGGCCGCATCTTCTTGACGGTCTTTAACAGCGGCTCCAGCTCGGCTCCCGGCAACAGGATCAGGGTCGCGCCCAGATAAACCCCAAGATGCAACAAACCGGTCAGGCCATAGGCGCTGGATAAGGGTTGCTGCGCCAGGAAACGCTCGTCGCCAGGCCTGGATTCCGGCAGCCAATGCCGCAGCTGCAACGCATTTGCCGCCAGATTGCGATGCGATAGCGCCACCGGCAACGGTGTACCGGTGGCGCCGTAGGTGTAGACCACCACCGCAATGGCGTCGACCTCCTGCGTCAGCTCGGTAGCCGCAACGCTGCCGCGTCCCAGCACTTGCTTGAATTTCAGATAGCGCCGCTCCTGCCTGCGATGCTGTTTGTCCTGGCGGAACCAGGGTAGCCAATGTCCTTCCTGCACATGATGCAAGGCCGCGAACTTGAGTTTTTCGCGCCAGCCCATGTGATCGATCATTGAAGCAAATATCACCCGCCGCAAGCCCGCTGCGCGCCGATCGTTTTGCAGCGCATCGCGCAATTCGTCGTAGCGGTTGGTGGTGATCACCAGCATCACGGCGGTGCTGTCTGCAATCCGCGTCAGCAACACCTCTTTAGGCGTAGCGGCATCGCTGAGAACGGCGACCGCGCCGGCTTTGAGAATACCGAAATAAGCTATCACCAAAGATGGAATATTCGGCAGCGCCAGCAAAACCCTGTCGCCGGGCTTGATGCGCATGTCCAGCAAGCCATGGGCAAAACGATTGGCTTGCCGATCCAGTTCGCGCCAGTCGATCTTGCCGCCGCGATAAAACAGCGCCGTGGTTTTGCCAAAACGCCTGGCGGTCGCTTCCAACAAACGCGGCAACGGCACGGTCGGCATCTTGATGCGGTATGGCGTGCGGGCATCGTAGAATTTCAGCCACGGCCGCTCGGCTTCGAGCTGCTTGCGGGCGGCGCGCCGTTCGGCCTTTTTCTGTGTACGCCGTTCCGCTAGTTCTGACGGATCGGACTGCATCTGCAAAAATCGTTCTATCGCACGATTGACAGCATCGGGTCGCTCCACCATCACCTGATGCGCGGAGACCGGCACCACCACCTCTTCTGCCCCCGGAATCAAACGCGCGATTTCCTTGTACGCTTCTTCATCGAACAAGATATCGCGGTGGCCAAGGATCACCAACGTCGGCACATTGATCGCACGCATGTATTCGGCGCCATCCCACGGCAGCAAGGCATTTTTGTTTTGCAGGTACACCACATGCGACGGTGGATAGATACGGGCAGCGGTGATACCGACATACGGCATCAGTCTGCGCACCATATCAAACACGGTCGGCGGCATGCGCAGCAAGATGCGGCCCGCCAGACGCAAACGGAAGCGTGCTGCCGACGCAATCATGATCAGCGCCGACACACGTTGCGGAAACAGCTTGAGAAAATAGGCGGAGAGTGCGCCGCCGAACGAGTGGCAAACCAGGATGAAACGCGGCGGCAGGTCCAGCTGATCCAGCGCGGCGGCGATATCTGCTACCAGTTCCGGCACATCGTAGCTGGCGCCATCGGCTGCGGTCGGCGCGTCGCTATAGCCATGTCCGCGCAGATCGAGGGCAATCACCCGATAGTCAAGCTGGAACTGCTCAAGCTGATATTCCCAGTAGGCAGCGCGACCGCCAAAGCCGTGGATAAACACCATGGTTGGCTGCTGGTTTCTGGGCCCGGGGCCATTGGATGAGCTCGATTCCGGGCCGGCGTCCAGCACACTCATTTCCAGCACAGAGTCATAGACCCCGTCCCCATTGCGCGCCAGGCGATTGGGCAATTTCAACGTACTGCGATGCAGGTCGGCGTTAAATGTCATCAGGAGCCTGTCGGACTTAGGGGGATCGAAGCGAAAAAATAGCTGGGCGAGGACAGATTTTTCCGGGTTCGCAGTGTCAATAGCAAGCTATTGACCAAGAAGTCGGTGAAATATGGACCGCTCAGGTATTTTTGCAGCCGATCGTCCCTAAGTTCGACAGGCTCACATTATTGTAACCAAGGTGGGTGTTACATGGGCTTGGTTTTTGCCAGCTCCTCCAGCTGCCGATGTCTTTCTTCCTTGCTTAAGGCCGCCAGCTTGGCGACAGCTGCATAAAACTTCTTGAAGGTCTGCTGCTGCGCCAGCAACGCCTTGAAACCTGGAACCAGATCGTAATACGTCGCCACCAATGCCAGATGAGCATTCGACAGCGGTTCGGCAAACCAGCGGTCATAACCGGTGTAGCCGCCCCACTTTGTTTTGAGTACCTGATAATCCGCTTGCAGAGCGAGAAAAATCTCCGCCTTCTGCTGCAATTTCTGCGTATCGCTGAGATCGCTTGCATAGTTGCTTGCAAGCCGTTGCCGATACCGCAGCAGCAGCGCCACGAATTCCTCTTTGCGTCCTTCAAACTGAACGTAAGCGTCGCGCGTTTTCTGATTGCCTACTGCATCCAGCCAGCGTTCGACACCGGCTTGTTCGACGGTGGTTGCAAACGACTCGTTAAATTGGGTATCGCCTTTTGCGTATACCGTCTGATGCGCCAGCTCATGAAAAATCAGGCGCGCCACTTCGCCGTCCGGATAGCGGATAAAGGTTGATAACAGCGGGTCGTTAAACCAGCCGAGCGTGGAATAGGCAGGCACGCCATTGACCTGCACGTCGTAGCCTTGCTGTCGTAAGCCGGCGGCGAATTTCCGTGCCGCGCTCTGACTGAAATAACCGCGATAATTGACGCAGCCGGCAATCGGGAAACACCATTGCTTGGGCTCCAGCGAAAGGGCCGGCGTCGCTACCACATTCCATAGCGCGAACGGCCGTTGCAGATCAGCGTATTCGGTATAACTGCGATTGTCCGGCAGACTCAAATCGCTCACCGCAAAACGGCGCATTTGCTTGGTACGTTCCAGTTTGGCTTTGAGGCCGGCGTCAACGCTGGGATCGGTTAACCAATCGTCAATCGGATGCGCTCGGTCGAGCAAGGAAAAATGGCCGTTTGCGGCTTGTCCGTAGTAGGCAAGCTGGGCGCAACCGGCTGCCAGCACGGCTAACAGCAAAACCGTGAGCAGCCGCGCGTTCATACGGCGGCACTATCTCCGGCCGCGACTTTTTCCACTTCCACCAACACATCGTAGAAGGTCGGCGCCCGGCCCATGTCGGTGAGTCGCTGGCTAGTCACTTCGTTGGCATTCTTGCCGTCGCTGGCCATTTTTTTCCACCAGATCGACAAGCCCACCACCAGGCCGATCCTGGCCTTGTCCGTCACTCTCAGCCTGGCATTGAAACTGCCGCGGTCGTTATAGATACGCACGGTGTCGCCGCTGGACAAGGCTCTTGCTTCGGCGTCGGCTGGATGCATGTCCAGATGCGGCTCGCCTTCGGTGTCGCGCAAGCTTTTAACGTTAACGAAACTGGAGTTGAGAAAATTACGCGCCGGCGGTGAAATCATCGCCAGCGGATATTTCCCGGCCAGCTCGGGATTGCTGGCCCGCGATTCATACGGCGCGATATAAGTCGGCAAAGGATCGAGTCCGTCTTTCAGCATTTGCGCACTGTAGAATTCGCATTTGCCAGACGGCGTTGGGAAGCCGCCGTTGGCAAACGGCGCATCCGGTACGTTCAGTTTTTGCCAGCCCTTTTGCTTCAGCGCATCCCAATCGAAATGGACCGCGTGAAGATTCTTGCGGTCGAAAGCTTGCGCCGCAATTTCATCGTCGCTCTCGCGGAAGCTGGCGTCGTCGAAACCCATGCGCGCCGCCAGCAGGCGGAAAATTTCGGTATTCGGTTTGGCCTCGCCGAGCGGCGTAATCGCGGCATTATTTGCCAGCATGTACAGATGGCCGTATGCCGAATGGGCGTCCACATGCTCCAGCTGAGTGGTCGCCGGCAACACGATGTCGGCGTAGTCGGCGGTATCGGTTTGAAAATGTTCCAGCACCACGGTGAATAAATCTTCACGCGCGAAACCACGCGCGACGACACTTGATTCCGGCGCTACCGCTACCGGATTCGAGTTATACACGATCAGGGCTTCGATTTTCGGGCCGAACTCTGGTGAGGCTTCGCGCAACAGATCGTCACCGATGGTGCTCATGTTGATGGTGCGCGGCGCCAGTCCCTGCTTAGTCAGGAAATCAGGGCGCTGCAGGACTTGGTTATTCTTCGGAAAACTGTCCGAGGCCGACAATTGAACGCCGCCGGCAGCATGACGCCAGGCGCCGACCAGGGCCGGCAGGCAAGTGATATTGCGTACCGCCATACCGCCGCCATGCACGCGCTGCAAACCATAATTCACGCGAATCGCCGCCGCTTCGCCGCGTTGCGCCGCACCGCCATAAGTGCGCGCCAGCTCCAGCACTTCCTCGGCGCTGATGCCGCACACTTCAGCCGTCTTCTCTGGCGTCCATGCCGACACTTGCTGTTTCAACTGCTCGAAACCTAGCGTGTATTGCGCGATGTAGTCGTGATCCAGCAGGTCTTCAGCAATCAGCACATGCATCATGCCGAGCGCCAGCGCTGAATCGGTACCGGGCAGCAAGGCGATATGCTGATGGCATTTGTCCGCGCTTAAGGAGCGGTAAGGATCAATCGCGATCAGTTTGGCGCCGCGCCGCTTGGCTTCCTGTGCGCGCATCCAGAAATGCAGATTGGAGGCGATCGGATTGCCGCCCCAGATCAGGATCAGCTTGGCGTTCTGGAATTGTTCGAGGTCGGTGCCGATCCTGGCGCCTATCGTATATTTGTAGCCGGCGCCGCCAGCCGCAGCGCAAATGGTGCGGTCCAGCAGCGAAGCGCCGATGCGGTTGAAAAAGCGCATCGACATCGATTCGCCCTGCACCAGGCCCATGGTGCCGGCGTAGCTGTAAGGCAGGATGGCTTGCGGATTGCGGGCGGCGATCGCGCCCAGCCGTTCGGCAATCGTGGCGATCGCCTCATCCCAGCTGATCTGTACGAATTTCCCTTCGCCTTTTTTTCCGACCCGCTTGAGCGGATGCAGCAGGCGGTCCTTGTGATAAGTCCGTTCGGTATAGCGCGATACCTTGGTGCAGAGCACACCGGCGGTAGTCGGATGATCCGGATCGCCGCGGACTTCGGTGGCGACGCCATCGGTGACGGTCACCAACAGCGCGCAGGTATCGGGGCAATCGTGCGGGCAGGCGGCACGGACAATCGAAGTAGTCATAATGTTATCGGAACCAAGGCGCTTCAATCCGCTACTTTAGCAAAATCCAGTGAAACAAGATGGATTTGATGACTTCTGCTTATTTTGCGACTTTCAGCTGCATTTCCGGGTCCATCAAGCGCAGCATGAAAGCTTCGCACTGCGCAACTTGTTCCAGCGCAACAAATTCATTCGGCCGATGCGCCTGTTCGATGCTGCCGGGGCCGCAAACCACGGTCGGAATGCCGGCTCGTTGAAACAAGCCCGCTTCGGTGCCGTAGGAAACCGCGCCGTTCGGCTTGTTGCGCGCCAAGGCTGCCGCCAGTTGCACCACGGCGTCGCTCTCTTGCATGCTCAAGCCAGGCGCCGACGCCAGCCATTCGAAATCGATGGCTGCGTTTGGCTCGACTCTTTGCATCTCTGGCAACAATGTGGCGGCGAAACCTTGAATTTCTTTATACAGATGCTCGACGTCGATGCCCGGCATGGTGCGGGCTTCAAATTCGAACTTGCAATCCTTGGGCACGATATTCGACGCCAGCCCGCCGTGTATCAGCCCGGTCTGCATGGTGGTGTAGGGCACGGTGAAGCCGTAATCGCGGGTTTCCAGTTGCGCAAAACGATCTGCCATCTGACGGATATAGACGATGATGCGCGCCGCGTACTCGATCGAATTGACGCCCATGGTGGTGTAACTGGAATGCGCTTCGCGGCCGCGGATGCAACAACGAAAGCGATGCGTGCCCTTATGCGCGATGATCGGCTGCATCGAGGTCGGTTCACCGACAATGCAACCCGCCGGCTGCAATCCCAGTTCTTGCAAATCCTTGATCAATCCTTGCACGCCGATGCAACCCACTTCCTCGTCATACGACAAGGCGAAGTGCAGCGGTGCGGCCATCCCGGCGGCCAGGAATTGCGGCGCCAGCGCCAGGGCGGTGGCGATATAACTCTTCATGTCGGCCGAGCCACGGCCGTACAGCAGACCATCCTTGACGGTGGCCTTGAACGGATCGGTATCCCAGGCCTGGCCGTCGACCGGCACGACGTCGGTATGGCCAGACAAGATCAAGCCGGGTTTAGGGCCTTCGCCCAAGGTTGCAAACAGATTGGCTTTCTTGCCGCTAGCGTCGTAGGTCAAACGTGACTTGACGCCGAGGCCGGCCAGGTAATCGCGGGTCCATTCGATCAAGCCCAGGTTGGAATCGCGCGATACGGTCTGGAAAGCAATCAGGCGTTCGATCATTGCCATGACGTCGGCCGAAGGAGTCAGTCCGGCATTGTTCAAAGTATTCAAGGTGTTCATATCGTGTCCTCTAAGCCGTACCATCGTTCAGATGGCAGGCGGAAAAATGGTTGACGCTGATTTCTCTCAATTCCGGCTTTTCTACTTTACAGCGCGGCATCGCATGCGGACAGCGCGGGTGGAAATGGCAGCCCGACGGCGGATGCAGCGGCGATGGGATTTCTCCCTTTACCGCAAAAAATTCCGTGCGCCGGACTTCCAGCTTGGGTGCCGACGCCAGCAGCGCCTGCGTATACGGATGATTGGCGCGGGTAAATATCGAATCAGCCGCGGCCGATTCGACGATACGGCCAAGATACATGATTACCACTCGATCCGACAAATGGCGAACCACGCCCAGGTCGTGGCTGATGAATAAATAGGTCAGATCCAGTTCGTCGCGCAACTTGATGAACAGATTCAACACCTGAGCCTGAATCGACACATCCAGCGCTGCCACTGCTTCATCGCAGACCAGGAACTCCGGCTTGACCGCGAGCGCTCGTGCGATGCCCACGCGCGCCCGTTGGCCGCCGGAAAATTGATGCGGAAAACGGCGCAGCATGGCAGCGTCCAAGCCAACCCGTTGCAGCAAGCTTTCAACGTAGTCGCGCTGTTGCGATGCGTCGACCAAACCATGCACCAGCGGTGCTTCGCCGACGATATCCTGCACTCGCATGCGCGGATTCAGCGATGCATAAGGATCCTGAAAAATCATCTGGATCGCCAGCTGCTTCTTGCGCCTTTCAGCGACGTCGAGCTGCTCCAGCGATTGCCCTTTCCAGAGCCGCGTGCCGGCCGTGAGGCTATGCAAGCCGACTGCCATCCTCCCCAACGTCGACTTGCCGCAACCGGATTCGCCAACCAGTCCGACCACCTCACCGCGTCTGATACTCAGGCTCACCTGGTCCACCGCATGCACCACTTCCTGCTGCATGCCGGCGCCGAACAGGTTGGCGATCCTGGCCGCGCTGTCGAGCGTCTTGACGAACTGCTTGCTGACCGCCCGCAGTTCCAGCAGGCCGCTGGGCGATGGTTGTTCCAAGTTATTGTCTGCTACATGATTCATGACACCACCTCGGCAACGCTATCCCGCAACGGATGGAAGCAACGCAGCATGCGTTGTTCCACTTCGCGCAATTGCGGCGTCTGCTGGCACTCGGCGGTTGCATGCGCGCAGCGCGTGCGAAATGCGCAACCGTCCGGCAGATTCAGCAGCGATGGCGTCATCCCGGGGATTTGCTGCAGCGGCTGGCCGCGTGGATTGCGCGACGGCGCCGACGCAATCAAACCGTAGGTGTATGGATGACGCGGATGATCCAGTACTTGCTGTACCGTGCCGCTTTCGACGATGCGGCCGGCGTACATTACCGATACCGTATCGGCTAACCCTGCCACTACCGACAGATCGTGCGTGATCCAGATCAACGCCGTGCCGGACTCGCGACACAGCTTCTGCATCTCATACAGGATCTGCCCTTGTATCGTCACGTCCAGCGCCGTGGTCGGTTCGTCACAGATAATCAGGTCGGGCTGATTGAGCAAGGCAATCGCAATCGCCACGCGCTGCCGCATGCCGCCGGAAAATTGATGAGGATAAGCTTGCAGCCGTTCGTCCGGCGACGCAATACCAACCCGTACCAGCGCTTCGCGCGACATCTCGCGCGCTACCATCCGGCTGACATCCTGATGCGCCCGCACTGCTTCCATCATTTGAGTATCGATGCGCAGCACCGGATTCAGGGTCATCATCGGGTCTTGAAATATCATAGCGATCCGATTGCCGCGAATCTTGCGCATGGCTTCTGCCGGCAAGTCGCGCAGATTTTTTCCTTGCAGCAGAATTTCGCCGCCGACGATTTTTCCCGGCGCATCGACCAGGCCCATGATCGAATATCCGGTCATCGATTTGCCGGATCCCGATTCGCCGACCAAGCCCATTATTTCTCCGCGCTTGACCGAAAACGATACCTGGTCAACCGCCTTGACCAGTCCGGCCCGGGTGGCAAACTGGGTCTGCAGATTATTGACGACCAGTGTCGTTGTATTGTCCATGACTGGTTCTATAGCGGCTTATTGTGTTTGCAAGCGTGGATTGAGGACGTCGCGCAACTGGTCTGCCACCAGATTGATGGTCACCACAGTCACCAACAGCGCAATGCCGGGAAACACGCTGATCCAGTATTTGCCGGATAGCAGATATTGAAAGCCGTTGGCAATCAGCAAACCAAGCGACGGCTCCGTGATCGGCAAGCCAAGGCCGAGGAAAGACAATGTCGCTTCCAGCGAGATCGCCGACGCCACCTGCAGGGCGGCAACCACGATCAGCGGCGGCAGGCAGTTGGGCAGCAGATGGCGGAACATTATCCGCAACGGCGACAGGCCGAGCGCCGTGGCGGCTTCGATGTATTCTTTCTTGCGCTCTACCAGCGCCGCGCTGCGCGTGGTGCGCGCGTAATAGGCCCACTGCACCGCCACCAGAGCGATGATGATTTTGTCGATGCCGCGCCCGGTCAAGGCCAGCAAAATCAAGGCGATCAGGATAGGCGGAAACGATAGCTGAATATCGGCAACCCGCATGATGAAAGCTTCGATGCGGCCGTCGGCGTAACCGGCCAGCAATCCTAGCGTCAAGCCCAGCGACAGCGCGATGATAGTGCTGACGACACCGACCATCACCGAAATGCGGATGCCGTACAAAATCGCCGACAACATATCGCGGCCCTGGTCGTCGGTGCCGAGCAGATAGGTCATGCTGGCATCGACCGATTTCTGCCCCGGCTCCAGGCGTGAATCCATCACGTCCAGCTTGGCCAGGTCGTAGGGATTCTGCGGCGAGATGGCAGGCGCGAAGATCGCCGCCAGCACAATCAATACCAGCAGCACGAACCCTGCAGTGGCAATTTTACTGCCGAAAAAATTTCGCGCAAAGCGTTGCCACGGCGTCTCTGCAACTTCGAAGGCTGGTGTCAGTTCCATATCAACCTTTGCTTTCTGCCAGGCGCACGCGCGGATCGAGCGCAGAGTACAACATGTCCACCACCAGATTGATCAGGATAAAAATTGTGACGATCAACAGCAGATAGGCGACGATCACCGGGCGGTCAAGCACGCGGATCGAGTCGATAATCAGCTTGCCCATGCCGGGCCAGGCAAACACGGTTTCGGTGACGATGGAGAAGGCAATGATCGAACCGAACTGCAGCGCAACCACGGTGACGATCGGGATCAAAATATTCTTCAATACGTGGACGCCGATGATGCGGCTGTTGCGCAAGCCCTTGGCGCGAGCAAATTTGACATAGTCCTGCATCAGCGCCTCCTGTGCGCCGGAGCGCGTCAAGCGGATCACTAAAGCGATGTTGAACAGAGCCAGGTTGAAGGCCGGCATCAGCAAATGCCGCAGGCCGTCCCAGCTCAGAAAGCTGACCGGCACACCGAACAGTAATTGCGTTTCGCCGCGGCCGCTGGTGGGCAACCAGCCTAGTTGCACCGCGAACACCATGATCAGCATCAGACCGACCCAAAAAGTCGGCAATGAAAATCCAAGGATGGACACCGCCATGATGGCTTTACCGACCACGCCATTCGGCCGCAACCCGGCGAGCAGACCCAAGGGCAGGCCCAGCACGATGGAAAGCAGGATCGCCGCCGAAGACAGTTCCAGCGTGGCCGGCATGCGTTCGAAAATCAGGGTCAAGGCCGGTGTCGAATAGGCAAACGAACGGCCCAGATCGCCGCCCGCCGCGTTCTTCAGGAAAATGAAATATTGCAGCCAGAGCGGCTTGTCGAGGCCGAAGGCGACGATCACCTTGGCGCGTTCGATCTGGTCGGCATCGGGACTGATTAGCACGTCGATCGGATTGCCGATCGCATACACTCCGATAAATACCAGCAGTGACATGACCAGCAGCACGACCAGGCTCTGTAATACACGGCGGATGATAAAAGCCAGCATCGTTTATCCTAAATTCATCCATAAAAAATCCGCTCGCCACCGTCGATGAGCGGATGCCGCGCGATTTTTACTGTGGGTAAAATCCGTAAGCGTGAGTGCGCTCATCGGTACGCGGGATATATACGATACCTTTTTTTGTGGCCCATGTGGTCACTTGCTGATGAATCGGGATCACGCCGCCATCATCGATGACGATTGCGGTGGCCTCTTGCAGCAAGCGTGAGCGCTCCTTGTCATCGACGCTGATCAGGGCCTTGGCCAGCACCGCATCCATTTTCGGATTGCAATATTTCAGCCAGTTGACGGCGCCCATGCCTTTTGCCGGATTGTCGCAAGCCACCATCGCCCGCAGCGGCGACGATACCTCACCGGTCTGTGCACCCCAGCCCAGCAAGCCGATCGAATACTCGCTCTTGGCGCCGCGTGCGGAATACACTGACATCGGCGCGCCCTCGACCTTGGTGGCAATGCCGATGCGCGACCACATCTGGGCGATGGTCTGTGCGATTTTTTCATCGTTGATGTAGCGGTTATTCGGCGTATGCAAGGTCAAGCCGAAACCGTTGGGATAGCCGGCCTCGGCCAGCAACTTCTTCGCGGCTTCGGGATCGTATTTGGGCGGTTTGAGATTCGGATTGTGACCAAACAAGGCTGCCGGCACCAGATTATTAGTCGGTTCCGACAACCCTTCCATGACCCTATCGCGAATTGCGTCGCGGTTGATGGCGATCGACAATGCGCGACGCACTCGCACATCCTGTAGCGGATTCTTGTCCAGGGGCTTGCCGTCCTTGTCGGTGACGAATGGCGATTTTTCACGACGGGTATCGGCATACAGGTAAATCACGCGGTGCGATACCTTGGAATAGAAACTCAGGTTTTTGTCCGCCCTGACTTTCGCCAGGTCCGGCGTCGGCACGTTTTCGATTGCCTGCACGTCCCCGGCCAGCAAGGCCGCCAGGCGGGTCGCATCGTTTGGAATGAAACGCAGGGTGACCTTGCTCCAGGCCGGCTTCTTGCCCCAGTAATCGTTATTGCGCTCCAGCTCGATGCGGTCGTCACGCTGGAATTTAACGAACTTGAATGGACCGGTGCCAATCATGCCTTTGCCGCTGGCAAAATCGTCGCTGCTGAGCCCTTGCGTGGCTTTTTTTGAAACGATGTAGATCGAGGTCAGGTCGGCCAGGAGCAGCGGATACGGCTCTTTGGTCGTGAGTTGGATGGTATAGGGATCGATGATTTTTTTATTGATGATGGCCTTGGTGTAGGTGTCGAATTTTCCCGGACTGCCGACGATGGTGGCCGGGCGATCCAGGGACCAGGCAACATCCTCAGCCGTCAGCGGGCTGCCATCGTGGAACCTGGCGCCCTTGCGCAGCTTGAATTCCCAAGTCAGATTATTCACCAGTGTCCAGGATTCGGCCAATGCAGGAATGATATGACTGTCGGCGTCCATCGCTACCAATTGCTCGAAGATGTGATCGGAAACGTTGATGTTGGGAAATAAATTATAGAAGTGAGGATCCATCGAAGTTGGCGGAGAACTCATCGCCAGTTTGAATTCCTGTGCGGCGGCTGTCGGCGCGATGGGCGCCAGCAACAGCAGGCAAGAGGTAATCAGAAATACACGCAATCCCATTGCTGGCCATGACATCAGACGCATAATGCTCTCCTGTGAGTGAACACCGACGGACCGTGTAGGCGTAATATACACATTCTGGACTTTACGCCATGCATCATTTTTTTAGGCAAAAGGCGTGCCACATATCAGGAGCACAATATGAATTTGATTGATCCCATCATCGCCTTCCAGGCGGAACTGCAAGCAATCCGACGTGATCTGCACGCACATCCCGAACTCAATTACGAAGAACAACGGACCTCCGATGTGGTGGCCCGCAAACTCACGGAATGGCGGATTCCCATCGTACGCGGCATGGGTGTGACCGGTGTGGTCGGTATCGTTAAAAACGGCAACAGCGACCGTGCGATCGGCCTGCGCGCGGATATGGACGCCTTGCCCATGCAGGAATTGAATACCTTTCCGCATGCCTCCCAGCATCAGGGCAAGATGCACGCTTGCGGGCATGACGGCCACACCGCGATGCTGCTTGGTGCGGCACATCATCTGGCGCAACACCGCAATTTCGACGGTACTGTCTATCTGATTTTCCAGCCGGCCGAAGAAGGCGGCGGTGGTGCGCAACGCATGATCGACGACGGTTTGTTCGAAAAATATCCGATGGAGGCGGTGTTCGGCATGCATAACTGGCCGGGCATGCCGGCTGGCAGTTTTGGTGTGACGCCTGGCCCGATGATGGCTTCCAGTAACGAGTTTGAGGTGATCGTCAAAGGCAAGGGCTCGCACGCTGCGCAACCGCATAAGAGCGTTGATCCGGTGATGGTCGCGGTGCAGATTGCACAGAGCTGGCAGACCATCGTCTCGCGTAATATCAATCCGAATGATCCGGCGGTCTTGTCGGTAACGCAGATTCATAGCGGCAGCGCCACTAACGTGATTCCCGATGAAGCGACGCTGATTGGCACGGTGCGTACGTTCTCGGTTGCAGTGCTGGATGTGATCGAGGCACGCATGCGGGAAATCGCGCAACATACTGGCGCGGCGTTCGGCGCTGACGTCGAGTTCAAATTCCACCGCAATTATCCACCACTGGTGAATCACGCCAAAGAGACTGCGTTCGTGGTTGAGGTGTTGCAGGCAATGGTCGGCAACAGCAATGTGAATCCGCAAGTGGAGCCAACCATGGGCGCAGAGGATTTTGCTTTCATGCTGCAAAACAAGCCGGGCTGTTATGTATTCATCGGTAACGGCGAAGGCTCCCATCGCGATGGCGGCCACGGCCTCGGCCCTTGCAATCTGCACAATGCCAGCTACGACTTTAACGACGACTTGCTGCCGATTGGCGCCAGTTACTGGGTCAATCTTGCGGAATCCTATCTGAAGAAATTGTAATTGCGATACTGCCCTGGCATCTATGCCAAGGCAGCTTTCTCTGGGTCGGTCTGCAACCCGTTCCGCCTTACCTCATCCAATCATCATACTCATGAACCAACTAGAAATCGCCTATGATCAACCTATGCAATTGGGCGAATGCCCGCTGTGGCATCCCGACGAGGCTGCGCTCTACTGGGTAGATATCTCGGCGATGCAAGTACATCGGCTGCGGCCTGGCGACGGTAAGCACGCCATGTGGCAGCTGAATGCCGAACCTGGCTGTATCGGCCGGCATGCCAGCGGTGGCTTGATCGTTGCCATGCGCACCGGTCTGGCGCGTTTGAATACTGACAGTGGTGAATTCACGCAGATTGCCGACGCCCCTTACGACACCGCCACCACACGCTTTAACGATGGCCGTTGCGACGCCGCCGGCCGTTTCTGGGCCGGCACGATTTACGAGCCACGCGATCATGCCGGCGCGCAGCTATATGCAGTTGAAAAGAATATTGTGCGGCCTGCCGGTAATCCCGTGACCGTCTCCAACGGACTCGGATTTAGTGGCGATAGCCGCACGCTCTATCATAGCGACACCACTGCACACAGGATCTGTAGTTACGAGTTTGATTTGGCAACCGGAAAAATTGGCGAAGGCCGCGTGCTGAAGCAATTCGCCATGGATAAGAACGCGCCCGACTACGGCGGCCGCCCGGACGGCGCAGCAGTCGATAGCGAGGATGCTTATTGGTGCGCAATGTACGAAGGCGGCAGGTTGTTGCGCTTGTCGCCCGCAGGCGAGGTGCTGCAGGAGGTGATCTTGCCGGTACGCTGCCCGACCATGATGGCGTTCGGCGGGCCTGACTTGCGTACGCTGTATATCACCAGCGTAAGGGAAAAGCGCAGCGCTGCAGAGCTTGAAAAATACCCCTCATCCGGCTGCATCCTGTCACTCCGGGTCGATGTGCCTGGCAGGATTGAACCCGCTTACGTTGCTTGACTCGGTGCAGACATTCACAGTTTTACGACAGGAATTGCCTGTAGTTCGGCAACGATCCCGGTTTTCGACTATTCTTTAGGGCTGTAGCTGCGCGCCGCGACAAGTTAGATAGCGGCCAGCGCAGCCTTCCATATGAATACCGCGACGACTTGTTTCGCTTTTTTTATTTTCTTACGTTCGAAAGTCTTTCATGCAAAAAAAACAAACCGGACTCAAATTTCTAGCGGCAGCCAGCCTGCTGGCTGGTGTTCACTCAACTAGCTTTGCGGTAGACTCCGCGTCCTTCGAACTGGGTACCGGAAACAAGAGCCAACTGGCCAGAGTTGCCGCCCAGTGGGATTGGAACACAGCATTGTGGCAAGGGAGCAGCACGCAACTCGGTGGTTATTGGGATTTGAGCCTGGCTGAATTCCGTCAAAACCAGTACCAGAATATTCCCGGCCAGAAGAAAAACCTGACTGATATCGGCTTCACGCCGGTGTTCCGCTTCCAGGCCAACGATAAAAAGGGTCTGTACGGAGAAGCCGGGATTGGCGTGCATCTGATGTCACATCTGTATGACAACAATAGCCGTCGTTTCTCCACCGCTTTTGAGTTTGGCGATCATCTCGGCGCTGGCTATGTGTTCAGTAACGGCATTGATGTTGGTCTCAAGTTGCAGCATTTCTCCAATGGCGGCATCAAGAAGCCGAATAGCGGTGCGAACTTCGCGGTGTTGCGGGTAGCTTATCCCTTCTAAATTGGGCCATTAATCCAGATAAAGAAGCAGGATAGATAGGCAGGATATAAGCAGGAAAGCCAGTCGCGAAAGCTGACTGGCTTTTTTTTGCTGAATGCTTGAGGTAGTACACAAAAAATTAACGTATGACGCGGACTATGCAAACCGTCCGCGCAAAGCAAAAACCCTCTGTACGAGAGTACAGAGGGTTTTTTAATAAAAGCCTGACGATGACCTACTTTCACACTGGTTGCAGCACTATCATCGGCGCAAAGTCGTTTCACGGTCC
>Ga0210409_10000976_pt1 | contig 40538 bp, 34 predicted proteins | sample IncBWH17MmetaG_FD_161649 | JGI IMG/M metagenome (GOLD analysis project Ga0210409, IMG submission 161649) | Forest soil microbial communities from Barre Woods Harvard Forest LTER site, Petersham, Massachusetts, United States - Inc-BW-H-17-M | ecosystem: Environmental > Terrestrial > Soil >... | reverse complement strand
GGACGAGTGTGACGCCGGCAGGATATGCGTTGAAGAATGTAACTGGCTTGGTGCTGGATGACCAGAGGAATCTGTTTGTACTGGATGCTGGCAGCGAGCAGTTGATCGAGGTTCCTGCCAGTGGTGCAACGCCGTATCTGATACCGCAGTCGAACTTCAAGTCGCCTAGCGGATTGGCTCTGGATAATCTGGGGAATATCTATGTGTCGGATAGTGGAGCTTCGTCGAATACAGTGACGAAGTTTGCGTATCACAACGCTGCGAACTTTGGTTCGGTGCAGGTGGGTGCGACTTCGAAGACGATTACGTTCAACTATGAGTTTTATGAGCGGACGACGGTGGAGGCAACGCGGGGTATAGGCGGAGGAGAGTGGAACAGGGAGTACAGGAAGGCGGCGGGAGGAACGTGCGAGCTGAGGACTTATTATCCGTCTACGAGTTCGACGGGGTTGACGCTTCCGGCTTCGTGCACGGTGCGGTTCGACTTCCTGCCGGCGTATGTGGGTGGAAGGCCGGGAGCGGTGCAGTTGCAAACCTCGAATGGGAATGAGACGCAGTTGACGATTGGAACGGGAATGGGGGCTCAACTGGCGTTGCTCAACGCAGCTGTGATTACGAAGCTGGGGTCAATTAACTCTCCGGCTCCTTTTGCGGTCAATGCGGCTGATACCGAGATCTACTTTTCTGCGGCGGGGGGCACCTATAAAATGCCGGTCGGGGGAAATACGCCGACACTGGTTACGACGCATACGGGAATTTCACTTGCTATAAACGGTGTCGGCGATCTCTTCCTTTTCAATCCGCCCACGATAACCAAGATCACAGCCGACGGCAGTCCGTCTACCGTAATCAACGTGCCCGGACTGATACAGCCGTGGGCGATGGTGATGGACTCAAATGGTGCCATCTACATTACCGATAGCGGTTGTTGTTACCACGATCTTGGCGAGACTCCCCCTGGATTTGTCCTCAGGGTGAGTCCAACCGGGGTCGTGAGCCAAGTGTCGCCTCCCAATTATTGGGTTAGTCCTACCTGGACGACGGCAGACGAGCAAGGCGACATTTATGTTGTAGATGGGGGCCAGAGGCGTTTATTTGAGCTAGCGGTATGGACGGGCGATTTCGCCCAGGTTCCGGTTGGATTTGAGCCCGGCGGACAACAGGGCGCTCAGCCGGAAAATCTGGCTGTGGACGCTTCCCATACGTTTTACTACTGGGATGATTTCCTCTTTGGGATGGCACAATATACCCCCCCAAGCGGACAGATTGGCCCCTATTCAGGGAGCCGTGGAGGATCACAGCTTCCGCTTTATACGCTTCCGCTGATGTTTCAGGATTACGGCATCGTCACGCCGTTTTATTCCGCAATCGGAAATCAGACCATGATTACGTCAGCGAACGGCAAGCTGTATGTTGTCAACGGTGCAGGCCCCGGGGTTTTTGTGGTCGATCGGACGCAGGGTCGCATTCCGGAGCAGGCTTTCAATCCAAACGGTCCATCTCTTTTCGGACCGACGCAACAGTTTTTTGTTTATAACGTTGGCAATCAGAATGCGACATTTACGGATTCGACGCGGACGTTTACGGAGAGTGGCAATGGCGTTGGGGCGTTCACATTCAGTGTTCCTCCTCCACCGCCTCCACCTCCGTACCCCGGCGCCCCTATTGGCGTGCAGCCTTGCCTACCCGCAACAGTGCTCACTCCCGGAGATTATTGCGCGATTAATGTTACGAATACAAATCGGTTTAACAGTGGGCCTGTCGTTACGGACACTCTGCACTTCCTTACGGATGCGGTGAACAACAATTCGGTGTCGTTCAGGATCAGTGGTTTTGGGAAAGCGACTCCGTAGCCTGTGATGTTTGGGTTAGTCATGTGATGTTGTTGATCCTTGTTTCAGTATTAACCGTCTCGACGGGTCGGAATGTGGGCCATTCCATTCCTTACAGAGCTATCTTGAAAGGAAAAGGCGGCCTTGCGGACCGCTCAGGCTTACCGCGAGAAGACTATCCTTAGCGCGCTGTCTCTCGATCAGAAATGTTACTTGTTGACGCGCATGTCTGAGCTTGGTTGATGCGGCGTGTGGTCCGGGTGAGCTTACTAATACGGCAGCGCTTGGTCGCTGCTTTCTTCAAAGTTGCGGGTGAGATTGAGGAGTCGTTGGCGGGGATGTTCATCTTTGAGGTAGGACTCGAACCTACAACCCTTCGGTTAACAGGCGGTTCATGAAGGCCGGACCACATATGTTTTCAACGGAGTAGAGAGGAGCGCACAGGAGTATTTGGAGTCCCTGTGGCGCACAATTCGGTGAAGAATTTGGTGAAGTTCTGTTCTCGATCCTGGCCGTGGATGAGCAGATCCCATATATGAATCTTCGCACCTTAGTTCCCTGCTTTCGATGGGTTTCAACCCCTGGAGCAAGCGTCGCATTTTGGGTATACCTTGTGGCTATACCGTCACCGTCACCATCTCATAGCCCTCCACGCGCAACGTACTTCCCCTCGTTTTGGGTCAAGTGCGACGGCACGAGTTCGTCGCGGAAGCTAGAACACCATCGAAGCACCAGCGGCCCCGCCGAAACAGAACTAACGGCACCGGTGGTGTGCGATAGATCTGTTTCCGAATCTTGTCGAAACTGTCTCATCGCGGCTCCGACGGTAATGGTTTGGGAATGGAAGACATGATCTACATCTTGCGGCAGCATCACGCATTCACGTCCGAGGTGGCGTTGGCATCATGCAGCAACGCGGGCTTGAACCGCAGGAAAGCGATGATCTCGGGACGCAACCCGGACCGGACCGCCCACTGGCACCAGTCTTCGAAGTCCGGCTCGAGGCTTAGGTGTACGAAGCGATTCCGCAGCGGACGGGGCATGGAAAAGTGCACACCACGCTCGGAAGCCGGATTGCCGGCAGCCACTACCACCCAGCCTTCCGGGAGTTGATATTCACCGAGCTTGCGGTCGAGCACCAGCTGATAACAGCCCGCCTGCGTCATCTGCGGTGCGGCAGTCAACTCGTCGAGAAAGAGGATTCCTTTGCCGGAGGTAGGTAGAAATTTCGGTGGCACCCATTCTGCCTGATCTGCGGTGATGCGTGGCAGACCACGCAGATCTACCGGGTCTAGCTGAACAGCCCGAATGTCGAGGAACTGCCAGCCTAGATCAGAGGCTACCTGTGCAACGATCTGCGACTTGCCCACTCCGCACGCGCCCCAGATGTGCAATGGCACACGTTCGGTAATAAGCGCATGGAGCGCTTCCAAAAGCTCAGAGGGTTTCATGGATTGTCCTTTTAAGGAGTGATTGGTCAGGCGAGGTTGAGATGGAGCGGAAAGGGCGATGCGAACTTCGGCGTCAACGAACAGCTAGGCTGCAAAATCCCAAGAGGCTGGCTGTTTTACATACTTCTCGAGCAGATGGGCGTTTGTGAGAACTAATCTGCGAAGCGGCGGTACGGTCAATGAGTACATCGCCCTGATATGGAGTGACCGAGTCAACCTCCGCAAATCTGAGGGGTTGTTTTTGTCGTTGTCGTTGTTTTTCGCAGGACACACCGCATATCGGGCCCCCACAAACCCCACTCGTCATCCACCTGCTGGCTCCGAATCATCGTGCTGTCCAGGCGACCACGGATCTCTCTGGATTCTGACAGCGCCTTTACCCTCAGGTGCGCCGTGAACTGATGCGTTGGTATCCCAAGCACGCATGGCCTGAGCAACCCGGTATCTTCAAATGATGGGAAGCGTCTTTCGCAGTACTTCTCGGAAGAGGTCTTCGAGTATCTCTCAATGAGCGCATTGGCCTGAATGCGCCAATTGAGTTAACTTCTGGTTGCCCGTGATTTTGGGCATTGGACGTGTGCACTTTCGTGATCAAGGCCTCCACGATTCACTCGTACCGCAATGCCTCTAATGGATCGACCTTCGCCGCTCGCCGTACCGGCGCCCAACATGCCAGCAGTCCCACTCCCACGAATAACGCTCCCACCACGATCAATGTCGCAGGATCACTGGGCTGCACTTCAAACAGGAACGACTTGAGTGCTCGCGATAAAACCATAGCCAGAATGATGCCGGCGATCACGCCACCTGCGATCAACCGAAATCCCTCTCCGAAGATTAATTTGCGAATGTCCGCTAACTGCGCGCCCATCGCACTTCGAATGGCCAGTTCTTTGCGTCGCGAGGCCACAGACAGTGAAAGCACGCCGTAGATTCCGACCAGCGTCAACACGCTTCCTAGTGCAGAAAATCCTGTCAGCAGGCGCATAGCAAAGGTTCTCGACGATAGGGATTCGTCGCGAATCTGTTCCAGCGTCTTCACATTTTCGATCGCCGCCGTTGGATCCACGGAGCGCAGTTCGCGTTCCACCGCTGCTATCACCGTGCTCGGATCCGCCGCTGTCCGTATCACAAGATGTTTCGAAAACGCTGTCGCCTGCCACAGCGGCAGATAGATCTCCGAAGACGCCTTCTGCGTCAAATCATCCGTTCGCCCGTTCGCGATCTGCCCCACAATCTCCGTGCCCGGTTTATCCCGACCATTCATCCAGAACTTTCGTCCAATGGCACTGCCATGCGGAAAATAACGCTCCGCAAACGCCTGGTTCACAATCGCCACAGCGGGCGCCTTGTTGTCATCCGTCGAGCGAAATTCCCGTCCCTCGACTAACGCCATGCTCATCAACTTGAAGTAATCGGGCGTCACTGCGCGTAGCGGGAGCGCGGCCTTGTCACTCTCTTTCACTGCCGGTGGCTGGCCTTCAATCTCCAAAGTTGCAGGCCAATTGTTTCCCGTGAGGGGCACCCCCCAGGCAAATGCTGCGTACTGCACGCCTGGAATAGCAGCAACGCGCTCTAGGGCCTGCCGGTGAAAGCTGCCCCACGTCGACATGCTTTGCACCTCTGTCACACTCATCGTCAGTATCCGCCCCGTGTTGTAGCCAGATGGCACTTGAGCGATCTTCACCATCGTACGAATGAGCAGCCCCGCGCCCACCAGCAACGCCAACGTGAGCGACGTCTGCAGTATCGTGACTCCTTGCAGCAGCCGCCTCTCCCCCGTACCCGCAGTCCCTTTTGGTCCAGCGCTCTTCAGCACCTCCATCGGATCCAGACGATATGCTCTCAGCGCCGGAATCATTCCTGCGATAAACGCGGCGAACACCGCCATTCCAAGACCCCGCCCCAACACCGCCCAGCCTACCGTCACTCCATCAAGACGCGGAACAGCATGGCCGGCAATCGTCTTGAACAGCTTCACCGCGCCAAGAGCAAGTCCGCCACCCAATGCTCCGCCGAGCAGGGCCAGCAATAAGCTCTCCGTCATGACTTTTCTTAGAAGGGCCACACGGCCCATGCCCATCGCGATCCGCACCCCGTATTCCTGTTGCCTTTGCAGTCCGCGTACCAGCAGCAGCGCTGCCGCGTTCCCGCAGGCAATCAACAGCACCAGCGCCGACGCGCCAAGCAACGGCAGCAGGATCCGCTTGCCGTCCCGGTTCATCTCCTCCGTTACCGGCTCCAGTTTCGGTGCGAACCCTTCAAATCTCTTCTCCGTCAACGCCTCTCTTGCCGTTAGCACAGCAAGTTCCTGTTGCGCATGCTGCGGAGTCACTCCATCCCGCAGCCGCGCGACTACCTCCCAGTACGGCTCCTTCACATACTTCGGGTCTGGATAGGAAGGCACCCAGAAATCCACCGTGGCGTTGACGTCATAATTCGGCTCCTTTGCCGCTCCAGGCGACGGCAGGAACCGCACACCCGGTTCCATCACCCCGATCACCGTCGGAGTCACTGGCCAACGACTGATGCGAACCGTCTTTCCGATGATCTGTTTATCGCCGCCGAACGTCCGCTGCCAGAACTCATAGCCCAGCACAATCGTCTTCACGGGCCCCGGTCCGAAGTCGGAATTGTCGAAGCCGCGCCCTGCCATTGGCTTCAATCCCATGATTCGAAAATAGTCACTGGATACATTCATTCCCTGCATCGATTGGCTACCGTCATTACGAATCAGGAAATTGAAGGTCCAGCTATACCCGGCGACTCCCTGGAAAGACGTCGTCTCTTTCGGCCACTCCATCCACTGTTGTGCCGCCCAACCGCGCGGGCTGTCCATCGCTTGCCCATCCGTACGCGTCGTTGGGATCAACATAAGTTGCTGCGGCTTCTGGTATGGCGGCGGTGTCAGCAGCACGCCCTGAATCAAGCTGAAAACCGCAGCGGTCGCCCCAATTCCCAGGGCCAGCGTCAGTGCCGCGATCAGACTAAAACCTGGCTGCTTCAGCAGCATCCGAAGCGCAAACCGCAATTCTCTCAACATGCGCCACCCTCACCTTCAATGCACCATGGTCAAAGAGAACGTTATTTCGATCATCTTTGTTCCATCATCTGGGCGGTTGAACGATAAAACCTGGCCCCCGCTCGAAACACAACATCGTATCAGTTGCCCTCTCAATGAGTACATAACCGCCAACGCACTCACTGACAGGCTTGAGTACCGATGAGCATCTCGTCGATAGGCTGGCGTACGCGGCTGCTGCAGTGCTGCTGGGATTTCAGTTGGCGTTCTTCGGCGTGGCCGCGAAGGCATTTGCGATTGCGGAAGGGCTGCTGCCGGAGGATGAGAGCTTCGACCGCTGGTTCAAGTTTGTGACGCGGGAAACAGGGTTGATTGTTGGCGTGTTGCTGGTGCTCGTTGGGCTGGGCGTGGCTGCGTCGTCGGTAGTGTCGTGGGCGCATACCGGGTATGGGCCGCTGCCGCCGGTGGCGATGATGCGGCACACGCTGCCTACGATGATGTGCCTGATGTTGGGGATTGAGGTCTGCTTTGGGAGCTTCTTTTTGAGTTTGCTGGGCTGCGGCGGCGGTAAAGCCGGGAGGAGCTTTGCGGACAAACCAGTCGTCACAATTTTAGCCAACTGCTGCGCGGACAAATGATAATCGAAGCTCAACGGAGGATATCCATGTCGCGCATCGATCGCCGCACGTTTCTCCAAGCCGCTCTCAGCGTCGGCGCTACGGCGGCGTGGGGCAATGACGTCGCGCATGCATCGCGGGTTGCATGGCGTGAGCAACGCACGATGTTTCCAGAGGGCGTCGCTTCGGGCGACCCGGACCATAGCAGCGTTCTGTTGTGGACTCGACGGCCTTACGCTGCGGGTGTTGCGGCGCGGACGCTGCATGTTGAAGTGGCCGAAGACCGTGCGTTCGGGCGGGTCGTGGTGAGCGCGACGGCGCGAGTTTCGGCGGAGTCGGACTGGACGTGCCGCGTGTTGGCGGGTGGACTGAAGCCGGCGCGGGTGTACTGGTATCGCTTTACCGACAGCGCGGGGAATGGAAGTCGCGTGGGTCGAACACGGACCGCTCCTGCGGAGGGAGATGACCGAGCGGTGCGCTTCGCTTTCGTTAGCTGCCAGGACGTCAACGAAGGCAAGCTCAACGCCTACCGCCGGATGATCTTCGAGGACGAGCGGACGGCTCCGGCGGACCAGGTCGGTTTTGTCCTGCACCTCGGCGATTTCATCTACGAGGTCGTCGAATACCCCGAAGAAGTGAAGACACGGTACGACCGTACGATTTACGAGGTCGCGCGGATCCCCGATGGCGGCAAGGTCGGCAAGTTCCACTATCCGCTGACGGTCGACGGCTACCGCGCCATCTATCGCGGCTATCTTGCCGATCCAGACTTGCAGGATGCGAGGGCTCGCTGGCCGTTCGTGGCGATGTGGGACAATCACGAATTCTCCTGGCAGGGGTGGCAAAGCATCCAGCAGGCAGGAGGACCCGAACGCCCGGGACAGAGCATCAAAGTCGCCGCCAACCAGGCATGGTTCGAATATCTGCCGGCGCGCCTCGCTCCGCCGAGCGGATCGCTCGAGACGTTCGGACCGCCAACGGTCAAGGATGTGCCGATCGAGCAATGGGATGAGAACGGCCTCGGCCTCGAGCCCAACAATCTCGCGGCGATCAACAGCCTGATCGGCTATCGCTCCTACCGCTACGGTCGGCATCTCGATCTCATCATCACCGACCAGCATAGTTACCGCAGTGCCGATCCCTTCAGCGACAAATCCGTCGCCAGCTTTGGTCCAGAATTCACCAGCATGTTCCCGGAGGATGCGGCCCAGATTCTTGATGGGGGCCGTACCTTCAATGGCGGCAACCCGCCGAACGAAATCTCATTCAACGGCGCGCACGTTCCGAATCCGCGAAAGAACGCGCCGCCGCAAACGATCCTCGGCGCCACCCAGAAGGCCTGGTTCAAGGACCAACTGCGCAGATCGACTGCGACCTGGAAGATTTGGGGCAATTCCGAAGGCGCGCCGGATTGGCGCAGCGACCCGCAGAACCTTCCGCCTGGACTGACAAAGGAGATATGGCCGAAGACCACCTATGCTTTGATGAGTAGCGGCGACTATGGATCGGCTTATCGGGAGCGCGCCGAGATATACGACCTTGTGCGCGACGAGAAAATTACGGGCTTCGCGATTGTCTCCGGCGACCGGCACAGCTTCTGGGCGGGCTACGCGACGTCGGAGTTGCCGCCGGGCAGGTTCGATCCCGTAGGCCTGAGTTTCGTCGGCGCGTCGCTTTCGAGCGCTGGCACCATGGAAGCGTTCGAGCATAGTTTTCCGAAAGCCGATCCGCTTCGTCCGCTATTCCTTGCCGATCGCCCCGGCGGAGGCAAACCCGATTGGACCTACAACATGTTGCTGAAGCACGGCGTTCGGTCGTGCCTTGAGTATGCGAAGAGCTTTGACCTGAAGCGCGCCCATGCCGTTTCGAACGCGGAACTTGCCCCACACCTCGAGTTCGTTGACCTTGGCGGCCACGGCTATGCGACGGTTCGACTCAGCGCGGATGAAATGCGCACCGAGTTCGTCTGCATTCCGCGGCCGATCATGCGCAGTGAACGCGCCGACGGCGGACCACTTCGCTATCGGGTCGTGCATAGCGCGCCGCTTTGGCGAGCCGGCGAGAAGCCGAAGCTCGTCCAGCAAGTGCTCGAAGGCGATATCGGCCTTTCCACTTAGAATGCAGCTGCGACATTCACGCCTCTACTCAGCACCCGACCGTACTTCAGCGCTTCGCAGCTGACGCGGTTCTGAATTTTAATTCCGTGGGCCACAGATGCTTACCTGACCCCGTCTGATCGGCAGTGGCAAGAAAGAGCATCTCAGCAGTATCCCGCCGCGACCTCCCGGGCACCGGCCCAACGGGAACGCCGGCCGTAGAATATGACCGCCAGAAGTGACCGGATTATTCCACCCAAGCGGCTCTCCAGAATGGTACGGCGCTCGTGACTATGCCTTCAGGGATCAATACCCGAGCTGTCGACAAACCGGAAGTTGGGCGGTCTTCGCCTCGATTGGTGCCAAATCGCCGATGCACTCATCGATCACGGATCGGCACGGCACCGGCAAGTCAATCGGTTTTCGTCTCCGGAGAGCACCCGGACAATCGTCAACAGTGGCGACTCACCCGGCAGAGTACGAAGCGACAAGGACCGCGTCGTCTTCCTCCGTTTCCTCATCCTGTTTAATTTCCGCAAGAATCTCGTTTTCCTCATCCGAATCCAACGGAGGGGTAAGCTTGGTGCTTACCGGAGCGGGCATATCGAATAGGCTGGGGGCCTTCGGCGACTCAACCGCCCTCTGCCCCTCCTGCTTCACAGGGGCCTCGACCAAGACAGTCTTCTTCGCCGTCTTCGATTTGTTCCTCGCCTCATCCTGGGCCATTTTCGCCGCGGCAGCCATCTCATCTTTGGCGCGGTTCAGCGTGTTCTTCAATTCCAGATGACTGGCGACAAAGCTAACAATTGCATCCGGCAGTTGTGCGTCGAGCTCTTCAGCGGTTCCGGTGAAGCTCATCGGGGTGGTGAGAGCGGCGTTTTCACCTTCCGCCAGCTTCTTTGGCAGGACATTGACGCGGATCTGGTCTCCTTCGAGAGAAGTGACTGTCAAGAGGACGGACCTCTGGCGCAGGATTGGAACGAGTTGCTGAAACATGGGCATCTCCGATGGGTGTGATTGGATTGCGGAAGGAACGTTGGATGGACTGTTGGTTAAGCTGCTACTTGGATCCGACGATTGCGTCTGCGGACCTTCGTCCACATTTAGGGATCGATAGGCAAAGCACTCATACGCCCGGTTTCAGCGTTGAAAAAGGCTCCGTGATGGTTCAGCTTTCCATAGCGAAAGAGACGCGCCAACATAGCAAGTGCGCTTGAGGCAAGAGTTTGGTTGATGAACGGCTCTTGACGATCGAGAGCTTCGATCGCGGAGCAGCTCGGTAATGGGTCTTCACCAGCTGCCGTGTCTACGATTTCGGGATACAGCTCACTGACGGTGCGCAGTCTTGCGGCAGCACGCCGATTCCGTGAGTTTAGCGGCTGCCCGAGTATGAACTGTCCGCTCGCCGCGTTGTTCCCAATATCGAGCCAGTATGTTGTTGCGTGCATTGGCCGCGTCACTGCCTGGTCGATGACCTTGCGTGCGGCGCGGGTGTCGACACATCCGATAAGCAAATCTGGAACCTCCTCATATGATCGGCTCAGGGTACTTTCGTTGAAGAAAGACGGTTCCGCTGACCACTTGGTACCCCAGAACATGTTGATTCGGTTGATTAGCACCGTTGCTTTGTTCTGACCAATATCCGAGGCGGAGAATGGCTGACGGACGCAGTTGGTCTCAGACACCGTGTCCCCGTCCATCATGCAGACTTGGAGCCCGTAGGGATGTCCCCACACCCGCATCGCCTGATCGAGATACGGCAGGCCCAGGAGAATGGCGCTTCCGGTTCCGCCTGCACCCACGACCAATACACGGATGGGGCGACGGCCGAGGAAGCCTGGCGGCAGCGAGTGCTCGATGCGCATCTCAATTCCTTTCTTCGCGGACGAATTGCGCCAGGGTCTCGGGAAGGAGGATCAGCGTCTCCAAAGGGAACGACCTCCGCTTGCCTGTCAGGCTGCTCCAAAGACCCTCGAATCCACCCTTGTGGCGCGTAAGGCGACCAACATTGGCATGGGTAAAGGCACTCTCGTAGAAACCCCGCTCCCAGGTGGAAATGGCTGCGACAGATGCGTTTTCTGGCCGCCGCATCGATCCTGTGCAGACGGTGCCGCTGTCTGAGAGATTCCAGTAGGGAGCGACAGCCAGCTTCGTTTTAGCCTCGGGCCGTTTGTTTTCAGGGAGAGCGCGGATTTTCAATTGCCCGTCAGCAACCCGCCACACCAGAGGAGGCTGAGGAAAGATGCGACCATTCAAATCAGCCGCTTTTCCCTCGGAGTGCTGATAAAACATCTGACGGCGCTGTGCCGGCGTCCACCAGGCGATCATGCGATCGCTTTTGGCGAGGATGTTCACTGGGAACACTTCGGCAGCAGCTCCGCCCCCAAGAGAGCGAACGAGTGACTCGACGAATGCTACGGTGAGCGGCTGCGCCGGTCCGAGAGTGGGTGCGGCGTTCTCCTGGGTAGTAACCTCGTGCTTCGTGATGAAGGTGCTCTGGTTCCCGAAGTAGACCAACAACGCCTCACGCAGCTCGAAGCGATGGTTCTCCCCGATTGCTATCTGAACTTGCATGTTGCTTCTCCCATTCCTGCAACTCCTCAACCAGTTCGAAGAGCTCCGTGTTAAAGGCAACGAAACGCTCGATCACACGGACGGCGTGCTTCACTTCGTCCGCCTTTTGCGGAGAAAAGACGACACACACTGTCGGCTCCGACGAGCCCTCTAACATGTGCTGACCTTCCTCGTCGAAGCAGGCGGTGATAGCGTCTCGTTCCTTGAAGGCAACGAGTAACGATGGGAGCGGAGGACCATCGTAGTAGCGGTCTTCGAGAGGCTCCCGCCACTGTTCAAGACGTAGACGGGAGAGTCGTTGCATCTTCCTCAGACGATCAATCCAGGACCGGTAGGGTCCTTCGCCGTGGGCACGCAGCAAGCGGCGATCTTCGAGCCTCCACTTCTCTTTGAGTGTTTTCTGGATACACGTCGGGAGTGCTTTCTCCACCTCGGGGAACTCATACTGGCTGCGATTCTCTTCATCGTCCTCGTTCGCGTACTCAATTAACCTTTCCTCATACATCAGCGCGTCGTCGTGATCGTAGATCCGCATGACGCGATACAGTGCCTGGATAAGGGTCCAATAGAATGCCGCGCCAAGGCCCTCGGCTTGATCCTCGAGGGCGTCCAGTGCTGGCCCGATCTTCAGATACCCCGAACCGCCACATTCGATCGTTACAGCCAGCTGTCCGTTGCTAAGTGTCGAACCGTAGCCATCCCGTTCAAGTACCTCGCTCACCTGAAGATGGAATTCGACGTTGCGCTGCAGCAGGTCACCGCGTTGTGCGCCAATCCCGCTCATGATGCTGTGTTGCGCGAAGACAACTGCATTTCCCCCGCATCGTTGCCACGTTTCAGGCGAGCCCAAACCCGCCTTCACCAGAGCAGCGCCCAGATCGTAAAGCAGTTCCGCGTTGACTTCGTGGTTGTATTCCGTTGGAACCGTGTCGACGGTGGGAAGAGCCTGACCGAAAGCAGGCGCGAGGGTTGTTATCCGAGGGGCGGAAGGAGTTCGGATGGAGTGGAGAGCGGCACGCTGTCTGTCCCCGCGAACCGGTCCATCGCCTGCCGGACGGCGCCGGCGAGACGTATCGATTCTTTGCATTGGAGATGCCTCACGAGTAATTTGTTCGCTTCCGGAGGCGGTGCGGTCGCCTTCATTGCGAATATTGCCACCAACTCCTCTCGTGTCATCTCAGACCGTGGCATGGCTTCACCCTTTCGAACCGATGGCTCTGGAGAAGGAATAACGCAGGCTCGTTCCCGTATCCTCCGGGCCGGTCATCGTCGCAGTCGCAATCTCGGGGTAAGAAGGCGTAAGCAGGTCGCGAACCTGGTCGATGCTCATTTGTGGATCCGGGTCGGGAATACGTGACCCGTTGAAGACAAACTCCCTTGGTAAGCTGCTGGTCTTCAGAGTGGTGATAGCCATTTATATTTCTCCAAAAATGATTGTGGATGCGTGATTGGGTAATTCTCACAACGATAAAATCAAGCGACGAAGCTGGTGTGCTCAGACATGAGCTGCAGAGAGTGTCTGTCCGTCCCCGCAGCGTTCTACGCGAGTTTCGGAAGATCAGTGAGTTAGTTTCCGGTTTGCCGGAGATGCGCGCTCAACCGAGACAAAGTCATAAGCCCTCTTCGAGGACCTCGCGACTGGATGAGTGGTTTCGATCCTGCATTCGGGTAGTTGCGTAAGTGCGGAGCTACGCCAACCGATTCTCTGGCTCCGGGACGAGTCGTGCCAATAGCCAAGTGGATGTAGACATCCTTGCTGAGAACGGCGGCTCCTCCACTGCTCGATGCCTCGCGGACATGCGGCGACGGTACTGCGTGATGCGGCCAGCGCCTATAAGGTAGACACCGAAGCGATCACGCTGAAGGTCAAGCAGGAGTTTGCGGCGAAAGAGGAGGCAGAGAAGGTCCCAAAGGCAGAGACGAAGCCAACGAATCGAATCGCCGCGTAGGGTGCGGCATCGTCATGAGAGCCTGCCGTTTTGGGAAGCTGTCTTTTCTGCCCATCTTCCTTCCCTTGAATGTGCCGGCGTCGACGCCGCCCGGCCAGCCTCGCTCACCCGACGGACTTCCATGTGTTGAATCACTATATTTTACATACTAATTTTAAAATACTATTGTCAACCGCATGAAGAAGAAACCTGAATACCGCGATCTCTTCCCCGGTGCCCTGGAACTGATGATCCTCAAAAGCCTGAGCTGGAAGCCGATGCACGGTTATGCGCTCGCGCAGCGGTTGACGGATATTTCGGAGGATTATCTCCAGATCGAGGAAGGGTCCTTGTATCCCGCCTTGCAGCGCATGTTGAAGGCCGGTTGGCTGGAAACTGAGATGGGTCTATCAGCCAGGAACCGACCGGTACGGATATTCAAAGTGACCGAAGCAGGCAAGAAACACCTGGAACAGGAGCTTGCGAGTGTCGAAAAGATGTTCGCCGGGGTCACCCGCGTGCTTGCCCTGGCTGGACAGTAGGAGGCTCCATGAATTGGCTCGCACAGTTGTTTTCCCGCCGCCGTCGCTATGAGGAGCTTTCAGAATCAATCCGCGAGCATCTCGACGAAAAGATAGCCGACCTAATGGATGACGGTATGACCCGGGAAGAAGCGAAGCGAGCCGCACGCCGCGAGTTCGGCAATGTGACGCGAATTGAAGAGCGCAGCCGTGAAGTCTGGCAGTGGCCAACGCTGGAATCCATTCTGTCAGACGTTAAATGTGCAATCCGGCAAATGCGCAAAGCGCCCGGTTTCAGCACTGTTGTGATCATTATTTTAGCGCTTGGCATCGGGGCCACCACAACTGTGTTTAGCATCGTGGATGCAGTGATGCTGCGGCCTCTGCCTTTTGCTCAGCCACACAGGCTCGTCGAGGTAAAGACTAACGAGGAACAGCACTTCGAATCCAGCGACGTGTCTTATCCGGATTTTTTCGACTGGCGGGCGCAAGCACGCAGTTTTGAGCACCTGCTCTCTTATCACGACACATCAGAGACCCTCACCGGCGTAAATCGCCCTCTGCGTTTGGATGGAGAGGTCGTTTCATGGGAGATTGTGCCCACTCTCGGTATTTCCCCCGAACTAGGGCGCGGATTCTCTTCCGAGGACGAAAAGCGAGGCTCTCGTGTAATCCTGATCAGTCACACCTTCTGGAAGACACAGTTTGCCGGAGACCGATCTGTGCCTGGCCGCAGCATCAGCCTTGGTGGAAATTCCTACACGATCATTGGAGTAATGCCTGCGGGATTTCGCTTTCCCGTCACCCAGCCAAACAACAGTTTCTGGACGACACTTGCGGTTGACGGCGATGCTACTGACATCCGTCCATTGACAGTCAACAGGAGCGTGCATTTCTTGACCGTGATCGGTAAGTTGAAACCTGGGGCAACGATCACGCAAGCCGATCAAGAGATGAAGGCCTTAGCCGCTGGTCTCGCAAAACAATACCCCGACACAAATACTCGTCATAACTCCGCCTGGGTACAAAGCGAATTGGCTTCAGTCCTAGGTGACACAAGCACCTTGCTTCTGGTGGTGTTAGGGGCCGTGACGCTTGTGCTGCTAATCGCCTGTGGCAACATCGCCAATCTGTTATTGGCTAGAGTGCGTGAAAGGTACCGCGAGATTGCCATGCGTTCTGCCCTTGGCGCCGCAAGAAGCAGAATTGTTCGACAGTTGCTGGCGGAAAGTCTGTTGCTGGGACTTATCGGAGGCATCGCGGGATGCGTACTGGCATTTATCAGCACACCCGCAGTGCTTAGGTTAATCGGTGACAGCGTACCCAGGGCAGCCGATGCTGGCGTGGACTTGCCGATGTTGGGATTCTCGCTGGGGGTATCACTGCTCTCCGGAGTAGTTTTCGGAATTGTTCCCGCGCTGACCGCCTCGAAGACAGACCTCGTGTCGACATTGAAGGAAGGTGGCTATGCGGACATTCCCAGTCACGACTGGCTGCGCTCATCTGTGATCGTGGGACAAGTTGCACTAGGGATTGTGTTGACCGTGGGGGCGGGATTGCTCATCTCCAGCTTTGTCAGGTTGACGCGCATGGATGAGGGGTTTATCCCCGACCATTTGCTGACTTTTACCTTCGAACTTCCTGATTCCACCTACAAGAACTCGCGTCCACAGTTCTACCAGCAATATTTCGAGAAATTGCGTGCTCTACCGGGAGTCCAGTCTGCTGCAGGGGTGCACAACCTGCCCATGACTTACGATCTGGCGATGATCGGCTTCGAGAACCCGGAACACCCTATTCCGAAAGGGCAGCAACCCAACGCGGATCTTACATTTATATCGACCGATTACTTCCGTACGCTGCAGGTTCCGATGCTGAGAGGCCGAGATTTTACCGACTCGGACACTATGAAGGCGCCGCAAGTGATGATCATAAACGAGGCCTTCGCAAAGCAGTACTTTCCAGCTAAGGATGCGCTTGGGAAAAAGCTGAAACCTGGCGCATTGAATGGAATGACTGGAGGGCCACCGCTACGCGAGATCGTCGGCGTCGTCGGCAACATCCGCCACTTTGGCACCCAACGAGAGATGCCGCCGGCAATGTATCTACCGGTAAGCCAGTTGCCTAACTGGTGCTGTCTTCGCTCTGTAGTACGAACGTCGGTTAACCCAATGAGTCTAGAGCCAGCAGTGCGGCGACTCGTGTCTTCGATGGACCCAAACCTTCCGGTAACTCAGGTCCGCACGATGGACGATCTGTTTTCGTTACAGCTTGCTCAACCGCGGTTCGCCATGATCTTTCTCGGCACCTTTGCAGGGCTGGCACTTTTTCTGACCGTAGTTGGGCTCTACGGAGTGATGGCATATTCCGTATCACGCAGGACACGGGAAATCGGTGTTCGATTGGCTCTGGGTGCTCAGCGAAGCGCAGTAATGAGGATGGTCCTGCACGATGCCGCTGTCCTGTTGCTGATAGGGATTGCAATTGGTGTTGCGGCATCAGTCGCATCAGCATCGGTGCTGAAAACGACACTGTACGGTGTCGATCCTCATGATCCGCTCGTTCTGATTGTCGTTTGCATTTCAGTTACGCTGACTGGGCTTTTGGCGGCATATATTCCGTCCATTCGCGCAGCATCCATCGATCCAATGAAAGCACTTCGTAGTGAGTAGAGGTCATCATGAACTGGCTCAAGCAGCTGTTTACTCGTCGTCGCCGCTATGACGAACTCTCCGAGACAATCCGTGAACATCTCGAAGAGAAGGTTGCAGACTTGATGGATGACGGTATGACGCGAGAGGAAGCAGAACGCAAGGCACGTCGCAAGTTTGGCAACGTGACTCTGATTGAACAGCGCAGTCGTGAAGTCTGGCAGTGGCCCACGCTCGAGTCTCTGTGGGCCGATACTAAATATGTTCTGCGTCGATTGAGGCGCGCACCGCTATTCACGGCAATAGCCCTGATCACTCTCGCGGTAGCAGTCGGTGCAAACACCGTAATTTTCAGCGTCGTGAACGGTGTGCTGCTCAAGCCTTTGTCCTATCCCAACCCGGATCGCTTGATTGCTGTGGATCACCTGTCGCAGCAAGCGGGCTTCAAAAAGATGGGCATCTCTCCGTCGATCTACTTTGTCTATCGCGAGCAAAATAAGACACTCGCGGACCTAGGTGCCTATGACGGTGATGAGCTTGACGTAACTGGTGCCGGAACGCCAGAACATTTGCGCGTTCTGGAGGTCACGGACGGAACATTGCCACTAATGGGTGTTAGCCCGGCTCTGGGGCGCCTGTTTACTCGACAAGATGATGCACCCGGAGCTGCACAAACCGTCGTGCTCACGTATCCATACTGGCAGCAACGGTTCGGTGGAGCGTCATCGGTTATCGGCAGCTCGATTACGGTGGGCGGCGTGCCCAGGGAAATAATTGGCGTTCTTCCCCGACGCTTCCATTTCCTCGATCAGAAAGACCCATCGTTGATACTTCCGATGCAATGGGATCGTGCGACCACAGCCCTCGGAAGTTTTAACGCAAACGCTATAGCAAGGCTGAAACCTGGGGTCAGCGTACAACAGGCCACGGCTAATCTGGAGCGTCTGCTTCCAGTAGTAATAAGAACGTTCCCGCCGCCAGAGGGCTTGAGTGAAAACTTCTTTCAGTCGATGCACCTTAAGCCGAGGCTGATGCCCCTAAAGGACGAAGTCGTTGGAAATGTTCAGAGCGTTCTTTGGGTTTTGCTGGCCTCTACTATTCTGGTGCTTTTGGTGGCGTGCGCGAATGTTGCGAATCTTCTGGTCGTTCGCGTTGAAGGCCGGCATCATGAATTTGCTATCCGCTATGCCATCGGCGGAACGAGGAAAGGAATTTCCGCCGATATTCTCTTCGAGAGCAGCCTGCTTGGGCTTGCGGGAAGCCTGATTGGGCTACTGCTCGCATTGGGAGCGATGCGCGTCATTGTGGGACTTGGAGCCACAAATATTCCCCGCATCCGAGACATTGGTATCACACCATCTGTGCTGTTGTTCACCGTCGCCATTGCTGTGATCGCCAGCCTTTTGATTGGCTGCGTTCCGATTCTTAAGAGCACCAGCTCTCACCTCATGAGCGATCTTCGGGATGGAGGGCGCGGGGTGGGTGATGGCCGAAGAGGGCAAGGCACACGCAAAGCGCTTGTCATGCTTCAGGTTGCGCTTTCGGTAGTCCTGCTGATCTGTTCGGGGCTAATGATTCGCACATTCCGCGCGATGATGCATGTGTCGCCCGGATTCACGTCCCCTGAATCTGTTCAAACATTTGGCTTTTATATTCCAGAGACCCAAATCCCCGATACTTCTCCAGAACTCGTGGTTCGCATGGACGAGGCGATCACGCAGAAGATCGCTTCGATTCCCGGTGTTTCTTCAGTGAGCATTGGCTCTGCCGTGCCAATGGACAAAAACAGCTACAACAATCCTGTGTTTGTTCAGAATCGCACCTATGAAGGCAGTGAGATTCCTCCCTCAAGGCGGTTCAATTTCGTAACGCCGGGATTCTTTTCAACACTCGGCACGCAGCTGCTCGCTGGTCGGGATTTCATATGGACCGACATCTATGAAAAGAGGCCGGTTGTCATCATCTCTAAGAGCTTTGCCAGCGATTACTGGCATCGACCTCAAGACGCGTTAGGACAAAGAATACGTGTCGGGAGTACCGATACCTGGCGGGAGATCATAGGCGTCTCAGAAGACGTCCACTACGATGGCGTTGAGAAGCCCATTCCGTCAATGGTGTACTGGCCTCTCATGATGGACCATTTCACAGGCCAAAAACAACGGCTACAACGCTCAACTGTTTTTGTGGTGCGGAGTCAGCTCGCTGGTACGCAATCTTTGATGAAAGCAATCCAGCAACAAGTATCGATGGTGAACCCTAATATACCTTTGGCGAACAGTGAAACGCTGGGCGACCTCTACACGCAATCAATGGCGCGAACATCGTTTACGCTTGTGATGCTCTGCGTCTCTGGAGGAATAGCGCTCCTTCTTGGGACTGTCGGGATCTACGGGGTCATGGCGTATTCCGTGTCCCAACGCACGCGCGAAATCGGGATTCGGATGGCGCTCGGAGCACCGCGTGGAGCTGTGGTGGGAGCGTTTGTACGACAAGGCATGTGGCTAACCGTTGTGGGGATCGCAATTGGCTTGGTAGTTGCGTCCGCAACGATGCGTTTCATGTCCTCGCTTCTCTATGGCGTCAGTGCTGAAGACCCGATTACTTACATCACGATAACGTGCGCTGTGGTCATAGCCGCTCTACTTGCATGCTATTTGCCATCACGCCGGGCAGCAGCAGTTGACCCTGTGCTCGCCCTCCGAGGATAGGGCAATTCAGGATTCAAATTGAATCCACCTGACATTCAAATCGCGACAAGCCATGAGAAGGCCAAGGCGCCCTCTGAGCGGGAATGTTGGGGATTGTTCTGAGTTTCGGACTATCGTCAGCCATTCGGAAGTAACGAAAGAGAATCGACCTCGCAGATACTTCATGCAGTCGCAACTCCAAGGTCATTTGATGTAGCCCAGAGCTATCCCGCTGCGCTATCAAGAGCAGCCACTCGTACCACCGCAATTTCCGCACTTGTGGCAGCTGCCGTTGCGGACCATCAGTGACCCACAGGTGACACAGAGCGGCGCATCGCCAACCTCATAGCTGTCGTGAAAGTATTGCGAAAAACGCTGGCGCGAGCCTGGTTTGCCTCTTCGCTGCCTCGTCGTTCCGCGACTGCCATCTGCTGTGTAAGCGGCGGGAGTTGCTTGCCCGACAGAAATCGCAATTCCAACCAGCGAAACAGGTAGTCCATGATCGACTTCGCATAACCAAGTTCCTCATTGCCGGTCCAGCCTGAGGGCTCGAAACGAGTATGGGAGAGCTTGTCGCAGAGCACCTTCAACGGGACGCCATGTTGGAGACTTATTGAGGCAACGGTGCCGAAACACTCCATCAAGCCAGCAATCGTCGAGCCCTCTTTTGCCATCCGGATGAAGATTTCGCCCGGCTGCCCGTTTGGATAAAGACCGACGGTCAGGTAGCCCTCGTGACCGGCGATGGAGAAATGGTGTGTGAGACCTACCCGTTCGTCCGGCAGACGATTCCGGTTCGCGGCCGGTGGTCCTGACAGATCTTCGTGCTGAGGGGATTCACGCGAAGGTGCCGTATTTACCGACTGAGACATGGGCAGTTCCCTTCTGGCATGCAATATGCGTGCGGAAGCTTGGTTTGTACCCCTGGATCAAAACTCGGTCAAATGGCACACCAAAGAAAAAGGTGGAACGACCCTGAAGGCGGGAGCTCCTCCGATGCAGCTAGAGCTGTCGCTGAGTGATTTGGCGATTTAGCACTCGTTGAGAATCGCTGCTGTGACGGAGGTGCTTTTAGACTCAGTTCACAAAAAGATGAGCATCTGGGGTCATGCAAAGGAGCAGCCTAATTGCTTGTGAACACGTCACAAGTCATCTTTTCAGTTCTTCATCCGCCAAAAGCTGTTCGACATGATTGCGAATGGTCTCTCGTGTTCTACGTACTTCGTCCAAAGGCTGGCCTTTAGGATCCGGTAGAGGCCAGTCTGCACGTCGCAGCCCCGGAACATATGGACACTCATCACCGCAACCCATCGTGATCAACATCTCTGCGTTCCGTGCCAACTCAGAGGTTAGCTTCTGCGGCTTGGCGTTACTGAGATCAATCCCCACTTCGCGCATGACATCGACAACAACCGGGTGGACATGCTCGCCAGGGTTGGTACCGGCAGAGATCGCACGGGCCAGTTTTGGATCAACAAGCTGATTGAAAAACGCTGCTGACATCTGTGAACGGCCCGCGTTATGGACACAGGCAAAAATATAAGTACGCATTCCTCGATAATCTCTTTCTTTTGTTAAAAGAAACGTCTATTGCCGTCCTATGCTGTCAATTTCTTTTTGCAAGGCGAATTGATCGAGCGTTGCAAGCGGTAAACAAAGGAACAAGCTGATTCTTCGGTCCAGAATGGTAAAAGCATCCAGAAAGGCCCGGTCTATCTCTTCGGGGGTTCCCTTGACGGCTGCGGGATCGGGCACTCCCCAATGAGCAGTCATCGGCTGTCCCGGCCAAACCGGGCAGACTTCCTGGGCCGCTTTGTCACAGACAGTAAAGACAAAATGAAGGTGCGGAGCGCCGGGCTGTGCAAATTCGTCCCAAGATTTGCTATACAGGCCGACCGTGCTGAGTCGGGCCATCTCAATCTGGTTAAGAGCTTCGGGGCGAACGCTTCCCGCCGGATGGCTTCCGGCACTAAACGCAGTGAAGTGCGGCGCTCCCTTACGGTTCATGAGGGCTTCCGCCATGATCGAACGCGCTGAATTGCCCGTGCACAGAAACAACACGTTATAGTGTGGCATTTAGTGTTCTCATGCGCAGCAGGTTGGGCCGCAGCAGTTCTTTTGCAGCGCAGGTTTTACCGCATAAACTTTTACACTAGCGGCCGCAGCGTTCACGTCGTATTCAGAGAGCAGTTTCTTCAGATCCTCATGTACCGAATCAGCAACAACTGGGGAGCAGCAAGACGAAGCTGGCTTTTCATCCATTGAAGGAGAGCAGCATCCACTCTGATTCTCGACCTTCGAATACGCATTGAGATCAGCGCCACTGTCTATGATCTCGACGTGTTCGAAACCAGCGGCCAGGAGTCCTTTGCGGTAGTCGTCGATCTGTATCGCTCCCGCGATACAGCCAACATATGCAGCCATGCTCTGTGCTACGGCAACTGGCAGTTCCCCCTTTAACGCGATGTCGCTTACTGCGAGACGGCCTCCTCGCTTGAGAATCCGAGCGATCTCGCGGAAGACCGAGGGCTTATCCGGTGCGAGATTAATGACACAGTTGCTGATCACACAATCGACCGATGCGTCCGCCAGCGGAAGGTGCTCGATCGTGCCAAGATAGAACTCGACATTTTCATATCCACCTATTTTTGCATTGGCACGAGCGCGCTCTATCATCTCCGGCGTCATGTCGATCCCAATAGCCTTTCCCTTGGGACCAACCAATTTGGACGCGAGAAACACGTCGAGTCCGCCGCCTGATCCGAGGTCGACAACGACTTCGCCGGGGCGTATGGAAGCAATCGCCGTTGGATTCCCGCAAGAGAGTCCCATATTGGCCTCGGCAGGAATCGAGGTCAGCTCCTGCTCGCTATAACCAAAAGCTTCCGCTACAGCTTTGACTCCTTGATGGTTGGTGGAAAGCTCACTTGCCGCGACCGCTGCGTATTTCGACCGCACCGCTTCAAGTATCTGTTCTGCCATAGGGCGCCTCCGACATATCCGTTGAGAAGAATATATCTCTAGCTGGACACATACGTCAATCCGAATATATAGCGATTACTCATACCCATCCTGACTGATTAGGATGTTATGTAATCAATCAACTGCATGAAACCGCCATCCATGTGCATCTGCTGGTGGCAATGGAACAACGCAGGACCCGGATTATTGGCGATAAAGTCGACTTCCGCACTGCCGTATGGGGTTAGGTTGATGACGTCTTTGACCAGGCCGGAGGTCGGCTGACCATTGATGCTGACGACCTCAAAGCTGTGCCGGTGTAAATGGACTGGGTGCGAACATCCGCTCGCGTCGTACAAGCCCAACCGATAGCGGCGTCCCTCTTTCACCTTCAGCGGCGCTATATGAGGAAAGGCATGACCGTTGATCGTCCATGCGTCGGGTGCACTATTCGGCATGGCGATTCTCTGGAAAACCATTGGAAAGGTCTCGTCTGGCGCAGCTGTGGCGTCACTGTGCCCAAACGCCCGGTAGTCCCAGTCATTTAAGGGCGGGTCATGCCAGATTGGTTTTCCCGAAGCGCCTGCGTACTCAATTAGCGTTCCAAGTCCGATTTCTCGCTCCTTTGCGTTTGTGGAACCGAGTATCCAAATCCCAGGAGTGTTCATCTCGACAATGGCGTCAACCCGTTCTGCCACTGCTAGCGATAGCACGGAGACCTCTTTAGGGTTCGGGACGCGATTGCCGTCGAGCGCCACGACCTTGAATCGATGACCGGGCATAGCAAAATCCACGTTCTCGGTGGCACTAGCATTCAGAAAACGGAATAGAACCCGCTCACCTCTACGCACCTTGATCGGTTCAGCAGCGGAAAGGACTCTGTCGTTAAGCGAGGCAAATTGGTAATGGACCTCACAAGGCTGTTCAGGCCCCATTGCCATGAAGGTCGGATCCCAGTGATGGACTGCGAGCAACACCTCACGGTCGTAATCTCCGGGTTCGTTTGGACTCTCCACGATCAGGAAGCCGAACTGTCCCGAATACGTGGAACGAGACAGGTCAAGACCGGCGCTTGCGTGGGTGTGATACCAGCGCGTCCCTGCGGGGTTCGGTGTGAAGCTGTAACGCAGTTTCCCTCCCGGTGGAATCATCGGAGAGCCCTGCTCCATAGCTCCGTCATTGATGGCGTCGATAGCAAGCCCGTGCCAATGAACAAGCTCTTCTACGTCCGATTCGTTGAACACATCGATCACAACCGGTTTGCCCTCCTTCAAACGAAGCACAGGGCCGGGGACGGTTCCGTTGTACCCCACTGTCCGGAAAGGAAGACCGTTTCCCAGATCGAGCGTCAGTGGCGCGATCCGTAGAGTATGGTTCGCTGCACAGTCAGAGTGATTCGAAGCCGTTGATACGCGGTGCAGTGATGCCCATGATTGCTTCGCAATCGCTCCCATGACGGTCGAGCCAAATCTGATCGCAAATTCCCGTCTATTCAACTGTTCTCCTAAATCCCTTAACGTTTGACTGCTGCATGAACATCGGGCCTGGGATCGGCGATGAAGCCGTTCCGATTGGGCATGTGGACCTTGGGCAAGGTCAGTTGATTCATGACCTCATCTTTGGCGATGATCTGGTTGAGGTAAAGAATGTAGGCTGTAACGGCGTACGTCTCGTCAACCGAAAGAGTGCCTGGGCTCGGATAGTAAGGCATGGCGCGATGGATGTAGTCCCACACCGAAGTGCTGTACGGCCAATAACTGCCAACGGTCAGCACAGGATTTTGAGTGCCAAGGCTGCCGATGCCGCCAACGAGTTGCGGTCCGACTGGATCGTGGCCCTCCCCATGAGTTCCGTGACAACCAGCGCACTTTGTCACGAAGATGGCTTCACCACGAACCGCATTGCCACTACCAATTGGAAGACCCGTTCCATCTGGAAGTATGGGCGACTCCCATTTGCGAAGTTCTTCCTTCGTCGGGGTTCGTCCGAGATGATCGGCTGTGGTTTGTGCAACCGTACCTGACAATGCTGAACATGCCAGCAAAGCAAGGAAGGCACCCCTACGCATAGGTGATTTCCCCGCTCCGCTTCACGCGCCACCACTTGATTCCGTTGTAGTGGTTATATCCATCTGGGCCAGCGGTCAGACCACGAACGGCGATCAGTTCCTCGCGAGTCGGCTGCCAGTAGCCAGTTTCATCCTGGCAACGCGAAGCGATGGTTGTCTCTTCTCCGTTCCAGATCCACGGAAACCGAAAACGAGTCAGTGCCTTCGTAAAGGCTGGCTCTTGCAACTGAGCGTCCTGCCATTCCTTTCCACCATTCACCGAAACCTGCACCCGCTGAATGCGTCCTCTTCCTGACCAGGCGAGGCCGCTGATCTCATAGAACCCCCTCCCGTCGAGAATTTGGCCGCCAGCGGGTCGAGTGATGACCGATTTTGCTTCCATCTCAAAGGTGAACTGCCGCGCCTTTCCGTTCGGAAGAAGATCGGTATAGCTGGCGGCCTCGTCCTTTGTCATCGCAGGTTGGTCGACTAGCGATAGCCTCTGCAACCACTTGATATTGATGTTGCCTTCCCAGCCAGGCACAACCAAACGTAAGGGGTATCCCTGCTCCGGACGAAGTGCCTCACCATTCTGGCCATAGACGACGATGACATCGTCCAGTGCTTTCTCCAGTGGAATACTGCGGGCGAGGCGGCAAGCATCGGCTCCTTCTGCATAGATCCACTTCGCGTTTGGCTTCACGCCAACTTTTTGCAGAAGAGTCGAAAGGGGTACGCCCGTCCATTCTGCGCAACTGACCAGACCATGGCTTTTCTGCGGCGTATCGCGTGGCTCCCCCGCATGTTCCGAGCCGCTGTTGCCCGCGCATTCAATGAAGTGAACCCGTGAAACAGATGGCATTCTTCGCAGGTCGCTCATGGAAAAGACAAGAGGCGTCTCTACGAGACCATCAATTAGTATTTGATGTATTGCAGGATCGATACTTGGCACGCCTGCGTGCACACGTTCGAAAAACAGCGCGGATGGAGTGATGATCCCGTACAAATCCTGAAGCGGTGTTCGGGCTGACCCGGTGCCGCCATAAGGTCCCGGATTGAAATAGCGGCCTGCCTTTTCAAAGTCGGATCGTTCACCATAGCTTCGCCGCGATTGGCCAGTTTCATGAACAACTTCCTGACCCCAGGCGGAAACAGTTACGGTGGAAATCGCGCCAAGTCGAACGAATTGCCTGCGCGAGAAGGCGCTTTTAGCCGTTACGTCTTCTTTGGAGATTGCTTTACTCATTTTGGGCATTCTAAAAACATCCGCTAACGCGAATATATGATGCTTGCATAACATTCGTCAATGCGTATATATTCCGAATCATGGCAACGAAGAAGGCATTCAATTTTGAACGGTTCTTTCAGGCTCTGGGGGACACCACCCGTCTTCGTCTCCTGAATCTCATGGGCGATCAGGAAGTCTGTGTCTGCTACTTCGTAGAAGTGCTCAACCAGACTCAGCCGAAGATTTCCAGACACCTTGCCTACCTTCGGAGCGCGGGCCTGGTCGAGGCTCGCCGCGACGGCAAATGGATGCATTACCGGATCATCATGCCCCCCAATGAAGGCGCTGCGAAGATCCTACGTGAACTGCTATTGCATTTCAAAGAAGAAAAGGCGATGCAGGCGGATCGGGCAAAGATGAGCAAGGCGTGCTGTACACCGGAAAAGTTTGTGACTTTGCAGGGCGCACCCCTGCCAACAACAATCGACTCGTTCCCAGTTTTAGCGTCGAGGTAAATCATGTCCAGCGTCCCCTTTACGCAAGGTCAAGTCTGCGCACCTGCTGCACGTAAGAAGCTATCCTTCCTTGATCGCTTTCTAACGTTATGGATCTTCCTCGCGATGGCGGTCGGGGTCGGCCTCGGCCACTTCATCCCCGGAGCCGCTAACTTTGTAAATAGCTTCCAATCCGGCACAACCAATATTCCCATTGCCATCGGTCTGATCATCATGATGTACCCGCCTTTGGCGAAGGTCCGATACGAAAAACTAGGTGAGGTTTTTCGCAATCGCAGCGTTCTGGGATTGTCCCTAGCTCAGAACTGGATTGTTGGGCCACTGCTGATGTTTGCTCTCGCGCTGATCTTCCTGCGCGGCGAACCCGCCTACATGCGCGGTCTCATCTTGATTGGTATTGCCCGCTGCATTGCGATGGTTCTGGTGTGGAACGAACTCGCTGAAGGAGACACAGATTACGTAGCCGGACTCGTCGCCCTCAATAGCTTGTTTCAAGTGGTCTTCTACAGCCTGTATGCGTGGCTATTTATCACTGTCCTGCCTACTTGGTTTGGTCTCCAAGGAGCAGCCGTAAACATCAGTATCGGCCAGATCGCCCACAGTGTTTTCATCTATCTTGGAATTCCTTTTCTTGCGGGAATGCTGACACGATTTGCATTGATTCGCGCCAAAGGGGAGGAATGGTATCGGACGCGCTTCATTCCCCGAATCAGCCCCTTCACCCTGGTCGCGCTGCTATTCACGATCCTTGTGATGTTCAGCCTCAAAGGCGACTTGATCGTGAAGCTGCCCTTCGACGTGCTGCGCATTGCCGTTCCGTTGGTTATCTACTTTGTTGCGATGTTTCTGGTGAGCTTCTGGATGGGACGCAAGCTTGGTGCTGACTATGCACAGTCGGCCACGCTTTCTTTCACAGCTGCCGGGAATAATTTTGAGTTGGCAATCGCTGTCGCCGTAGCTGTCTTCGGGCTGAACTCCGGTGAAGCCTTTGTTGGTGTCATTGGTCCGTTGATCGAGGTTCCAGCCTTGATCGGGTTGGTAAATGTTGCATTCTGGCTACGTAGCCGCTACTTCGGACCATCGGCTCAGCCGAATCCGCGGGTAATCAACGCCTGACCGAGGTTTCCATGATTCGATCCGCAACCGCCGAGGATGCCGCTCGTATTTGCGAAATCTACAATCACTACGTTCTTTACTCGACAATCACGTTTGAGGAGCAGGCCGTCTCTATCGACGAAATGAGGCACCGAATCGCGGATGCTCTTTCCGGACTTCTGTGGTTGGTGTGGGATGTCGATCGAGAGATACAAGGCTTCGCATACGCAAGCAAGTGGAAAGGACGCTGTGCCTACCGTTACTCTGTCGAATCTACGGTCTATGTGGCTGAAGGTGAGACAAGCAGAGGTATCGGGTCAGAGCTCTATGAGGCACTGATCAAAGAGTTGCGCCAGCAGAATGTGCACGTTGTAATGGGCGGGATTGCCCTCCCGAACGAGGCGAGTATCGCACTTCACGAAAAGCTCGGGTTTGAAAAGGTAGCCCATTTTCGTGAGGTCGGTTGGAAATTTGGGAGTTGGATTGATGTGGGGTATTGGCAATTGTTTCTATAAGCCCCTCACGCATCAGTCGTCGGCCAGGAGGTGGATGATCGGGCACGTCAACTGATGGCAACAGCGCGAGTCACTCAGCGAGGTTTTCTGTCAACGCTTTCCTCCGAGTTCCGAACGTGTGCGGCCCGATTGCAGAGTCATATGCGATTCTTCAAACAGAGTAATAGGCCAGCGCCGACGCCGGCCTATGCACCCTGCAAGAGTCTGATTGAGCTTTCTACTATTCGATTCGCAGATGGTAACCGCGTTTGACCGAAGCTCCCGCGACCACTCCACCGTTAGCAATGTGTTGCTTGATGGCGTTATTCGAGGGCTCGCTAGATTTGACGGAAGCTGCGAGCGGTTCTGCCAGCGTCTTGGGCAATGCATCGATCACGTCGAGCCAGAGGGGACCATCTATCTTTGCCTCGAAGCGGCGTAGGTCGTCAGGAATGCTTTCAGGCTGAGTGATTACCACACTGTCCTGGGAGTTCTTGTTCCGCTTCAGAGTAAATTCATGACTCTCGATCTTCTTCAGGTCGTGGCTCGCAAGATAGTAGAGGACCATGAATTCGGTCCGTTCGATTTTGTTCTGCGCCCTCTTGGCTCGCGCAGCGTACCTTGCCGACTCCTTCTTGCAGTAATCGGCGCGTGTCTCCATGACCCTAAGAAACCTGCCGATCCGATCGATCTTTGCATCCATCGCCTGACAGAACAATTGGAAGCGCTCCATTGCTTCCGTGCTCGCCTCCCCCTGCTCTTCGATCTCATCCTGAATCTGATCGAGCAGCGCATCCAGTTCACTGTCTAGCTCAAGCAGAGAATGATCCGCGGCAACCAGAGTGGGAGACGACACCGCACTAGTTGTCCCTTGAAACGGAATCAGAGGTGTAGCCTTGCTGGCCATAGGGTCTCCTATTTGTCATTGAAAGCTTCAAGCATGTGAGCCTCCGGACCCACCCGCAGGCTCACGTGCAATGGTTTAGGCGAACAGCAGCATCTGCTCTCCCTCCACGTGGCCGGTGGGCCAAAGCGTGGAAGGCTTTTGTTGCCTCTTCGAATCGGACTCGACGAGATGCAGTGCAGGTGACGATGGTGCTACTGGCACCTGCGACAGAAGAGGCAACAATGGATCGTCCTCTGCCACTAACTCCGTCTGCGACACCACCGGCATCGGTGGCATGTGCTGGGCACGTTCGCGCTTGAGATCTGCCCAGACGGCATCGGCTGACTCACCGACGCGTCCGCGTTCGACTAACTCACGCGCCATGGCGCTCATCATGTCGTCGTCGCTCTCGAGGGAATGAATGCCTTCGCCCGAGAACTTGCCCTCCATCATCAGCGCCACCAGCATCTTCTTCCCCATTAGGCGGAGACACGTGGTCTGTGTCGTGGCCTTGGAGACGAAGAACTTTACCTTCACCGGATGCTTCTGTCCGATGCGCCACGACCGGCGCGAGGCCTGTCGCAGCGTGTGGAGCGAATACCCGGTCTCGTAAAAGTAGAGCGTTGGAAAAGCAAGAAGATCAAGGCCTGTTTCCACCAGCTTCGGATGACAGACAACGACTTCGACGCCGTCTTTGAGCTGCCTCTCGTACCAAAGCTCTCGCTTGAGCGTCGGCACTGTTGGCCGTAGTACAGCGACGCGCAGCCCGGCTTGACGAAGCACCCTCTCTAGGCGAGCTGCAACATCGTGCTCACCCGTAAAGGTCGCATAGACCTGGCAACGCCTTCCTTGCCGTAGCTCTTCGCGGATGTCCTCGATGAGCTTGCGCTCTTTGGCGTACACGAAGTCTTCTCGAAGGTCCGGCGCCGTGGTCACCAGAAAATGCTCATAACCCCCGATTGTTGGGTTAAACCGCTTGCCCCAGATCTCCCCGATACCAAACGGGTGGTCGGGGTAAAGCAGCAGGCGGTGCATCATGAGGCTCATTAGACTTCGGTTTCCGCGGTTCTTCTTGACCGCTTCGCGTATGTCGTGTTCGATCCCTGCATACGCCTCACCAAGGTCTACATCCATCTCCACCTCGACGACGCTCTCTTCATACGGAGGGAGGTACGCGGCTATGTCCTCGAGCGTCACAAAGGCCGTCGAGGCCATGAGGAACTTGCCGAAGACTAGCGGTGAGGCGCCGGGCTTCCGCACCTGTCGCACTGTCGTCTTCTGAGCCCGGGTGCAGGCATTGTCAGCATCTGGGATCTTCTCGATGGATTCGAGTACGCCATAGCGTTCGGCAAAGTCCCGTCTTCCCGAGCCGCCTGCCGCGAAGCCCTCGGCCACCATCTGCCGGGGCTTCATCCGATAGAAGAGATTGAAGAGGTCATCGGCGTAGCCTCCCATGAGGGTGCCAGTGAGCCCGATCAGCTTACGAGAGCAGCGATAGAGTACACCGAGGTTGTTGCCCTGAGCAGTCTCTTGTGCCAGTTGGTGTAGTTCATCGGCGATGGCGTAGTCCCACCAGCCCTTCATGTAGCGGCCGATGTAGCCGAGTGGGGCCATACGCTGAATCTTCTCGCGATCGGCCTGCCACATCGCGGAAAAGCCATCAGTCCCATCCTTCCCACGTGTGAAATGCTCGAAGATCTTCTTCTCCGCGAAGTCCACACGGCTGAGATATCCGCCCTCCGACCGAGGAATTGCACAGCCAGTATCGGGATTGGTGACAGCACCTTTTTCATGACCGGATTCGGCAACCGTGTATGCATGCTTCCAGTGGTAGCTGAGCTTGCCCGTCTCCCTGCTTACGATGAAGTACGCAGGGCCCGGACAAAACCTCTTCCACTCAGCCCGGCCCATGGTTCGCAACTCGAAGAGTGTCGTCTTCAGACCCTTATGAACAATCTGACCATGGCGCTGCTTTACCTCGACGACGCCATGCGGACGTGCCGGATCGCCGCCATTGCGGAGATCGTAGATGATGAAGGTCCTGGCTCGCGGAATTGTATCCAGAACTTCGCGCGCCCACTTGAATACGAGATGTGGCGGGCACATGCCGATGGCCGTGTACGGCCGTCCTTCGGAATGGGTATGGGCAACCGCGTGGGCTACCGCAACCGACATCAGTGTCTTGCCGGTGCCGCACTCACCGACGATGATCGCCGATCGCGCGGTCTTCAGATGCTTGGAGACTCCAGAGATGGTCAGGGCCTGAGCCGGAAGCGGCTGCCGCAAGAGCGTCTTAAGCGCTGGAGGCAGAGGATCGTTTGGCCCTTGCAACGGGGGATACATCTCAACGATACGTGCCCCGAGTTCCTGCGAGAAAGTTCGAAGATATTCGTAATAGTTGTCCACGGCGGGACTCCAGAGGATGGAGGTGTGCAAACAAACAACGGCCGGGTTATCGGCCGTTGGAGGCGAAGGAGTGGAATTCTGCGGAGGAGTTGTGGTTATTCGTGTGCGGAGAGCAAGCCATGTCCACCGAGTTGGTCGCCTTGAACGACTGCTGAGAGCAGGGCCATAGGGCAGTTATGCATACTGCAGCCTTGGGGCGCTGCGGCTTTTTATCAGCTTGGGTTGGAAACAAGAGAATATTCTGGTACAGAACGCATTTTCTTTTGACTACTTGACTGTCCCATGCGCATCCTTCTCATTGGCGGGAATGGCTTCATCGGGCGGTTCGCTGTGGCCGCGCTCAAGCAGCAAGGGCATGCGCTGGCGTTGTTTCACCGCGGCACGACGCCCGCTCCTGCCGGCGTGGACGAGATTCGGGGCGATCGCAACCACCTCAACGCCAGCGCCCAGGAACTGAAGCGTTTCGCTCCCGATGTGGTGATTGACCTTGTCATCAGTTCGGGTCCGCAGGCGAAAGAGCTGATGAACATCTTCCGTGGCGCGACCCGACGCGTGGTCATGCTCAGCAGCATCGACGTGTATCGCGCGGTAGCTGTTTCGCAGGGCACAGAAAGTGGTCCGCTGCAGGAGGTGCCGCTCACGGAAGAGTCGGAACTGCGGCACAGTCTGCATCCCTACCCGCCAGAGAGCGTGCAGGTCCTGCGCAAGATTTTCCCTTGGGTCACGGACGATTACGACAAGATCCCGGCGGAGCGCATGGTGATGAATGACCGTGAACTTCCCAGCACGGTGCTCCGGTTGCCCATGGTGTATGGACCCGGCGATCCCTCGCATCGTTTTTATCCGGTGGTGAAGCGCATCGTCGATGGACGGCACCACATCATTTTTCCTGAGGCGATGGCCGACTGGCACTCGCCACGGGGCTATGTTGAGAACGTGGCCGCGGCCATTGCGCTGGCTGCCACAGATGATCGCACCGCGCGACGTATTTATAACGTGTGCGAGGAACCATCATTCAGCGAACTGGAATGGGCGCGGAAAATCGCCAGCGAGATGCAGTGGAAAGGGGAGTTCATTGTCCTGCCGGTGGAGCGCACGCCGCGCCACTTGCTAAAGCCCGGCAATGCCGCGCAACATTGGACGGCGAGTTCGGCGCGTATCCGCCACGAACTCGGTTACGAAGAGCCGGTAGCAATTGAGGAAGCGATCCGACAGACAATACGCTGGGAGCGAGAAAATCCGCCGGAGGTTGCATTCCTGGCGCAGTTCGATTATGCGGCGGAGGATGCGGCGGTAGCAGGCCACCACAGATGAGCTGCTAACCGAATCTTCCTCGCACTAGCAGTCGAAGTTTAAGTTCTTCAACAACTTGCAAGAGAAGAAGCTTCCAGCGCTTGACATATCGTGTACCTGGGCCAGAGCACAGCGCCATTTTTCTCAGGAAACGGCAGCCGCCCCAGAGATCGTGCCTGCCCAAGCCGAGCCAGCAATTCGTCGCGTGTACCGTGGATCGCTGCCGGCGAGCAGCCGATTCCATCCAGTAGCCGAATTTTCTTCTCCGCCCACATCGCCTCCAGGATCGGAGCGCTCCAGCGCGGATCCGCGGGCAACCCAAGAAAGCTCACCAGGGTTGCCCATGCGAGTTCCCTGGTGTCCGGTCCGAGGTGGAGGATGAACGTCCGTCCTGCGCTTCCATTGGCATGCAGGGAAGTCGAAACCGCGATCAGATGCCGGAGAGCTTGTTTACGCCCTTGCAGATTGATCGAGCCGCGATAGCAGATCGCGTCTGGCCCGAAACCTACTATCTGCTCTTTGCCGTCCGGGAACGTTACAGTGAACGTGTGCTTCTCATAGATCGCTGCCGTGATTGCGCCTACTTCAGCATCGCCTCCGAACAGACTGATCAGATACGCGTCCTCCCCCTCGCCGACGTAACGATCCACCTGTACTGAAATCTTGGTGTCAGTCTTCCCTGAATTACGGCGATACTCAAGCCGCCCCATCCGCAAATGTGCGTTCTACATCCTCGTCCTCTCTCTTCTTGTCTCCCAGTACAAGCGTTCGTCCATCCTCGTAGACCAAAGCCAGTTCGTTGGTAAACTGCTCGCGCTTATGGACTTCGGTATATCCCTTCTCTTTCACTTCGAAGACGGTCACGGATTTCACCGAACGCCAGCGTGCGATGTGCCGTTCATCTCCCTGTCCAAAGACACCATTGAGCAGGCCGGCCGTGCACAGAAGGCCAACATGACCTGCGTGCAGCGGAGTAATTGGTCGACCACCAGCCATCTCCTCCTTGGGGAGTAGGAGAGCTTCAACTTGCTTCCAGGCAGACGACTGGGCGATGAGGTCCTCAATCTGATCGAGAGGCAATCCGCGGTAGACAAGCCGTGTAGGCGCCGACGCCGGCACGCGATAGGGCGTCTCATTGCCCTGCAGCGTCGGCATATCACGCCGCCAGACCATCTCGTGCAATCCTGCACGATTCCAGCCGTAGTCTTGGCCACGCATTCTTTTGCGGACCCCAAACAAAGCCACCTGATCGAAACGTTCTGATTCTGGATCGGTCAGCCTGAAGACCCGAATGTCTGTGAAGTTTTCGGCCAATAGCGGAATTGAGGAATGAAGCCGCTCCCGAGGCACCACCATCAACAGCACCCCACCCTCAACCAGCCAGCGATAAGTATGTTCCAGGAACAGAAACTCCATCCGCCTGTTGTCCATCGACCCGATCTCGGAGTCATACGGAGGATTGAGGTAGAGCAACGAAAAGCTCTCTCCCTTGGCGATGGTGTTGAAGAGATCGCCTTGAATCGTTACGATACCGCTAGCAGCGCGGTTGGCATCGAGTTCAACGCCGTACTTCTGTGCCTCCGCTCCGTCGGTCAACTGATGGAACGAAGCTCCTGTGCCGACACATGGATCGACGACGCTGGCTGTTCCTGCTGAAAAGTCCAACAGTTTCCGCAGTCGCCTGCTTTCCTCCTGCGGCAGCGGGTAGTGACCTAACTTGATTCGAGCGACGTTGCGCACATGTACCTCCAAAGATAAAACCGAGCCGACTGGTGAATTCCCTACTCACGCAGGCGAGGAAAGGCCAGGTTTATGAAATGGCGATTTCGCACTCACCGGAATAGGAACGGCCTGGATTCAGCCTCACTTCCTGGTTGCCGACCATCCACCCAGAACATTAGAGAGACTCCATCTTGGGTCTCCATAAGTGACTCGCCCTGTTAGCAACAGTTGAACGAGAGAGTTACTTGTCCGGAAAGCCGACTCTTCGTCCAAGTGAATAAGTTCCGGTCAGCTAACAATCCGGGAATAGCAATCCGGAAATAACTTGCGTAAAGAGCATTATCGTTTGCCAATCCCTTTGGAATCGACTTCGTTCGCGATGGGTATGACATCTCCATACGGGAGTTCAACATCTTCCCCTAGAAGTTCTATTGGTATATGCTGTCTTCCATTGAGGTTCTAGGTGAGATCAGTGGATAAGACGAAACCAGTGAACAGTGAGCTGTTGAAGGGAACGCTGGACATGATGATTCTCCGGACGCTCGTCGTTGGGGATGCACATGGCCATACGATCGCAAAGGTGATTGAGCACAGCTCCGAGAATGTGCTGGAGGTAGAGCAGGGCTCGCTATATCCCGCGCTACACCGGCTGGAAGATCGTGGATGGCTGGATTCATACTGGGGCGTTAGCGAGAACAACCGCAAGGCGAAGTTCTACCGGCTAACAAAGGACGGGCGCAGGCAACTTGCCGCTGAAACGAGCCGATGGAGGAAGATGGCGCGTGCGATTGGGCTCGTGATGGGCGAAGCGCTTCGTGAGAGTGAGCGCGAGCGATGAACCGGCCTAGATTTTTCCGTCGCAGGAAGAGTGATGTTGAGGTGGTGCGGGAGATCACACTGCACCTGGAGGAGGAGACCCATGAGAACCGCGAGAGAGGGATGCCGGAGGGCGAGGCGCGGAGGCAGGCATATCTGAAGTTCGGAAATCCACAGCGGGTGCGCGAGCAGATCTGGAGACAAAACTCGGTTGCGGTGCTAGAGGGATTGAAGCGCGATGTACAGCATGGGATACGTCGGCTGCTGCGCGCACCCTCGACGGTGCTGGTGGTGGTGATCTCACTCGGGCTTGGCATCGCGGCAAATGTGTTTATCTTTACGGCAGTCAACAAATTGGTACTGGAAGGGCCGCCGGTGGGTGATCCGGCGACTCTGCTGGATTTGTACCCGACCTACAAGCATGGAGACGAGATCGGGAAGTTCAGGCAGCGCTTGTATGACGATCTGCACGGGCAGGCAAAATCGTTCTGGGATGTTGCTGCCTATGACGTCGTTCTTCCGGGGACGATGGGGGGTGATGACGGTCCGGAGCGTGTGTGGGGTCAGAGTGCGACAGCAAATTTCTTTAACGTAGCGCAATTGCCGATGTGGCTGGGCCGCGGTTTCGCGGATGGCGAGGAGCGGTTTCCCGTTGTAGTGGTGAGCTACAGCCTCTGGCGGCGGCACTTCAATGGAGACAGGGCAGTGGTCGGGAAGACGGTATTGCTATCCGGCAAGAACTTTACGGTGATTGGCGTTACGATGCCGGGGTTTCGGGGCATCAACCGGCTGTTCGCGGCTGACTTCTGGGTACCCGAAGGAGTGAGAGAGCAGCTTGCGGGCACACAGCTCAGTGAATTTGAAGCACGCACTGGAGGTCAACTAAGCGTAATTGCGCGGCTAAAGCCGGGGGTAAGCCGCAGAGAGGCGCAGGTCGAGCTGGATACGATGGCGAAGAGATTTGCGGCCGCGTATCCGAAGGAGAATGAGGGGCTTGGATTTCATATGGAGAAGGCAGGGGATTTGCTGCCGAGCCAGAGAGCGATGTTTGCAGTGTTTCTCACGGCACTGACGGTAGTAGCGCTGCTGGTGCTATGCATTGCGTGCTCGAATGTGGCGAATCTACTGCTGGCACGTGCGGCGGCACAGCATGGGGAGATGGCGGTGAGGATCGCTCTAGGAGCAACTAGATGGCAGCTGGTGCGGCCGATGCTTCTCGAGAGCGGAATGTTGGCTTTGGCTGGCGGTGTATTTGGAGTTGTGCTCTGTGTAGTCGCTCTGCATGGATTAGCTGCAATCCATTTCCCGTTGGCTGCACCGATCAATCTGACACTGAGCATGAACTGGCGAGTGCTGCTTTATGGGTTCCTGATTAGCATGACGGTGGGGATGCTGTGCGGGCTTTGGCCGGCCTTGGCGGCATCGCGACCGGTGTTGCCGAACTCGCTGAAGGGCGAGAGTGCTCTGGACAGGCCCGGGAGGCGTTGGAGCCTGCGCAACATTCTGGTGGTAGTGCAGATTTCTCTGTGTGTAGTGCTGCTGTGTACGACGGGCCTGTTTCTCCGGAGCCTTATCAAGTCAGCTGCAATCGATCCCGGATTCCAAGCGAGCGGCGTAATGATGGTGTCGATTGATCCGGCGCACAATGGCTATTCGATGGAGAAAACTCAACTGCTGCTTCAGAGTTTGCAGAATCAAGTACTTTCTCTGCCAGGTGTGAGAGCTGCAGTATGGACCGACAAGGTTCCGGTGTCGTTCTATGGACAGCGTGCTGTCTTTCATAAAACGGCAGACAAAGCTGAGAGTGGGCTCCGAACCGAAGTTTATGACGTTGAAGGGGGTTATTTCGACACCATCGGAATACCTTGGGTTGCGGGCAAGGACTTCGATCACCCAAATGCCCACGGGCCGAAGCAGGCGGTAGCGAATGAGAGATTTGTACAAAAGATCTTCGGCAGAGAAAGTGCCGTCGGGCAGATGGTGAAAAGCGAAGATAACACATACGAGATTGTGGGCGTGGTTAAGAATACAAAGTCGACCACATTGAGCGAAGAAGATGAACCAATCTTGTATCGAGTCCTACAACAAAATGTACACGCGGTGGCCCCGGTGATGGGGGTCTCCCTACTAGTGCGCTACAAAGGAAATGCAGCGGAGATATCAACGGCGATTCGAAGGGAGATTCGTGCTTCGGATCCGTCACTGGCAATGTTCGCGGAGAAGACGATGGAGGAACATCTGAGCGATGCGCTGATCTTTTCGAAGATAGCTGCCACGGTGTTCGGTATCTTCGGGCTTTCAGGTCTACTGCTAGCTTGCGTAGGGTTGTACGGGGTCATGAGTTTCGCCGTCAGTAGCAGGACGCGCGAAATAGGAGTACGGCTCGCGCTGGGAGCTACTCGGAATGGAGTGAGGCGGTTGGTTGTTCGACAAGGGATGATGCTGTCTGCGATCGCGTTTGTCATCGGCTTTCCAATGGCACTGGCAGCGTCGAAGGTGGCGGCCCGTGTTTTGTATGGGGTGACCGCGCACGATTGGGTGACGTTCATCGGTGTGCCCTGTTTTCTGGCATGTACGGTACTTGTTGCGTGCTGGTTTCCGGCGCAACGAGCCGCGTCGGTGGAACCACAAAAAGCGCTACGGCATGAATAGTAGATGACACAACCCTTACAACCTATGTTTTTAAAACCGCGCCATCAAAGAAGCTTGGAGAATCAATAACGAGCATGTATGGTCAGCCGAGCGCCGGAATGCATTCCTTGCTCAACCGCAATCAAGCGCGGCCCCCGGTTCGAATCGATTCCTTAGACCCGGCAGCGGTCGGTTGGAAATGAAACAGAACTTCACCGCCCTTATGAGAGGAACTGAATTATGAATATATTGCTGGAAAGGTGGGACGGTGCATGCTTGAGCTTCGCAATATACACAAGCGCTCCGGCATTCCTGCTGTAGAGGCCGCGAGCTTTACAGCGCATGCCGGGGAAATAACCGGCTATCTGGGTGCAAATGGTTCCGGTAAATCGACCACGATGAAGATGATTACTGGATTGATCGAACCGAGCTCAGGAGAGATTCTCTTCGAGGGCCGGCCTATTCAAGACGACCTGATGGCCTATCGGCAGCGCATGGGGTATGTGCCCGAGGAGCCGCACCTCTACTCGCACTTAAGCGGCATGGAGTATCTCGAGATGGTCTCCCAGTTGCGCAACATGGAGCGTAAGACTGCCTCCGAGCGAATCCATGGTCTACTCCGTCTTTTCGGGCTCTATAGTGATCGCGACGTTTCGATCTCGTCCTACTCCAAGGGAATGCGTCAAAAGGTTCTACTCTCTGCGGCCCTTATGCATAACCCGGATTTGATTTTGCTGGATGAACCCTTCTCCGGACTCGATGTCGGCTCATCGATGGTTCTGCGCAGCTTGATCGAGGAACTTGCAAGGCGCGGCAAGGTGGTGCTTTTCAGCTCGCATGAGCTTGAAACGGTAGAACGCATCTGTTCTCACGTCATTATTCTGCACCGAGGCAAGATCGTGGCCGACGATTCAATCGAGAGTCTGAGAACTCTGATGGAGTTGCCCACACTGGAAGGAATCTTCGCCCAATTGGCGGTCGAACAGGATTCTGCAACGATTTCACGGGAGATTGCCGATCTCATCCATGCGTAACGACCGGGCTATAAGGAAACTACAATTTCTCGTGCTCTTCCGCGTATTTTGGATGCGCGTAGTCGACCTCGAACTGTTGTCTAGAGATGCCGATCCCAGCCAGCTAGCTCAACAATTTGGAACCATATTCGTCACTCTCAGCATCTTTTTCTCCCTTCCCGTACTGCTTTCGGGAGGCCACCACCTGTCGTTGTCTGGTGAATGGACAGGCGAACATTTTTTCATCGAGACAACGATGACCATAGCTGGTTTGATTACAGTATTGAACTGGGATTCCGCATTTCCAGACCGGCGGGATCTACTGGTGCTGGCACCCTTGCCTGTGCGACCGAGCACGTTGCTGCTGGCAAAAATTTCCGCTTTGTTCGCCGCACCTGCCATGGCGATGATCGCCTTCAACCTCTTTATTGGACTTGCGTGGCCTCTACTCTTTATCTCAGGCAGCGGAGGATTCTTTGCTGCGTTGCGGGCCTGGCCAGCCTATTGGTTCACCATCTTCCTTGGCGGAGTATTCTTCGTCTTCACCGTGCTCACTGTACAGGGAATAGCAGCAAATCTACTACCCCGACAGTTGTTCTTGCGTCTGTCCGCGTTGCTGCAAGCAGGGACGTTATGTCTGATGCTCAGCGTATATTTTCTCGAGCCGTCGCTGGAATCGCCCGCGGCTCTCACCGCGCCGCAGAACCAGCGGTTGCTTGCTTGGCTTCCCTCATACTGGTTTCTCGGCTTGTTTCACCAGCTCAATGGATCAATGCACCCCGCACTTGCCCCGTTGGTAAGACGTGCCTGGACAGGCCTTGCCGTATCGACGTTGGGAGCAGGCTCGGCGCTGTTGCTGTCCTATCTCCGTATGTTGCCGAAGATCATCGAGCAACCGGACATTCTACCGAGCGCGCGCGCAGTCCCATGGTCGCCGCAACTTGGCAATTCGCTCCAAAGCGCGATCACCTTATTCAGCCTTCGTACTCTGCTTCGGAGCCGTCAGCATCGCATGATTCTCAGTTTCTATCTAGGAATCGGACTTGCGATCGTCCTCGGCTACAGCCAGACACGTTTCGCCGGATTGGTGCCTGTCAAGGGCGGGGTCAGCACTACATTTCTGCTGGCCAGCATTCTAATGATGATTCTCACGGTTTTGGCCATCCGTGTCGTAGCCTCTATCCCGATCTCTCTTCCCGCAAATTGGATCTTCCGCGTTACAGAAGTGCGGCCAGCCCACGTCTACCAGAGAGCGGTTCGCCTTTCATTGCTCGCATTGGGGGTAACCCCTATCTTGCTCATCCTTTCTGGGGCTTTCTTGGCTTCGTACCCTTGGCAGCAAGTTCTCGGCCATCTGGTTACGATGCTGTTCCTAGGAATGCTTCTTGTAGAACTGTGTCTCTACACCTTCCAAAAGATTCCCTTCACCTGCTCCTATCTGCCGGGGAAAGCGAATATCCATTTCGTTTTTTGGGCCTGTCTGTTGTTCTTTATACGGTTGCTTAAAGAAGGAGCGAACTTTGAGAGCCACATGTTGGGTCACCGCATGAGTTGCATGCTTATGATTCTTTTCTTAGCTGTTGCTGCGGCCGGAACGCGGTGGCTCACCAAAGTTCGTATGAATCTTGCAAAGGAGCTTGAGTTTGAGGAGGAAAATCCCCCAATACTTGTTAGCTTGAAGTTGAATTGAGAGAAATGGCAATTACACTCCACGAAATTGGTCAACTTCTGGATGATGGGCTAACCGGAAGTAGTGCAGATTGCACCGCTACGTCGGTTTGCGGAAGTGATCCGGGTTATTCCCGAATCACGGCAATCCGGAAGTGATCCACTTGGCCGAATAACCGGCTTTCCGGCAAAGTGGTTCCCGAAATTGCGGTTCCGGTTGCAAGTGTCCGATATGCCGACTATACGGCCAAGTGACGAGAACGGCGTTTCTGGGGAGTAATCCTTGAGAATTGGGCGGAATCGAATCTCGATGAGTGACTTGGACTGTTAACCGGCCGATCGATGCGAATTTTATTGGCGCGATCATTGAAAACCCGTGAGGCG
>Ga0210409_10000973_pt1 | contig 40596 bp, 39 predicted proteins | sample IncBWH17MmetaG_FD_161649 | JGI IMG/M metagenome (GOLD analysis project Ga0210409, IMG submission 161649) | Forest soil microbial communities from Barre Woods Harvard Forest LTER site, Petersham, Massachusetts, United States - Inc-BW-H-17-M | ecosystem: Environmental > Terrestrial > Soil >... | reverse complement strand
TGACATCGAAGATATATTCCGTGGCGGCTGTGCTTCGAGTCTCCTGTTCCGCCGGCCGTTTGCCGACAAAGTAATACTGGTAGACGTAGCCTTGGCCCCCGGCGTACGTTTTCATGCGGCGGATCGTCACTCACACCTCTGGAGTCGGTCGCTCTAGGAATGTTACTCCTAAGGCTTGCTGTTGTTTCCGGGCGATACGACGCGTCCGTACTCGGTGGCGCGGGCAAGCCGATCGAACAGATGGTAAGTCGCCCCGCTCACGTCAGCGATGGCTTGCTCGCCCTCGCGCTCGTTGTGAAGATAGGTAGTCATCACACAAAGAATGTAAGGTCGATTTTCAACGAAAATTACGCCAGAATCATTGCGGACCGCCTCGAGTTCTCCAGGTTTATTGGCGATCTTGATGCCGGAGGGCAGATCTCGCGGAATCCAGCTTTCTTTGTGCGTACTTAACATGGTGAAGAAGTCGTCGGTCAATTCCTTGTTCAGGACTTTTCCGCGGTAGAGGGCATCGAGCAGGGTCATCATTTCGCGCGGTGTACCGATGTTCTCGCGGCCTTCACTTGCAGCCTTAAGGTCCATCATCTTTCGGCGAAGTCGTGTGCGAGCCAGACCCAACGAATCGAGCAGGGCGTTGACGTTCTCCATTCCGACGCGATTAATCAGGACGTTTGTCGCGGAGTTGTCGCTGACGGCAACCATCATCGTGGCGAGATCGCGAAGAGTAATCTGTGTGACGCCGGGTGTCAGGCCGTTCATGATGTCGCTGTCGAAAACCAAGTCGGACTTCTGAACGGTGTAGAGATCGGTAAGTTTGAGCTTGCCTTCCTGAGCCTGCCGGTAGAATTCAGCCAGCACTGCGATTTTGATGGAGCTGGCCTGGGGGAAGACTTCGTCCGGCTGCAAGAAGAACGTCTGCCTGGATGTCAGGTCTTCGATGGCAACGCCCATCACGCCGTCGAGGTTACGATCGATTTCGTGGATTCTGGATTCAAGTTTCTGCCAAAGCAGTTGCTGCTTGGCGGGCGTCTGGGCGAGCGCGGTGGTGACGAGAAGTAAGCAGACGAGAGCTTTCAAAGCGCCTCCGTAGAGGGGTTGGGTCCAGCAGATCAGGAATCGATTTTGGCGTCGCGCAGACGCTTGACGGCGGCCTCGGAACTCACCGGCGAATAGTAGACCTCCTTGAAGGTATACGACTTCGATTTCGAGCCGATGATCGGCAGAATTTCGACGTGCCAGTGATAGTCGTCGTCGAGCGTCTTCCAGTAGCCAAGGCTCTCGGAGCCGTGCAAGGTGTTGGGCGACGTGTGAAAGACCAGATGGAACTCCTCCGTGACGGTGCGGATGCGTTGCAAGGTGCGCTTCAAGAGAATGCCGAAGTCACGAATGCCGCCGGTCCTCGAAAGGGCTGCTCTTTCGAAGGAAGAATCGTGGGTCTGCGGAAGAATCCAGGTTTCGTAGGGCACGCGGGGAGCGTACGGACAAACCGCGACGAAATCTCCGCGCAGTTCGACGACACGAATTCCCTGGCGTTCCTCCTGCCCGATGATGTCGCAGAAGACGCAACGTTCTTTTTGCTGGTAGTACTCGCGCCCGGCGCGCAATTCATACAGCACGCGACGTGGAACAAATGTTGTGGCCGTAAGCTGAGAATTCGGGTGCTCGAACTCCTGGCCGGCATTGACTCCGAAATTCTTGAAGATGCTGACGTACTTGATGCGCGCGTCGCCCTTCAGGTCCTGAATTCGTTGCGCGGACAGGCGGAGAAACTGCTCGATCTCGGAGTCGCTGGCCTTCCAAAGATGGCGCTCGTGCTTTGGGTTCTCTACCAATACTTCGTGGGCGCCGATGGAACGCATGCGGTCGTACAAACCGTCGCCGCGACGCGAAGGGTCGCCTTCGATGCGATAAAGCGGCATGGGATGAACGACCGAACGGGTAGACCACGGCAAACCGTCAATCTCGCCGCGGCTGGCGATGACCTGCAAAGGCGAAACAGCATCCGCACAGAATCGGCAAGGCGCATCACCCCGTGCGTGCGGCTCCGGGATATCGTCCCCAGTGATCACCCACGAACGGGTGATCGGATCTTTACGAAGTTCCATGCGCTAAGGAAAACATCTGGCGGAAGCGCGCGTCAACTACGAACTCGCGCGGAACGGCGGAGGTGCTTTGTTATAATCCGCGCACGAAGCCGCAACAGATGACCGAGACGTCCACGCCCTTAATGCGGCAATATGCCGCGATCAAGAAAGAACATCCGACCGCACTTCTCTTCTTCCGCTTGGGCGATTTTTACGAACTTTTCTTCGATGACGCCGTCGTGGCCGCGAAGGAATTACAGATCACGCTGACTTCTCGCAGTAAAGAAAAGGGAATTTCAGTGCCCATGTGCGGTGTTCCCTATCACGCGGCCGAAGGGTACATCACGAAGCTGATCCGCAAGGGATTCAAAGTCGCGATCTGCGAGCAGATGGAAGATCCGCGGCTGGCGAAGAAGCTCGTGCGTCGCGAAGTGACACGGGTGGTGACGCCGGGCACGGCCGCGGACTCATCGTTGAGTTCGGAAGAGAACAACTTTCTGGGCGCGGTGTCGCAATCAGGCGATCGGGTGGGATTCGCAGCGCTCGATCTCTCGACCGGCGAGTTCCGTGCCACGGAATTTGTGGGGGCGGACGCGGGCCGCAGAATTCAGGAGGAACTCTCGCAGCTCCGACCGAAGGAGTTGCTGTATGCGTCTGCGGCGCCACTGTTTGAGTCGGCGGCGGGAGAAGTGTCGGCTGGTGCTCTGGCGAGTGATCGCAGAGCCCTTCCTTCGGTTGCGCGCGGATATTCTGAGACTCCGTTAGACGACTGGATCTTTGCGCCCGACCACGCCATTCCCTTGCTTGAAAATCATTTCGGAGTGCTTTCGCTGGAGGGTTTCGGGCTTGCCGGGAAGCCGGCAGCAGCCACTGCGGCCGGCGCGATTCTGCACTACGTCCGATCCACCCAGCGCGGAACGCTGAACCATGTGGACCGCATCGGCTTCTACGAACGGCAAAACTGCATGGTGCTCGACACAGTGACAGTCCGGAATCTCGAACTGATCGAGCCGCTGTTCGCCGGAACGGACGCGGGCGTCACGCTTTTTCGCGCGATGGATGCGACGGTCACCCCGATGGGCAAACGACTCCTGCGGGCGTGGATGCTGCGACCGTCCCTGGATCGTGCCGAGATCGATGCGCGTCTGGATTCGGTTGGGATACAGGTAAAAGAAACGGTGGCGCGCGAGGAATTACGGCGGGCTCTGGAAGGAATCCTCGACCTGGAGCGCTTGCTGAGCCGGGTCACGCTGGAGACAGCGAATCCGCGCGATGTGCTGGCACTCGCGGCGTCCTTGGCCAGGATTCCAGCAGTGCGGGCGGCGATCGTACGGTTGCAAGGTGCCCGGCTGCAGAGTCTTCGGGACCTGATCGATGATCTCGGCGACTTGCGGACGAAGATTGACGAGACGATTGTCGCGGAGCCTCCGATTTCGCTTAGCGATGGTGGAGTTATAAGGGCGGGCGTCAATCACGAGTTGGACGAACTGCGCGATTTGAGCCGCAACAGCAAGCAGTACCTGGCGCAAATTGAACAGCGCGAGCGGCAACGGACCGGGATCGGTTCGCTGAAGGTAAAGTTCAACTCGATTTTCGGCTATTACCTCGAAGTGTCGAAGCCAAACCTGCACCTGGTTCCCGCGGATTACGAACGCAAGCAGACTCTGGTCAATGCGGAGCGGTTCACTACACCAGAGTTAAAAGAGTACGAGGCCAAGATTCTCGACGCGCAGGAGAAGATCGTCGAGATCGAGCGCCGGATCTTTACCGAACTGCGCGGCACAATCGCCGGACAAGCCAAACGAATTCGACAGACAGCGTTGGCTTTGGCTGAGGTGGACGTCCTTGTCGGTTTCGCCCACATCGCCGCTTGGCGAGACTATTGCCGACCATTGCTCGATGACTCGGGTGGACTCGAGATTGTGGCAGGACGTCATCCCGTGATCGAACAGCAGGATTTGAGTGCGGGTGGGGATCGGTTTGTGCCGAACGATCTCTATCTGAATACCACCACGCACACGATTTTGGTTCTGACCGGACCAAACATGGGCGGCAAATCCACATACCTTCGACAGGCCGCGCTCATCACGATTCTGGCGCAGATGGGATCTTTCGTTCCGGCGCGCTCTGTGAAGCTTGGCCTCGTTGACCGGGTGTTCACGCGAATTGGCGCCAGCGACAACCTGGCGCGGGGACGATCAACTTTTATGGTCGAGATGACCGAAACGGCGGCGATCCTGCACACAGCGACCGGGCGATCGCTGATCTTGCTGGATGAGATTGGCCGCGGAACGGCCACCTACGACGGCCTCGCGATCGCGTGGGCTGCCGTCGAGTACTTGCATGCGCGCACGCGGGCTAAGACGTTGTTCGCCACGCATTATTTCGAGTTGACCGAACTCGCTGACCGCCTCTCGGGAGTGAAGAACTTTCATGTTTCCGTGAAAGAAACTGGATCGGGCATCGTGTTCCTGCGTAAAGTCGAGCCAGGCGCGGCGGATCGCAGCTATGGGATCGAAGTCGCGAAGCTGGCCGGCCTCCCGAACGAGGTCATCGAGCGAGCGCGAGAAGTGCTGGCGGAACATGAGAACGCCGAACGTCAACTCACCGGACAGCTGGCCAATGACGAGTCGCGTCCATCACGGCCGGCACAACTGACGATCTTCACGCCGATCTCCCAGCCGGTGCTGGAGAAGCTGCGCGAAGTCGACTTGAACCGGCTGACGCCGCTCGAGGCCCTGAACCTGTTGGCGGAACTGAAGAGACAGATTGAGTAGGCGAAAGCACCCGTACGCTAACTTGAAGACTCACGCGCACCCGCAACTCGGCCAGCTTCTCATTATCGGTTTCGACGGCACGGAGATGTCGTCCTCGCTCGCTTCCCTTCTCCAGAGCATCCAGCCCGCGGGCGTGATCTTATTTGCGCGGAATATCGTCAGTGCCGAACACACTCACAAGCTATTGAAAGATTGCCAGTCGCAGGTAGCGGTCCCGCTGTTTCGCTGCGTGGATTTGGAAGGCGGCAAGGTCGACCGGCTGCGTAATGCGATCGGCCCCGCGCCCTCTCCGGCTGAGGTCTTTGCTTCCGGAAACAAAAAACTCTTTCGCCGCCACGGTCGCGTGATTGGTGAAAACTGCAGGGCGGTCGGATTCAACGTCGACTTCGCTCCCGCGATGGACCTGGCGTTTGAGGCTTCCAAGAGCGTAATGAGTTCCCGCGCCGTGTCGGCTGATCCGAACGAGACGAGTGCGTACGCGAGAGAATTTCTCAGCGGTCTGCGGCTGTCAGGAGTTCTGGGATGCGGCAAGCATTTTCCCGGCCTCGGTGAGGGGACACTCGATAGCCATCATGAATTGCCGACGATCGAGAAGCCCTGGAAGAAGCTCTGGGAGCAGGACCTGGTGCCGTTTCGAACGTTGCGGGGCGAGTTACCCTTCATCATGGTGTCGCATGCGGCGTACCCGTCGGTGACGCGAGAACGAACGCCCGCATCTCTATCGAAGAAGTGGATCAGCGAGATTTTGAAGAAAAAGATTGGCTATCGTGGACTCATCGCTTCCGATGACCTCGAAATGGAAGGGGTGCTGAGCGCGGCTCCGATCGAGCAAGCGTCGGCTCAGTTTGTGAAAGCGGGCGGCGACCTTTGCCTGATCTGCCACAAGGAAGAATTCGTGACGAGATCGTTCGCAGAGATCGAGCGTTTATTCGCCGACGATCGGGCGTTTGCAGAACGGGCTTCCGAATCCGTGAAGCGTGTGCTGGCTTTCAAGAAGAGATCACCCGGTCTGCGACGCTGGGCGAAGCTGCCTGGCGCCGCTGAAGTGGAACGGTTGTCGCGACGCCTGTGGGAGTTCAGCGAGCAGGTGCGGCTGGAAACGATACGACGACAGGAGCTCGCGTGATCGTCGCCGGCATCATGAGCGGCACCTCGGTCGATGGGATTGATGTGGCCCTGGTGAGGATTAGCGGTCCTTCTCTCCGTGCGGGCGGACGTCAAAAAGGTCAACCCCGCTTTGCACGCCGATTCCAGCTTCTCGGTCACGAGCATTTTGCTTATCCGAGGCCAGTTCGACGTGCTGTTTTGGCGGCTATGAATGCCCGGAGTGCGAACGTCGCCGTTCTGGCTCGCCTGAATTTTCTGCTGGCGGAACACTACGCGGATACGGTACTCGCGGCGCAACGCAGATTTCGTCTTAAAGCAGAACTGATTGGTTGTCACGGGCAGACGCTTTATCACCAGGGAGAGGCCCAGCGATTTCTCGGACGCCGGGTGGGGGTGACCTGGCAGACCGGTGAAGGCGCAGTAATCGCGGCGCGGGTCGGCGTCCCGGTCGTTTCGGATTTCCGCCCTGCGGACATGGCCGCGGGCGGGAAAGGTGCACCTCTGGTTCCCTTCCTCGACTACCTCTTGTATCGCGACGAGAAGATTGGACGCATCGTACAGAACATCGGGGGCATAGCGAACCTCACGGCGATTCCTGCGGCCGCACTGCCAGACAGGGTCATTGCTTTCGATACAGGTCCCGGCAATATGGTGATCGACGCAGTGACCGAGAAACTGTTTGGCAAAGCGTTCGACCGGGATGGCAGAATCGCGGCGTCGGGGAATGTCTCCGAGGATGTGATCGCGAGCTCGTTGCGCCACCGATTTTTTCGCCAGACGCCTCCGAAGACTGCGGGGCGGGAAGAGTTCGGGAAAGAATTCGCTGGCAACTTTTTGAAACGGTGCGGTCGAATCGCGAAAGAAGATGTCGTGGCGACCGCCACGGCGCTTACGGCGAGATCGATTGCAGGGGCGATCGGCCGGTTCGTCATAAAGCGGCGTGGGTCTTATGGTGAGATCGTGGTGTCCGGTGGCGGAGCGAACAATCCTACTTTGTTAGCGATGCTGGCGAACGAACTGCGGCCACTGGGCGTGTCGGTTCGGCTCTCGGACGAATTTGGACTGCCGTCGGCTGCAAAGGAGGCAGCGGCGTTCGCGCTGCTGGCATATGAGACGTGGCATCGCAGGCCATCGAATCTTCCGTCGGCCACCGGAGCGAAGCGGCCTGCCATCTTGGGAAAGATCTCGTATGCGTAGGGCCTTGCGTCGTATTCGCTTTAAGGTGAACGCCCCGACGAGGGCATCCGGGCCTAAGTGGACCGGCGCGACCCACGCTCTCTTCTCTTTTTTTATTTTCGGAACGATCGCTGGCCTCCTTTTGCCGATAACGGCGTGTTCTGCCAAGCCAGGCGCCGACACCCTCGTGATGATCATCGAGAGCAGTCCGGCAAATCTCGATCCGCGCGTTGGAATTGATGCGCAGTCCGAGCGCATTGATGAACTGATCTTCGATGCCCTACTGACGCGTGATGAGCATTTGAACGTGCAGCCGGGACTGGCGGAGCGGTGGGAGATTCCCGATCCGTTGACTTACATCTTTCATCTACATCCGGGCGTGAAGTTCCATGATGGGCGGCCGCTGACATCGCGCGACGTGAAGTGGACCTTCGACTCTCTGCAGAATGGCAAGATTCGCAGCACGAAGACGTCCACCTATCGTTTCGTCGATCATCTCGATGCACCGGACGATCTGACGGTGACGTTCCATCTGAAGGAGCCATCGGCCACGCTTCTCTGGAACCTTTCGAAGGGGGCGATCGGCATCGTCCCGTACGGAAGTACCGACGAAATTTCCCGGAACCCCATCGGGTCGGGACCGTTTCGATTCGTAAGCGCAGAGCAGGACCGGGATGTAATTCTCGCGCGCAATACAGACTACTGGGGCGGGCAAGCGCACGTACCTCGGATTCGCTTTCTGGTTGTCCCGGACATGACGACACAGGCACTAGAATTGCGAAAAGGCAGCGCGGATATTGCGATCAACGCGCTTACTCCCGATATGGTTCTGACCCTCCAGAAACAGTCCAAACTGGAAGTGCTGCGGGCGCCGGGCACAGTTTTGGCATATCTCGCCTTCAATCTGCGCGATCCAATTCTGAAGGATGTGCGAGTTCGACAGGCTCTTGCCTATGCCATCGATCGACGTCCGTTTATCGAATACCTCCTGCGCGGATTTGCGCAACCCGCCAACAGTACTCTTCCGGTGCAGAGTTGGGCCTATAGTGGCCACGTGCGGACCTACCCTTATGATCCGTACCGCGCCAATCAGATTCTGGACGCAGCGGGTTACAAACCGGCCAACGGCATACGCTTTCATCTCGTCATGAAAACTTCGACCGATGAGAACACTCGTCTGATGGTCGCGGTTCTTCAGCAGCAGCTGCGAGCAGCTGGAATTCAATTGGATATTCGCACCTTCGAGTTTGCTACGTTCTATTCCCACGTCACGAAGGGTTTGTTTCAACTGTATTCGTTGCGCTGGGTGGGCGGAAGCAATGAAGATCCCGATATTTTCGAATACGCGTTTCATTCGGCACGCATCCCACCCACCGGCGCAAATCGCAGCTTTTATGTGAATTCGCGAGTCGACGCTCTGATTGACCAGGCGCGCACGGAAATGGATCAGAACAAACGCCGAGACAAGTACGTCGAAATCCAGCGCATCCTGGCGGACGATCTGCCCTACATCAATCTCTGGTATCTCGACAATGTGTTGGTCCACACACGGCGTGTTAAGAATCTCTCGATCAGCCCGCCGGGAAATTACGATTTCCTGAAAACAGCGGAACTGAGCGCGGACTGATCACGCTACGAGTATCGCGACGGTACTAACGATTTTCGAAAACGAACCTTAGCCGGTCGCGTTGTGCCGGCGACTTCTTTCGCGCGTGTTATTCTCGAAAGTACTTCGGGGATCGACTTGCGCATACTGTTTATCGGGGACATTTTCGGCAGGCCTGGCCGTACCATCGTCAAAGAGCGCCTCTCCAGACTGGTTAAAGAGCACTCCATCGATCTGATCATCGCTAACGGGGAAAACTCAGCGGCAGGGTTCGGGATTACGCCCCAGCTTGCCGAAGAGCTGTTCGAGCTGGGCATCGATGTTCTCACCTCGGGTAACCACATCTGGGACAAGCGGGAGATCATCGATTTCTTCCAGATGGCGGACGGGAATGCGCACAGTCCCTCGCGACGACTGCTGCGGCCAGCAAACTATGCTCCCGATTTGCCAGGGTCCGGATCGTATGAGGGGCGCAAAGGCGGCGTTCCATATGCGGTGATCAATCTGCAGGGTCGCGTTTTTATGCCGTCGAATGACGATCCCTTTCGCAAAGCCGATGAGCTTATCCAGCAAATCAAGGCCAAAGTCATCTTCGTCGATCTTCATGCGGAAGCCACATCGGAAAAGGTTTCTCTGGGCTGGTATCTGGATGGCCGAGTCACCGCCGTAGTGGGCACTCACACGCATATCCCGACGGCCGATGAGCGAGTCCTGCCCGGCGGCACTGCCTATATCACGGACGTTGGCATGACCGGTCCATTCGACGGAGTGATCGGCGTGAAGAAAGAGTTAGTTGTCGGGAAGTTTCTGAACAATATGCCGGTGCGCTTCGAAGCTGCGACCGGCGATGTGAGGCTTTGCGCGGTGGTGGTTGATTGCGATGAAGTCACGGGAAAAGCGCGAAGCATTCAACGTCTCATGGTCGGGGAAGGGCGAGCATAGCGGTGAGCACCTCGAATTCCCAAATGAGCCGCAACGCTCCAATCAATCCCGTCGAGTTCCGCTGGAAAGAATCAGACGCTTATCTGTTCGACATCGACGGGACGCTCTTGCTATCGCCCGATCGCACGCACCGCTACGCCCTACACCGCGCGATGCTGGATGTGTTTGGCGTCGAGACCACGATTGATGGCATTGCCTACCACGGCAAGACCGATCCGGGCATTCTGCGCGCCGCGCTCGAACGCATGGGAATTCCGGCAGCAACCATTGATGCCAAAATGAACGACGCGCTTGAAGTTGTGCGGCGTGACGCTTCCGAGAAAGCCGATCGAATCAAGCCCAATGTACTGCCGGGGATTCGGGATCTGCTGGAATTTCTCCGCAACCAGGGTAAGCTCCTGGGCGTGACTTCCGGAAACCTTGAAGTGGTGGGCTGGCTGAAGATCGAGGCCGCGGGCCTGCGGGAGTATTTCAAATTTGGATGCTTCGCCGACGATTGCGAATTGCGCGAACACATCTTCCGCAAAGGGCTGGCTGAGGTCCGAAAGCGCTTAGGCGCGGGAGCATGCGTTTGTTTTGTGGGAGATACCCCCGACGATGTGCGCGCGGCCCAGAATGCGGGCGGCCGCATTATCGCGGTGGGGACTGGCATCTTCAAGCGCGAAGATTTGCTTTCGCACGGGCCAGATGCGAGCGTCGAGACGTGCCGCGATCTGCTGACGCCGTAGTCGTAAGTTCATAAAACTAAAGTGCCATATGTGCAAGATTGCGGGAGTCGAGCGTTCCCATCCCGGGGTACAATCCTGAAAATGTCACACTGGCGCGCCCTGGTGTTTCTGCTGGCGACGGTCCCCACTCTCTGGGCCGAAGACCAGCCCGTGATGATCCCGCCTAACCTAGCGTGTGCCAACGGTCTTCCGGGCAGTCCCGCTTGCGTGACGAGTCCAACCAGCCGCAAAGAGGCAAAGCAAGCTTTTCAACGTGGGCTCAAATTTCAGAAAGACTACAAGCTGGATCGGGCACTCGACGAATTCAAGAAGGCTGCGGACCTCGCGCCCCATGACGTTGAGTACCTCACCATGCGCGAACTGGTCAAGCAGCAGCTCGTCTACGACCACCTCCGCAAGGGGAACAACGCGCTGGCGGAGAATCAGCAGGTGCTGGCCATGGGCGAGTTTCAGACGGCCCTCAGCATCGACCCCACGAATGACTTCGCGAAGCAGCGCCTGAACGATGCGGTCGGAGGCGATCCGAAGAGTGCTCGCAGGCCGCCACGCGTTATCGAATCGTCCAACGAGATCCTGCTCGCCCCAAAAGAAGAGCTGCAGACGTTTCACTTCCGAGGCGACTCGCGCCAGCTGATTTCGCAGATCGCCTCCGCCTACGGAATCACTGTCACATTCGACGATTCGGTCACAACACGACGCGTGCGCTATGACGTCGAGAATGTCGACTTCTACAACGCCATGCGTCTAGCCGGATCCGTTACAAAGACCTTCTGGGCCCCGTTGGAAGCGAAGCAGATCCTGGTCGCCGCGGAATCAGCAGAGAACCACCGGCTTTATGACCGGATGGCGCTGAAGACCTTCTTCGTTCCCGATATCGAAAGCCCGCAAGAGTTAACCGATATCGTCAACGTGGTGCGAACACTATTCGAGATCAAGTTCGTCACCTCGCAGCCGCAGAACGGAACGATCATGGTTCGGGCGCCGCAGAAGATTCTGGATCCGGCGACGCTCTTCCTGGAAAACCTGGGCTCAGGGCACCCGGAAGTGATGTTGGATGTACGTGTCTTCGAAGTGAGCAGGACCCTGATTCACAATTTCGGCCTGCAGATCCCAAATCAGTTCAACCTGTTTAATATCCCCGCCGGTGCGCTGGCCGCGCTGACCCTGGGCGGTGGGCAGAGCATTCAGAGCCTGATCAACCAACTCATCGCAGGCGGCGGAATTAATGCCGCAAGCAGTTCGGCGATCTCTGCATTACTGGCGCAGTTGCAAGGCAGCAGCGGGGCGAATTCGATCTTCAGCCAACCGCTTGCGACCTTCGGCAACGGATTGACCTTGATGGGCGTATCGCTGGGAACCCTCAGCGCGACACTGTCTCGAAATGAGGGTCAGCTGCAGTCGTTGCAACATCTGACTGTGCGGGCGTCCCAGAACAAAGATGCCACGCTGAAGATCGGATCCCGCTTCCCGATCATCAACGCCAGTTTTGCGCCCATCTTCAATACCAGCGCGATCTCGCAGGCGATCGCTTCCAATTCTTTCGTTGCGCCAATTCCCTCGTTCAGTTACGAAGACATTGGCATCGATATGAAAGTGAAGCCGATCGTCCACAGCGACTCCGACGTCAGCATGAATATTGAGCTGAAGATTCGTGCGTTGACGGGCTCTAGTTCGAATGGTGTACCGATCATCGGCAACCGGGAATACACGGGCAGCATCAACGCAAAAAACGAGCAGAGCACGGTGCTGGCTGGGTATATCACGACCACTGAACAGCACAGCCTTAGCGGGATCCCCGGAATTGGTCAGCTTCCTGTCCTCAATCGCGCCGCCGCTTCCAACAATTCGGAGAAAGACAACGACGAGCTCATCATCGTCATCACGCCCCACATCGTCAGCATGACCGACGCGCCAGGCCAGGAAATCTGGATGACGGGAATCAAGTAAAGGAGCGGTTCCCGCTCTGCTCAAACACTCTGTTCTGACTCCTACTGCTGTTTGGCTCCGAAATCCACTATTCCTTTGAGAATTTCGTAAGGAGTGCCGCTGACATTGGCGATGCGGCGTCCATTGATGAACAACGTAGGTGTGCCCGTAACTCCCACCGCTTGTCCCAATGCGACAGATTTGTCGACGCTCGCCTTGGATGCGGGTTTGGCGGCGCAGGCGGCGATATCGGCTCCCTTCACTCCCGATTTGTCGGCAATTGCGGTTAGTTTTTCATCTGCGTTCGACTCGGTGATGTTCGACTGCTCGTCATAGGTTCCCTGTACAAACTTCCAAAACGCGTCTTTGGAGTTGCGCCCAGTGCAATCCGCATACCTTGCGGCCTTCTCCGCCCAGTTGTGCATCGGCAAAGGATATTGCTGGAACACGAAGCGTGCATTGGGTTCGTCAGCCAGTAGTTTTTCGACCACCGGCTGGGCTTCCTTGCAGTGTGGACACTGTAAGTCGCTGAACTCGACTATGGTCACGGAGGACTTCTCCGGACCCTTGGCAGGTCCGCTCACGCCCTTGAGTAGGGCTTCCTGGGCGGGAGCATAGGGTTTTGCCCCAAAAGGCAGAATTTCGCCAGTAAGCGCGTGCTTGCCGTCGGGTGTGACATACAGCGTGGTTCCCTGTTGGCCCTTCGGACTCGTGAGCACGACCACCACCTCCGCGAGTCCTTCCGCCTCAGACGGCTTAATGGAGACGATTTTCCAGGTGATGCTGGAGTCGTAGCCAAAGGTCTGCTGCATGAAGCCGTTCACGGTGTCTTCGGACGGCAGATTGGCAGCCGATTTCTCCTGAGCCGTGGTGATAGATGCCAGCAGAAGGAGTACTGCAACAAGAGTCAATTGACGGTGCATGCGTTCCTTTCAGTCATCAGCAATATCGTGATCATTGCAGCGTTCGGGAATTTCGAATGACAAAGACTCATGACTCCGACTTGGCAGCAATTGGGAGGCGGCGTCCATAGCCAAAAGCCTTGGCCGATATCTTGATTCCCGGCGCGGCTTGCTGGCGCTTGTATTCCGCGCGGTCGATCATTCGCGTCACGCGCCGGACTAACTCCAGGTCGAAACCCCGCTCTTGCGCAATCTGCGTGGCGGAATGTGAGTCTTCTACGTAATCTTCAAGAATGGCGTCAAGCACATCATAAGGCGGCAGGCTGTCACTATCTTTCTGGTTTGGCCGCAGTTCGGCGGACGGCGGCTTTTCCAGACTTGCCTCTGGGATCACGGCGCGCCGGGAATTTACGTAACGACTGATACGATAGACCAGCGTTTTTGGGACGTCGGAGATAACGGCGAGGCCGCCGACCATGTCGCCGTAGAGAGTGCAGTAGCCGACCGCAAGCTCGCTTTTGTTGCCGGTGGAAAGCACCATCGCATTGAACTTATTCGACAGTGCCATGAGCAACGAGCCGCGAGCCCGGGCCTGAATATTTTCTTCAGTAACATCTTCCTTGAGGCCGGCGAAGACACCTTTCAACGTTGCTCGATAGCTGTCGCAAATCTGGCCTATGGGTAGGAGTTCGAATCGAACGCCGAGGTTCGCTGCAAGTGAGCGCGCGTCGTCGATCGAGCCTTGCGACGAGTAGGGCCCGGGCATGCCGACGCAGACGACGTTATCCGGTCCGACTGCCTCGGCGGCGATGGCTGCCGTCAGCGCGGAATCGATTCCCCCGCTCAGGCCGATAACGACTTTTTGAAATCCACACTTGCGCACGTAGTCGCGAGTCCCCAACACCAGGGCTCCGAATGCGCTCGCCTCTTCGCCTGGGACTTGTTCGTGGAGTTCGCCTTCAAGCGTCGCAGAATCGAAATAAACGATGTCTTCCTCGAACGATTTGCCTTGCGCGATGACCTTTCCCTCGCGATTGATAACCAGGCTCGATCCGTCGAACAAAAGACTGTCATTACCGCCCACTTGATTGACCATCACCACGGGTACTCGGTCATTTCTTGCGATGGTCGCGAGCATGTCCGTACGCAATTCGCGCTTGCCCAGCCAGAAGGGTGAAGCCGAAATATTCAGCACGAAATTCCCGCCGGATCGGATCAGCGCTTCAATCGGATCCGTGCCATAGAGCCGCTTGTTCCAGAAGTCCTTATCGTTCCACGCGTCCTCGCAAATGGTGAGAGCCATACGATTTCCGCAGAAGTCAAAAAGCTCCTGGGCGCGCGCCGGCGCGAAGTTGCGCATCTCGTCGAAGACGTCATATGTAGGCAGGAGCATCTTCGATTGCAAGAACGCGAGCTTGCCGTCGCGCAGGAGTGCGGCGGAATTCATGACGGATTTGCCCGTCTCCGCCTGGGCAGGAGTCACCAGGCCACAGATAACGGCAATGCCGTCAGTTTCAGCGGCAATCCGGTCAACCGTTTCGCGATTCTTGGCGACGAACGAGGATCGCTCCACGAGGTCGCGAGGAGGGTAGCCGCAGACAGACAATTCCGGGAAAAGAATGAGGCCGGCCCCCACGGCTTTCGCTCGTCGCGAGAAATCGACGATCTTTTGAGCGTTGCCGGAAAAATCTCCAACCGTAGGATTGATCTGGCCAAGGGCAATCTTCACCCTTCCAGTCTAAAGCCCTCGGTCGCGGGTGCCAAGTTAGCGAGCGGATGACGGAACAAGATTTGGTCTAGTCGTCGATGGATCGGGGCTTCCTACCGGAGGCGGGACGTTAATCGGAACATTGGACGGCGCACCCGGTTGGACCGGTTCGGTTGTTTCCGGATTCTCGCCTAGCCGGCGGAGAGTCGGCGCGGTCGCTGGGCGCACATCGTCCTTCTTCGCCACCTTGGGCGCGGGCTCCATCTCGATTTCTTTTTCCGTTTTGACGACTTTCTGCCCATCGACCTTCATGGTCTCGAGCCGGACGACTTCGTCGCCCACAAAGCGAACGAACTCGACGTCTTGCGGAGGATCGCCATAAATCCATTCTTCGTACTCGGTTTCGCCATCGTGCTCGCGAACCTTCTTGGGCGGACGGCCCTTGGAGTAAGTCACCATCTCGTGGTTCATGCCAACCAGGACCTGATGGTTCTGAATGGCGTCCTTCACCTTCGGGGGTACGGTTTCGAGATAGGCTTCCTCGCGGGACTTCGATTCGAAATCAAGCACCGGGCGAAGGAGATCTTTCAAATCTTTGCCCGTCATCTCGGGCACATAGTTATCAAAATAAATGTCCACGAACGAGCCGCGGGCATTCGCGGTGGAATCAGATGGCGATAGAGGTACAGAAGAGCCATCGGCCCCGCCGACGCTGATGCGCTCATACCACTTTTGCTTTTTGACTGGGCCGCCGTTGATCTCGACATGAATAAAATTGTCTTTAAACACGACATCGGAGATGCGAGCCGCATCTCCCGGTTTCGCAGCTGGTCCCCACATTGTCAGCTTCTGCTGCAACTCCGGTCCGCTGGGGGTGACAACGCCGTTCTTCAGCCGCAGGCCTTCTTTTCCCATCGGGAACGGGGACCGGACGTACACCAATTCAGCGTTAAAAAGATGTACCAGTTCTAACTTGGTTTGTTTCGAGATCTTCGGGGTTTGCGAGGAGTCGCCCGCAAACACAACTGCGCTGAGCAACGGGAGAAAAACTATCAGGGCCGTAATGCGGCGTGACCTCATGAACCACCCCAAAGCGCCGACTTTCCCTGATTATAGCGCTGTTTGCGCTGAAGGGACGCGCTAAAGACTGCAAACTTTTAGCTGGCAAAACGCAGGCCATCGCGCGCCACTTGCAGAGGGAGGACGCGGCCCCCAGCGTCTCCGATGGTGGTCGCGACCCGACTGGCGGACCCTTTTTCCACCAGAAAGATGACGCATCCGCCGCCTCCCGCACCGCAGACTTTTGCGCCCAGCCCGCCATTTTTTCCTGCCGCGGCGATGAGCTTGTCAATCAGCGGAGTAGTAATTCCGGGAGCGTTGGTCCGCCGCAGTTTCCATTCTTCACGGAGTAGGCGGCCGACCTCTTCCCACTGACTTCTTAGCAAGGCCTGATACATCGATCTTGCGATATCCGCAATTTTCTCGAAGTTGCGGAACACCCTTTTGTCGCCATTGATATGCGCTTTGAAAACTTCCCAATTGTTGATGCCCGATTGCCGCGGCGCACCCGTGTAGGCAAGGACGAAACGGGATTCGATTTCTTCCGGAGCAACGGGCACCGCTTCCCGGTGAATGCCATCGGCGTTCAGATGAAGCGCGCTGACGCCACCATAGAGCGCAGGATAGTAGTCCTGACAACCGGTTGGCACGTTGATCACCTGGGCTTCGATATTCTGTGCGATCACCCGCATCTGTTCGAACGTCAGGTTACGGTCGGTGAATCGCGCGAGAGCTGCTGTCGTGGCAATCATCAGCGCCGATGATCCGGAGATTCCGGCCCCGGCGGGCGACTCCGAATCGGTTTCAATGATCAGACCTTGCTTGGGAGCGAAGAATTGCAGCAGTCGTGCGGCGAGGGGCAAGCGAAAACGACGTTGGGCCCGCATCTCCTCGAAGCTCGCAAAGTTCTCTTCGCGATGCGTGTCGATGGAGCGAATGTGGATGCGACGGGTCTTCAGCGGCGTGATCCGGCAGCTGGTGAGTATGTTCACGGCGAAATTTAAGGTCAGGGCCCCGGTGTGGAAAAGGTACAGTGGCCAAAGGTCCATTGTCCCTCCGGCCAGGTCTGCGCGACAGGGAGCCCAAGCGGTAATCAGACCTGCTTTTTCTGAAATCCGGGAAGATTCCATGCCAGAGTTTGTATCATGGCCCCGAAATTGTGCATATTTAGCGTTTTTATTCCATTCCGACAGAGTCGGTCTTCGCCTAAAATGAAACTTCGCGGATGTTCGATATTTCTCATGATGGCTTGGACGCATCAGCCCACTTGGCTTTGCGCGCACGCGCCCTCGATCTATCGTTGACAACACGCTCTATTTGTCAGACACTCCGTTCAAGCGTCACATTAACGGCTGTGTTCTGTAAATCAACTCACTACTCTGGCCGTTCGCTAGGAGTTTGCGTATGGCAGATCCATGGGTAAGGCCTACCTCCCCAGGTCACCCGGATCCTGGAATTGTTTTTCGGCCCGAAAATGACTTGCGGCCCGCCTCCGGCAAGACCCATTCCCCGGATGACTACCTCCTGATCGATCGTTTGCGCGAAGATGCTGCGTCTGGTCGCATGGACTTGGACAGCATCTTGTCGGAAGCAACTCACGGGGCGCGTTATTTCACGGACGCGACGGGAGCAGCCCTCGCGCTCTGGAGTCAAGGTGTAGTGATTTGTCGTGCCCGCTCCGGCGACACAGCCCCGCCACTTGGCGCCAAGCTCGATGTGGATTCCGGCATCTCGGGGGAATGTCTCCGCTCAGGACGATCCAAGCGCTGCAACGACACGCTTACGGACCCGCTGGTAGATTCCGAAGTGTGCCAGGAACTCGGGATTCGTTCCCTGGCAGCCGTCCCGTTGCGAGGGGAACATGGCGTGGTAGGAATCCTGGAAATCTTTTCAGACAAGCCCTACGCCTTTACCGACCCGCATATTACTGTGCTCAAGCAGTTGGCACAGATTGCGGTAACCGGGCGTTCAAAATCGGTTTCGCCCACCGCTCCGTCTCTGAAGACAACCACCGATACTGTGCCTGTCGCGGCGCCAGTCCTGCCCAAAATTCCTCGGCCGTCTCCGTTTCAGGCTATTGCCGCAAAGATGAAGGGCGAAGAAGGCCAACCTTACCGGATGGCCGCCGCCGGAGCCGTTCTTTTGGCCTTGATTGTCGGTTTCGGATGGATGATCAGCCGCGGGCGAAGCGGAACCAGCAACAATCACGCGCCTCGGTCCGTGCAAGCGGCGAGTCCTGCCCGCAACACGATGGCGGCTACTCCGGATACCACGCTCACCATCACACCTTCCACAACTGCTGACAAAGGCGGGAGAGAATTGCTGAGACTTGGGATCGCCAAGCCGAGAGCAGCCGGAGATGTGATTGCGGGTGATGTTGTCCGGCGCGCATCGAGTGAAGTCGTGACGAGCCGTAAGTCGTCCACGCCGGCCGACGCAACAAAGTCAGCGCCCGATGGGATCTCCCCAACTGCTCCAAGCTCGGAGGATGTCCAGGCTCCGGGGCTGGATACTCTTGCCTCTTCCGAATCGGGAGCACCCAATCTTCCTTCGTTGGCCAGCGAGCCTCCGCTTCCCGCCAATTCGCTTCGCACGTCGCAAGGGATCACGGGCGGAAGTTTGACACACCGTGTGAACCCGACCTATCCCACACAGGCTCGTATTCAAAGGATCGAAGGCACGGTCGTGCTCGAGGCACTGGTGGGCGAAGATGGCAATGTGCACAACGTTAAGGTAAGTAGCGGCTCAGCGGTTCTGGCTAGCGCCGCGAAACAGGCGGTGGAGCAGTGGCGGTATCAGCCGTTTCAGCTCAACGGCAAGCCGGTTTCGATGTCGACGTCGGTGAAGATCGTCTTCAAGCTGCCGTGAGGCGCGTTGCGTTAGGAGTTCGCGGAACTCCTAGGTCAGATTCAGTACTTCCTTCACCGTTCCGCGGGAGTTCTGGATCTTCTCTTGCAGCAGAGTAATCGCGTAAATAAGTTGTTCTGGACGTGGCGGGCAGCCCGGGACGTAGACGTCCACCGGGATTACCTGGTTCACGCTCTGCACCAGGGCGTAGTTATTGAATACACCGCCTGAGGTCGCGCAAGCTCCCATCGAAATCACCCACTTGGGCTCGGGCATCTGTTCCCAAAGTTGGCGGATGACCGGCGCCATCTTGTTCGAGACCCGGCCCGCAATGATGATGAGGTCCGATTGACGCGGCGACGGGCGAAAGACTTCAGCTCCGAAGCGAGCGATGTCGAAGCGGGACGCGCCCATGGACATCATTTCAATCGCGCAGCAGGCCAGCCCGAATGTCATGGGCCAGATCGAACTCTTGCGCATCCAGTTGATCGCGGCGTCCAGCGTAGTCAGGACGACTCCCTCGGGCGTCGGATTCCCGTAGGTCAGGTCCTTTACGACCCGCTTGCCTTCTTCCAGCGTCACGTAGGGACCGAAGTTCAATTCGCCGTTCTTTAATTCGCCATTCATAGAGATATTCTAAATCAGCCCAGAGCCTCCGACTACCTGCGGACTTGAGACCCGAGCGCTCGGCAACGCAAGTAACATTCCTGAACGCGGACAACGTGTTTAGGGATTCAGCACGACTTTCCCGAACATCTGGCTGCTCTCAAGGTATTCATGGGCGGCCCGGATCTCGGAAAGAGGGAAGGTCCGATCAACCACCGGTTTCAACTTGCCGCTGAAGACATGTTTTACAACTTCGTGCAGTTCCCCCAGTGTTCCCATGTAGGAGCCAAGCACCGCCAACTGCCGTGAGAACAGAAATCGCAGATCGATCTGCCCGTCATAGCCGGTCGTCGCGCCACATGTGACGAGCGTTCCGCCGGGTTTTAGAGCCTTAACGCTTTCGTTCCAGGTGGCGATGCCGACGTGTTCGATGACGATATCGACGCCAGCTTTGTTGGTGATCTTGCGCGCCTCGTCGCCGATTTTCTGCTGGTAGTGATTGATGACATAGTCAGCGCCGAGTTCGCGTGCCTTTTGTGCCTTGCGATCGTCTCCGGCGGTGGCGATCACGGTCGCATTGAATAACTTGGCGATCTGGATGGCGGCGATCCCTACTCCTGAGTTCGCTCCCAATACCAGAACCGTCAGCCCGGGACGCAACGCAGCTCGCCCGGTGAGCATGTGAAACGCAGTCAGGAAGACGAGCGGCACGCTGGCAGCCTCGTTGAAACCGAGACTATCGGGGATGGGAATCACACTCGGAGTGGTCGCTGCGATCAGCTCGCAATCTCCGCCATCGACGCCATTTCCAAGCACGGTGAATTCCCTGCACAGGTTCTGCCGTCCTGCTACGCATTGCTCGCAATGACCACAGAAATGTAAAGGCGCCAGAAGCACGCGTCGGCCTGTTTTGAGGCCAGCCACATACTCCCCGACCTCGACGATCTCGCCGGCGACATCGCTGCCCAGAATGTGCGGCAATTTGACCCCCGGCAGACCCTTCCGCACCCAGAGGTCGAGATGGTTCATAGCACAAGCCTTCACGCGGATGAGGACCTGATCCTTGCGCGGTTGGGGATTGGGCACATCCTCGTAGCGAAGGACTTCGGGGCCACCAAATTCACGGAAAATCGCTGCTTTCATAGTTGCAATCCCGAACCAAGGTTCGTCTAACGATCAAGCTAGCATACTGTTCTTGAAAGTCGACTTAAGTTCAAGTTGACCGGTCGCAGCAGAACCGGTGCCCGATTGACTTGCCCTCCGAAACACCCAATAATCGACTTGCGTGGATATCTACGAAGAGATCGTCAAATTGCGTCGGGAAGGACGGCGAGGCGCAGTCGCCACGATCATCAGCGCACGCGGATCGATTCCATCTTTCAAAACCGCAAAGATGCTGGTGCGCGACGACGGCTCCATCTGCGGCACGATCGGCGGGGGTTGTGTGGAAGCAGAAGTCTGGCAGGCGGCCCGCGAGGTAATGGAGCAGGAGAAACCGCGCACCCTGACCTACAGCCTGAACCAGGACCCCAAGTACGATACTGGGCTGGTTTGCGGTGGCACGCTCGACATCTACGTAGAACCCGTGCTTCCGGCAGCATTGCTTTATATATTCGGGGCAGGTCACGTAGCTGCCAGTCTTTATCGAACGGCCAGTGACGCCGGGTTCGACGTGATTGTGGTGGACGATCGCGAGGCCTACGCGAATCGCGAACGCTTTCCCGAAGCCCGCGAGGTCATCGCCGAAGACTTTGACCGAGCGATGTCCCGCCTCGACATCAGCGAGTCCGGCTATATAGTTATCGTCACGCGAGGGCATCGCGACGACATGCGAGTCTTACGTTGGGCGGTCAGCACCAAGGCTCGCTACGTCGGCATGATCGGATCAAAGCGGAAGACTATCGCCATTTTCCGGGAACTGCAGCGCGAAGGCCTTGCTGCCAGCCTGTTTGAACGAGTGCATGCGCCCATCGGTTTAGACATCGGAGCAGTCACCCCCGAAGAGATCGCGATCTCCATCACGGCGGAGTTAATCGCGGTGCGGCGGAAGTCCGAGCGCGAACTGCCGCATATGAGCTGGTTCCATGGGCGCACCCTCACCTCGGATGCCGAGGACTCCCCCGCGGAACAAGTCCTCGATCTAAAACAAGATCCGAAATCGTAGCTGGCCACTGACTTCCCAGTCCCTTTCTGCTATGTTCGCGGCATGAGTCGGGCCCTCAGTCTTTGCGGAGTGATCCTGGCAGCCGGCGAGTCTCGCCGGATGGGCACCGACAAGGCGCTGCTACCTTGGCCTCCGGCGCCCCCCGGACAAATTCCGAACAGGACATTCCTGTCCGCGGCCATCGAGTCTCTGGCACAACTGAGTGATTCTGTCATCGTGGTTGCGGGCAAGAATCGAGACTCTCTGGCGCCAGTCGTCTACGCCAACGGTGCTTCGCTGGCCACAAACCACGATCCGGACCGCGGACAGTTCAGTTCCCTGCAAACAGGCCTACAGGAGGTCCTAAATCGCGGTCGCGATGCGGCGATCGTCACTCTGGTCGACCGTCCGCCGGTTAATAACTCGACCACTGAAAAGCTGCACGCAGCGTTCGGCGCGGCTATCGCTCGCTGGAAGTGGGCAGTGGTCCCAGAATACGGCGGGAAGCACGGCCATCCGATCTTTCTGGCCCGCGAGATGATCGCGGCATTTCTCAAGGCACCGCCGACGGCCAGTGCTCGCGATATCCAGCATCAGAATCGCGAACAGATTGTGTACGTGGAAGTCGACGATCCACTGGTCACCGTGAACGTGAACACGCCCGATGAATATGCCGCGTTGCAACGAGCCGTTCCCATGCTGCGCGACTGATCCGCTACAATTTCAGCTTCCGCCGAAGCTTGAACGGTGGCCCAGCCTCACGTCCTCGTTTCCGCGGATGACTCCATTCAAGGAACTATTCGTGCCCTCATCCGTTATTACTGATCGCGCGCAGAACTTCATCGAATCGGTGGTTCGCATCGAGCCTAAAGTCGCCGTGTTTGATTGTGATGGAACCCTCTGGTCGGGTGATGCGGGGGAAAGCTTCTTCTCGTGGGAAATCGAAGAAAAGATCATCTCTGAGGAAATTGTTGGAGCCGTCCGGGCCCGCTACGCCGACTACAAGGCCGGAAAAGTCGCGGAGGAAGTCATGTGCGGCGAAATGGTTACTCTGCACAGCGGCATGATTGAAAGTGATATTCAGCGAGCGGCGACGCGCTTCTTCGATCTGCTCTTCGCCGAACAAATCTTCCCTGAGATGCAGAAACTCGTCCGGCAATTACGTAGCAATGGGTGCGATGTGTGGGCCGTGTCGTCGACCAATGAATGGGTGATTCGCGCCGGGATGCGCCACTTCGGGATCCCGCGCGATCACATCCTGGCGGCGGCGGTTGAGATCGAGAAAATGAAGATTACAGACCGCCTGGTGCGCGTACCGAGCGGCGACGGCAAACCGGATGCGATCCGGCAGGTGGTCAAGAAAACGCCGGACGCAGCCTTTGGAAATTCGCGCTGGGACACGGAGATGCTCGCCATCTCCCACCACGCCTTCGCGGTCAATCCGAATCCGGACCTGGCAGAAACCGCCCGGCAACGGGGGTGGACGGTGTACTTTCCAGAGTTACCAAAGTAATGCAAATGCACGACTTCGTCGATTTGTAAATGAGTTGTAACGCAATCGTAATTCTTTCGTCAGGGCGAATGCTTTTGTCACTTTTCTTCTTGACCCGAATTTGCCGATCATCCTATCTTTTTACAACTCACACTTACGATTTCCTCTCCCTTAAAGTTCGGGGCGACCCTAACAATCGTCGCGCGGGAGCTCTATGGCTACATGGAGTAGTTGGAACGAAAACGAGCGTTATGTCTGGGCTGTCATCTGCAAGAACCGCAAATTCCACGACCGGCAGAATATGTCCAGCGGACATAAAATTCCTCTGGGCGAAACCGACGCTTTTGCCCCACCGCCTGAAATTGACTTTCGGATGACGGTTCGCTGCGACGACTGCGGCGAAGAGCACCAGTACGACCCGGCCGACATGGTGCGCCTTCAGATGGAGATTCCGAGCGACTTCAAGCCGCACCCACTGTTCGTCTGAACGAATCAAGGCGTGGGTGCAGATCAACGAATCGAACCGCAGGATCGAGTTACGCCAACTTTTTCAGAAGCGCACCCAGCGCATCCATCGCTAAGTGACCGGCATGCGACGAAGCCTCGGGCACACCCCCGACACTCTCGATCAGAGTCTCCCGCGTCAACTGACGGGCTTCCTGCAAAGACTTTCCCGCGACCAACTCCGTTAACGCAGACCCGCAGGCCATGGCGGGAACGCATCCTTTGGCTCGAAATCGGATCGCCACGATGTGATCGCCGTCGATACGTGCACTGAGTCGGAGCACATCGCCACATGCGGGATTCTCAATCTGGACGGCTGCATCCGGATTCTCCACTTCTCCCGCATTTCGTGGATTCTGAAAGTAGTCCAGCAGCTTTTGGGAGTACATTGCCCTCCATTGTAAGAGTTCACCTGCACTTACGAGTACGACGCTATCGTCTGCTGCCCGCGAAGCCGTTTACCATGGTTCTGAAAACATTCTTGTGAGCTCAGACCGAACACCCCGGCGCATCGTCAGCCTGCAACCGAGTGCAACCGTGATCCTGCGCGATCTCGGTCAACTCGATCGAGTGGTGGCTTGCACCAAATATTGCGTGGACGTCTGTCCGGAAGCGGGCGTCGGGCGCCGGATTGTGGATGATTCATGGACCGCCCACGCCGAAGAAATTTCTGCCATGCGGCCTGATTTTGTGATCGCAGCAGTTCCCTACCAGGAAAAGTCAGTGGCCGAGATCCTGAAGGCAGGAACCCGCTTCCTCGGACTCGCGCCCCAAACGATGGAAGACATTTACATGGATGTCATTGCGATCGCCGGGCTAGTTGGAGTCCCTGAACGCGGACATGAAGTTGTATCCGGGATGCAGCGCGAGATTGAAGCGGTACACGCACGAGCACAGGGTCACCCCCGACCACGAGTCTTTTGTGAGGAATGGGGAAAGCCGATCATCGCCTCTCAAGCATGGGTCAAAGAGCTGGTTGAAGCGGTGGGCGGGACCTTCGTTGGCGATCCCGGCCGGCAACAAACTGCTCAGGACGTGTCGAGCATGAACCCCGATGTACTAATCGCCGCGTGGTGCGGTGCGGGCGATCGCGTTCCGCTCGAGAAGATCATCCGCGATCGTGGTTGGAATCGGTTGCGCGCAACCGAGCAGCGACGCGTGTACTGTATTCGCGACGAATTCTTGAACACGCCTGCAACGACGCTTGTGTCGGGGCTACATGCACTCGCCGCCGCTATCCATCCAGAGATATTTCCGCAAGTCGACGGCCTCAGGCAGCTCGCGGACGCATCCGCGCAGTCACACTCCATAGGAGCACAGTAGTTTAAGATTGCACCCATGCAAGTTTCGGCCACGGTCCAAGAAGTTAAAACGGAAATCGACAGCTTAGCGGCGTCCGCTATCACGGCTCATGAGCTCATGACCAGGATGGTAGACCTGCTGCACAAGCGCATGCTGAAGTACAACTGGGTAGGCTTTTACATGCTGGAAGCCGGCGCGCAACCGCCGATGCTTGTGCTCGGGCCATTCCAGGGCGCCATGACTCCGCATACTCGCATTCCACTCAACGAAGGTATTTGCGGAGCGGCTGCGTCCACGGGGAAAACGGTTGTTGTCGATGATGTTACCAAGGATCCCCGTTATCTCGCCTGTTCGCTCGAAACGAAATCGGAAATTGTCGTGCCGATCTTTGTGCGCGGCGAAGTCGCCGGCGAACTCGACATCGACAGCCACTTCCCGGCTGCCTTCGCGTTGGAAGATCTGGCCCTGGTCGAGCACTGCGCTTCTCTGACTGGCAAGAAGCTGGAAAAGTCTCCGGTATGAAGGTGGAGAAAGGCAAAGTTCGCGCGCCTGAGATCGGACACGTGTGGCTGAATTCTCCGCCGCTCAGCTTCCGGCAACTGCGTGGTCGGGTTATTCTGGTGGACTTTTGGGACTACACCTGCGTCAACTGTATTCGAACACTGCCCTATGTGCAGGCCTGGCACGAGCGCTACGTCAGCAAGGGGTTAACTGTTATCGGCGTGCACACTCCGGAGTTTACGTTCGCGCAGTATGAATCCAACGTCGAGCGCGGCGTGCGCGAGTTCGGCCTGACCTACCCCATCGTGGTCGACAACAATCGAGAGATATGGAAAGCGTTCGCCAATCGCTACTGGCCCACCAAGTACCTGCTCGACAAAGAGGGCTATCTGCGTTACGCCCATTTTGGCGAGGGGGAATACCGCGAGGGCGAAGAGGCGATTCGCGAGCTGTTAAAAGAAATAAATCCAAGCTTGGCTTTCCCGCCGCTCATGGAGCCTCTTCGAGCGGAAGACGGCGCTGCGGCCGTCTGCTACCGCCCAAGCCCTGAGCTTTATCTCGGCAATGCCCGCGGGCGGATCGGCAATAACGGCGGTTTTCATGAGGGTGCGATTAGCGATTATGCACTTCCCGAGAAGTTGGAAGGCGGCCTGTTCTATGCGGAAGGCAGATGGGCTTCGACCGCCGAATATATGGAGTCCGCGGAAGAGGGCGAGCATAGAATTGTCCTGCAATTTGAAGCCGCTGGCGTGAACCTGGTCATGGCCGCGCCGCGAGGTGGCACGTGCGATGTGATCATCCGGCAAGACGGCCACGCACTGACACCTGGGCAAAAGACGCGCGATACTCGTTTTCGTTCAAACGAAGGAAGAGAGGAGAGCTACATTTTCGTGCAGAATGCGCGCATGTACGCTCTCGTGGATAATCACGGCTTCGGATCTCATCGACTCGAGTTAATTTGTCCGGCGGGAGTCGCCCTCTTCGCGTTCACTTTTACCAGCTGTGTGGATCCCTCCGCCGCCGTAACACCGGCCGCGGTTGAGTCGAGCTCGTGAAGCGCGTAGTCGCAGCGCTTATCGTCAAAGATGGGAAGATCCTCGTTTGCCAGCGCACCAAGCATCAAACCATGCCGCTGAAGTGGGAGTTCCCTGGGGGCAAGATCGAGGAAGGCGAACAGCCTCGCGACGCCCTGCACCGGGAACTGGACGAAGAACTTGGCATCGACGCCACCATCGGCGATGAGGTAGCACGGATCAAACATGAATATCGCAGCGGCAACTCTGTGGAACTGCGTTTTTACGTGGTGCACGAATTTCGCGGTGAACTCGAAAACCGTATCTTCCGCGACATGAAATGGGCGGAGCGAAGCGAGCTACCAACCTTCGACTTTCTTGAGGCCGACCTCAAGCTGGTTTGCGACGTGGCCGCTGGAAGGATCCTATGACAAGAAAAACGCCGCAATCTGCGGCGTTTTCCTTACTTCAATTTTACTGGGCAATGGTCTAATTTTGCGATCCATCCCGTTTCAACACTGGATGGTCGTCATCGGGACTGTCCCCACCGGCGGGTGCCGCGGTTCTGCGAAGTTCAGGTTCCCCTTGCTTTCGATCATCGAGCTTGCGGCGATTTTCGATCTTTGAGAGGCGGGCTTTGACTTCATCGAACTCCGATGTATTCACCTTGTACGTGGGCTGGGGCGGAAGCAATTTCTGGATTTCTTCCTGTGACTTTTCGACCCGGTCTGGCGTTTGTGGGTGCGTGTCAAATGCCTTCGACAAAGTTCCGGGCTTCTTCTTTTCCTGGGCCTCGATCTTTTCAAAGAACGCCGTGAACGCCTGCGGATCGTAGCCGCTCTTATACATGTATTCCAGGCCGAGATAGTCGGCTTCGGCTTCAAAGCCGCGGCTAAACTTCAGGAAGGTCATCGGCAGCGCCAAGCCGGCTGCCTCCTGTGCCGCCAAACCGATTCCGCCCCCAACCATGATCAGCGGGATCGAAGCCAACTGCGCCAACGTGCCGCGCGTCTGTTCGCGGGCAATGTGGCACGCTGCGACGTGGGCGATTTCATGCGACATGACGCCTGCCAGTTCGGCCTCGTTGTCTGCCGCCAGGATCAGTCCAGTGTTGACGTAGAAAAATCCGCCTGGAAGAGCGAACGCGTTGATCTGGTCAGAGTCGATGACCTTGATCGTAAATGGAACCTTAGAATCGGAGTTCCGGACCAGATTCTGGCCCAGACGGTTTACATATTCGGTGACGACCGGATCATGGATCAGCTTGGAGCTGGAATCGACCTGCTGCGAGTACTCCCGACCCATGTTGATCTGGCCTTCCACGCTGTACCAGTTTCCTACTCCGCGTCCACAACCAACGTTGCGGTTCCCGATCGCGTCCAGATCGTTGATCCCGCCATCGTGTTTCAACTTCACCGGCTGAGAATTTGAAGGTTCGTCTGCGGGTGCAGCAAGCGCCAGACCACTCAGCAAGAGAGCCGTGGCGATCACAAGTCCGAGATTGAGCGGATATTTCATGGGAAAGTACCCCTTTGCAGACACGCTGACCTTCCAAAGTTAGACGCTGGAACGTGGTCCCGGGTTTCCCCCGAGACTACAAATGCCGTGGCTTCCTCTAGTCTACGCCTCGCGGCCGTGCCGATCCAAGCCGCTGGGCCGAAAGCTATTTAGCCGGAAGGTTATCCCTGGCCGCGGAGCGTCACGAACCAGGCGATGGTGAGGCCGATCATCACGACCGTGGTGGACCAAGCAATCACGTTGAAGAGTCGTGAATTCACGTACTCGCCCATCAATTCCTTATTGTTGATCAAAAGCAGCATGAAAATCAGGACAAACGGCAGCACAACTCCGTTTACCACCTGCGACAGGATGGTGATCTTCACCAACGGGAGGTTGGGGATCAGAATCACGCCCGCCCCGGAGGCGATCAGGATGGTGTAGAGCCAATAGAAGACCGGCGCCTCGCCAAATCGCATCCCCACGCCCGATTCGAACCCCAACCCCTCGCATACGGTGTATGCGGTAGAGAGGGGCAGGATCGAGGCCGCGAATAAGGAAGCATTAAACAGACCCACGGAGAACAAAATGTATGCGTAATCGCCGGCCAGCGGACGAAGAGCCTGGGCCGCGTCCTTGGCGTCCTGAACATTGCGGTATCCGTGGGCGAAAAGCGTCGCTGCACAGGCAACAATGATGAACCAGGCCACCACATCGGTAAAAATGCATCCCGTGATCACGTCGATCTGGGACGCTCGATATTGCCTGCGGGTAACACCTTTCTCCACAATCGACGACTGCAAATAGAACTGCATCCATGGCGCGATCGTGGTGCCTACCAATCCGATCACCATGTACACGTAGCCCTGCTCGCGCCACGCACTCATGGCGGGCGGCTTCACGGTGGCGATCAGCGCGTTGCCCCACGCCGGCTTGGCAATCACTCCGGCAACGATGTAAGTCACATAGAAAAACGAGGCCGCCAGGAAGACCTTCTCAACGCTCTTGTACTGCCCTTTTACAACGATCAACCAGACAATCACCGCGCAGATCGGGACGGTGTAGTACTTCGAGAGTCCGAACAATTCCAGGCTGCCGGCAATTCCCGCGAATTCGGCGACGACGTTGCCGAAATTCGTGATCAGGATCCCGATCATCATGAAGAACGTGATCCGAAACCCGAATTCCTCGCGGATTAGATCACTGAGTCCTTTGCCCGTAACAGCGCCCATGCGCGCGGTCATCTCCTGCACCACGATCAGCGCAAGGGTGATCGGGATCATGGTCCACAGTAGAAGATGTCCAAATTGGGCCCCAGCAGACGAGTAGGTCCAGATGCCGCCGGCATCATTATCGACGTTTGCAGTAATGAACCCGGGACCGACTACTGCGAGCGACAGCAGGATCCGGGTCTTCCAACGCTTCCAGAACTTCATGAGCACAATTCACAGACATGGCAGTGCAAAACGACTCGACAGGATAAATGCTGATCTGCGATCTGGATAGTTGAAATCTAAGATTCGCGCGCTGAAACAGCCCAATTGACCGTACTGCACAGTAAACGGCGACCCTGCGGGTGAAATCGAAGCCTACAGTTTTGAACGGAGCACGTTGATCACGTCGTCGGAAGTGATGACACCGGTCAATTTGTTCGCATCGTCGGTGACCGGGAGTGTCAAAAGATTGTACTTATCGAACAGTTCTGCAACTTCGCTGTCGGAAGCGTCCGCATGACAGGATATGAGCGGTTCCTGCGTGAGGCTGAGCAATGGTGTTTTCGTGTCGGCCAACACCAATTTGGCCAACGGAACCATCCCGGCTAGAGTTCCGTGGGAATCGACCAGAAAAAACGTGCTCACCGTTTCGACAGTGCCTTCAAATTTCCGCAGTGTCTCGATTGCATCGTGCGTGGTGGCGCCCACCGGCAGAGCGATGTACTCCGTGGTCATCCGGCCGGCAGCGGAATCTTCCTTAAATTCGAGCAGCCCCGAGACTTCCTGGCGCTCTGCCGGAGCCATTTCCTCCAGGATGCTCTCGGTCTTCTCCTGGGAAAGGTCGGCTAGCAGGTCGGCGGCAGCGTCCGGTTGCATCTCCTCGACGATCTCGGCAGCCCGATCGGAATCCAAGGACTCCAGGATCGCCTTCTGGACCTTGGGATCGACTTCCTCCAAGGCGCCAGCAGCCACTTCCTCGTCCAGAGTCTCAAACACGGCTTCGCGCTCGTCCGGAGCCAGTTCCTCCACGATGTCGGCAATGTCGGCCGGATGCAGTTTGGCCAGTCGGTCGTGCGAGATCTTCAGTTTGACCCGCCGGGCAGGGTCGGTCTCGATCAGGTCCACGAACTCCCAAGGAATGACTCGGGGGGGAATCTGGCTGAGCAGGAACTGCAGGGCTGGGGTGGGCACAACGCCCTTTAAGAGCCGCCGCACGGCGCCCCGGGCGCCCACGTCCACGGATCCAACCTTCAGAATCTGTCGATTCCCGACAGAATCCTTACTAAGATCGACGTCATTGACGCGCACTACCTTCCGCCCGTGGACGTCGATCACCTGCTGGTCCAGTAGGTCGCGTTCCAGAAGGAACAGGCCCTCGGTCCCGTTCGTAGCTTTCCACGAGGACGCGGCCGTCGAAGCCGTCACTTTGCCATTGATGGCAGTGACCGATTGCAGGGGCAGAATGCGATCGCCGGCACGCGTCTTCACGATGAGGAGCGAAACCAGCACGCGATCTTCCTGGGGAGTCAGCGCGACTTCCCGCACCCGTCCCGAGCTCTGACCGGCCCCGTCAATGACGGGTGCGCCCAGCAACTCCGTGAGTGCGAGAGTCATCATGCTGCCGCGAGAATACTCAACTCAAGCACCCGAAATCCAGATGACAATTCGTTTTTTTGAAAGAAAACCGGTTTCCATCGAGGAAATTCTCGAATTGGTACCCAGTCCTTCCTGTAGCGATCGACTGTCGCATTGCGTTGACAAGTGTTCGATGGAAAGGGCAAACTACCCGCTTCACGAATCCGCCGCTTCCCTCCTTGTTTCTGGGGATCAGGCCGATGAAGGGATTGGGTCTCCAGGGGTTCGTAATCAACTCGCCATCATGAGTGCACACCGCGTCTCCTACACGCTCGATTCGACGCTCGACACCGTAAACAGCGCCGAGGAAGTCGCCAGCAAGATCGCGACCGAAGCCGGGTTTGAGGACGAAGAGGTCATGAAGATCGCGATGGCGGTGCGGGAGGCGACCGTGAACGCCGTCCTTCATGGCAACGCGTACGATCCCGGCAAAAAAGTCCAATTCGACTTTGAACGCACAGCCCAGGAACTGGTCATCACCATCCGGGACCAGGGCAAAGGGCTCGATCTCAACAAAGTTCCCGATCCATTGGCTCCTGAAAACCTGTTAAAAACCTCAGGGCGCGGCATCTTTCTTATCCGGTCCTTCATGGATCAGGTGGAAATAAACCCGTCCCAGACGGGAACCGAAATCAAACTTATTAAGCACGTCCACGGACCAGCCGTGGACGGCAAGGAGGCTTCCCAGTGAGCATGAAGACCAGCACCCGTCAAGTCGACGGGGTGACCATCGTGGATTGCAGCGGTCGTATTACTCTCGGTGAAGGCAGCGTCATCCTGCGCGACACCGTGCGCGATCTGCTTGGGAAAGGCAACAAGAAGATCCTGCTGAACCTCGGCGACGTTAACTACATCGATAGTTCCGGCATTGGCGAGTTGGTCAGCGCCTATACCACCGTCAAGAACCAGGGCGGCGAACTCAAGCTGCTTAACCTGACCAAGAAGGTCCACGACCTGCTCCAGATCACCAAGCTGTATACCGTCTTCGACGTGAAGGACGACGAGACGGGCGCAGTGAAAGCATTCGCGAAATAGCTTTTGCTACCGTTATGCCTCGGAGGGCCGATGCGTCGCGTCGGCCTTGCCCGCCTGCCTTTTTCCCGTTCAGGGAAGTCCGTCCGCATTTACGGTGTGAAAACCTCTGTAAGTACGGCGTTCATCCTTACAATGAAAAATTGATCGTCGGCTCCTATGCGCAGGATTTGCAACTTCTCCCTCGTGCTTCAGATGGTCTTTCTCGGCCGATTTGCCTCGCACTACTCACGCTCTTTGCGACCCCTGCCGTCGCCCAATGCGTGCCCTTTTCCGACGCACAGAAGCACATCGGCGCCACCCGGTGTGTGAGCGGAAAAGTCCTCCACGCCAAGCTTGGGAATGGTGGTGTGCACTTCTTTGATTTCTGCGAGGATTTCCGCCAGCGCCCTTTCACGTTCGTTGTCTTCCCGCGCGATTTGAAGCAGGTGGGCGACGTTCGCCGACTGGAGGGCCGACAGATTGAAATTGAAGGTGAAGTGAAGGGCTACGACGGACGTGCTGAGATCATCCTGCGCAGGCCGGGCCAGCTCCGCGGCGATGCCGCGCACATCCCCCCGGTGCCCAAAGAGTACGACGTGGAACGCCAGGGCCGGTACAGCGCCGGGACGATGCGTCGCCCACAACGAGCCAAGACGGCCAGCCACAAAAAGCAGTCGCCCACCGTGAGCATTGAAGACCCGAGCGGTGTCGATACTCCAAGCGAGTAGCGTGCAGGCGGGCATCCTGCCCTCGCCCCTCAACTACACAATCCCTTTCCGCAACTCCTCCAGCGGATATTTCGTCCCGCGCCAGGTAATGCCGTCGTTCGACAAAGTCAGATACATCGACCGCAGTAGCGTGTACCCAAACAACAACGTACTGATCGGATGCAGAAAAAAATAATACGGCCGGATCGACGATTTGAACGACATTCCGAAATAAATCAAAAACATCGATCCCAGTGCGATTGAATACGGCACGCGCTGCCAGCCGTGCGCCAACCAAACTCCCACAAACGGCCCGAGATTCAGGAACAACAGTCCGAATACTGACGCCAACGCCCGCCACCACTGGAACGACAGGACCGCAAAGAAATTCTTGGTGAGGTTATCGACCACCCCCATCGCGCCCCTGGCCCAACGGATCGAAATCAGGTCCTCTCCGAAAACATTGCGCTGCCGAAACCCGGCATTCTTGATTACCTTGCCGAGCTTCATGTCGTCGAGCACTTCCATACGCAGAGCGCGGTACGTGCCGACCGCGTCGTACGTCGTGCGCCGCAGCAGATTGAAGGCGCCCACCCCCATGTGATCTTTGGTCTTGGGATCGGCCACGCGCCAGGGACGATGTCCAAACGTGAAGAGCGTCTGGAAGAACGCGATCATCATGCGTTCTCCCGGTCGCTTCATAATCATGCGTGGAAAGACCACTACGTGGTCGGCGCGCTCGCTTTCCGCGTAGGCCAACGCTCGGCGCAGGACATCCGGCCTGAACAGGACGTCGGCGTCCGTGAAGAGAATCCAATCGCCCGTGGCCTGCTGCGCCGCGTTCCACATGGCATGCGCTTTGCCCATCCATCCCGTGGGCAGTGTGGAGACGTGAATGACCCGCAGACAACGGTGCGCCTTGGGACTCGCGGCGACCTGCTCCATAATCTCGCCCGTGCGATCCGTGGAGCGGTCATCGACCGCCAGCACTTCGTAGTTGTCGTAGTCGAGCTGGAGCAACCGCCCGAGTGCCTCTTCGATATCGCCCTCTTCATTGCGGGCGGGCACGATGATACTCACACGCGGATGAACCGTGGGTTGCCGGTCCCATTCCGGCCGGGAAACATCGGCAATCTTGGGGACGCCCAACGCCGCTTCGACGATGCGCGAGAACCAGGCGAGCGCAAGAATGATTCCCGCAATCCAGTGAACATATCCCATCCCTAACGGGCTCCAACTGGGGCCGTTTGGGATGGCGCGCTCACCGGCGGGGCAAATTTCATACCGTAAAACAGTATCGCAGATGACAAGGCGATCGCGATGACGGGCGCAACGAACGCGGTCCGCATCGAGAAATGATCCGACATGTAGCCAATCAAAGGAGCCGAGGGCACATCGCCCAACAAATGGAAGATGAAGATGTTAGCCGCCAGCGCCATGGCGCGCACGTGCGGTCCAACGGAGTTGATGATGGCTGCATTCAGGGGGCCGGTGTTGAGCAGGAGGAAGAATTCCGCCGTGAACATGCCCGCGATCATCACGTTCCCGCTGCCGAAGATGGCGAGACACATGGCGGGAATGCCCAAGGCGAGGCTGACTGCGGATACCAGGTAGTGAGCCGCCTTGGTGCGTTTCAGCAGCCAATCCGATATCCAGCCACCGGCCAACGAGGCGACGATCCCGTTCACGATCGTGCTGGCTCCGAACAAAATGTTGGCCTGAGTCAGGGTGTAACTGTGAACACGATGCAGAAAGGTGGGGAACCAGACTTGCAGGCCGCCGAGCGCGAAGGTCATCATCGACATGCCCAGGGTAGCCGTCACGAATGCGGGATTGCGGATCAGGCTCTTTAGCAAGGCCCAAATCCATTTCAAGCCGTGGACAAGATAACCGATAACTCCGCGGGAAGCTTCAGCGCCCGACACAGATGGCTCGGGAACTTTCCCGGGCACGTCGAATTGTCCAAGAGGCGGCTCTGGAATGAAGAGCAAAAAAAACGCGAGCAACAAGCTGGGCGCCGCTCCCACATAGAAAGGGACACGCCAGCCGTACTTGGGCCCGAGCCAGCCCCCGATCAGGAAACCTAACGCGCTGCCGACTGGGATCGCGAGATAAAAAATGCCCATCACGCGCCCGCGCTTTTCTTCTGGAAACATGTCCGCGACAAAGGTCGGCGAGAGGATGACGAAGCTGGCCTCCCCGATTCCGACCAGCGTATGGCGAAGCAGAAGTTCATCGAAATTCTTGGTGAAGGCAGTGAGGAGCGTGGCACCGCTCCAGATAATCGCGCCCACGATGATCACGGTCTTGCGCGAAAACTTCACCGACAGGGGGCCCATAAAAGGGGCCGCGATCATGTAGAAAATGAAAAAAACGCTGGTCAGCAACCCGTAGGCGGCATCACTGCGCGGGAACTCAGCTTTGATCAGATCCTGCACCGCAAACAGCACATTACGATCGATGTAGTTGAGAAGATTCAGCGCGGTGAGGAGAGCGAGCGCCGTTTTCGGGTAGAGCCTTTTGTCGGGCACAGATCTGGCGAGACTACCATGGCAAAGTGGGTAGCAGCTACCTCACGAAAGAGTCGTTGTATTTTGAGACCCAATGTCTCCGTCAACAGGCTGTTCGAAGGGACTAACGACTCGCTGACGCCCCTATGTTTTGGGACAGTAAAAGATGGATCTCGGATATCTGCTCGAGTGTGAGCATGCGTTTTGGAATCATGTTGAAAAGTGCCGGCGAGGTGTACAGCAGGAACTGAGTCTTCGACTCCTGGCACTTTAAGAAGCTTTTCCAGTCAATGTCAGCGAGCCATCATCCCATTTCCAATGGACACCGGAACTGTCTAGCGAGATTGTTTTCGGTACCTGCGCTGCAGGCTGCTTTCGAAATTGCGTGCGCGCACCTAACCAAGGGCTAACCCACAAAAGGACAACCCAGAAGGCCGTGAGCACCAGCAGCGGCCACAAATTCGACATGAATTGCGAATCGGAGCTCGTGAAGTAAAGGACGACACACAGGCATGCCAGACCAATCGGGATCGCAGGGAGCAAACGCCACATCCACTTGCGCAAAGGCGATCGCTGTCGACAGGCTTTGAGCGACTCGACGAAATCTTGTTGTGTGAGCTGATAGGTTATTTGCATTCGATATTTTGCGACTGGCTGAGCTATTTCGCTTTGCCGTTCCTCGGCCACCGTGCCACCACTACCGTCGAGATCCCGCCCCGCGGACGGAAATCTCCCTTCACCTCCGCCCACACCGGCTTCGCCCACCGCACAACATCCTCAAGCACCTGGTTCACGATGTTCTCCTGGAAAATGCCCAGGTTGCGGTAGCTCTGCAGGTACTCCTTCGTTGACTTCAACTCGAGGCACAATTTATCAGGCGTGTAGCGAATCGTAATCACGCCGAAATCGGGCAGTCCGGTTTTGGGACACACTGAAGTGAACTCGGGATCATCGATCACAATCTCGTATCCCCGGAACTGGTTCGGCCATGTTTCAATCTCCGGGAACTTAGTATCGAGGCCCGCTTTGGCGTGGTCCTCGGTGTAGCGTGGGGTCTTGGGCATGGGAATATTGTAACGGCTGGCTTTTGAGGAACATCAAAACACTACAGGGTCAGATTGCTCGGGCAGAGCCGATTGCATCCAAGGGAACGGCAGCCGTCACATTGCGGCTTTCGGCACAGCCTGCCCGATGATAAATTGTTGCTTGTATAACTATCCTCATGGCATTGATGGATAAGGACAAAACCGGCTTTGCGGGCCGACACCGCTGGCTGCTTATCACCTTGGGATCGGTGCTCGCGGTGGTCTTGCTGGCTTCATTCGGATCGATGCGGGACGAGGTCATTCCAGTCCGCGCGGCCGCCGTGCAACGCAGCTCCATCCGCAGTTCCATCTCGACCAACGGAAAAATCGAGCCCGCGCAGAACTTCGAGGCCCATGCCCCTGTGAACACCACCGTGCGCCGCTTGCTGGTCCGCGAAGGCGACCACGTCAAGAAGGGCCAGCTCCTTTTGCAACTCGACGACGCCGACGCCCGCAGCCTGGCGGCGCGTGCCGCAGCGCAGGTCAAGGGCGCGCAAGCCGATGTCCAAGCCATCGAGAAAGGCGGATCGCAAGAGGAACTACTGACACTACAAACGCAGATCGTTAAGGCGAAGACCGACCGCGACGCCGCCCAGCGCAGTCTCGAGGCACTACGCCGCCTGCAGCAAAAAGGCGCCGCTTCGATAGGCGAGGTCAAGGAAGCCGAGAGTCTTTTGCAACGCGATCAGGCCGACCTCGACCTTCTCCAGCAGAAGCAGAAAGATCGCTATTCGAAGCCTGAGGTCGATAAGGTCGAAGCGCAGAAATCTCAGGCACAAGCAGCCTACGATGCGGCTGCGGACACTCTGCATCGCTCGAACGTGGCCGCTCCCTTCGACGGCGTGGTCTACCTGCTCCCCGTAAAGCAAGGTGCGTATGTGCAGGCGGGGGATCTCTTGCTGCAGGAAGCCGACCTCTCGCACTTGCTGGTGCGGGCCTACGTCGATGAACCCGATATCGGCCGGCTGACTAAAGGCCAGAAGACCGAAGTTACGTGGGACGCGATGCCCGGACGCATCTGGACGGGCACTGTGGCCACTCTTCCGGCGACCGTGAAGCTGCGTGGAACCCGCAACGTCGGCGAGGCGACCATCGCTCTTGAAAATGAAGATTACAAGCTCCTGCCCAATACCAACGTCAGCGTGAACATCATCATCGCGCAGCACGACAACGTGCTAACCATTCCCCGCGAAGCGCTGCGGCAGGACGAGTCGGGCCCGTATGTCTTCCAGATCACCAATGACAAGTTGCACCGCCACGAAGTCGGCGTCGCGGCATCGAATTTAACCAAGGTGGAAGTCAGCAGCGGCCTTACCGACAAAGACATGGTCGCCCTGAATTCTACGTCGAACATGAAATCGTTGCGCGACGGATCTCCAGTGAAGGTGGTGCAGTAGTCAATGAAGTTGCTTTCGAAGTTCGCATTCTTAATTGTATTGCTGTTGTCGACGTACGCGTTGGCCGCCGACACTCCTCTTGATCTGCTCGCCGCCGGCCGCGTCGACGAGGCGATCAGCACCTTGAGCGGTCGCATCAACTCCTCGCCCAACGACGGGGCTTCTTACAATTTGCTTTGTCGCGCCTACTTCGCCCTCAACAGCTGGGATCGCGCGATCTCCGCGTGCGAGAAAGCCGTCGCTCTCGATCCGAACAACAGCGACTTCCATCTGTGGCTGGGCCGAGCCTACGGCGAGAAAGCGGACTCGGTGAGTTTCTTCTCGGCAGCGGGCTATGCCAAGAAGGTCAGGAACGAATTCGAAAAGGCGGTGGCGCTGAACCCTAAGAATGCCATCGCTCGCACTGACCTCGCTGAGTTTTATCTGGAAGCCCCGGGCATTGTCGGCGGCGGACAGGACAAAGCCCGCGCGCAGTCCGAAGCCCTCAGCAGCTTGAATCCTGCGAAGGCGCACTGGGTCAATGCCAGACTGGCCGAAAAAAATAAAGATAACGAAACCGCCGAAAAGGAATACCGCGCTGCGATCGATGCGAGTCGCGGCGGCGCCAACGCCTGGCTGAACCTCGCCGGTTTCTACCGAAAAACAGGCCGCCTCGACGAAATGCAGAACGCTTTGAAACACGCCGCTGCTGCGCCGATGGATCAGCCCGAAGTCCTGGTCGACGCCGCATCCACCCTGCTGCGCGCGAATCGCGACCTGCCCTTCGCTTCCCAGCTTCTACGCCGCTATCTTGCGAACAATACGGTCGAGCAGGCGCCCCCTTTCAAGGTTCACTATATGTTGGGCAACATTCTCGAAAAGCAGGGCGACCGCCGCGGAGCTGCGCAGGAGTACCAGATCGCCCTGAACATGGCGAAGGACTTTGGACGCGCTCGCGAAGCACTCGATCGCGTAAACCGTTAGCAGGCCACGTCGAAGTGTAGGGAGCGTCCCTTTTGTATCAGGGCATCGCTTTCGCGATGCCATAAGCCGGTTAAACAGAGCCCCTTCAGGGCAGCGGGTCTTCGAGAATCACTTTTGAAGGAATTCACATACGCACTCAGAAATCGGGCTCTCGTCTCGCGATCCGTTGCTGACATTACGACTTCAGGATTTTGATTTCTTGCGCAACGGCGCTTTGGCTATCCTTGAACCGGCATGATGCGCCGGACACGTTTCTCCTTCCAGAACTTTCTCGTCAAAGGTGCCCAATGAGCAATCGTAATGGTGTTGGCGTGTGCGCCGGCTGCGTGCTGGTGCTGAGCTGGATCCTGTGTGTTGCTTCCGTACCGGCCGCCGCCGAGCAACTCACGCTGAAGCACGCCGTTGACCTCGCTCTCGTGCACAGCACTGCCACTGGCATCTCCACCGCTGAGGTGCAACATGCCGGCGCAGCTTATCGCGAGACCCGCGACAACTACATCCCGCAGCTGGTATTTGGCTCTGGGCTCGGAAAATCCTGGGGGTTCCCGCTCAGCCTCGAAGGCTCGGCGCCCTCGATTTTCAACGTAAATGCACAATCGTCCCTCTGGAATCCTGCGCTTCGACAATTCGTTCGAGCCGCGCGCACCGAGTGGCAGGCCACCAATCTGCAAAATAAAGATCAGCGCGCCCAGCTGATTCAGGACACCGTTCTCAGCTACGCCGAGCTCAACAAATGGGAACAACGCCTGGGACGACTGCAGGAAGAAGAAACCGCCGCGAGCAAGTTGGAGGAAGCTATGACCGAACGCGTGAAGGAAGGCATCGACAGCCCCGTCGAACGCACCAGGGCTCGCCTCTCGGCGGCGCGCGCGCATCTCCGGCTGGTGCAGGCACAAGGCTCGGCCGACGTCCTGCGCGAACATCTCGCCAAGCTCACAGGACTCAAAGCGTCCGAGATCGAGACCGTTCCCGATTCGATTCCGCAGATGCCGGCTATCCCGGACGACGATGCTGACGTCGCAACCGCTGCCAAGAACAATCCCGCTGCACTAGCTGCCGAAGAGCGAGCGCGCGCTGCCTATCTCCGCGCGCAGGGCGAACATAAATCGCTGCTTCCGCACGTAGACTTCGCCGGCCAGTATGCCTTGCTGGCGAAGTACAACAACTACGACGTCTTCTACGCACACTATCAGGCCAACAACGCGACGCTCGGAGTATCCATCCAATTCCCGTTCTTTAGCTCCGTGGAGCACCAACACGCCGCCGCCGCCGATGCCGACGCGGTCCGCGCCAAGCGTGCCGCCGAAGCCACCCGCAATCAGGTCTCGGAGGAAACTTTGCGCCAGCAGCGTTCGGTTCGCGAAATGGCCGCCACGCAGCAAGTCGCACAACTCGAGTACGAAATCTCGCAGGCGAATCTCGATGCGACTCAAACACGCACGGACGCGGGAACAGCGACGATCAAGGATCTGGGTGATGCCCGCTCGCAGGCGGCCGAACGCTTCCTGACGCTGCAGGACGTTACGTTCGAGCTGGAGCGTGCGCGGATCGCGTTATTGCGCTCGACCGGGGAGCTGGAGAAGTGGGTGAGCAGCGGAAATTGACGAGATCCGAGAGTTTGTCCGGCACATTCCCACCGCCCCGACGATCAGGAGAGCACGCGTAGGTCCTTCCGCAGACGATCGGGCTCGCCCTGAACCAGGAGATCCTCGACTGCAGCGTGCGCACGCTTCCAAACAGGAGCTGCGCGCGCAAGCAACTTTCTTCCCTGTGGAGTCAACTCGAGCAGGCGAGCACGCCGATCATCGTGGTCTGTCGTGATCTTGAGCAAACCGCGGCGTTCCAGCGGTTTCAAGGCGGCCGTTAGCGTCGTTCGATCCATTGCGAGCAATGACGCCACCGCACCCATCGCGGGTGGCTCAGGGCGGTTCAAAGACATTAATAGCCAGAATTGCCCATTGGTCAGATCGAGCGGGCGCAGCGCCTCGTCGAATCGCCGGGCAAGCGCTCGCGCTGCGCGCTGCACATGAAGGCAGAGGCAGGAATCGCGGACCAGGATCGTTGTTTCATAAGGGATACGTCCAACGCTCGGCATAAGCACGGGAATGATAATTTTTTGCTATACTCCCCCACTAACGTTGATATCAACAT
>Ga0210409_10000972_pt1 | contig 40620 bp, 34 predicted proteins | sample IncBWH17MmetaG_FD_161649 | JGI IMG/M metagenome (GOLD analysis project Ga0210409, IMG submission 161649) | Forest soil microbial communities from Barre Woods Harvard Forest LTER site, Petersham, Massachusetts, United States - Inc-BW-H-17-M | ecosystem: Environmental > Terrestrial > Soil >... | reverse complement strand
CGTCTCCGCGGATCGCATTAGCGGCAATCTGCTCGTCGAAAACACCAATGGCTCGGTTACGGCGCGCAACGTGAAGGGTGACGCGGAAGTGACCACATCTTTCGCCGGAGTTACGCTCGAATCCGTCGGCGGAAAAACTACGGTCAACAATCAGAACGGCGGAATTTCCGTAACTGCGGCGCGCCCCGCAAGCGGCTGCCGGGATATCGCGTTGAAAACTTCCTTTTCTTCCATCCGCGTGGCCATCCCCGAGGGTCTCGGCTACAACATCACCGCGCATACATCATTCGGGCGCATTTCCAGCGATTTGCCGATTACCGCGACAGGCAATATCAGCCCCGATTCCCTCAATGGCACCATCGGTTCCGGCGGCTGCCAACTGCAGTTAAACGATGCCAACGGCAGCATCGAAATCACCAAGGCGAAGTGACATGTTGAGCTGCGGCGCAACACTCCAGACGCCATTGCAGGCTCAGCGCCGCCTTTGGCGTTCCATGGCGAACGCCTTCCTCAAAATACGCGTGGCCGTCTCCGTAAGATTGTATTTCGGCAACTCTTCCTCGCTCGCGAAAGCCACGTCGGTGACATCGCTACCCGCCACGGCTTCGCCGGCCAGTCGCTCGCACAAATAATCGACGATCACATAGTGAAATCGGGGCCCCTTTTTTTCGTCACTCGCCCCCGCGGTGCTCTCCACATAAATTCGATCGAACACCTCGATCAGCTCGATCACCTTAACGGTGAGCCCGGTCTCCTCAAGCAGCTCGCGCGCAACGCCCTGCTCCAGCGTCTCCCCCAACTCCAGCGTCCCTCCCGGAATGGACCATTCCCCAAGCAGCGGCTCGCTGCCGCGGCGAATGAGCAGCGCACGGCCCCGGTCGATAATCACGCCCCCTACCCCGACCATCGGCCGTTCCGGATACTCTCGCGACGATGCCATTTGCGGACCTTATGTGCGCTGCCCCACCGTGTATACCCGGTCCCGGGCAGTGGATGGGGTTGACTTCACGCCGGTATATAATACGCTCGACTGTGGTGCTCGCGGTCCTAGCGGCGCCGACTTTGATACAGGTACGGAGGATGGAGCCGTGATTCGCTGCCCTGAATGTTCCGCCGAAATCGACGTGGACGAAGACGAAGTCGAAGAAGGCGAGATTCTGAGTTGTCCAGAGTGCGAGTCGGAACTGGAGGTTTCGCAAATCCATCCCGTGCACCTAAACGTAATCTCCGAAGATCTTGATGATGAAGACGAAGAGGACGAGGAGGAAGAGATCGCGGAAAATGGCGACGTTCCCGAAGAGGAGGAAGAAGACGAAGAGGAAGAGGACGAAGAGTAGTTCCGAAGTACGGCGTCCGGCATCTTCTTTTTGACGCGTCACCATCTAAACCTTTTAAGGAGCGGAGTCATGTATGTTCGGTGGGGCGTGGCATTGTGGGTCGCGGCGCTGCTGGTTCCGTTGGGTGCTTCGCAGGCGCCAAATCAGGAAAGCGCTCCGGCGTCCCAGCCAGAATCGTCGTCCGCAAAAAATGGCAAGCCAAAATACAGTCACGCAAATGACTTTCTGATCCGCGGTACCGTCTTCACTGACAAAGCTCTCTCTTTTCCTGGTGTAGAACTGCGCATACGCCGCGCGGGCGAAAAGAAATTTCGTTGGGAAGACCGGACTAACTCGCGCGGAGAATTCGCGATACGCGTTCCGCAAGGCGCGCAATATGAGATGGTGGTGCGCGCCAAAGGCTTCGCGGAGCAGATTCGGACGATAGACGCGCGGAGCGGTGCGGGCGACAACAATGTGGTGTTCCGCATGGAGCCGGCTAAGAGAGGGAAGTAATGAAACAGGAGCTGCGCTACTTTTTCGTGGCTGTGGCCTTAGCGTTGTGCGCTTGTGCCGGCGTTGCGCAAGATGGCAAGCACGAGACGCAGCTGCGCACGGTGCGAGGGGTCGTGGTCGAGAAGGCCTCCGATAATCCAATTCCGTCGGCTGTGGTTTTCCTGAAGAACACGCGCACTAATGCGGTGCGCAGCTACATTGCGGACGACGAGGGTAATTATCGGTTCAGCGGGCTCGATCCGAATGTTGATTACGAAATTCACGCCGAGAAAGATGGCGCGAAATCTACGACCCGTACGGTTTCGAGCTTTGACAATAAAAAAGAGATTGTCATCAATCTGAAACTTGAAAAGAAAAAGGGCTGAACTATTCAGCTCAGCCCGAGTGCGCTCGCAGGCCAGGCAGAACGCTTTCAAGGCACGAGCTACTACCTCAAGATGAAGCGTCCTTAATGTCTTCTTGGGCCCGACGCTCGGCGCTCTTGGCTTCCGCCTTGGCATCGGCATCCGGCTTCAGCGATTGAATGGCCTTAGCGAGGCTCAAGCCCTTGCCGCGATCTGGAGCGGTGCAAGAGGAAACATTTCCGTTTACAGGCTGCACCGCGGTCATATCCCATTTCAGACAATTAAATTTGATTTTGAGATTGTGGCTGACATGCAGCGCGGCAACACAGTCATTCAACTGGCGAAACGCGGTGCAGGCATCCTCGAGTTTCGTCTTTTGCGGCAAAATGGCGTGCAGTTCGGAAGCTAATTTCTTGCTTTCGTCGGCATTTGCGGCCAGTTGCTCGCTGGCCGTCGGGCCTTTCTTGATCCAGTGAGCCGGGTTATACGATTGTGCCGCGGCGTTGGCGGCGATCAGAGATAACAAGGTTGCTGTGATTCCTGTGATGATCCACTTGGTCTTCATATTTACCCTTTCCCACGCGTTCTGCTCAGGGCAGATGGCGTGGCGAGCGCAAGCGAAAGGGCTGGACTTTCCTTGGGCACCGCTGCGCAAAATGCAGCCTTAACTTCCTCCAGTAGGCCACGTTCGCAAACGCAATTTCGAGAAGTTCGGAGGCCGGTACTCCCACAAAAAGTCACTCCTGTCCATAGGTTCAGTTTTGCAGTTCGGCGGACCTGTACTTCTTGGCGATTGCCTGATGTGCCTTACACCCCTACAGTTGTTTTTGGACCACTAAAGATAGATGAAGTCCATGCTCGGCCTTCGCGGACGCACGCCTGAACCTTCGCCTCTAGAAGGCTCAGGGGCGTTTCGTGCGCTGGAGATCGAGACGGAGTTGCGGCAGATCGGGCGCAGCGAGTGGTGGCTGTGGTTTTCGGCGAGCGCGGTGACGCTGTTCGCCACGTCGGCCTTAGTCCTGTCCTTCTTGCCTTTTCTGTTTCGCCACACAAACCACTTTTACGACATCCGTCCGGATCAGGCGCAGTGGAGCACGGCGGCATTGGTGCTGGTTTTCAACTTTTGGCTGGTATACCGGCAATGGTTCTTCCGGCGTCGCAGGAAGCAACTCAGCCCGCAGAATCCATCTGCAGAGCGCAACGGGAGCGAAATCTCAGACGCGTCTGGCTTCGACCCGGTCACCGGGCTATATACGCGAGTTTCGATTGACCCGCAACTCGGCAGGGAAATGGCCCGTGCGCGGCGCGAAAATACAGCACTAAGCGTCGCCACCATTCACATTGACGAGTTTGCGCAGGTCACGCAGCGTTACGGCAAAGCGGCAGTCGACTCGGTGCTGAAGGACTTCGCGCGTAGTTTGAAGAAGGCCATACGCGGCTCCGATTTTGCCGTGCGGCTCGCAAGCGGCGATTTCCTGCTTATCCTGACGGAATGTACGCTCGGCGAAGTAAAGCCATTTTTGAATCGTATTGGGCCGCTGGAAATTGTGTCTGGCGGGGAGAAAATTCCAATCCCGTACTCGACGGGCTGGGTTGACTACCAGCCGGGCGAACTTCCTTCCGATTTGCTAAAGCGCGCCACGCAAATTCTTCACCTTTACGAAAACGCTTCCAAGGACAGTTCCTCAACGACGCTCGTCGGCCGTTAACGACAACTCCGCTGGAAATCGGGGATCAGCGAGCCGTCTGCATTTTGTTGCTTTCCCTAGTTTGCGCGCCTATGATTGCGCAGATTTTTCCCACGCGCGCCTCGGACTGTTCCCGCTTAGGGAGGTCTTATGTTCATGACCGTAGGGTTCCTGGGTCCTCTTTTTCTAGCTGCCCTGCTTTGCTGCAGCGGATGCAACAAACCCTCCGACTCCGCCGCAGGTAAGCCAGGCGACCAATATTTCCTCGTTACCGTGAACACGCAAATTCCTTACTGGCAGACTGCGGCGTTGGGATTTACCAAGGCCGCTTCCGAAATGCAGGTGCAAGGAACGGTGGCCGGTCCGGGGAACTACGATCCCAAGGCCGAACAGCAGGAATTTCGGCGCGTCGTGCAGTTGAAGCCAGCTGGCATTTTGGTTTCGCCGGCCGACCCGGATCTCATGAAGCCGGACATCGATGCGGCGATAGCGGCGGGTATTCCTGTTGTCACGGTCGATGCCGATTCCTCGGCCAGCAAGCGCCTCTCCTTCATTGGTACGGACAACTACGAAGCCGGAAGAATGGGCGGGGAATTTGTGAGCCGTTCCTTGCAGGGGAATGGCAGCGTGGCTGTGTTCAGCATGCCCGAGCAGACCAATCTTAACGAACGATATCGCGGCTACATGGAGATACTGGCCGCGTATCCGCACATAACCATGCTGCCGGTAGTGGACATTAAGGGAGACCCGCAGGTGGCATTCGAGCAAACTCAAAAGCTGATCGCCGGAACGAACAAAGTGGATGCTTTCGTGTGCCTGGATGCGCTTGGCGGGAAGGGCGTCGCAAAAGCACTGAACGCGGCCCACATGACTGGCAAAACGGTTATCGCGATGGACTCCGACCCCGAAACGATCGAGTGGATTCGCAAAGGCTATATCCAGGGCACCATCGCGCAACGCCCCTTCACGATGGGCTTTGTTGGGCTGAAGATGCTCGACGACCTGCATCGGCATAGGCCGCGGTCCCTCGATACGGGTTGGGCCAAGAATCCCTTCGCGCCGGTCCCGACCTTTGTAAATACGGGCGTAATCTGGGTCGACAAGCAAAACCTTGATGCCTTTGCGCGGGCGTCCGCCACGCCTTAGACACAATCTCGCATTTCGCGCATCTCATCGGTGAGCCGACACACAGAGGAGAGCAAGATGGCAAACCGACTGGAAGGCAAAGTAGCTGCCGTGACTGGCGGCGATCAAGGCATAGGGCGCGCGATTGTGGAGCGCCTGGCGGCGGAGGGCGCGGATGTGGCGCTGTGCTATCGCGCGAATAAGGCCGGAGCTGACGAAGTTGTCGCAGTCGTGCAGAAAAACGGTCGAAAAGCCGCTGCGTTTCAGAGTGATGTGAGCAAAGTCGGCGAGGGGCAAGGTTTCGTCGCGGATGCCGTCAAGCAGCTTGGCCGAATCGATATCCTCGTGAATAATGCCGGCCTCGAGCGCCGGGCGGACTTCTGGGACGTCAGTGAAGAGGACTACGACCTGGTACTCAACGTAAATCTGAAGGGCCCCTTTTTTGTCACGCAGGCTTTTGTGAAGCACCGCATGCAGGCCAAAGGCGGGGGCAAGGTAATCAACATCAGCTCCGTGCACGAGGAGCTTCCTTTTCCGCACTTTGCGTCGTATTGCGCGAGCAAGGGTGGGATCAAGATGCTGACGAGGAATTTATCGATTGAGCTGGCCCCGCTCGGAATCACGATCAACTCGATTGCGCCTGGGGCGATCGAGACGCCTATCAACAAGAAATTGCTGAACGACCCGGTAAAGCTGAAGTCCCTGCTGGAAAATATTCCGCTGAAGCGCCTGGGCAAGCCGGAGGATGTGGCTTCGGTAGCGGCGTTCCTGGCATCTTCCGATGCCGATTACGTGACGGGAACGACGTATTTCGTCGATGGTGGACTGACGTGGAACTACGAGGAGCAGTGAGGTAACGCGAGAAATTCAAAGCTAAGCGCGCATGGCCGTTGCACCGCGCGCGGCTTGCAGGAGTTTGCGGGCATTTTCGCGAATATCGCCGTGCACAAAGACGGCATTGCCGGCAACCAGCAAATCGGCCCCAGCGCGTACAACGTCGCCTACCGTGGTGAGATCGACTCCGCCGTCCACTTCGATGCGGAACGAAAGGCCGCGCCGCTCGCGAATTTGGGCGAGCATTTCAATTTTGCGCAGCGAGCCGGTAATAAATTTCTGCGCGCCAAAGCCCGGATTCACGGACATAACCAGCACGTGATGCACGATGTCCAGAACTTCATCGAGCATGTGCACCGGGGTCGCGGGATTGATCACTACTGCAGGCTCACATCCATGCGAGGCAATCAGGTGGAGAGTACGATTTAAGTGGATGCAGGCTTCCTGGTGCACGGAAATCCAATTGGCGCCAGCTTCGGCGAAGGCCGCAATGAAATCATCCGGATTTTCGATCATCAGGTGGCAATCGAATGGGACTTTCGGGATCGTCTTGCGAAGGGAGGCGACGACCGGCGGACCGATGGTGAGATTCGGAACGAAATGCCCATCCATCACGTCAAGATGCAGAACCGTACCACCGCCGTCGAGAGCGGCGAGGGCTTCGGCGCCGAGTTGCGCGAAGTTGGCGGAAAGAATGGACGGTGCAAGCTCGATCAACTTGGGCGTTCCCCTATTCTGATTATACGCGGAAGAGGCAGCGAGTCTGCGGCGAATGTGGGCGCGATTCTCTAGCTGTTCTTTAGCTGTGCCAGGGGATGGTGGAACGGCGCGCGTTGCTTTCGCGAGCGAGTTCCAGGACGCGCATAACGTTAAGCGCGTGTTGCGGGGTGACCGCGAGCTCGGATTTGCCGAGCAACACATCCCGAATGTTCGCGTAGTAGCGGCGATAGTCACTTGGGGCAGGTGGGACGCGGCGCTGCACAGTCGTTCCGTCATTCTGTACCAGCGTTAACACTCCGGAATTTTCTTCTAGCTCTGAGTCAGTGGGTACTTCGTTCCAAGGGATGCGGCCGGCGCGTAATTTGGGTTCTTGCATGTCAAAGGTGTGCTTTACGTAGGCGCCGCTGGTGCCATGGAGAACAAAGCGCGGGCGCGTGACAGGCGCGAGCATGGTGGCGCGAAGCAGGGCGCGCAGACCAGCGGGATAGCCGAGCGTGAGATCGAAGGAGTCGTCGACCACGGCGTGCTCGCGCTCTGTACGGAGGTCGGCGGTTACCGCTTCCGGGAGACCGAAGAGCAGCAGTGCGTGATCGATCAGGTGGGGCGCCAAGTCGAGGAATACGCCGCTGCCGGGGCTGGAGCGCTCGCGCCAGGCATTTGTCTTCAGTTGAGGGCGAAAACGGTCGTAGTTCGATTCGAATCGCACGATGCGCCCGAGGCTTCCGCTTTGGACAAGTTGAAGGACGGCCTGGAAATCGCCATCATAGCGGCGATTGTGGTAAACGCTCAGCACGCGTTTGTGTTGTTCGGCGAACTTCACGAGATCTACGGCTTCTGGTAACGTCGGCGTCAGAGGTTTATCGACGACTACATCGCGGCCCGCCGAGAGACATTGTCGGGTTATGGCGTGGTGCGTATCGTTTGGCGTGGCAATCACGGCAAGCTGAATCTCAGGGATGGCCAGCAGGCCCTCGACACTGCGCACGATGCGAGCATCCGGATAGAGTTGCGCTGCTTCGTTCCCGCTGCGCTGGACAATTGCGGCGAGCCTTAGACCGGGAATGGCGTGAATCACCGGCGCGTGAAATGCGCGACCCGCCAAGCCAAATCCGATGAGCCCAACGTTGATCATTGGTAGTGAGCAGCCTGCGAAACCCGACGAAGAGGGTACACGAATTTTGGCGCACAGCGCGGCTCTCTCCGCTTTATGCCGAATTTGCCTATGGCCGCTTGCTGCTTCAGAATGATTCGCACGCATGTCTACGACGACCTCGATAGCAATCCCCGAACCCACCAGCAGCAGCCGCACGGGCTTGCTGACGGTGCTTTTTTTGGGGTTCGTTTTGAGTGGAATCGCCACCACCATCGTCGGGCCGATGTTGCCTGTGTTCATTCGCCGGTGGGGGCTTGACGACGGGCAAGCCGGCCTTTTTTCATCGGTGCAATTTCTGGCGGCGCTGGTGGGCACGGTGATATCGGGCGCGTGGATGGCGTGGCGCGGGTATCGGCCTTCGCTGGTAACAGGCTATGCCCTCATCGGATACGGACTTGCGACGCTTAACGCGAGTACGCATGTGAACGCGCTGGCAGCGACCGCGGCCTTCGGCCTTGGGTACGGGCTCATCACGGCGGCGACGAACTTGTATGTTGCCGAGGCGGGTGGCGTTCGCAGTGCTTCCTTGTTGAGTCTGCTGAATTTTACGTGGGGCGCAGGAGCAATGGCTTGCTCACCGCTGATCGCGCTGGCGCTGCGGCGCAACCGATTGCCCGGTTTGCTGATTACTTACGCGATTTTCGGCGCGGGGCTGGCGATCGCGCTGCTTTTCGCACGGTTCGGTGGCGAAAAACACGAACAAACTCTCAAGAGCGGAGGGACAGCACGTCCGCTTGTGGCGCACGGGGTAACGATCGCGCTCGCAGCGTTATTTTTCGCATACGTGTGCATGGAAACGAGCATCGGCGTGTGGTCCGCGGAATACTCGCGCCGAATCGCCAACGGCATAACAAACGTCACCACACTGGCGCCGATGTTTTTCTATGCGGGCCTTACCGCGGGTCGCGGCCTGGCGCCGCTGGCCTTGTTGTCTGTGGCAGAGAGACCGCTGGTGCTCGGCGCTTTGAGTCTGACGGCCATGGGAACCACGCTACTGATTTTTTCCACTACGCTAAAGGTGGCCATCTTAGGAGTTTTCCTGGCGGGTTTGGGATGCGCTTCAATCTATCCTATCTACATTGCCTGGCTTTCGAAATGGTACAGAGCGCAAGCGAAACACATAGGGGGATTTTTGTTTGCGCTGGCTTCGCTGGGCGGGTCGGCGGGCCCATGGCTCGTGGGTGTTTTCTCAAAATATTCAGGAAGTTTGCGAGTCGGTTTTCTGGTGCCGCTGTTCAGCGCGCTCCTGATGATTTGCATTGTAGCTAGCCTGCGCCGCCAGACGTCGCAGTGAGGTATTCTCTCTCCGTGCACACGCCGTTGCGCTCGGAACGCTCACCCACCAAAGGACTCCTCCTAGGCTTAGTGATCACTCTAGCAGTCGTGCTGGCTTATTCCGCGTACATTCGTGTGCAGCTCGCGGGTTTGCGCAAGGTACAGAGTGACATGGTGGATCGCGGGCGTAGGGATTCACTGCAACTGCTGCGCCTGCAGAACGACTTGAACATTGTGGCTCTGGCGATGCGAGACATGCTGGACACGAGCGAGCCTTATCCACTAGTCGCATGGTCGGCGCAATTCGAACGGGTGCGCGCCGATTTGGATGCGGCGCTGCGGCTCGAGGAGCAATATGCGGAGGTGCATCGCACCCCGGAGCAGCGGGCGTATTTGAGCCAGCAGCTTTCGCAATTCTGGGATGCGGTGGACAGGATGTTTGCCCTGGCCCGCGAGGCCAAGCAGACAGAAGCGCGGGACCAGATTCGTTTGTCATTGCAGGCGCGGCAAGCGGCGCTTAGTACAGCAGTGTTTCGGCTGCTGGTGGAAAATAATGAGGCGGAACAGCAGGCTGCCGGCCAAATCGCGCGAATCTACGATGGTGTGCAACGGCAGTTGTATATATTTCTGACTGCCGCGCTGATCGCTATCGCGCTCACGAGCTTGTACTTGATTCGTTCGAACCGTCAGATTTTCGCGCGCTTAGCAACGCTCTCTGAACAACGCAGCGATCTGGCGCAAAAGCTTATCGCGACGCAAGAGTCCACACTTCGCCACATTTCGCGGGAGCTGCACGATGAATTCGGCCAGGTGTTGACCGCGATCGGCTCCCTATTGAGCCGCGTGGAAAAACAAGTGCCTCAGGGCGCGCCGTTGCGCGAGGATTTGCAAGAAGTCCGGGAAATCGCGCAATCGACACTTAACAATATTCGCAGCCTGTCGCAGGCGTTGCATCCGGTGCTGCTTGATGAGCAAGGGCTGGAGAGCACGCTTGACTGGTATATTCCGATGGTTGAGCGGCAGACCGGACTGAAGCTGCACTATGAAAAATCCGGGAGCGCGTTTCCTGTGGATGGCACGGCTGGAGTGCAAATCTATCGTGTGCTGCAAGAGGCGTTGAATAATGTGAAGCGCCATGCGGGAGCGCAAGAGGCTTGGGTGCGGCTAAAATTTGAAAGAGATTCCATAACTTTGGAAGTGGAAGATCACGGCCGCGGCTTTTCGCCTAACGCGAGGCATGCGGGTATCGGGCTGGTCGGTATGCGCGAGCGCGCGGAGCTTGTGCAAGGGAGTCTGCAGGTGCTGCGGCGCGAAGGCGGTGGAACCATCGTGCGGCTCGTCGTGCCGGCGGAGAAGGTGGAAGCGCATGGCGGATAAGCTGACGGTCCTGCTCGTGGACGATCACGCGCTGGTGCGCAAGGGATTCCGGCGCATGCTGGAGGATGATGCGGCGATTTCTGTCGTTGGAGAGGCCAGCGAGGGCCACGAAGCGGTGCGGCTGGCGCTGGAGTTGAAGCCTAAAGTGATTGTGATGGATTGTGCGCTGCCGGGCATGAGCGGTATCGATGCTACGCGGCGTATTCGCGAGAAGATGCCGGGCGCGACCGTGCTGATGCTCAGCATGCATTCGGAGGACACTTTGGTGCGGCAAGCGCTAGAAGCGGGAGCGCGCGGTTACATCCTAAAAAATGCGATGGAATTGGATTTGGTCAGCGCTATCAAACGCGTGGCTCAGGGACATTTGGTACTCGATCCGCAACTCGCCAAGCCTGGGGCGCTAAAAGGCGAGCGCGCTAGCGGGCTTACTCCGCGTGAGCTGGAGATTTTGCGGCACATTGTGGCCGGCAAATCCAATAAGGAAATAGCAGCGGAATTAGGACTCAGCGCCAACACCGTGGGGGTGCACCGAGCCAACATCATGGACACGCTGGGAATCCATAAGACGGCTGAACTGGTGGTGTACGCGATTCGCAATGGATTGGTGAGCCTGACTTGAAGCGGCGAGAGTTTTTATCAGGAAGCGCGAGTTCGGGGCTCATCGCTCTAACTGTTCCACGCTTGTTACGTGGGGCTTCTGTCCCACCGACCTTCCGTTTCGCCGACGTCACGCAACGTGCGGGACTCCAGTTCCAGCACAATAGCGGTGCGTACGGGGGCAAGTTGCTCCCGGAAACGTTGGGATCGGGCTGCGCTTTTCTCGACTACGACGCTGACGGATGGCAGGACATTCTTTTGATCAACGGGATGGACTGGCCTGGGCACAAACGCCAGCGCTCTACCTTGCGGCTGTACAAGAACAATCGCAACGGCACATTTACGGACATGACCAAGGCCGCAGGCCTGGATGTGGAAGTGTACGGCATGGGTGTCGCGGTCGGGGATTACAACAACGACGGCTTCCCAGATATTTTCATCACCTGCGTCGGACAAAACAGAATGTTTCGCAATACCGGGAAGGGAACGTTCATTGACGTAACGCGTGGGGCCGGTTTGGGCGGCCGCCAAGGATTCAGTACGTCCGCTTTGTGGTTTGATTACGATCGCGATGGGTTGCTGGACCTTTTCGTCTGCAATTATGTGCGCTGGTCACCGGAGCACGACGTGTTCTGCAGCCTCGACGGAAAACACAAATCGTTTTGCACGCCGGAAGCCTATCGCGGGGACACTTGCTGGCTGTTTCACAATCGCGGAGACGGAACCTTCGAGGATGTTACGCCCACCAGCGGAATCTTCGACACTAGCTCGAAATCGTTGGGCGTGGCTATGCTCGACTATGATCAAGACGGATGGGCGGATTTGCTGGTGGCCAACGACACGCAGCCCAACAAACTCTACAAGAATCTGCGGAACGGTAAGTTCAAAGACGTTGCCGTGGAAGCCGGGCTAGCGTTCAGCACGGAGGGCAAAGCGCGGGCGGGAATGGGAGTAGACGTCGCGGATTTCGAGAATTCCGGCAATCCCGGAATCGCGATAACGAATTTTGATAACGAAATGATCGGACTCTATCGCGCGGTTCGTAAAGGAACGTACGACGACATTTCGGTTCCCGCCGGGGTGGGCCTGGCCTCCAGAAATAGCTTGGGCTTCGGCTGTGCGTTTCTTGACGTGGATCTCGACGGGTCACTCGATTTGGCAGTCGCAAACGGGCATATTGAAGAAACGGTGCGCAATATCCGTGGCAATGTAGGATACGCGCAGCCGCCACAGCTATTCTTGAATCACGGCGGAAAATTTCAAGATGTTGCCGCTGAGGTTGACGGTGAATTCGCCGAACCAAAAGTTGGACGCGGGCTGGCATACGGCGATTTCGATCGTGACGGAGATCTGGACATTTTGCTTACCACGAACAACGGCCCAGCGCATCTGTACCGCAACGATCAACTCGCGGGGGATCGCAGCATTCGGTTTCATCTCACGGGAACAAAATCCAATCGCGATGCGATCGGCGCGGTGGTGCGAATTTTCCATGATGGTCAGAGCCAAAGCCGAATGGTGAAGGGCGGCTCGAGCTACCTCTCACAATCGGAACTACCGGTTACCTTCGGAGTTGGCAAGCGTGACAGAGTCGCGCGCGTGCAAATAGAATGGCCAAGCGGCGCCAAGGAAGAGTTCAAGGACTTGGAGGCCGGTCGCGCCTATCACGTCACTGAAAACAAAGGGCTTAATGTAGACACCGGTTGCTAGTATTTTCGAGTTATTGCGGGGTTTCCGGCCGGGCGGTATAAAACGTCCACATCGCTTCCAGATAGGCTTTCTTCTGCAACGCCACCCGGAGGCACCCCAAGCATAGCGGCCGGATGTGCACCCATCCGGCCGTAATTTTTAGCGGTGGCGTCGAGGCCTTCGAGAGTGGAGAAACAGGGGATGGAACGTTGGCGCTTGCGAGGCTTGTTGGCCCTGACGGCAAGCGCGATTTATTTGTATGGATTTCCGTCCGCCACGATCACCTACGGAACCGTCGTTCTCTTTCACCTAGCGGTTGGCATTCTACTGACTGTCCTGCTGCTCCCCTTTCTTTTCCGCCTATTGAGTATGGGTGCGCCGCTCGCCCGAGTCGGCTGGCTGTTCCTGGCTGCGGGCGCGGTGCTCGGCATAATTTTAATTTTTATCGGCGCGCTGAACCGGCTGAAGCCGTGGCTCTACGCGCACATTGCGCTTTGCGTGGTTGGCACCTTATTCGTCGCAACGGCATGGATGGGGTCGCGCGGCTGGCTAGGAAACACGGCAATCCAGCGAGTTTTTCGCTTCGCAGGCTTGGTGCTTGTCACGGCAGCGGTGGCATCAGGTACGTGGTGGTCGCGCGAGATTGCCTGGAGGAACGGCAATCGCATTGTTAATCCGCAAATGCCCGCGGCTTCGATGGACGGCGAAGGTGACGGCCCGCAGGGGAAATTTTTCCCTAGCTCCGCGCAAACCAAGGATCACGGCTACATTCCGGCGAAATATTTCATGCAGTCGGACGCTTGCCAGCGTTGCCACGCGGACATTTACAAACAGTGGTACAGCTCAGCACACCACTTCTCTTCTTTCAACAATCAGTGGTACCGCAAAAGCATCGAGTATATGCAAGGCGTCGCCGGCGTGCGCGCTTCCAAGTGGTGCGCGGGCTGCCATGACCCCGCACTGCTTTTCAGCGGGCTTTTTGACAAGCCCATCAAGGAGATTGTGAACCGCCCTGAAGCAAAAGCGGGCCTGAGCTGCCTGATGTGTCACAGCGTCGTGCAGGTGAAGAGCACGATGGGCCAAGGCGATTTCGTCTTGGAATATCCCAAGCTTCACGAACTCGCGGCCAGCGACAACCCGGTGGTACGCACGCTGCACGATTTCCTTGTGCGCGTAAATCCCGAGCCCCACCGACGAACCTTCCTGAAACCTTTCATGCGCACGCAAACCGCGGAGTTCTGCGCGTCGTGCCACAAGGTGCACCTGGACGTGCCGGTGAATCACTACCGCTGGGTCCGTGGCCTCAACGAATATGACAACTGGCAGGCTAGCGGCGTTTCGGGCCAGGGTGCACGCTCGTTCTACTATCCCGCGAATTCGATGATGTGCGCGGACTGCCACATGCCTCAGGTGCGTTCCGCGGATTTCGGCAATGTCGATGGCTTCGTGCATTCACATCGCTTCCCGGGTGCGAACATGGCGGTTCCGACCGCGAATCAGGATCAAACGCAACTTGAGCTGAGTAAGAAATTTTTGCAGGACAAGCAGCTCAGCGTGGATATTTTCGCGATTTCGCCCGCTGGCAACGACGTCTCTATTCCGTCCACAGCAAAAATGGGACGGCCCGAACTATCTACCTCGTTCGCTGTCGGGGAGGAAGCGGACACGTCCCTACCGACCGGACCGTCCGGCGAAGCTCGGGCGGTGACCGCACCTTTGGGCCGCGTTGATGCGGTCGTGCGGCGTGGCGACGATGTTCGGCTCGACGTGGTCGTCCGCACTCGCAAGGTCGGCCACTTTTTCCCCGGCGGAACAATCGACGCATTCGATGTTTGGCTGGAGCTGCAAGCAGTCGATGAAAAAGGGCAGACGCTTTTCTGGAGCGGCAAGGTCGAAGACGATGGTAAAGGCCCCGTGGAAAAGGGCGCGCACTTTTACAAATCGCTGCTCATCGACGCGCATGGAAATCCGATTAACAAGCGAAATGCCTGGGCTAATCGCGCCACAGTCTACGTGCATTTAATTCCTCCGGGGGCAGCAGATACCGCGCACTATCGCCTGCACATTCCAGAGAATGCCGGCGACAGAATAACGCTGCACGCCAAGCTCAACTATCGCAAATTTATGTGGTGGAATACGCAGTTTGCCTTCGCGGGCGCGGAGGATTCAAGTCAGGCGCCCAAAGCAGTGACTCCCGACTACGACGACCGCAAGTGGATATTCAAGGACGTCGACCCGAGAACGATTGCCGGCGAACTAAAGACTATACCGAATTTGCCGATCATCACCGTGGCAGAGGATACGAAGACGCTCAGTGTTGCTGCGCGAAACGCCCCCGCGCCACAACCGAAGGTTACACTCGCGAAAGAAGACTGGTCGCGATGGAATGACTACGGCATTGGCCTGTTCTTGCAAGGTGATCTGAAGGGTGCTGCGGCAGCGTTTCAGAGAGCCGCGGATATCGATCCGCAAAATCCTGATGGTTGGGTGAACATCGGGCGCGCCCTGGTGCAGGAAGGCGACACGGGCGGCGCGCGTATTGTCCTCGAGAAGGCGCTGGCCTTGAAACCAGACCTGGCACGCGCGAATTTTTTCTATGCGCGAATTTTGAAGGACGAAGGCGAATACGACGCTGCGCTCGCGCGGCTGAGGAGCGTCCTGGCGCAATATCCGCGCGACCGCGTGGTGCGCAATGAAGTTGGACGTATCTTATTTTTGCACAAGAAGTACTCCGAAGCGATTGCGGAATTCAATCAAACGTTGTCAATTGATCCGGAGGATTTGCAGGCCCACTACAATTTGATGCTTTGCTACAGCGGGCTGGGGGATGAGGGGCAAGCCAACGAGCACAAGGAGCGCTACCTGCGATTCAAGGCAGATGAATCGGCTCAGGCTATCACCGGACCCTACCGGCAGGCGCATCCGGAAGACAACAACGAGCGCCAGCCGATTCACGAGCACGTTTCTGTCGCGCTGAATCCGCCACCAAAGAAGACCGGGAAACGCAACGCGGTGTCTACCCCAATCAGCGGAAATCCATCAGGCGGTCGCAGTGATTAAGACTAGAGCGGAATTCCGGAGGACCTGATTCATGACCTGGATCAAAACCCTATCGATGGAAGACGATGAGCGCGTCAAGAAAGCCATGCTGGCGCAGCGCGCTATCTATCCGGTCGAGTATGCGACGCCGGTGCATCCCGAAAACAACGGGGAGAGCTCCAGTATCGTAGCATCGCACTCGCTGATTCCGGATGCGCTCTTCCACGCGTTCAGTACGTTCGGTGCGTTGATGTCTCCAGAACTGCCCTTGCAGCGTCGCCAGCACGAGATGATCGCTAATATGGTTTCGGTGACGAACCGGTGCGTTTATTGAATTGAATCCCACGCAGAGTTTCTGCGTCGCGTGACCTTGGACAAAGCGTTAGTGGAAGCGCTGCAAAAGGATTATCGTTCCGCGCCAATCAGCGAGCAGGATCGCGCAATGCTGGATTACACCGTGAAGCTGACCAAGGACGCCACCAAGGTTTCGCCGGACGATCACGCAAACCTCAGGGCCGTCGGATTCGACGATCGAGGCATTTTGCAGATTACCTTGATCGCGTCCTGGTTCAATTACATCAATCGCGTGGCGGACGCTCTGGGTGTAGGGCGCGATTGAAACAATGAGGACAAAATGAAGGGACTCCCGGCATCATTGGCTGCATTTGCGCTCGCGGCGGTTGCAGCAGTCGCGGGCAGAGGTGGCCAAACTGCCACTTCCGCGGTTACGTTCCGCGATGTGACTCAGCAATCCGGGATCCACTTCGTACACAACAATGGAGCGTTCGGCAAGAAATTCTTGCCGGAGACTTTGGGTCCGGGTGTTGCCTTCATAGACTATGACAACGACGGCTGGCCCGATGTTTTCCTGGCCAATGGAATGGATTGGCCCGGCCACACGCAAAAACACACGACGCCAAAGCTCTATCACAACAATCATGATGGAACGTTTACGGATGTAACTCACAAAAGTGGATTGGATGTGGAGATGTATGGTTTGGGCGTTGCCGTCGGCGACTACGACAACGACGGTTTCGACGATCTCTTTGTCACCACCCTTGGACAAAGCCGGCTATTTCACAACAACGGTAACGGGACATTTACGGATGTCACCCAGAAAGCGGGGCTCAGCGGCCCTCGCGAGCTAAGCACCAGCGCCGCGTGGGTTGATTATGACAAAGATGGCCACCTCGACCTGGTTGTCGGCAACTATGTGCAATGGACACCCGAAACAGATCTCTACTGCACGCTGGACGGCAAGAGCAAGTCGTACTGCACGCCGGAATCCTACAAGGGAACGGCCGCGCGGCTTTGGCACAATCGCGGCGACGGTACCTTCGAAGATGTCACACAGAAAGCCGGCCTTGGCGAGCCAACCTCGAAGACGATGGGAATTGCGGTGCTCGATTACGATAACGACGGCTGGCCTGACCTTCTTTTTTCGAACGACACGCAGCCTAACAAGCTATACCGGAATAATGGCAATGGCACGTTTTCGGAAAAAGGCGTGGTAGCCGGTATCGCGTTTAGCGAAGACGGCGTGGCACGCGCCGGCATGGGCGTCGACGCCTCGGATTACGACCACTCTGGCTATCCGAGCCTGATGATCACTAATTTTTCGAATCAGATGCTTTCGCTCTATCACAATGAAGGCAAAGGCTTGTTCGTCGACGAAGCGCCGCAATCCGCGATCGGACGTGCCACGCTGCTGACGCTGGGCTTCGGGTGCTTTTTCTTTGACTACGATCTTGACGGCTGGCCGGACATCTTCATCGCCAACGGCCACATCGATCCAGAAATTCAAAAAGTGCAAGCCAATGTCAAGTACGCGATGCCACCGCATCTGTTTCGCAATCTCGGGAAAGGCAAATTCGAGGAAGTCACCAACTCGATGGGGCCGAGTTTTGCAAAACCGCGCGTCGGTCGCGGCGCGGCTTATGCAGACATCAACAATGATGGCCGTCTTGATTTGCTGCTGTCTACCAACGGCGGCCCAGCGTATTTATTTCGCAACGAAGGGCAGCCGGGCGGCGCGGCAAATCGTAGCGTGCGGCTGAAGCTCGTGGGCACAAGATCGAACCGCGACGGTATCGGCGCCGTTGTTCGGCTCTCTGCCGGCGGTGACACGCAAACGCAGATGCTGCACAGCGGATCCAGCTATTTGTCTTCCAGCGAGCTCGTTCTCACTTTCGGCCTCGGACAGGGCGACAAAGCCGACAAAATCGAGATTCGCTGGCCCAGCGGCCAAGTTGACCACCTCGCGAGTGTCGCCGCCGGTCAGACTGTTACCGTCACCGAAGGAAAGGGTCAAACCTCAGCTCGCCCGTACTCGAAATAGTTTGGAGTGCGGCGGTCTGGCCATTCACTTTCGGGCGTACGATTCGGCTCAAACGCTTCAAACGGCCTCAGCTTCGGTTTGCGCTTTTCCCCGATACAAGTAGTAGTGAATTGCGGGCGTAAAGATGAGCGACAAGACCATGGAGCTGATCAATCCGCCCACGACCGTGATCGCCAGTGGTTGCAGCATCTGCGAACCTTTGCCGATAGCAAACGCCAGGGGGAGCATTCCCGCAATGGTCGCAAGCGCGGTCATGGCGATGGGCCGCAACCTGCGCCGCCCGGCCTGAATCATCGCTTCTTCTGGGGAAAGGCCAATGTCGCGGAAGCGGTGCTCGGCATCGAGCAGCAAAATTCCGTTTTTCGCGACGATGCCGATGACCATGATCATGCCCATGAACGACGCGACGTTGAAACTCATCCGAGTTACAAGCAAAGCCACGAAACCGCCGAATGTCGAAAGCAGTGCCGAAGCCAGGATCGCCGCGGGCGCCGAAAACGTGTGAAATTCGAAAAGCAATACCGCAAACAAAAGCACTAATGCAAGGAACAACACCATCAGCAGATCTTTAAACGATTTCTGCTGCTCCTCGTAAAGCCCTCCATATTCCACACGGATGGAAGAAGGAAGATGCAAACCGTTCACAGCCTTCTGCACCTCAGCAATTCCGGAGCCCAGGCCCACGCCTTCCAAGCGCCCGGTCACTTGCACCAAACGCTGCAGGTTTTCCCGCCGGATTTCCGTCTCGCCAGGGTCGGTAGCCAGCGTCGCCAAGGAGCCCAGCGTTGCGGTGCGTCCCGAAGCGCTGTTGAGCAGCGTGTTGCTCATCTGATCCAACGATGTTCGGCTTTGATCCGGAAAGCGCACGCGAATAGTGTACGAGCGGTCATTGAGTATCACCGGCGGAGGCGCCGGTTCTCCTTCGAGGACCGCGGAGGCATCGATAGCCACTTCCTCGGGAGTAAACCCCGCGCGTGAGGCGACAACGGGGTTGACCTGATAGGTCACGGAAGGTCCACTCACCGTGTTCTCCACTCCATTTAGCACGTCCACAACGCCCTTCACTTTACCGATCGCATCAGCGACCTTGGGCGCCGTGTCATTCAGCAGCTTGCCGTCCTGCGCAAACAATTTGATCACGATGGGCTCGGGCTGGCTGGTCAGGTCGCCGATCATGTCCTGCAGAAGCTGAATGAACTCCACTTTGGTTGCGGGCTCGCTCTCTTCGATCTGCGCGCGCACATCCGCCATTACTTCGTCGATGCCGCGGTCCCGGTCGCTCTTCAACTTCACGGTGAAGTCCCCGTTATTTGCCTCCGTAACTGCCGCCAGCCCTAACTGCATACCCGTGCGCCGCGAAGTGTTCTCCACTTCTTTCGTGTGGCGCAGGATGTCTTCGATGTGCAGCAGAATGCGGTTGGATTCCGCAAGCGAACTGCCCGGAGGCGTGAAGTAGTCGAGAATGAACCCACCTTCATCCATGCCCGGAAGCAAATCGGTTTCGAGGAGTTTGTAGCAAACGAAGGAGAGGACCACGATGGCTATTGACCCGGCAACCAGGGTCCAGGGTTGCCGCAAGACCGCTCGCATGACTCGACTATAGAACTCCACCACGCGCCCAAAGAAGCCAGAAAGGTGTGCTTCCTCCGCAGCCAACAGTGCCGCCATGTCCGGTCCCTCGGACGAAGCACCGGCAGCGGGCACAGTCTCCTTGCGGCGGACAAGATACTGGCTGAGCGCCGGTGTCCAAGACAGGGCGAGAAGAAGCGATGTAAACAGCGAAACCGTCATGGTAATCGCCAAAGCGCGAAAGAAACTGCCGGTAACGCCTGTGATCGAAATTAACGGAAGAAAAACAACAATGGGCGTAATGGTCGAGCCGATGAGCGGGACCGTCAATTCGTGCAGGGCGCTCTGGATGGCTTGCAGCCGTCTCTGTCCGGCGTCGCGGTGCAGCACGATATTTTCCAGCACGACGATCGCATCATCGATCACCAGTCCAACCGCCGCGGCAAGTCCGCCCAGCGTCATCAGATTGAAACTTTGATTGGTCAGCTTCAGAACAATAAACGTAATGAGCAGCGTGACCGGGATCACCAAGCCCGCAACCAGCGAGGTGCCCCAATCTCGCAAGAACAGCACCAGGATAATGGAAGACAGCACAATTCCCAGCAGCACTGCGTCTCGCACGCTCGCGATGGAGTCATGCACAATCGTTGATTGGTCGTAAAACGGTTCGAGATGCACACCCGGCGGCAGGCCAGGCGCCAGCTCTTGAATGAGCGCGTGAACTTCGTTCGCCACGTCCAACGTATTGCTCTCCGGCTGGCGATTCACGTTCAGCAGCACCGCAGGTTTGCCGTTGGCGGTCACGATGGTGTACGTCGGTGCAACCGACGGCGATACTTTCGCAATGTCTCCGATGCGTACAGGCACACCCGCCGGCGAAGTCTTGACCACGATTTGCCCGATCTGATCCGGACTGCGCACCTGCCCACTGATCAGTCCGAGCACGAGTTGATGTTCATGCTCAATCAAGCCAGGGGAATCGATCAGGTTCGTGCGTTTAACCGAATCGAGGATGTCCTGCACCGTGACGCCCGATGAGAGCAAACGCGCCGGATCCGGCATTACCTCAAATTCCGGCACGCGGCCGCCCTGAATAATCACGGACGCGACGCCGTCCAGTCGGTTCAAGCGCGGCTTTAAATCGTAGGTGGCAATCTCCCATAGCCTGTTTTGGGGAATGACGTCCGAGGTCAAGCTGTACCCGATGATAGGAAAGACGGCGAACGTGAGCCGGTGCGTTTCCATCTTCGCTGTCGGCGGCATTTCCGCTTGCAAGCGCGCGACCACCGCGTCCACACGCTGCAGCGTCAGAATCATGTCGGATTTCCAATCGAAAAAAAGATCGACTTCCGCCGATCCACGGCTCGTCACCGAGCGCACGCCGGTCAGCCCCGGCACGCTGTTTACTGCTTCTTCGATCGGCCGCGTGATCGTGACCAGCATCTGATCGATGGGCATAACGCCGTTGTCCACTCCGATCACGACTCGCGGGAAGTCCGTATCAGGAAATACGGAAACGGGAATGCTGAATGCGAGGTAGCCCCCGACTAGGGCCAGAATAACCGTCAAGAACAACACCGGCCGAGCTAATCTGTGAAACCATGGCGAGACTTCGCTTTTCGGTCGCGGGTCACCGCTCTTCAACTCCGCATGAGGCTCCATCTGCAGCTACTCCTTGCCGTTTCCTGCAGATTTTGACCCACTGTTCGGGCTAGCTTTCTTCTTATCTCCGCTCTTTCCTCCGCCGCCTTCCTTCGAACTCTTCTTTTCGTCGTCACCGGCATCGTCCGCGCCTGCCTTATCTTCTGCGCCGGGCTTCTCGATTTTGATCTGGGTTCCATCCGGCAAGCCGTACCCGCCGGACGTGATGACTGGGTCCCCTGCACTAATCCCGGAGACTATTTGCGCCTGCCCCGCAGTCCGAATACCCACCTGCACATTCTTCTGGTGCGCTTTTTCGTCCGAACCCGCCACCGGCACATATTCGGCGCCTTCCGCATTCTTGAAGAGCGCCGACGTAGGCACCACGATTGCGTCCTGCGCGGTTCTCGCCGTCATTGAAACGCTGACCGTTATTCCCGGGCGCATCGCTGGATTCGGCTTTCGCGCTTCGACCCAAACTTCAACCGTCGTACTTCCCGGATCCAGCGCCGGGCTCACCAGGCTCACTTGGCCCTTCACCGGCTCGTCCAGTCCGGCAACCGTGATCTCCGCGGAATTCCCAACCTTCAATGCCGCCGCCTCCGTCTGCGGAATATGCGACTTCGCAATCAGCCTGCTCAGATTCATCACCGTGAGCAGCGGCTGATTCGCCGTCGCCAAGTCGCCTTCATAGAGCGGTCGATCGGTTACCACTCCGTCGATGGGGCTCTTGATCAGTGAGTAGCTAAGCTGTGCTGCCGCGCCGCGATACTTGCCTTCCGCCGATTCCTTCGATCCCTGCGCCGACTTCAATTGCGCTTCTTTGCCAAGGCGCTGTAAGTCCGCGAGCTGCTTCTGCGCTTGCTCGTTTTGGCTCCGCGCCTGCGCTAGCGCCACTTCCGCCGCGTCAACGTCACGCCGCGCAATAGCGCCCTGCTGCAGCAGTTCTTTCCGGCTCTCATAAACTTTCTGTGCTGCTTCAAATCCCGCCTTCGCCGCCGCCGCATCCAGCTGCGCTTTCTGCAACTGCTGTGGCAAACCCACGCCGATCGTCAGCACGTAGTTCCCTTCCGCTAGGTGGTAATCTCCTGCGCTGGCTTCGGCGGCGGCGGCCAAATCCGCATTCTCCAGCTCCGCCATCACTTGGCCCTTCTTCACTCGCGTCCCGCGTTGCACCCTGAACTTCTTAACGGTCGACGTAATTTTCGGCGCCACCGTGGCCTGTTCCAGCGGGAACACTACCGCTTCCGTCGTAACAATCTGCGCTATCGGCCCGCGCTGCGCAGGTGTGACCTGCACGCTAACCACTGGCTCTTTCTCCTTCTCTTGTCCACCACACCCCGTCGCGACGAGTGACACTCCCGCGATCGTGGCTACCAGCATCCAGCTCTTACTCGCTTCAAATCCGTATTTCCGCGCTATTCTCATGGAGTCGTCAGCACTCCCGTCAAAGTCTGCAAATTCGCCAATGCAACGCGATACCGGACGGCGCCGTCCTGATATGCGGCATTTGCCGCCGCAAACGTAGTCTGCGCATCCACAACCTCTAAGACCGTTGATTCCCCGTTTCGATAGCGAAGCGTTATCAATTTCTGACTTTCCTCCGCCAACTGTGCAGAGCGCGCCAGGCCTTCCAGCTCATTCAGCGCCGTCTCCGCTTCCGCGTAGAGCGATTGAATTTCCGCAAGCAATTTCCTCTGCGCGAAGGAAAGCTCGCGCTTGGACTGCGCGCGGCGCAACTCTGCTTGCTTCACGCGGCTCTGCGTTGTGCCCCAATTCCACACAGGAATATTGAGGGTGGCCACAATGGATGATCCCAGATTCGAAACCTTGCCGTCGCCCGGAATCGCGGTATTCACCGCAAAGTGGGCCGCGTCAATCCCGTAAAAGTAATCGATCGACAAAGCTGGAAAATACCCGGCGCGCGCTCCGAAAACGTCGTAACCAGCCTGTTGAACCGCAGCCAGCGCCGCACGAACATCGGGATTATCGCGCGCCGCTCCCTGCTGCACTTCCGCAAGTGTGGGCAACGGAACCGGCTGATGCAAGTCCTCCGCGACTTCGAAACTATCGTTGAAATCGGGGAAAATCAGCACCGCCAGATTGAGGCGCGCGTTGAGATGGGCGAGCTGTGCTTCCCGAAACTGGCGTTGACGGTCGCGTGCTTGTAATTCCGCTTTGATAACGTCGGAATGCGCGACCTCGCCTCCGTTCTCGAGGTCCTGGGTGACTTTCAGAAAACGGTCGCCCTCCTCGGCAAGCCTTTTCGCCGCTTCCACTTTCAGTTGCGCGGCCGATATTGCGTAATAATTCTGTACGACAGTCACCACCAACCCTCGCGACGCGATTTCCGCCTGCGCTTTGGCGACCGCCGCCGCTGCACCCATCCGCCGAAAATTCGCAACCGCCCCGGCGTCGAAAACCTGGTGCACGTCGGCCTGGCTCAGGTATTCATGCACCGCGTTATTCGCAATGAAGATGACCGGTGCTCCGATGCCTTTCTCGGCACCCGGTGGTACGCCCTGCGTATAGATTGCGGAATTATTGTAGGTGACAGTGGGGAGCAATGTGTTGCGCGCTTGCGTACGGTCCTGGCGGGCCAGTCCGGCGGTAGTGAGCGCCGCCTGAAATTGCGTGCTGTTCTTTCGGGCGCGGTCCAGCGCATCCTGCAGGGTCAGCCGCACTGGTGGCGTCGAAGCGTTCGCCGGCTTCGCGATTTCCTGGGGGGAAACAGTTGCCGGACTCGTCTCCTGTGCCTCAGAACAGTGCCCGCACGTGAAGTACGCGAGGCTCGCTGCGACCCACAGTAATGTGCAACTTCCTTTCATAAATCGTTGCTCCTGAAACGGCGCCTTCGCCTACTTGATCCGCCGCTACGCGCAAAAATGAGATTCCTCCACGCTACCTGAGGACTGCATCGAAGTACGAGGCACCGGCGAATCTGCGGAAAACGCGCACAAGTCCACAAACAGCTAACGCTAGCGTTTGTAAGATAAACCGGCGATTAACGGGCGAGTGGTATAGCCTGCGATGGCACGGCCACCTGCGCAGCCAGCAGCGCGGTGAACGTACTGCCGCTGGAATCCGAACGCGCCAGAATCAATCGTCCGTGATGCGCTTCCGCAATCCACCGCGCGATGGACAACCCAAGCCCCGCGCCGCCGCCATCATTCTCGGAACGCGTCCTAGCTTTGTCCGCGCGAAAAAAGCGCTCAAACACTCGTTGTTGTAAATCCTCTGGAATGCCCGGCCCCGAATCCGTCACACTCAGCGCGTACTCGTTGCCGGCACGCTCGCACGTAACCGTGACGCGGCCTCCCGTCTGCGTGTACTTGATGGCATTGTCCAACAGGTTCAGAATCATTCGCCGCAGCAGCGCCTCATCCGCCCGAATCGGGAACTCTTCCGGAACCTCGCAAGTAAGCATGATCTGTTTGGCCAAGGCGAGCGAGCGCGCCGCGTGCGTGCAGTCGGCCACCAATTCGTCAAGATAGAACTCGTGCGGCGAAAGCGGGTATTGCCCGGCATCGGCGCGCGTTAGCGTAAAGAGGTCCTCCACGATTTGCGTCAGCCGCTGCGCCTCCGAGTGCAGCACGGCCAGCGACTCGCGGTATTCCTCGGCAGGCCGCTCCCCGCGCGAAAGCGCCACCTCCGATTCGCCCCGCAGAATCGCCGCCGGGGTGCGCAGCTCGTGCGAAGCATCAGACATAAATCGTCGCTGTCGCTCAAACGATTGATCCACGCGTTCCAACAAATCGTTAAACGAAGCCGCCAGTCTGCCGAGCTCATCCTTCGCATTTTGAATCGGTAGCCGCTCATGCAAATTCGCCGCGCCGATGCGCCCGGCCTGGCTGCTCATCGCCATCACCGGCGCGAGGCTCTTCCTCGCCAAAAAATATCCACCCATACTTGCTAAAGCGATGGCGATGGGAATCACCCACGCAAATGTCGCCTGCACTTCTTCCAACATCTCATTTTGCGGATGGAGCGACTGCAGGATCACCAAAGTGTAGGTCTGGCCCCGTATTGGAAATTTTCGCACGAAGGCGCGATAGCCGCTCCGGCCGCCTTTCATGTTCTTAAGCAGATGGTCCGACCCGGCAGAATCCACAAGCAGTTTTTGAAATGGAGCCGAGGAAAGCAGTCCCGCGGGTAACGTCTCGTTAGGCAGATCTTGCGAAGAGACTAGCAGGCCCCCCTTGGGGTCGAGCACGGCATAAACGTGATCTCGAAAGCGGTGCTCGAGAATTGCTTCTCGTGTCGCAAGCTTCGCCGCTTCTGGACCGTGCTCGTCCAGCATCTCGGCTTGCACCGTGCTTAAGAACGCTTCAGAAAGCTCCGCCAGGTTGCTATCGGTCCGTTGCAGCGTGCTGCGCCAAAAAATAAAATAGGTGACGAGCGACAGCAGCACCAGAAAAAGCGCAAGAAGTCCCGTGTACCACAACGTCAGCCGCACACGTACCGAATCAAGCATGGTTCTTTCTCGTTCCCGAATTACCCTTACCGCGATGCTGCGTCGCCGCGTCCGCTTCGCGCGAATCCACTCCCGCCGCTTCCCCCGCAACACCAAAAAAATATCCCGCTCCCCGCCGCGTGTGCAGGAGTGGCTTGCCCTCTCCCGCGTCAATCTTTCTCCTCACGCGATTCACATAAACTTCAATCAGATTCGAAAACGGATCGAAGCTCTCGTCCCACACGTGCTCGGCAATCTCCGCGCGACCCACCACGCGCCCCGCATTGCGTGCCAGGAATTCAATCAGCGCGTACTCCTTCGTCGTCAACGGAATACTCCGCCCCGCGCGCGAAACGCTCTGCGCGCCTGTATCCAGCACCAGGTCTGCCACCGTGATCTGCGCCGCGCGCAGTTCGCCCGAGCGCCGCAGCAGCGCGCGCAGTCGCGCCAGCAGCTCGCGAAATTCAAATGGCTTGGTCAGGTAGTCGTCCGCGCCGTGATCCAGCCCGCTAACCCGGTCCTCCAGGGCATCGCGCGCCGTCAGCATCAAGATAGGCATGCGCTGTCCAGCGCGACGTAACTCGCGGCACACCTCAAATCCGTTGCGCCCGGGAATCATCACGTCCAGTATGACCAGGTCATACGAATTAATCGCCGCCTCATACAGCGCGTCGTTCCCGTTGCCCGTCACATCCACCGCATAGGCCTCCTCGCGCAGCCCCTTGGCCACGAATCGCGCAATCCGCGCATCATCTTCTACGAGTAGCAGCCGCATCTTTCCTCAGCCAACCGTGGGCAGTCCTTGATTCTACGCCACCCGGGACCGTCCAGCATTTCCCAGCTTTCTCCCCTGGCTGCAGCCCCATCCTGGTGTTGTAGGGGTGCGCTTTAGTTTATCCTGAGCCTCGAAGGGCGCATCCCAACCCGGGTGGAGCGAGGGGTCTAACCCGCATAGACTGTTGACGTCTGAAAAACACTGCAAAAAAAGTCCTAGGTGTTTTGCTGTAGAATGTGCTACGCTGTATTTGCGTTTGTTGCTCTTGTATCGCCTTTGGTCTGTAAGGTCGGTCGCAAGGTCACACTTGCGGCCTTTTTTTACGCCCAATGGCGGCCCGTAACTCTGTTGAGGGGTTCGGAGTCGAGGCACCAGATAGCTCATTACGAGTACGGTCCCAACCCGGCCGGACTCAAAGTATGATCGCATCGCGGTCAACAGAAAAGAGTAGAAGCAGTGAGTAAAGAACAAGGAACAGTGAAGTGGTTCAATGCCAGCAAGGGCTTTGGATTCATCCAGCGCCAAAGTGGAGAGGACGTTTTCGTCCATTTCTCCGCGATTGTGGCTGATGGCTACAAGTCGTTGAATGATGGCCAAGCGGTTGAATTCGAAGTCACCAAGGGTCCGAAGGGCCTGCAGGCCTCGAACGTCCAACCCCTCTAGTCAGGGTGTGATCTCCTAACCGGGATCACCGCTTCACACACAAATTTCGGGCGGCACGCGCAAGCGTCCCGCCCGTTTTTGTTTCTCGATGCCCGGAAGACCTTCACTCTCCAAGGTCTCCATTGGATGGAATTCTGAGCTCTACTTGCTGTTAACCCGCACCCGTCCGTTTGTCTTCGCTTCATACAATGCGGAATCAGCGCGCGCGAGCAAGTGACGAAATTCCGGGCGGTCCGGATGCTCAAATCCGCCCACCCCGAAGCTCGCCGTCATTTGCACGTTTTGTCCCTCAAACGTGAACTCTTCGATCGTAAAGGTAGACCCCAGCCGCTCCGCTAAACTCGTGATATGCCCCACCGGAACGTGTGTGACCACCAGAATGAACTCATCCCCGCCCAGCCGCCCGCAAATGTCGGACGTACGCGTGTTTTTCTTCAAAATTCCTGCAAATCGCTTGAGCACTTCATCCCCGGCCAGATGGCCGTACTGGTCATTCACCGCCTTGAATTTATTCAGATCGGCCAGAATCACCCAGAAAGGATATCCGTGTCGGATAGCTCCTCCCAGTTGCTTAGCCGCGTATTCTTCCACGGCGCGCCGATTGGGCAAGCCCGTGAGGAAATCCATCCGCGCGGCGGCCTCCAGCAGTTCGTTTTTTTCCTCAATTTCGCGGTGCATCTCGACAATTCTGCGACCCACACCGACCCGTGCCACGAGCTCCTTCTGATGAAACGGCTTCGTTAGATAGTCGTCTGCGCCGGCCGCCAGGCCTTCCACGATGCTTTCTTTCTCCACGTTGCTCGTCACGAGAATTACGTAGATATATCTGCTGTTGGATTCACTCCGCACCTTTTGACACAGCTCTGGACCGGACAAGTCCGGCAACATCCAATCGGTGATGAGGATATTCGGGCGGAATTCCGCGATAGACGCCAAGGCTTCCCTTCCATCCTTCGCGAAGGCCACCTCGTAGGGCTGCCCCTGCAAAGCATGCTCCAGCAATTTGCGTGAGAATGGCGAATCGTCTACCGCAAGAACACGCAGCCGGCCGCCGCTTGCGTCCTCAGCCGTCCGGATTGCCAGTTCTACCTTTTGCTTATCTTCGAGACTCAAAATAGCCGCCAGAGTGACATCAGATTTTCGGGAGCCGACCAAGTTCCTCAGGAAGGACCCCTTATCATCGCCCATAAGACGAGCGAAGAACGGCGGGTAATTAGGGCAGTTTCCAGACTAAGTAGCAGCTGTTTTTGGCGGGACGAGGGCGCCCTCCTTCGATCACTGCTTCAAACACAAATTCCCTGCGGCACTCGCAAGCCTAACGCCCGTGCTTGTTTCTCCCTCAAGTGTCCCCGCCCAGCTCGCCTGCCGAAGTGTCCAATTCGTAACAGATTGCAAGAAACCGCAAACCTATAATCTTCAGTCGGGTCCGGTCATGTGAATTTCATCGTTGGGTTCGGTTGTGACCAATCTGTGACGCTGGTCACCTCATCCACATTCTCGTGCCCCTACAATTTTCCAAACGATGAGGGTCATAAATCCCGAGTCCAAGTGCGAAGTCTTAGGAGAATCGGATGCGAAATTCACACTTCGTCTTTCATGCAAACACTAGGTTATTGATCAAGACCTTTGGCCCGATGGTCCTCATAGCGTTATTCATGATCTTCAAGCCGGAGGCGCACGCCGTCCCCAGCTACTCGCGGCAGACGGGATTGCCCTGCGCTTCGTGCCATTATGCGCCTCCGGAGCTGAATGCGTTTGGACGGAAGTTCAAGCTCGACGGCTATGTGTTTAAAACCAAGCCTGAGCTGACCGACGACAAGAAGGATCACAACGCGGCGCTGCAACTGTTGGAAGCGTTTCCGCTATCGGTGCTCTTCGATACCTCGTTGACATCGACAAAAGCTCCACAGCCTGGGACGCAGAATGGCAATTTCTTGTTCCCGCAGGACGCATCCCTGTTTTTGGCGGGCGCGTGGTCAAACCATGTGGGCAGCTTCGTGCAAGTGACGTACGACAGCCAGGCAGATCACTTTACTTGGGACAACACGGATATCCGCTATGCGAATAATCATGAATTGTTTGGCAAGGTGCTCGCTTATGGAATCACCCTGAATAACAATCCGACGGTCGAAGATTTGTGGAACAGCACGCCGGCGTGGGGATTTCCGTTTACGTCAAGCAATGTGGCGCCCGGTCCGAGCGCGGGGGCACTGATTAATGGAGGTTTGGCGCAAGATGTGGCGGGCGTAGGCGGGTATGCCATGTGGAACGAGCACCTGTACATCGCGGGAACGTTGTATCGCTCGGAGCATATCGGCGCGGCGCAGCCTCTTACGGGCACGGGATCTCCGATCAATATTCGAGGCACCGCGCCCTACTGGCGGGTGGCTTGGCAGACGGTGAGCAAAAATAACTCGTTGGAGGTGGGCGCATACGGGATTCACGTGAGGAGCACGCCGAACGCTGTGGTCGGGCCGACGGACAGCTATACGGATTGGGCCGCGGACTTTCAGTATGATCGTACGATTCCGCAGTGGAAGAGCGACGTTCTTTCTTTCCGCGGGACATATATACGGGAGAATTCCTCTCTTTTAGCTACCTTCGGCGCCGGCGGAGCAACGTTTCCGCGCCATCACCTGAACACGGTGCAGGGAAACGTGGAATATCATTTCGGAACCAAGGTTTCCGCAGCGGCTGGGCTGTTCCACATCGACGGGACGCCCGACGCGTTGCTTTTTCCGCAGGCCGCAGTCTCGGGCAGCGCCAACGGTGATCCGAGGAGTAGCGGATACATTCTGAATCTCTCTTGGTGGCCGGTACAGAATATCGGTCTGACCGCGCAATATACCGGCTATTCGCGGTTCAATGGTTTGCAAACGAACTACGATGGTGCCGGTCGGAATGCGTCTGGTAATAACAGCATATACTTGCTGGCGCGATTCATATTCTGAGGAGAGCGGGGAAATTCATGACATCAAGACTTTCGCATCTTCTGCCGATAGTAGCGTTAATTTGCTTTGCAACGCTGAGCTTGCCTGCATTGCTGCGAGCACAGAACGATGTGCAGAAAATTTACAAGACGAATTGCGTGCTATGTCATGCAGCCGACGGCAGCGGCAGTTCCGCGTCAGGCAAGTCGTTGGGGGCGAAGGATCTGCGCTCCGACGTGGTGCAGAAGAAAACGGATGCCGAGCTTACCGAGGTCATCACCCAAGGCAAAGGGAAGATGCCCGCTTTCGGCAAGAAGCTCAAACCTGAAGATATAACTAACCTTGTTGCTTTCATAAGGGCGCTGCCGAAGGGCAAATAGCAGGCTTTGCAGACGCAGCTTATGTTGCAGTGCGTGCGCGATTTGCGTGTCACAGGGGGAAACTCAATGTGTGGATGTGCGAGCGAGTCAGAGGGCCCAACTCCGAAGCCCGTGACGCCTTCCTCCTTTCTCGATAACCGGCGCTCGTTCCTTGGAGCATTGCTCGGGGTTGGATCTGTTTTTGTCGGCGGACTGCTTTCGGTACCCCTGATTCGTTTCGCGCTTTTCCCCTTGATCCGCCGCACCACGGAAGTGAAGAGGTCCCCAGTCGGAGCCGCGAGTGAGTTTTCTGCTTTGACAGAACCTGTCATGCGCACCATTCAGATCGAGATGGTCGACGGCTGGCGCAAAACAGTATCTGAGAAGGCGGTATACGTTACAACAGACAAAAACGGCCAGCTTTGCGTTCTGACATCGGTCTGCCCGCATCTGGGTTGCACCGTTCCATGGAACAAAGAGAAAAACCAATTCATCTGCCCGTGCCACGGCGCCACATTCACCAAAGATGGATCTCGCGTTAGCGGCCCATCGTTGCGAGGAATGGACACGCTCGAGACCTCCGTGCAAGACGGTCAGCTCCTGGTGCGATTCCAATATTTCCGGCAATTGGTATCCAACAAAGAAGCGGTTGGCTAAGAATGCCCCCTCCAGTCACGCACTCCACGCAAACAAAGGAAAGTGATGCCAGTGCCGCGCCACAGACAGGAGTGTGGGGATGGCTGAACCATCGCACTGGACTTGACGCTCTGCTCAGGACGGCGCTGTACGAGCCAATTCCCGGCGGCGCGCGTCTTGCCTACGTGTTCGGCTCAGGACTATTGTTCATTTTCATTTCCCAGGTGATTACCGGCGTTTTTCTCGCGCTGTATTACGTTCCTTCCGCCGATCACGCCCACACCACCGTTGCCTACATCACAAAAAGCGTTACCGCTGGGTCTTTTCTACGTAGCCTGCACGCCTACGGCGCCAGCGCGATGATTGTTGTGCTGCTTCTCCACTTATCACAAACATATATCTATGGTGCTTACAAAGGCCGGCGCGAGTTGCTGTGGCTTTCCGGTTGTGTGCTCTTCGCCCTCATTCTGGGCATGGCTTTTACCGGGTACCTGCTGCCCTGGGATCAGCGATCGTATTTTGCAACCGCCGTCGGAACGAACGCCGCAAGCGAGATTCCCTGGATCGGCGAGAGCCTGAAACGCATGATGCGCGGCGGCACGGAGATGGGGACGCTGACCATTTCGCGCTTTTTTGTCGCTCATGTGTTTCTCATTCCCGCTTGTATTTTCGCGCTTGTTGCGTCGCACATTTTCTTGTTTCGCAAGGCGGGAGCGGCCGGGCCGTCCACGGAAAATCCCTACGAGCCCAAGCAAAAGGTGGAGCTCTTCTATCCCCGTCAAGTGCTGATGGATCTTTCGTTGACCGCATTGCTGATTATCGGTCTGGGCCTGCTGTGCTTCTTTGTGCCTATGCAGCTTGGCCCGCCGGCCAATCCTGCCGACGCGCAATACGTCCCCAGACCAGAGTGGTATTACCTGCCCATTTTTCAATGGCTGAAATATTGGCATGGCGCGGCTTCGATCGTTGGCATCCTGGTGATTCCGACTGTCCTTGTCCTGGCCGTGGTCGCCCTTCCCTTTTTGGACCGCGGCATTGAGCGCCGCCCTTGGAAGCGCCCCGTCGCCATGGGCGCATACGCATTCGTGTTGTTCGTTCTGGTAGGCCTCGGTCTGCGCAGTCAGTACCTGGATAAGCACGACCCCGGAGTTGCCCAACAGTTGGCCAAGCAAAGATCGGAAGAAGAGGCATACATGCGCAAGCCGTTCGAGCCGGAGCTTTCTTCGGGTTCGCTGGCTGCCGCCAACGTCGCGCTAGCCGACCCCCTGGCCGCGAAGGGAAAAGCAATTTTTGAGGCCCAGTCCTGTAACGCCTGTCATGGGGATGGCGGCGCCGGCACGGCCGCGGCCCCCGCCCTCATCGGCATTGCCGCCAAAATTCCGCCCGATCGACTCGCTCAATTTTTCCAGCATCCCACGCCCAAAATGACCGCCGGCGGCATGCCGCCGATCGATCTTCCTCCGGATGATTTGAAGGCGCTGATTGCCTACGTAGAGAGTCTCAAATAGCCGCGATTTTCCGTAAAAGCCATTGGCCGTCACCCGGCCTTGTGACGATGCATGGAAAGGAAGGCTAGCTTGATTTTTCTCCTTGTCCAGCGCACGATGCTCCGCTTGTCCCATTGAAAAGCGTGTGCATCTCAAATGACACATTTCCTGCGTGACATTCTGCGGCAGCCTGAGGAATTGCAACGGACGCTCGACTACCTGTTGGGAGTCGGCCGAGGCTCACTGGACGCAGCCGTCGCGGCCGTGCGCGCCGCTCGCCACGTGTATTTGACGGGGATAGGCAGCAGTTGGCATGCGGGGCTGAATGTATCGGCTATGTTTCAGCTTGCGGCGCGGCCGGTGAGCCTGGTGGACGCAGCCGAACTAGTGCACTTTGCCGCGATTCCCGCCGAGTCGGCGATTATCGTAATCTCGCGCAGCGGTCGCAGCGTCGAGATCGTTCAGTTGCTGGCAAAGGCGGCGAAGAGCGGCGCGACGGTTGTTGGCATTACCAATGCACCAGATGGGGCCCTCGCGCGCGAGGCCCGGATTGCCATTATTGTTCCCGTGGCCATGGATCACGCCATCTCCGTGAATACGTATACGACTTTAGCTCTGGCGGCCGGGATTCTTGCGACTTCCGTGTGCGCCTCATTCGACGCTACCGTCGCGAATTCGCTTTCGCGGTCTTTCGCTGCAGCTGGTCGCGCCATTCCCAGCTGGCAGGCGCAAATCGAAAAATCGGCGTGGCTGGCCCCCAACTCGGTAAGTTACTTTCTGGCCCGCGGGTCCAGTTTGGGCAGCGCTTACGAGACGCGGCTGATGTGGGAAGAGGGCGTGAAGTCCCCAGCTACGGCCATGGGCACCGGCAGCTTCCGGCACGGACCGCAGGAAATCGTCGGCAAGGACGTTCGTTTTGGTATGTGGATCGATGGTGCGAAGATGCGCGAACAGGACTTAGCGGTCGCGCGCGACCTGCGGCAATTGGGCGCACGCGTGATGTTGATTGGCCAGCGGCTGCCGCCTGATGTGGGCGAGCTAGTTTTCAATCTTCCAGAGATTGCGAGCGAGTGGCAATTCTTGGTCGATATCTTCCCGGCGCAGTTGGTTGCGGAGCGGTTGGCGCGCCTTTCCGGCAGTGATCCAGATACGTTTCGTCTCTCTTTCTTTGTGGTGGAAGATGAGGCGGGCTTGTTGCCGAAGGATGTGAACAGGGAAAAGCGGTGATCGGCGCGGTCGATATTGGAGGGACAAAGATCGCGGTCGGAATTGTGGATGATTCCGGCGCGGTCATGGCCAAAGAGGAGTCGCCGACGCAGGGCGAGCGTGGGTACCCCGATGGGCTGGCGCGAATTACGAGGATGCTGCGCGATGCGGCGCGCAGCGCGGACGCGAAAATCTCCGGCATCGGCATTGGCTCGACCGGTTGGGTTTATCCCTTTACCGGAGAATTTGGCGACGGAGATTTTCTGCCCACGTGGAAGGGCTGCAATCCTGTCGCGGATTTGGCGCGCGCGTTCAATGTGCGCGTCGCGCTGGAGAATGACGGTGACGCCGCGGCTCTCGGCGAAGCTGCCTGGGGAGCGGGTCGCGGCAAGCAGCGCCTCATCTATGTGACCGTCGGCACCGGGATCGGCGGCGGCATCATTCTTGATGGCCAATTGTATCGTGGCGTCGATCGCTCGCATCCGGAAGTCGGTCACCACGTGATCGATGCTTCCGGCCCGCCCTGCACGTGCGGTTTTCGCGGATGTTGGGAGGCGCTGGCCACCGGTCCTGCGATGGCCACATGGTTCAAAAACAATGCTGGCCCGCCACCCGCTCCGGACGGACTTGGTGCGAAGGAAATCTTCGACCTTGCGCGCAAGGGTGACGAAGGTGCCCGACGCGCTGTGGAGCGTGAGATTTATTATTTGGCCTTAGGTTTGGCGAACCTCATTGGCCTATTTGTCCCGGACATGATCGTGCTAGGCGGAAGCGTGATGAAAAGTGTGCCCTTGGAGGATTTGCGCGGCGTGATCTCGCAGGGATGCCGTTTTGTGCCCTGGCAGAAGACCGAACTGGCGCTGGCGTCGCTCGGCCAAGACGCAAACCTAATCGGCGCCGCCCGCGTCTGGCATTCCCGCTTTGCAAGTCAGGTCAGCGGAATCGCGTAGGGAATGGAGGAGGCAATGAGGCGGTTTCTATTCGTGGTATTTGGAGTTTTGATGGCGGCGATACCGACGCTAACGCAACAAACCAGCGTCCCCGCGACGCATTCGTTGAAGCCGACCCCCAAGACCATCGCCTGGGGCTATTACGACGCGAGCACCCCTCCGGTATTGCGCGTCAAATCCGGCGACACCGTCGAAATTCAGACTCTGATTACCTCCAGTCCGAAGCGGCTGGAAGAGGCAGGCGTGCCGCCGGAACAGGTCGAACAATCGCTGCGCGATATCACCAAGGAAGTCACCAATAAGGGCCCAGGCGGCCACATCCTTACGGGACCGATCTATATCGAGGATGCACAACCTGGCGACGTGTTGGAAGTCCGCATCGTGGCAGTGCGGCTAGCCATTCCTTACGCCTATAACGGGTTCGCGCCCGGTCGCGGATTCCTACCGGAAGATTATCCATACCCGAAGATGAAGATCATCCCGCTGGATGAGAAACGCATGATGGCACGGTTCGCTCCGGGCATCGAGATTCCGCTGCATCCCTTTTTCGGCAGTATGGGTGTTGCCCCGCCGGAGACGACGGGAAAATTCAGCAGCAATCCCCCCTGGATACATGCCGGAAATCTGGACAACAAGGATTTGGTGGCCGGCACGACTTTGTACATTCCGGTGCACGCGCCGGGCGCGCTATTCGAGGTCGGCGACGGACACGCGGGGCAAGGCAACGGCGAGGTGGACATCACCGCGATGGAGACCTCGCTAATCGGCACATTTCAGTTTGTAGTGCGCAAAGACATGCACCTGCACTGGCCGCGGGCGGAAACTCCAACGCACTTCATTACCATGGGATTGCACGAAGACTTGAATGAAGCCACAAAGCTGGCGGTGCGCGAGATGATCGATTATCTGATGACCGAAAAGCATCTCTCGCGCGATGATGCCTACATGCTGTCCAGTGTAACCGCCGACTTGAGCATCACCGAATTGGTCGACGGCAACAAAGGCGTCCACATGGCCATACCCAAGGCAATTTTTGTTTCCGGAACGAGGTAAGTTATTTTATGGGCTATGCGCTGTCGTGGGCCGCAGTCAGGGGGGGAAGCGAAGGGTCAGTTCACAAGGTCATGGGACTGAGACCTCTCGATCTCGCTACCCGGCCGCGCGCAGCAGCGTCTCTCCTGCTCCCGGCTGCCAAGCCAGCGAAAGCTGTGGCCGTTTTGTCTTGCGCGTCCGCTCCTCCCACGGTCGCGCAACGAACCCATACTCCTGCCGGATCTTCGCAACTCGCTGCGACATCTGTTTCCGGTAGTCATCCGGCGCGTAGCCATTTTTCGCGTACCATTCGTCATACTGCTTCGCCAGTTTCGGGAATTTCTCGCGCACGAACGGCAAAAACTGCTTCGCCGACGACGGCATCAGAAACAGCACGTTGGTGAAGAACCACAGGGCCCCGGCATTTTTCGCCGCCGCAGCCACTGCCTCCAGTTCACCGTCGCGATCCGTCATTCCCGGTATCAGCGGACAGGCCGACACGCCCACCGCAAGGCCTGCCTCCCGCAACATCTTCACCGCCGCCAGACGCAGGTCCGGCCGCGGCGCTCGCGGCTCCAACAGTCGCGCCAGACGCGGCCGCAGCGTAGTAATCGTGATGTTCAGCGACAACTCCGAACGCTCCGCGATTTTCTTGAACAAATCAATGTCGCGCACAATCTGGTTTGATTTCGTAATCAGCGAGACGCTAAGCCCCTCCCGTTTCGCCAACTCCTCCAGGCATGCCCGCGTCACCCCATACTCCCGCTCCGCCGGCTGATAAGGGTCGGTGGCCGTCCCAATTGCGATGTGCTCCGGATACACCCCGCCCGAGCTTTTTGACTCAAACGAATACTTGCGCATGTCCTGGGCCAGAAGCGCCGCCGCATCCTGCTTCACAAAGATTTTCTTCTCGAAATCGCCTCCGTCCAACTCCATATATTCGTGCGTATACCGCGCATAGCAGTATTTGCACGCGAACTCGCATCCTCGGTATGGATTGATCGTCCATTCGAACGGCACGCGCTTCGAATCGCATCGGTTCAAGATCGAGCGGACCGGCAGCAGAAAATATTCGGGCCGCTCCGGCGAGGAACGCCGAGTCTCCGCCATGGGAGATTCCGCCGCGAGGCGTGCAATGCCAACCAGCAGAGCGGAACCGCCCGAATCCAATCGAGCGGTTCGCTCTGCGCCACAAAATGCGGCGGCATCTCGGGTCCGGCTTTCCTGATGGCGTGGGGCGCCACGGACAGCCGACGACGCCGGGGGGCAATCCGGCGCGGGGCAACCCGAGATGCTGCCGCCAGGACCAGTCACGATCGGGGCAAGATCAGGCCCGGTCCGAGCTTTTGGGTCATGTTCCGTAAGTCGATCAGAATCGGCAGGGAACAGCGCGGTTTGTTGAGCGGGGCGACCGCCAAGAGCGGTCGGAGTCAGTTTGGAAGCAACTGGGGACATGACCCACCTCACTGCAATCTAACATTCGCTTTTTATTCGCTGTGTGTCAAGCACTTTCTTCGTCTTTAATTCGCCTCCAGCACCCGCGCTTTCGCCTGGGCTTCTATTGCCGCTCCCGCAACTCCTTCAGTAATCCCTGTGGCCGCTTACCTAAATCTTCTTTATCTTGGACTTAACGACGTTCTTAGCCGACCCACGCCGGCATCCGACACAAAACCGATTCTCGCCGGCCGGTCCTGAAATGGAGAGTTCCCACATGAAGCGTTTTCCCGGTTTCTTGGGTTTGAGTGCTGCCGTTCTATTGGTGATTACCCTCGGATGCAGGCCGCTTCACGCCGCTCCGGCACCGCAATCCGCTCTTCACATGTCGTGCTCTTCCGACGATATGCACCGCCATGTTTGTCTCGTTGACACCACCGGTGGAGTACAGATGGTCCACCAAAAGAGCGAGGCCAAGTGCATTCTGAATCGCACCTGGGGCTACGACAATCGTGGAATCTGGGTCGATCACGGCTGCCGCGCCGATTTCGAAGTCGGCGCTCAGGCCACCGCGGCGGTGGTCATTCGCGAGGGCGTCCACGACCGTGAACACAGCGGCGATCGCGAACACGCCCGTGACGGCGAATTCCGCGGCTTCGGCGAATCCTACATGGTTTACTGCCCCTCCGATGACATGGGACGCGCGTGGTGCCCGGCCGATGCCCGCTTCGGCGTGCGCATGATTCGCCAGCGCAGCGAAGCCGCCTGCATAGAGGGCCAGACGTGGGGCTCCGGAAAGCGCGGCATTTGGGTCGACGGCGGCTGCCGCGCCGATTTCCGCGTGACCGGCGATTGGCAATCGCGCGCCGCCGCGCTGCTGTACTGCCCTTCCGATTACATGAATCGCAATTTCTGCCCGGTTGACACGCGCGACGGCGTCTTCATCATCCGCCAGCGCAGCGAAGCCGATTGCGTTTACAACCGCACCTGGGGTTATGACCGCGAGCGTATCTGGGTCGACCGCGGCTGCCGCGCCGATTTTGAAATCGTCGACCGTCGCGACAGCGAATGGCGCGAGTGGGCACGCGGCTGGAGCGATGATGACCGGCGCGGCTGGGACCGCGATCATCCTCGCGACCGCGACGATTACCGCGACCGTGATGATCGCCGTGACCGCTACCGCGATGACCGCGATGACCGGCCCCGCGATGATCGCACGGACCGCGACCGCGATGATCGCCCCCGCGACGACCGCCCCAGCGACGATCGCCCCCCACACCGGAACTAGCTTTCGTACCGACCAGCCGGCGGCCGCATTCAATGCATCCGCCGGCCTTTCTTTTCCCTTACGCGCCTTCAAGCCCAACGTATTTTGGCCATTTCACGGGCCCGTGATTCTTCAGTGACAATGCGCTGCAGTTGCGCAATGGTCTTTCCGCCGCGAGCAATTCATTCGTAACGCAACGCCTCGAGCGGGTCGACCTTCGCGGCACGCCGCACTGGCACCCAGCATGCCAGTAGCGCTACTCCCACGAACAACGATCCCACAACAATCAGCGTCGCGGGATCGCTAGGTTGCACCTCAAACAGAAAAGCCCTCAGCACACGCGACAAAAGAATCGCCAGCGCAATTCCCGCGAGAACCCCGCCCGCAATCAATCGAAATCCCTCGCCGAAGATCAGGTTACGAATGTGCTTTTGTTCAGCGCCAATCGCGCTACGAATTGCCAGCTCACGTCGCCTCGACGCCACCGAAAGCGACAGTACGCCGTAAATTCCGACCAGCGTCAGCACGCTGCCCACAACGGAAAACCCAACGAGCAACTGCATCGCGAACGTTCGCGACGCCAGCGAATCATCGCGAATCTGTTGCAAAGTCTTCGGGTTTTCGATGGCGGCGGTTGGATCGACGGCGCGCAACTCGCGCTCCACCGCAACCAGAACCGCGCGCGGGTCCGCTGCGGTGCGGACTACGAGATGCTTCGAAAACGCCGTCGCCTGCCACAACGACAGATAAACCTCGGGCGACGCCGCCTGGGTCAAATCGTCCGTTCGGCCATTCGAGACTTCGCCGACGATTTCCATAGCTGGCTTGTCGCGCCCTTGCATCCAAATCTTGCGTCCGATGGCATCGGCATGCGGGAAGTAGCGATCCGCGAATGCCTGGTTGACGATCGCTACGGTTGCCTCCTTGCCCTCATCGGTCGAACGAAACTCTCGCCCGAGGAGCATGCCCACGCCCATCAGTTTGAAATAGTCCTCGGTGACGGCGCGCATCGGCAGCGCAGTCTTCTCGCTCTCCTTGGTGGCTGGGGGCTGCCCTTCGATTTCCAGAGTGGCGGGCCAATTGTTTCCGGTAAGCGGCACGCCCCAGGCGAACGCTGCGTATTGCACGCCGGGAATCGCGGAAACCCTTTGCAAAGCGTGGCGGTGGAAATTGGTCCACTCTTCATTACTGCGCACTTCCGTAACACTCATGGTCAAGATGTGTCCGGTGTTGTAGCCCGGCGGGACTCTCGCAATATTGATCATCGTGCGGATCAGCAGCCCGGCCCCGACAAGTAGCGCCAAAGTCAGAGCCGTTTGCACTATCGTCACACCGCGCAGCAGTCGCCGTTCCCCGACTCCCGCCGTTCCTTTGGGGCCAGCGTTCTTCAGCACCTCCATGGGATCTAGCCGGAACGCCCGCAGCGCCGGAAAAACTCCCGCAAACATCGACGCGACCACCGCCGCACCCAAACCGCAGGCCAGTACCGCCCACCCAGCCGTTACGTCTTCGAGCCGCGGAATTGCATGTCCCGCGATCACCTTGAACAGCTTCACCACGCTAAATGCCAGCGCTACTCCGAATACTCCACCGAGCAACGCCAGCAACAGACTTTCGGCCGAAACCTGCCGCAAAAGCGCGATGCGCCCCATGCCCATCGCGCTCCGCACCGCGTATTCCTGCTGTCTCTGCAGTCCGCGCACCAACAGCAAAGCCGCGGCGTTACCGCAACCGATCAACAGCACCAGCGCCGCCGCACCAAGCAGCGGCAACAGAATCCCTCGGCTGTCTTGATTCATTTCGTCTTTCAGCGATTGCAGTTGAGGCACGAAACCTTCGAACTGCTTCTCCGATTGCGCCTCTCTCGCCGCCAGCACGGTGAGTTCGCCTTGCCCTTGCTGTTGCGTCGCGCGATCGCTCAGTCGCGCCACCAGATTCCAATCTGGATCCTTCATATACTTTGGGTCCGGCGCCACAGGCATCCAGAAATCAACCAGTGCGTTAACGTTGTAATTCGGCTCTTTTGCAGCCCCCGGCGACGGCAGAAACCGCACTCCCGGCGGCATCACGCCAATCACTGTCGGCGGCACGTCCCACCGGCTGATGCGCACGGTCTTGCCTATGATTTGTGGATCGCCGTTGAATGTCCGGTGCCAGAACTCGTACCCTAGCAGAATCACCTTCGCTGGTCCTGTCCCGATGTCCGA
>Ga0210409_10000971_pt1 | contig 40673 bp, 37 predicted proteins | sample IncBWH17MmetaG_FD_161649 | JGI IMG/M metagenome (GOLD analysis project Ga0210409, IMG submission 161649) | Forest soil microbial communities from Barre Woods Harvard Forest LTER site, Petersham, Massachusetts, United States - Inc-BW-H-17-M | ecosystem: Environmental > Terrestrial > Soil >... | reverse complement strand
CGGCACGATCGACAAGACCGTCGCGGCCTACATGCGCGATCACGGGTTTGATCTGCGCGACTACGCCGAGCGCAATTGGTCGACGCTCGGTCCCAAGCTCGCGGGCAAGCTGCATTTCTTCGCGGGGGACATGGACAACTTCTATCTGAACCTCGCGGTGTACGACTTCGAGGATTTCCTGACGCGGGTGCACGCGCCGACGGATTTCACGTACGGCCGGCCCGAGAAGGGGCATGGCTGGCATTCGTTTACGTGGGCCGAGATGATCCGAAAGATGGCGGATGCCATCAAAGCGACTGGAGCCGACGCCACGCCCTGGACATATTGACCCCTTGCACTTCTACAGGAGAGCGTGCATCGTGCGGGCGTGAATATCCCGCAGGGCACGCTCGACCTGTTGATTCTCAAGTCGCTCTCCCTCGGCCCGCTCCACGGCTGGGCGATCTCGGAGCGCATCCACGATGTCTCGCGTGCGACACTGCAAATTCCGCAGGGGTCGTTGTACCCCGCCCTGCACCGACTCGAGCGCCGCAAATGGATCGCGGCCCAATGGGGCGTGTCCGACAATAATCGGCGCGCTAAGTATTACGAGCTGACACGAGCCGGGCGGAAGCAGCTCGGCGAGGAAGTCGACGCCTGGGCCGAGCTCACGGCCGCGGTCGGGCTCATACTGGATATGACCTGATGTGGTGGCGCGCGCTCTTCCGTCGCTCGGAGATCGAACGGGACCTCGATGATGAGCTCCGGTTTCACCTGGAGCGCGAGACGGAGAAATACATCAGGCAGGGCCTGACACCGGCGGAGGCCGAGCGTCGTGCGAGACGGGCGTTCGGTGGCGTAGAGAGAATCAAGGACGACACGCGCGACGCGCGCGGCATCGCGTGGATCGACGCGCTCTTCCACGATGTCCGCCATAGCTTGCGTGGCGTCCAGCGACGGCCAGGGTTCGCGCTGGCCGTCATCCTCACACTGGGCCTCGGACTCGGCGCCAATATCGCGCTGTTCGCGATCGTCGACCGGCTGCTGTTCCGGGCACCGGCGTTTCTCATCGATCCCGCTCGCGTCCACCGCGTGTACCTCATGGAACGGGGGGTCGATGCGTCGAACGCGGGCATGTCGTATACCCGGTACCTCGACTTCGTTCACGGGTCGACGGCGTTCTCGACGCTGGCGGCGTTCAAAGCGCGCGACATGGCCGTCGGACACGGTGAAGACACGCGAATCATGAAGGTCGGGGTCGTGAGCGCGAATTACTTCGACCTCTTCGACGCACACCCGATCGCCGGCCGGTTCTTCACGACACACGAGGATTCACTGGGCGCCGGCGCTCCGGTCGCGGTCCTCTCGTGGGCCTTTTGGCAAACGCGGTACGGCGGGCGGTCCGCGATCGGCGATGTCCTCGAGCTCGGGTCGCTCCGGTGCACGATCATCGGCGTCGCCCCACCGGGATTTGCGGGCATCGACAGCAATGAGCCCGTCGTCGCGTTCATGCCGATCAATGCGTACGGGATGTCCGCGGAGATCTTCCCGCACCCGTCGGACTATTATCTGAAATACAACTGGTGGTGGATGGACATGTTGGTGCGGCGCCGGCCCGGAGTGAGTGTCGCCGCCGCCGACGCCGATCTGACGCACGCGTACCGGCTGAGCCACGAGGCGGAACGGGCGGTCCGCGCCGGTACCCTGACGCTGGACGTAGCCCAACCGCGTGCGGAGATCGCGCCGATCCAGAGCGATCGCGATCCGAGGGCTACCAATGTGTCGCGCGTGGCGCTGTGGACGAGTGGGGTGGCGCTCGTCGTGCTGCTCATTGCCTGCGCCAACGTCGCGAACCTGTTTCTCGTTCGCGCAATCGAGCGCCGGCGCGAGCAGGCGCTCCGCGTCGCCCTCGGCGTGAGTCGCGCGCGGCTGCTCGCCCACGTGATCACCGAGATCGCGGTGTTGGCGGCACCGGCCGCGATCCTCGCGGTGGGCATCGCGATCGCCGGCAGCCAGGTCCTGCGCACACTGTTCCTCCCCGGCGCCCTCTCGACGACCGTACTCCGCGATGCACGGACACTCGTGTTCACCGCCGCCGCGGCGTTCGTCGCCGCGATGCTGACGTCGGTCGTGCCCTCGCTCGAAATCGGGCGCGCCAATCTCGCCGCCTTGATAAAGGATGGCGCCCGCGACTCCAGTCGGCGTGGCTCGCGCGTTCGCATGGCGCTGTTATTCCTGCAGGGCGCACTTTCCGTGGTGTTGCTCATCGGCGCCGGCTTGTTCGTGCGCAGCCTGTACAATGTGCGCACGATGCGACTCGGCTACGATGTGGACCCTGTCCTGTACGTGAGGATGGAGTGGAGGGGCCAGTCCCCGTCCGATACCGCGCGGATCGGCCTCTCACACCGCCTACGGGATGAGGTCCGGACGATCCCCGGTGTTTCGAGTGCCGCGCTGGGCGAGACCTTGCCCTTCTACATTATCTGGGTCGAAGATCTCTTCACCGCGCGCCATGATTCGGTGCCCGACCCATCGAGTCGATTCACGCTGCAGGCGGCCTCGCCAGAATACTTTCGTACGGTCGGCACGCGCATCATTCGCGGGCGGTCGCTCACCGAGGCGGACCGCGCCGGTGCGCCGCCGGTCATGTTGGTCAGCGAAGCGACGGCCAAGACGCTCTGGCCTGGACAGGAGGCCCTCGGGCAGTGCTTGCGCGTCAGCGCGGACACCGCGCCCTGTCGGACGGTGGTCGGCATCACCGAAGGCATTAAGCAGTCGAGTCTGAGCGACGACCCGGGCACACAGTTATACCTGTCGCTCGATCAGTACAATCCCGAGAATGCGTCGCTGTTCGTCCGGATGGACGGTGATGCGAGTCGCGCGGCCGAGATGGTCCGGCGGCGCCTGCAGCACCTCATGCCGGGGGAGTCGTACGTCACCGTCACGCCCATGCGCGACGTCGTGGGACGTGAGGAACAATCGTGGCAGCTCGGCGCCACGATGTTCGTCGCCCTCGGCGTGCTGGCACTCGTGTTGGCCGCCGTCGGCCTGTACAGCGTGATCGCGTATGGCGTCGCCCAACGCACACGAGAGCTCGGCGTACGCGTCGCGCTTGGCGCCCGGACACCGGACGTGCTCTGGCTCGTGCTCGGCGACGGGGTGCGGTTCACCATCCTCGGACTCGCGATCGGCGGCGCCATCTCGCTGGCCGTCGGACGGTGGGTGGAGCCGCTGCTCTTTGGTGAGCGGGCGAGCGACCCGCTCGTCTTTGGCGCCGTGACCGGCATTCTGACACTGACGGCGGTGGCCGCGAGCATTCTGCCGGCGCGCCGCGCGACGCGCGTCGATCCGAACGTCGCGTTACGCGCAGACTAGCCCGAGCTGGACGAATAGTTTCTCGACGGTCTCGGCGGATATCGCATCGGGATCCAGCGCCAGTTGGTGCGCGAGGCCGCGGCTCAACGTCAGGAGCACGTCAAAGAATTCCTCGGCCGGCATCGGCGCTTTCTCGCCCCGCTCCCGATTGACGGCATCGAACTCGACCGCCAAGCCGATCAGGCTACGTCTGATCGAGGAGCGAACCTTCGCACCCCAGGCCCGATTCCGTTTCGCGTACACCTGGTACTCGAAGTCCAGCTGCATGCGCTCGGTGCTGGCCCCGGACAGCAGGGTGCCCGCTGAGCGTCCAAAGAGCCGGAGGCGTTCGGTCAGCGGGAGGTCGCGGCGCAGCAATGGGCGAACGTCGGCCGGTTCGCTGTTTGCCTCGGCGACGGCCTCGATCAGCTCGCGCTTGTTCTCGAAATTGGCATACACCGCGCCTTTGGTCAGTCCAACCCGCGCGGCCACGGCATCTATAGATGTGGCATCAATGCCGCGCCGGGCGAAGAGGGCGGCCGCGGCCTCGATAATCGCGGCCCGCGTAGCCTGTTTCTGGGCCGATCGCGTGATCGATGTTGACATACCGTATAGTATGTCATATCCTCGTTGTATACAATATGTATACTAAACTACCCATACTCACCCTCCTCGCCGCCGGCACCGTCGCCGCGCAGGCCCCGAAAGCGGATTCGTCCGCGAAGCCCGACTACAGCCCGCCGGCCGGCGCGCCGTATAAGGCCGTGTCGGTCACCGTCCCGACGCCGCGCGGATACACGTTGGCGGGAACGCTGACGCTCCCACCCGGGGCCAGCGCGTCGCACCGCGTGCCGGTCGTCGTTACGATCACGGGGTCCGGACCACAGGATCGGGACGAGGCACTTCCCTTCGGCGGCTACCGCCCGTTCCGTCAGATCGCCGACACGCTCAGTCGGCGCGGCATCGCCGTGCTGCGCATGGACGATCGTGGCACCGCCGCGTCGGGCGGGACGTTCAAGGGCACGACGGACGAAGGCTTTCGCGATGACATTCGCGCCGGCCTCGCGTACCTTCGCACGCGACCAGACGTCGACACCACCCGATTCGCGCTCGTCGGCCACAGCGAAGGGGCGATCATCGCGCCCATGGTAGCGGAGGAAGAGCCCAAGGTGCGGGCGATCGTGCTGCTCGCTGGCGTCGCCGGCAACCTGTTGCCGACTCTCACGTATCAGCTCACGAATGGAATACAGCACAACGACAAGCTGAACGCCACGCAGAAGGATTCGGCGATCGCCGCGCTCCCACAGCGCCTGGATTCGATCAAGGCGTCCGATCCGTGGTGGAACTTCATTCTCACGCACGACTTCTCGGATGATCAACGCCACGTCAAATCGGCCGCCGTGCTGATCTTGACGGGCGAGCACGACCAGCAGGCCGAGCCCAAGTACGTTCCCCTGATGGTCGCGAACTTCAAGGCCGCCGGGAATCACGACGTCGTCGCCGAGGTCATCCCGGGCGTCAATCATCTCTTCGTGACCGACCCCGATGGGTTCCCGGGGGGTTACGCGAAACTGCCTGCTCCCCTCATGATACGCTCCGACGTGCTCGGCATCGTCGCTAACTGGCTCGTCAAACGGCTCGACGTCAAATGAGATTCCTGGCCTTTCTCCTCGTTGCCTGCCCGCTAGCCGCCCAGGCACCATCGGCGGACTTCGACAAGTATGTGGCGCAAGGTGTGAAGGACTGGCGCGTGCCTGGTCTCGCGGTCGCGGTCGTCAAAGACGACTCGATAGTCTTCCAGAAAGCCTATGGCGTTCGGGATGTGAAGACGGGTGAGGCTTTTGATGTGCATACCCGGTCCGCGATCGGCTCGACCACCAAAGCCATGACGGCGATGGCGCTGGGCATGCTGGTGGACGAGAAGAAGATCAGCTGGGACGACCGGGTGATCGACCACCTGCCGGACTTTCGGTTGTCCGACCCGTATGTCACGCGCGACCTGCGTATTCGCGATCTCCTGACACACCGTAGCGGACTGGGAGGGTCCGGTGACCTTCTGTGGGTCAACCCGGACCTCTCCGAGCAGGAGATCGTGCGGCGTATGCGCTATATGCCGTTCGAGTCGCCGCTCCGGACGAAGTTCAGCTACAACAACATCATGTATCAGGTAGCCGGCGACGTCGTCGCCGCGGCCTCGGGCTTGTCCTGGGAGCAGTTCGTCACCGCGCGCATCTTCCAGCCCCTGGGCATGCGGGAGTCGATCCCGCTCGTCTCGGCGACCGCCGGGCAGCCGGAGATCACGAGCGCGCACGCGCTCAAGAACGACACCCTCCGCGTGATTCCCTTCCAGAGCACGGATCAGGTCAAGGCTGCGGGGTCCGTGTTCTCGAGCATCTCGGACATGACGCGATGGATGCGATTCTTGCTCGACAGTGGTCGCGTCAACGGCCAACGTTTGGTGAGCGACTCCGTCTTTCGCGAGATCTTCAAGCCGGAGATCCTCGCGGATCGCGCGCTCTACCCCGCGCTCACGCTGTCCAATCCGCATTTCTTCGCCTACGGCTTCGGATTCTTCCTGCAGGACTACGCGGGATACGAAGTCGCGATGCACACCGGCAGTATCGACGGCATGTGCGCGCTGATCGCTCTCGTGCCGGAGAAGCACCTGGGGTTCTACATCCTGGAGAACGTCGATCACGCCGAGCTACGCCACGCCTTGATGTACAAGGCGATCGATGAGTGGCTCGGCACTGGCAACCGGGATTGGAGCGCCGAGTTGCACACCCTGTTCGCCGCGCGGCAGAAGAAGCCCAAATCAACGGCCGATTCGGCCGGAGCGCCGGCGTCACTTCCTCTCGACCGTTACGCCGGCACGTATCGCGACTCGGTATTCGGTGATGTCGTGGTCACGAAGGAGTCGGGCGCGCTCCACCTGCGCTACTTCTCGAGCAACGCCCAGCTCGATCATCAACAATACGATGTATTTAAGGCGAGCCACCCGAACCGGTCGTATCTCGATGGACAGACCGTCACGTTCCACCCCGATGGCGTCGGCGGACTCGCGTCGGTGAAATTCGCGGGCGAGACGTTCACCCGGATTCCGACGCCCGAGGGCGTCGCGGTGATCGAGAAGATGCACGACCGCTACGCGTCGACCTGGTACACGACGCTCTCGTTCACCGAGGTTGCCGATCAGACCGCGACGGATGGCAAGTCGACATCCGAGACCTGGTGGGAGGAAGCCAAGCTACCCGGCCGATTGCGCATAGACATCGGCACGACGCCGACCGACACCGTCAAACCGCACACCACCGTCGTGTGGGAGAACGACAGCGCGTACGCCAAGGCGCCGGGCCAGCCGGTGCGCCGCGTCGCCCGACGCAATCCGCTGCTCGTCCTCGGCTTCGATATCTATCGGCAGCCGGTCGAGCGTTCGGTCGCCGTCCTGACGGCCGAAGGATTCGATCTCACGCAGGTGCGCGCCGACACGTGGCATGGACGGCCGGTGACCGTCGTCGGCACGAATAAGCAATTCTGGATAGACACCGAGCGCCAGGTATTCGTCCGGCTGATCGACCCCACCGGCACGAGCCTCGGCGGCAGCGACGAGGCGTGGTTCGATGACTATCGCCCGTTGGCGGGCGGCTGGATCGCAGCTGAAGTCGGCATGAGCGAAAAAGGCACGATGCGGTTGCACGAGGTCTACTCGAACATCAAGGCGAACGTCGCGTTGCCTGACGCGATGTTCGATCCCTCACGCCTCCGCTAGCGGCCGCGCGGCGCGGCCTCCTCATCTATTTCGCGGTCCTGATCCCAGGGTCGGCGATCGTCGAGACGTTGGTCCTGCGGGCCGGTGGAAATATCGGCCACTACCCATGGCTGATATTCCTGCTCATGTGGATGCCGGCGATCTCGTCGTTCGTCGCGCGCGCCGTGTTGCGCGAGGGCATCGCCGATGTGTCGTTCCGCCTCGGCGGCCCCGAGGCGCTGCGGACCATGATTGCGGCGGTCGTGTTTCCGCTCGTCGTCGGCACCATCGCCTACGGTAGTGCCTGGGCGACGGGGCTGGTCGCGTTCCAGTCGCCACCGCACGGCGGATTCTTCCCGAACCTCGCTCGCGCCGTCGTACTCGGCTGCACGGCCGGTGTTCTCTCGGGCTCGGGCGAGGAGATCGGTTGGCGCGGCTACATGCTCACGCGGCTCGTCGATGGCGGAGTGCCGCAGCCGCTCCTCGTGAGTGGGATCATCTGGGCGCTCTGGCACTTCCCGTTGATCCTGAGTGGCCAATACGCCGCGGGGCCCCACCCGGGGATCTCGGCGGCGATTTTCCTGGTCGATGTCGTGGGCATCGCGTATGTCATCGGCATCCTGCGCCTCCGATCCGGCAGCGTCTGGCCCGCGGCGCTGCTTCATGGCGCCTGGAACGGCATCATCCAAGTCGGCTTCGACCCCGCGGCGACGGGACCGGGCGCGACGACCTGGGTCGGCGAGTCGGGAATCTTGGTCGCGGTCGTCAGCCTCGTGATCGGGCTCGCGGTGGCGCGCTACTGGACCAGCCGGGCGGTGTCGACCGGGAACTCCAAGTAGGACGAGCGGAAGACCCGCTGGCGGGCGACTTGGAAATCGGCGTCCGTGGCCGCGAAAATGTTCGGCACGAACTTCTGCGGATTCCGGTCGATCAGCGGGAACCAGGTACTCTGCACCTGGATCATGATCCGATGCCCTTTCAAGAATCGATAGCACTGCGTGTGCATGTCGACCGTGTACTCATCGACATGGTTCGGCACCGCCGGTGTGGGCTCTGAGTATCCCTTCCGGAATCGCCCGCGAAGCACATCGTTGGCGACCATGAACTCGTAACCGCCCATCTTGGGATCGGCGTCGTACTTCTCGGGATAGACATCGATCAGCTTCACGATCCAATCGCTGTCGGTCCCTGAGGTCGACGCGAAGAGATGCGCGGCGATCGCGCCCGATACCGTGACATCCGCCGCCAGCGGCTCGGTCTCGTACGTCAGCACATCGGCTCGGCCGTCGGCGACTCGCTGATCTTCCGACAGCCACGTCGGCCAACCTGAGCTCCCGGTGAACGTCGATGGGATCGGACGGTGACGATAAGGCACGGGATGCGCTGGATCGGAGACATAGGCGTCAAAGCCGCTGTCGGTTTGAGCCGCTGGCTCGAATCCAAGCCGCCCACCGCCGCCGAGATAGAGTTTGCGCGCGACCGTGTTCGGTGCGGGCCACCGATCATACGACTTCCAGGCGTTCGCACCGGCTTCGAATACGAGGGCCTTGGGCTCGTTGAACTCACCCTTGTCTTTCAGGAAATGCGCGAAGAATGGCGCCTGCACATGCTCGCGAAAATACAATGCCGTTGGTGCGCCAAAATCGATGGGGCCGAGCTTTTGGCCATCACCAAACCCCCAGCCGCCGTGGTTCCATGGTCCGACCACGAGATAGTTGAGGTGCTTGGTGTCGTGCTTCTCGAGCGCCTCATAGATCGTGATCGGACCATAGAAATCCTCTTGATCCCACCACCCCGCCACGTTGAGCGTTGGGATCGTGACCTTGTTCATGTACGGCACGGCGGCCTGGCGTTGCCAAAATGCGTCGTAGTTCGGATGTGTAGAGAAATCGCGCCACGATGGCAGCGTCGCGTGGATATTGCTGAGCGCGCCGAGCTTCAGGTACCAGTCGTAGGTGTCATAGCGGTCGAACTCGAACGGGCGGACCGTTTTGTCCGTTTCCATCGCCTCGGCGTACTCGAACCCATAGCTCAGTCGAAACGCTCCGCCATGGTGAAAGTCGTCGCCGATGAACATGTCGGCCGGTGATGCCTGCGGCGACACGGCCTTGAGCGCTGGATGCGGATCGAGCATGGCCATGACCGTGAGCCACCCGGGATACGAGATGCCGAGCATGCCCACCCGGCCGGTGTTGTTCGGCACGTGCTCGAGCAGCCACTCGATCGTGTCGTAGGTGTCGCTGCCTTCGTCGATCGCCTTAGGGTCGTTCTTATCGCGCGGTGGCCGCAGCATGACGAACTGGCCTTCGGACGTAAACCGGCCGCGAATGTCTTGGAAGACGAAGATGTATCCCTCGCCGGCCAGTTCTTTGAGATAGTTCTGGAACATCGCGTCGGCGTGATCGATGCCGTACGGCGTCCGGAACATGATGATCGGCAGCGCGGCATGTTGGCCGGCGGGGACGAAGATGCGCGTGTGCAGGTGCACGCCATCGCGCATGGGGATGCTGACCGTCGAGGAGTCGAACGCCACCTGCAGCAACAGCATCGCGATGGTTGTATACATACTGTATACCATACGTCAGAGGCGCCGCACGATCAAGAGTTCGAGTATCCGCTCGGTAGTGAACCCGACCTGCTCGTACACGTGCGCGGCGGGGTTGTCGAACCGCACGTGGAGCATGGGCCGGTCGCCGCGGGCCACCATGCCCGCGGAGACGGCGCTGACGAGCGCCGCGGCGTACCCCCGCCCGCGGTAGTCGGGATGCGTGCAGACCGCGCTGACCTCGGCGTACGGACCGGGATGAATGCGCTCGCCGGCCATGGCGACGAGCCGGCCTCCGTCGCGGATGCCGTAGTAGTCCCCGAACTCGATCGTGCGCGGGCCGAACGGTCCCGGATCCGTCAGCTGAACCAACTCCACCATGGCAGGCACGTCGACGGGGCCGAGTCGCTCGATGCGACTGTTGGGCGCTGGCACCAATTTGGCGCAGTGCATCTGCCGCATGGTGTCGCGTTGGACGATCTCCCAGCCGGCTGGCGGGTCAGGTAGGGCGTCACGAAACAGCCCCGCCATCCCACCGACCGGGATGAGGGTGGCGAGGGCCGAGTAGGCTTCGGGTGATGGCTCGATCAGCCCAGCCAAGGGCGTCAGCTCAGGCGGATACCGCCTTGCGAGCCTGTCGCCCTCGGCGAAATGGGCGTGGGCTGTCGTCAGGGCATGCCATATGGGATTATCTAACATGACTGAGATCTGGCCGGAGTTGCGGTTCAGCGACTGGCGGGATACCTGCGAGACGCTGCACATGTGGACGCAGATCGTGGGCAAGACTCGCTTGGCATTGGCGCCGATGCAGAATCATTGGTGGCAAGTCGTGCTGTACCTGACGTCGCGTGGACTTACGACCTCACCAATACCCAAGGGCGCGCGGACGTTCGAGGTGGACTTCGATTTCATCGATCACGGGCTGATCGTCGAGACGAGTGACGGGGCGACGCGGACGATGCCACTCGAGCCGCGGGTCGTGGCCGACTTCTACGTCGAGTATCGAGAGTTGCTGCGGACGCTCGATCTCGACGTCAGGATTTACCCAGTGCCCGTCGAGGTCGGGCGGGCGATCCCGTTCGCCAAGGATCGCGAGCACAAGTCGTACAACGCCGAATACGCCAATCGTTTCTGGCGGGTACTGGCCGAAAGTGACCGCGTGATCAAGCGATACCACGGCCAGTTCCTCGGCAAATCGAGCCCCGTGCATTTCTTCTGGGGCGGCCTCGATCTCGCCTGTACCCGGTTCTCCGGCCGCACCGCACCGCGGTACCCGGGGACCGTCCCCAATTGCCCGCAGTCCGTGATGATCGAGGGGTACTCGCACGAGTGCGCGAGCGTGGGATTCTGGCCGGGCTCGGACGCCCTGCCGGAACCGGCGTATTACGCGTACTCCTACCCGGAGCCGGCAGGGTACGGCGACCGCCCGGTCGAGCCTGCCGGAGCCTACTATCACTCCGGTCTTCGCGAGTTTATCCTGCCGTATACTGCCGTACGCACGGCCGCGTCGCCGGACGATGCGATTCTTGCGTTTGCCCAGAGTACGTACGAGGCCGCGGCGGATCTCGCCAAGTGGGATCGGAAGGCGCTGGAGCGATAGCCACGGAGCACGAGCAGTCGATCTTCGACGTTCGCGCGATCAACGTGATCGCCGTTGCCGCGGGTGTGTGGTTTATCATGTCACCAGCCGCGTTCGGGCTCATTCCGTGGGACAGCAGCCTCTGGAATAACACCATCGTCGGCGGGCTCGTGGTCTGTGCCGGGATCGCCGGCATTGCGTGGGGGCGATGCTTCTCGCCCACCCGATGGATCATCGGCGTGCTCGGTGCTTGGATCACCGTCTCCCCATGGATCTTCGGCTACACCGACGATTGGGATCGGCTCCTCAATACGCTGGGGGTCGGCGTCGTGCTGCTCTTCGCGGTGGCGCGCTGCGCGCCGGCTCGAAGCTAGGACGCTCGATCGCGCGCAAGCTCCACGCGATAACCTCTAGCAGGCCAATCACGAGCCGCAGCACCATTCCTATGACGGCGAAAGCCACTCGAATTGCATTCATACCCAACGGTATACTTTCGCCCGCATGCGCCAATCATCCTATCACGCCCTGACGTTCCCTGATGTCCCATCAACGGCCGCTTTCATAGCCGCTGCCTCGCGCGAGATGAATTCTCCGCGCGAGGCGGATCGGAGCGCGGTCGAGATCTGGGCAAACGCGTGCCAGGTCTACTTGAGTGACGCTGCCCTCGCCATGGTGACCCGAGCATTCGCGCCGCTACCGGCCACCGAGCGTCTCGCCCTGCCCGCCGATGCGCGACTGTTGCTCGATGCGACTACGCCAGCGATGGGTCTACTCGACGCCGAGCGCCGGCTCGCCCCGTAGGGCTTCGTGCACGATGGGCGCGACGCGCGTCCCAAACAGCTCGATCGAGCGCAGGACTTTATCACGTGGCATAGCGCCATAACCGAGTGACACGAGAAAGCGATCGTGCCCGAACAACTCGTGCTGCCGAAGGATCTTCTCGGCGACCGTCTCCGGATCCCCGACAAACAGCGCGCCGGCGGGGCTGCACATGATCTCGTATTGCTCGCGCGTCATCGGCGGCCACCCACGCTCTCGACCAATCCGCGTCATCATCGCGGCATACGTCGGGTAATACTCGTCCATGGCCTGCTGCGTCGTCTCGGCGACGTACCCATGCGAGTTGAGGCCCAGCGTCGTTCCCCCTGACCGCCGATAATACGTGGCCAGTGGGGCGAACCGCTGCCACTGACCGCCGATAATCGCCAGCGCCATCGGGAGGCCGAGATTCCCAGCCCGCGCGACGGATTGCGGCGTGCCGCCGACGGCGATCCACACGGGCAACGGGTCCTGAATCGGGCGCGGATACACGCCGCGATCCATGATCGGCGCGCGATACTTGCCAGACCACGTGATCCGCTCGCCCGCGCGGAGCTTCAGTAACAGGTCCATTTTCTCGGTGAACAGCGCGTCATAGTCATCGAGGTCATAGCCGAACAACGGGAACGACTCGATGAACGAGCCCCGCCCCGCCATGATCTCGGCGCGTCCACCCGACAGAAGATCGAGCGTGGCGAATTCTTGGAAGACGCGAACGGGATCGTCCGATGAGAGAACCGTCACCGCGCTCGTCAGACGAAGGTGGGAGGTCCGCGCCGCGATCGCCGAGAGCACGACCGCCGGCGCGGACGCCACGAAATCCGGGCGATGGTGCTCGCCCACGCCAAACACATCGAGGCCCGCCTGCTCGGCGACCTCAGCTTCCTCGACGACCTCTCCAAGCCGCGACGCGCGCGCAACGTCGGCGAACGTGTACAAGCCAAGCTGCATGTCGTGCTAATACATGCATGAACTGATTCGTTCCCCGGGGCAGTAAAATGTCGGACGTAGTCATACCGTAGATTTACCCCACCGGGCGGAGGCAAATCTTGGACGACCGCGACCGGGCGTTCGGCGTGAGCCCCCGAGCCTACCGTCACCAATAACGTGTGAACAAACCCCGCCCGCACTGGACGTTCTTCTCCGCGCTCCCCCACGCCGACGGCGCCCTAACGATTGCCTGGTGGGCGGTCCTCGTGTTGCGCGGACTACTGCCCGCACTCTTCGCGATCGCCATGGGTGTGCTGGTGAGCGCGGTCCAGCACGGGACCGCGTTGGCCACTCCGCTGGCAATCGTCGGCGTCGTGTTCGTGTTGCTCCACGTCCTGTCGCCGCTCCACCAGACCATCGGCGCCAACCTCGGCTCGCGCACGGCGGCGTATCTCTATGACGAGCTGGCGACGACGTGCGTTCGCCCGCCCGGGATCGGTCACCTCGAGATGCCGAGTCTCACGAGCGACCTCACGATGGCGCGCGACTTCGATCTCGGGATCACCGGACCGCCCCTCACAATCTCGATGGGGTTCATCGCGTCCGGCCTGACCGAGATGGTCGGCGGATTCGCGTCGGCCGCGGTGCTCGTCGCTTACCATTGGTGGGCGCCGATCGTGATCGTGGCCGCGTGGCTGGCCACGCACTGGCTGCTCCGCGAGAGCGCCGTCTGGAAGGATCGCGAGACGCCGGAGGTGAGAGCCGCGCAACGCCATGCCGACTACGCGTATCGCCTGGCAGTGGACGCGCCCTCGGCGAAGGAGCTGCGCTTGTTCGGGCTCGCGCAATGGGTGGTCGACCGGTTCGCGAGCCAACGCCGCCTGGTGCTGGATCTTCAATGGCGCGCGACGCGACTGAGAGAGCGGCCCGTGTTGTGGAGTCTCGTCATCGTGCTCGCGGCCAACACGCTCGTGTTCTTGATGATTGCCGTGGACGCCGGCGCAGGGCGGCTCGACCTCGCACGCACGGTCACCTTCGTCAGCGCCGCCGCCGGCGCGAGTATGATTGCGTTCGGCGGGCTGTCATGGGCGCTCGACGGCGCGGCCGCGCCTGTCGGTGCGGTCGCCCGCTTGCGCGAGCCCATGGCCCGCGCCGGAGCGCTCCCGCTCGGCGATCGTCCCGCTTTGCTCGCACGCGAGATTCGGTTGCGCGGCGTCGCTTTCGCTTATCCAGGAACCGAACGCCGAGTGCTGGACAACTTCGACCTCACGATCCCTGCCGGTTCATCGCTGGCGATCGTTGGGCAGAACGGCGCGGGGAAGACCACACTCGCGAAGTTGCTCTGCCGCCTGTACGACCCGCAGGCCGGCGCGATCGAGATCGATGGCGTCGACTTGCGCGAGCTAGACATCGAAGCCTGGCGCTCCCGCCTCGCCGCGGTTTTCCAGGATTTCATCAAGTACGAGCTACCCCTACGCGATAACGTCGCGCCCCATGGCGCGCCCGACGACGTCATTCGCGAGGCGCTCGTAGCCGCGGGTGCTGAAGATCTCGCGAGCCTCGACACGATTCTGTCCAAGTCGTATGCCGGCGGAACGGATCTCTCGGGCGGCCAGTGGCAACGCGTCGCGCTCGCGCGCGCATTGTGCGCCGTCAAATTGGGCGCTGGCGTCGTGCTTCTGGATGAGCCAACGGCGCAACTCGATGTACGAGGGGAAGCGGAGATTTTTGCGTCGTTGTTGGCGGCCACCCGCAACGTGACGACCATACTGATCTCGCACCGATTCTCAACTGTCCGGCAGGTTGACAGAATTTGTGTGCTCGAGCATGGGCGGGTGATAGAGCTGGGCAGCCACGAAGAGCTGATGGCCGCCGGCGGTCGCTATCGCACGATGTTCGACCTCCAGGCGTCGCGATTCGATGAGGAGTCGGATGTCCTCGCGTAACGACGGCCTGCCACCCGCGCTGCCGTCAATGTGGCGCGCGCTCAAACGGGCCTACGAGGCCGAGCCCGCGCTCTTGGGCGTGTCGTTCGCGCTGTCGCTGGCCTCGTCATTGCCCGACGCGCTGCTCGCGCTCTGGATCAAGCTCCTCGCCGACGGCATTACGAAGCCGGACCGCACGCTGCTGATCGTCGCCGCGGTCGGCCTCAGCGCCTCGGTGCCCGCGACGTGGTTCCTGCGGGTGATCTACGACCGCATGCAACGCCGGTTCCGCGACCGAGTCGCCGTCGCGCTCGAGGCCCATGTCGCCAAGCTCCAAGCGTCCGTCGCGACGATCGCGCACCACGAGCGACCCGAGTACTTGGACCGGCTCGCGATGCTGCGCGATCAAGTATTCGTGCTCGACCACATGTACATGTCGCTGTTCACGACGGCTGGCTGGCTCCTCCGACTCGGTATCACGATCGCGCTGCTCATGTCGGTGCATCCGGCGCTGGCGCTGCTCGCGGTGTTCGCGCTGCCCACGGTGCTCACGTCCACCTGGCGCCCCGGCGTCGAGCGCGAAGTTCAAGAACGCTCGGCCCCATCGAACCGCCTCGCTCGACACCTGTTCGACGTCGCGACCACGGCGGCGCCAGGCAAAGAAGTTCGCGTGACCCGCGTCGGCGAGCGCCTCGTGCGCGAGCGCCGCGCCGCGTGGGAGCGCTGGTACGCGCCTGTGGCCGCCAGCCGCTGGAGCAGCGCGGGGTGGCACATGGTGGGCTGGGCGATCTTTGGCGCGGCGTACGTCGTGGCCATCGTCTTCGTCGCCTCGCGCCCCGCGGTGAGCGCCGGCGCCGTTCTCCTCGTGCTCGCCGCCGGCTCGCGTCTCTCGGCGTACATCTCGGCGACGGTCGGTGAGATCGGCTTCCTGCGTGGGTTCTGGCTCGAAGGGTCACGCCGGCTGGCGTGGCTCGAAGACTACGCGGCCTCGGCGAGCGACGGCGCTGAATTGTCACCCCCAGAACGCCTCATCCGCGGGATACACCTCGACCACGTCTCGTTCGCATATCCAGGCACGACGCGGCGCGTACTGGATGACGTCACACTCGATCTTCCCGCTGGGTCGGTCGTCGCGCTCGTTGGGGAGAACGGCGCTGGCAAGACGACGTTGGTCAAGCTACTGTGTCGTCTCTATCCGCCAGACGACGGGCGCATTCTCATCGATGACATGGATCTCGCGCGGATCCGACCCGACGAATGGCGTGCGCGGCTTGCTGGCGCATTCCAGGATTTCTTTCGGTTCGAGTTTCGCGCACGACACACGGTGGGCCTCGGCGACCTGGCACGCCTCGACGATACGCCGGCCGTCATGACCGCGTTGGAGCGTGCTGGCGCCGGCGACGTCATCGACCGGCTGTCGACGGGGATCGAGACGCAACTCGGCGTGACCTGGCCCGAAGGCGCCGAGGTCAGTTTCGGCCAGTGGCAGAAACTCGCCCTCGCCCGTGGATTCATGCGCGATACGCCGTTGGTCCTCGTGCTGGATGAGCCAACGGCGGCGCTCGATGCGGAAACCGAGCATGCGCTCTTCGAGCGTTACTCAGCGGCGGCTCGGGGCGACTCGCGCGACGGGCGGATCACGATCCTTGTGTCGCACCGGTTTAGTACCGTGCGCATGGCCGACTATATCGTCGTCTTGGATGGGGCTCGCGTCGTCGAGACCGGCACGCATGATGCGCTGATGGCCAAGGGTGGTCAGTATGCCGAGCTCTACGGAATCCAAGCCGCGGCCTATCGATGACGCGAATCGTACTCACTCTCCTGTTGTTCGCACGCGTTGCCAATGCCCAGTGGTGGAAGCACGCGGTCGTATATGAGATCTATCCCCGGAGCTTTCAAGACTCGAACGGGGATGGGATCGGCGACATCAAGGGGATCATCTCCCGTCTCGACTACCTCCACGACCTCGGCGTCGATGCCATCTGGCTCACACCGATCTATCCATCACCGCAGGTCGACTTCGGGTACGACATCTCGAACTACGAGAATATCGACCCGCAGTACGGCACGCTCGCCGACTTCGACGCCTTGGTCCGCGAAGCGCGTGCGCGGGGGATTCGCATATTGATGGACATGGTGATGAATCACACGTCTGATCAGCATCCGTGGTTCATCGAATCCCGCTCATCGCGGACAAATCCGAAGCGCAACTGGTACGTCTGGCGCGATGGCAAGGGACCGGGCCAGCCACCGAACAACTGGCTCAGCGAGTTCGGCCACACGGCATGGCAGTATGATAGCGCGACGGGTCAGTACTACTATCACAAGTTCTATCCCCAGCAGCCGGACCTGAACTGGCGGAACCCAGCCGTCGAGCGCGCGATGTTCAATGCCGTGCGTTTCTGGCTCAATCGCGGCGTGGCTGGATTTCGGCTCGATGCGATCACGACCTTGTTCGAAGACCCGGAGCTGAGGGATGAGCGCGTCCTCCCGGGTATCAACGCCTATGGAGATCCCAACGAAGACGACGCACGCACGGACAACCACCCGGAGGTCCACGATGTCCTGCGCGCGCTACGCAAGGTGATCGACACGTATTCCGGCGAGCGGGTTCTCATTGGGGAGACCTATCTCCACGGCCCCGAGGATCTCAACAAGATGTACGGGAAGAACAACGACGAGTTGCAGCTTCCCATGGACATGCAGGTCGGCCTACTAGACACGCTAGATGCGGCGGCGTTTCGGCGCCGCATCACCGAAGCGCAGACGATGATCCGAGGCAATACACCCCTCTTCGTTTTCAACAACCACGATCTGCACCGAAGCTGGGACCGCTATCACCCGAACGCGGCCAGAATCGTCGCCACCATTCTCTTGGCAACGCGCGGAACGGCCCAGATGTACTATGGCGAGGAGCTAGGTATGAAGACCACGCCGCCGACGCGAAAGGAAGACGTGCGCGACCCCATTGGTGTCATCGGTTGGCCCAAAGAGAAAGGCCGCGATGGAGAGCGCACGCCGATGCAATGGGACGCGACCGCCAATGCGGGATTTTCAACAACGACCGGGATTCCGTGGTTACCGGTTCCTCCCACGAGCGACACGGTGAATGTTGCTCGTGAAAAGGCGGACCCCGGTTCGCTGCTGTCCTGGTACCGCCGTCTCATCGCCCTGCGGCGGACCAACTCGGCGCTCCGCGATGGCACCAACCAGATGCTCGACTACGACCAGGACAACGTGTTGGCCTGGCTCCGAAAGTCATCCGGTGGCACAGTGCTGGTGGCCTGTAATCTGTCGCCCGAGGCCAAGACGATCACCTTGCGCGGTGCCCTGCGCCCGATCCTGCGCTCGGACTCCGCCGCGACGGGACGATCGCTGCCGCCGTACGCCGTCTACATCGGCGCCGTCGAGTAATCAGCCCGGCAAGAACTCCACGACCCCGGTCTCGAGCGAATATTCGGCCCCGACGATCATGAGCCCATCCGTCTGCCCGAACTGCTCGAGGATGGCCGACCCATGACGCAGATGATCGACCGACGCACGGACATTGGACCGCACGGCCTCCCGCACCAATGCGTCCGGATCGTTCCGGAGCTCAGTCCGGAGTAACCCTTCGACGGACGGTCGCACGCGATCGACGATCGAGCGCAGATTGCGCGATTGGTGATCCGCGGGCTGGCGCAGCTCCTCGATCGTCGCCAGGATCGCGCCGCACTGCGTGTGCCCGAGCACGACCACGAGGCGCGTACCGAACGCCGCGGCCGCGAACTCGACACTGCCGACTTGTGATGGCGCGACGATATTGCCCGCCACGCGAATCACGAATAGATCGCCCAGCCCCTGATCGAACACGATCTCGGCCGGCACGCGGGCGTCGGAGCAGCCGAGGATGATCGCGAACGGGGCTTGGTCGAGTGAGAGCTCGATGCGCCGCGCACCGCTCACGCGGGCCCTGGGCTTCCCCACGTCGGCCACGAAGCGGCTATTCCCTTCCCGAAGGCGGTCGAGGGCCTGCTGCGCTGATATCATCCGACAGGAAAGCTGCTATCTTGTTGCCCGATGCGCGACACCTGGGTGCTCGCGGTGATCATGGCGACCTCCGTTCCCCTGGCATCCGCTCACGGTCAGGGAATGGACTACGTGACCTCTGGGAACGCGGACTCGGTGTTCGCGAAGGTGCGTGCCCGGCTCACGCATCTCAAGTACCATGAGGACGCGGTCGACGTCCCGAATCGGTGGATGCTCGTGGAACCGCCTGGCCAAAAGACCAAGGTAGACATTCGCGTCGAGGCGATGCGCGATTCGGCGACGGTCAAGATCCAGCCGCTCGGAACGAAGGACATGATCGCGCAACTCCAGGTCCTTGTCCTCGTCACGCACGACGCCGCGCTCGATCCCGAGAAGACGGGGGCCGCCGCCGCCGCGCCGACGAACGGCGAGCTGCCGCCGTCTCAGTGGCGTCCGGAGCTCTTCTTGTCACCCCTGGGTCGGCTGTGGATCGCGCGCAGCGGTCTTTTCACGACCGATTCGTTGTTCGGTGGCTGGCGGCTCAGCTTTGGCCAGTCGGTGAGCATTGGCACGCGCATGGCGTTCGTCGACGAAGACACGCTACTCCTCGGCCTGCACGACCAACCTTCTCTGTATAGATCGACCGATGCCGGCAAGTCGTGGTCGAAAGTGCCGACGGGTCGGATCGACCACGTGGATGCCTTGGAGAGCGTCGGCGGCTCGATCTGGGGCTTCGCGACGTACTTCGATCACGACGACCGTCGAACGGCGTTTCTCAGGTCCGCCGATGGAGGTGGCTGTCGATCCCGACCCCGCGCGATCAAAAGGTCAACGATGTTCCCAGTTACGGGGTCCGTATCGAACGCATCGCCACCGTCGGACCGTGGCTTGTCGTGCGCGAGTACGGCAAGGTGTTCGTCACGCGCCCCGACAGCATACAGTGGCGGCCGCTGGCCGATCTTTCGGACATCGCCGCGGGCCGGGAACGCGATCAGCTGTTCGCGCTAACCACGAGCTACGCTCCCGAGATGCTCGATGCGAAGCTCGCCACGATCTGGCAGTGTCACGACACGATCGCGAAGCCCGATGACATCGACGGGATCCTGGCGGGGGATGGCTCGGGGTATGTCTTTACGGGCCACGGCGCGATCTACGAGGCGCGGGACGGCGCCCTGCGGGTTCGCCAACCGCGACCGTAGCCATTGGCGAGCGCGACCTCGGCGCGCGCCTCGGCGTCCCGCGCGGCTTCGGCATTCCCCAGCGCCCGCTGCGTCTGTGCGATGAGCAGGTATGCCTCCCCGGCGTACGCGCTTCGGGTGGCGGCGAGGGAGTCGATCAGCGCGGCACGGAGTCCCAAGTGCGCCAGCGAGTCCGCGCCGCGCACGTCTCCGGCCGCGAATCGCCACTGCCCGGCGAACACGTACGGCATGGCGAACATCGTCAACGGCGGTCGACCGTCGGTGGCAAGCAGCGCCATCTCATGCTCCAGCGACCTCGAGGCGCCCGCCGAATCGCCAAGGGCCCGTCGGATCCGCGCGCGGAGCATCGCTGTGGTCGCCCGCTGCCCTCGCGCGGCGGTAGTGGGCAGATGCCGGCTTTCGCGCTCTGCCTCGACGATACGTCCCTGCTCGAGCCGGAGATGGGTCATATTGACCGCGAGCCACGCGTTCATGTAACCCGCCCCCTGGGTCGTATCGCGCGTGGCCCGACTCAGCCAGAGGTCGGCCGAATCGAGCTCCCCGAGACATAGTTTGGCCTGACCGTATTCCAGGGCAAGCAGCGTCGAGATGCGTCCAGCGCCATGCGCGACCTCCTGCTCGCGCACGTACGGCACAAGCTCGGAATCGGCCGCGGCGAGCTCGCCGAGCTCCCACAGCGACCCGGCAAGAAATGTCAGCACGTTGGGGACCTGCTCCGCCGTGCCATAGCCGGCCGAGTCCAGCTCCGCGGCGACTTGTCGATGATACGGGACTGCCTCGCGGGTTTTCCCCGAGAGCCGCAGCGCTTCCGCGAGATCGTTGATCGTCGATAGCCGATCCGTGCTGGCCCGATCGTCTTTGACGATGGCCACCGCGCGCCGAAGCTGCGCGATGCCGGAATCAGGTTTTCCGGCAGCAACCAGATACTGCCCTTCGGCATCGAGGCAATTGGCGCGGATCTTGGGATCGATGACGTGCTGCGCGCGTGCTTCCGACAGATCGATGCTCGCCGAGTCGATCAGGTCGTCGAAGGCGAAGCTGTAGACCCTGAGACAATCCGTGAGCGCGATCTGCGCGGGCAGGTTCGCGCCGCGCGCGATCGCGCGAGCCCGGGCTAGCATGCTACGCTGCGCGACACGGTCCCCGACCTCGTAAAAACGACCGGCCAAGTCGGCCATCACTTCCGAGACGAGCCAAGGCTCGCGGCGGAATTGAGACGTCAGAACGCGCTCGGCCAGGGCAATGCGCTGTACGCTGGACAAGGGCCGACCATCGGGTCCCCGAGAGTCACCCGCGAGCACGAGTTGCAGGTCGGACAGGGCGGTCGAGCGCCTGGCGTTCTGGAGCGCGGCGTCGCGCTGCCGCCGTGCTTCCCGCATCTGCGCGATGGAGAATCCGGTTGCGCCGAGAAGCGCCGCCGCCACAATCAACACCGCCGCCGACGTGATGCCATTGCGCCGGACGAATTTCCACGCGCGATACGTGAGCGAGGCGCGGCGCGCACTCACGGGTTCGCAGCGCAAGTATCGCTCGAGATCTTCGCCGAACGCCGCGACGGTTTGGTATCGCTTCTCAGGCGGCTTGGCCAGTGCCTTGGCAAGGACCGCGTCGAGGTCACCCAATCCGAGTCGCGCGGGCTCGACGGTCAGCAGCGCGCGCGGCGTTTCGCCCGTGGGATGTCGCCCGGAGAGCAGAATGTAGAGCAGTACGCCGAGCGCGTACACGTCGGTGGCCGTTGTGACGACCTCGCCCCAGAGTTGCTCGGGCGCGGCGAACTCCGGCGTCAGCACCCGCGTGCCCTCGATCGTGAGCTTAGGTGAGCTGTGGGTCTCGGGCTCGAGCAGCTTCGCGATCCCGAAATCCAGCAGCTTCACCGACCCATCGCGCGTCACGAGGATATTGGTGGGTTTGAGATCGCGGTGCACGATGAGGTTCGCGTGCGCGTGTCCCACGGCGGCGAGGACTTGGAGCACGAGCTCGACCCGCGCCTCGCGCGACAGCGCCCACCGGTCGGCGAAGACGTCGATCGGCTCGCCATCGATATGCTCGAGGACGAGAAAGGGCTGCCCAGTGGGGCTCACGCCGGCATCGAGCAGTCGCGCGATGCCCGGGTGCGCGAGTCGAGCCAGTACCGAGCCCTCGCGGCGAAAGCGTTCTTCTCCTGCCGCGCTCGAGAGGGAGCGATTGAGGAGCTTGACGGCGGCGCGGCCCTCGAAGCGACCATCGGAGCGTCGCGCGAGCCACACGGTGCCCATGCCGCCCTGGCCGATGGGACGCTCGAGCGCGTATGCGCCGACCTCGAGGCCGGGGATTTTTGTCTCGATGGGCGCCTCGAGAAATCCGCGCTCGTCGGCGACCGTCTCCGACTCGAGCAGCGCGATCAACTCGGCCGCGATCGCGGGCGACGACGAGGTAAGCTCCGCCAGCCACACCGCGCGTTCGTCGTCGCCGAGGTCGAGCGCGCGGGTGAGCAACGGGCCGAGAACGGCCCACCGATTGGCATCGAGGCTCAGCACACTATGTTATACGAAATGCCCGACGAGATCGTGCCGTCTGGGACCACTCGTCCCAACGAGTTGTTCACCGCACTCTATAGCGAGCTGCATCGACTCGCCGAGTACAACTTGCGAAAAAGTGGCGGCGCGTTGACGCTCGGCGCGACGACGCTCGTGCACGAGGCCTACCTCAACGTCTCGCGGCAAGAGGGCAGCTTCGCCGATCGCGCGCATTTTCTCGCCTACGCGTCGCGCGCGATGCGTTCGCTGGTGATCGACTACGCGCGGCGACGTCAGGCGACGAAGCGCGGACGGCACCTCGAGATCACGCTCAGCGGCGATGAGCCGCCCACGGCGGCGGCCGAACGCACCGCTGCCGAGCTGCAGGAGCTGAGCGACGCACTCGATTCCCTGTCGGCACTCGAGCCCGCGCTGGCCGAGCTCGTGGATCTGCATTTTTTCTGTGGGTTCACGTTCGCCGAGATCGCCGACGCGCGTGGCGTGTCGACGCGAACCGTCCATCGCGATTGGCGGAAGGCCCGGTTAATGCTGCATCACGTGCTGTTGTCGGAGTGAGATCCCGGGTATAATTGGCGGGTGCTGATCCTCTTGGCCGCCCTATACCTCGTGGGCGGCGCCGACAGCCTCGATCGACCTGGAATCTCGCGGGCGCTTGCCACGCATCGTTCGCACGAGATTCACGACGTCCAGTACGACCTGCGCCTCGATATCCGCCAGCGCGATAAAGCCACCGGGCACGTCACGGTGCGATTCGATCGCACCGACTCGGGTGATGTGCTGCTGGATTTTCGAGGCCCGGAGCTCCACGCGCCACCAGGAGTCGTCTCAGACGGCGCACATATTCGAATTCCCGCGTCTGTGTTGGTATCCGGGCACAACACGCTCGATTTCGACTTCGCGGCGAATATCGCCCCGGCAGGCGCCAGCATCATTCGATTTCATGACGCGACTGACGGTGCCGAGTATTTGTACACCCTTTTGGTGCCTGCAGATGCGAATGGGTTATTTCCGTGCTTCGACCAGCCGGACATCAAGGCGCGCGTCACGCTCACGTTGACGATGCCGCGAGGATGGACCGCCGTGGCCAATGGAGCGGCTATGGCGACCGACTCCACAGACTCGGCGGTCACCACGCATTTCGCGCCAACGGAGCGCATCAGTACTTATCTCATCGCCTTCGCCGCCGGGCCCTGGGCGCGGATCACCAGCGCGACGACCTCGCGACCGATCACGCTCTATGTCCGCGCATCGAGACGGGCCGAGGTCGAGGGCGATTCGATTCTTTACCAGAACGCCCGAGCGCTCGATTGGCTGGAGCGCTATTTCGACCGTGCGTTCCCGTTTCAGAAGTTCGACGTCGTGCTCGCGCCGTCGTTTCCCTTCGGCGGGATGGAACACCCGGGTGCGGTGTTCTACAACGAAGAGAGCTTTATCTATCGCGAGCGGCCGACCATGGTGCAGCGCCTCGGGCGCGAGGCCACGATTTTCCACGAGGTCGCGCACCAGTGGTTCGGCGATTTCGTCACGATGCAGTGGTTCGACGACCTGTGGCTCAAGGAAGGCTTCGCCAGCTACACGGCGGCCGTGATGCAGGATGCGCTCGATCCGGCATCGGGTGCGTGGAAAACCTTCTATGTTCGCACGCGATCCGCCGCGTACGCGGTCGACGTGACGGACGGCACGACTCCGATCTGGCAAACGCTCGGCAATCTCGACCAGGCCAAGAGTGCGTATGGGCCGATCGTCTACAACAAAGCGCCGGGCATCCTCAAGCAACTCGCGTTTCTGGTAGGCGATACGGCCTTCCGTGATGGACTGCGTCTTTACCTGCGCGACCATGCGTATGGGAACGCGACCTGGCGGGATCTCTTGTCGTCGATCAGCACTGCCTCGCACCGGCCGCTCGATGCCTGGGGTCGTGCGTATATCCTGCGGCCTGGTGTGCCGATCGTCGAGCAGCACGTGGGTGCGGCGAGCATCACGCTCGTGCAACACCCGGCGCGGCCACTGTCAGGTCCCGGGCCGTGGCCGATCAAGCTCGACGTCGACGTGGATTCGCGTGACACACCCATCGAGCTTCGCGCCCTGCGAACGAATATACCTGGTCGGGCGCGGTCGTTCGTCTTCGCCAATGCCGGCGACTACGGCTACGCGGTCATTCTGCTCGACACCGCGAGCGCATCGTGGGTCGAGCATCACATCGGCGAAGTCCACGACCCGCTGCTCCGCGCCCAACTCTGGGGCGCGATGTGGGACCTCGTACGCGACGCGCGCCTTGAACCGCATCGGTTCGTCGCAATGGTGGCGCACGCTATTCCCGATGAACAAGACGAGCAGATCGCGACGTTCGTGCTCAATCGCGCGGTCCGCGCAGTGACCGCGTATCGCTCCCGCCCAGCCAACCTGGAGTCGCTGCTGCCGACCATGGTCGACGACACGAACCGAACGTTCGGCATGCGCAAAGCGAGCCTCGAAGCATTTGTCGCCATGGCATCCGGCGAGGAAGCGATGCGCCGACTCGACGGCTGGCTGGACCGTGACTCGCTCGCCGGGGCGCCACTCAAGGAGCCGACCCGCTGGGCGATCGTCACCGCCCTTGCCGCGCATGAGGCGCCCAGCATGCGGAAGCGGCTCGCCGACGAGGAGCAGCGCGACCCGGGAACGGAGGGCAAGCGCCGCGCCTTCATCGCCGGTGCAGCTATACCCGATACCAACGTTAAGCGACGCTACTTCACACGGTATCTCAGCGACTCGACGCTGAACGAAGAATGGGTGACGGCCAGTCTGCGCGAGTTCAACGCACCGGAACAGAGCGCGCTGACCGGTCGGTTTCTCGAGCCGGCCCTCGACACGCTCCGGTGGATTCAAACTCACCGTCGCATCTTTTTCCTCGGCCAATGGCTCGGCGCGTTCCTCGATGGGCAAACCAGCCCCGAGGCCCTGCACGAGGTCGATCGGTTCCTGTCGACACACCCGCAGTTACCGATCGACCTCCGTCAAAAGGTCCTGCAGTCCGAGGACGAACTGAGACGCACCGTGCGAATCAGAAAGTCCGCAGATAGCGGACCAGCGCCTCGCGCTCTTCCTCCGGCAACTGGGTAAACCGCTGCCGCGCGGCGCTGGCCTGGCCGTCGTGCGCCAGGATCGCCTGTGTGACGGTCGTCGCGCGACCGTCGTGCAGGAACGCCGTGCGAATCCCGAGGCCCATTAGAGGTTCCGTACGAAACTCGGACGGTTTCGCGGCGCCGAGGCAGATGTCGGCGAGCCCGGGACCCATGTCGTGCAAGAGGAGATCCGTGTACGCGTGCACCGTCTTGTGACTGAGCGCCGCCACGGGGTTGGCGCCAGTTTGCATCGCGGGCACGTGACAGGTCGCGCAGCCGACGCGCTCGAACGTCTCCTCTTGGTAATCGTTGTCGGGCGGACGCGGTGGTGGTGCGAGGAAGCTCACGAAGTCAGTCGTTTGTTGCAGCTTCGCTAGCGAGAGATTCGGCTCCGGCGCGACTTCTACGCTGGGCGGTACGGTAAACGTACCGACGGGCTTCTCGAGGCTGTCTCCGGTTGGCGTCGTGATGCCCATCTCGTACAGGAACGCATCGGTGTTGAAGTCTAAGACCGTCGACCCTTGGTTTTTGCGACCGAATCGACCGATCGTTCCGTCGGACAGCACGGCGACGCGTCCGGCAGCTCGTGGGTCTTGGCGTTGCTCGAGCGCGGCTCGGGCCTTGATCGCCGAGTCGGGGATGGCGCCGAGGAGGCCGCGTCCGAACAACTGCGGCGTCGTGCGGCGACCTGTTTGGGCGAAGCTCGGAATCGGCTCGCCGTTGACGCCGATGGCGGCGAGGAGCTGCGGCGTCGACTGGAGCTCGAAGACGAAGCCGCCGATGGAGTCCAGGGTGTTGCAGGTCCCGTTCGCGTTGTAGACGGAACCTTGTATCTCGACCTGCGTGCCGGCGCCGCCATTGATGTGACACGTCGCGCAACCGTTCGCGTTGAAGACGGGGCCCAGGCCGGTTTGCGGCGTGAAGATGCTGTCAAAGACGCGTTGGCCGAGGTGAAACAGCGCGTACTGCGCGGACGTGAGGCCGTAGAGCGGCTGCCCGAGTCGTGTCGCGCTCGAGAGCTGCTTACTCACATCGGCGGGTGGGGTCGTCGCGGTCGGCGTGCGATCGCACGCGATGACGACGAGCGGAACTACGAGCCATGAGGCGTGACGTAGTACTCGCATAGCGACTGCTCCTGCGGTTTCGTGGGCTGCGGCACGAAAGGATGGAAAACGCAAAGGGCCCCCATATGAGGATCCCGTTCGGCGGCTCGACCGGCGTGGCACGCTCAGCGTGCGGTAGCCTCGGAGCTTTGCGTCGCCGCCTTTCGGCGGGTTTGCCCTTATCGCGGGCCTCGGGGGCCCTCTTGTCGTGCGCGGACAATATGTGAAACGCCGGTGTGGCTCGCAAGCCAGAAGTGGCGTGTTGTTACGCGTGCGTCAACCGTCGGGTCCGCTCAGTCGATGTGCCCTTGACGGCGTGCACAGGACAGCACCGGACTGGACACGCGACGTACCTCCATGCAATGTGAAGGGAACCCCCAATCGAGAGAGAGAACCGTGCGCACTGTAGTCCTTGCGTTGGCCTGTCTTCCGGCCGTCGCCATTGCTCAGAACGCTCCCGTCGCCGAAGCATTCCGTGACAATGCGAAGAAAGCCGGCGAGAACCTGATGGCGGCGGCCGCGGAATTCCCGGCCGACAAATACTCGTATAAGCCGACCGAGAAGCAGATGACCGTCGGCGCCATTGTGAACCACCTCATCCAGGGAAACGATTACCTCTGCGGCGAGATCGGTGGCACGAAGGCACCCCAGCGCGCAAAACTGTCGGATAGCGCCAGCAAGGATCAGCTCATTGGGGTGCTGAAAGAGACGTTCGCGTTCTGCGATCAGGCGCTTGGATCGCTCGATGACTCAAAGCTCGGCGAGCAACTCCCCTGGTTTGGCGGCAAGACCAAGTCACGAGCGGGGGTCATGACGCTCACGACCGGCGACTGGGCCGATCATTACAGCCAGTTCGCGATTTATCTGCGGCTCAACAACATGCTGCCGCCGACCGCGCAGAAAAAGCCAGCGATGTAATCCGCTCTACGACGGCGAGACGATCAGCCGAACGTCCTGACCGGACGAACAGCCATCATCGTCTCGCCGTCGAGCCCTTCGGCGTGCCCAAATCGATAGATGATGATCGAGCTCTCATCGCCGTCGGACTCGAAGACGAGTGCGCCGCGCGCGAGCGCATTGGTCAACTGGGCCCCGCGCGCAGCGCGCGCGAACGCGTACGCGTCCTTTGTCGCCGGATCGATGGACGCATCACCGCTATTGGTGGCCACTCGATAGAGAGCGAGCGCACTCGACTCGGCGACGTCCCGTCGCTCGGCCACGAGATGATGGTCGTCCCACGCGGACCGAAGATGTCCGAACGCCTCATGCCCTTCGATACCGACGAGCACAATCACCCGTCGGTCGTTCACCGACCTCAAGACGGCGGCCACGCGAACGCCGAGCGAGGCTGTACGGGCCTTCTCGATGAGCGTCTCGTACGCCGAAATTCCGGCGCCGACGCGCTCGGCCTTGGTATGCACGATGTCGATCGCGCACCATGAGCCCGGCGCGAACGAGACAGGGACGCCGCCTGGGCGGTGGTCCACGAACGTGTGGCGTTCCAGGTCTTCATGCGGTCGCGTCATGTGGCATCCTCTATGCGTCGGAGCCTGTATATATACCGGGAGGATACCGTAATGGAAGCGACTTGGCGGCCTCATGAAAAACATGGCCAACTCACCACGCAGAGCGATCTGCCCGATTCCGTCTACGCGTTTCCGAAAGAGCGGAAAGAGCCATTGACGGATGCCCAGCACGTACGGAACGCGGTGGCGCGGTTCGACCAGGTCAAAGACGTGACGGACTCGGAGCGCGAGCTGGCGTTCAAGAATATCGAGAAAGCCGCGAAGCACTATGGCGTCGATCTCTCCGAGCACTCATGGCACGACCTCATGAGGTAACGGTCTACGGCGTCAGCAATGACTTCCCGTAGTCGATAGGGATCGCGAAGTTCGACCCGCCGAAATGACGCAGGATGGCGAAGTTGATGCCGATCACTTTGCCTTGGTCGTTGAACAGCGGCCCCCCGGAGCCGCCCGACGTCGTCTGCGCATCGTAAACGATCCGATCCGTGAGCACGTCGCCGATGTGTCCCTGGGTCGTGATCGGTCGGATGAGATGCCGTCGGGCGAGCTCTTCCATTACCTGGGATGGATCCCCTTTTGACGCGTTGGCGATCGACTTGATCGTCTCCGCTCCTGCCCGCGCCAGAATCGCGTCGACCGCTGTCGGGTAGCCGAGGAGCACGACGGGCGCCCCGCTCACCGCCGCGCCCTGACCGTCAGCGAGGGCCACGGTCTTGATGCTGAGGCCAGCAATGTCGCCTCTCACGATCGCGACGTCCGCCGCCGAGGAGATGCGTTCGGTGTCGATGGTGATCCCGTGGGAGACGCCCGGGAAGTACGCGCGCATCTCGGTAATGACCGGATCGAGCCCCTGGCTCAAGAGCTCCTTGAGATCATCGTTCTCCCACCACGGCTCGGCCACATGGTGATTGGTGAGAATCTGGCCGCCGGCCGAAGCGAGAAAGCCGGTGCCGAATGCATCGACGTGCACCTCCGGACCATACCCGGTCAGGCTGACGAGCGGATTGTTGTGCTCGTCGACCGTAGGTCCGCCGCTGTCCGTCATCGCGGCGTAATGCAATCGCAGCCCGCTCGTATGGTCGCGGAACGCGAGCGTGACGTGAATCAGGCAAACGCTCGGCTCGTACGTCTGAATGATCGTCTGCGCGACACTGCCCTCGGTTTCGAGCTTCGCCAGTCGGCTCTGGACGGTGCTGTCGCTGGTATGCCGCGACATCTCGAGCAACTGCTGTTGTGACATCACGCCCGTCTGCAGCTTAGTCAGCGCGGCGTACACGCGGGTCGTCTGCTCCTGCGCGCGGCGATAGAAATAGAACGACGCGAGACCGGCCACGATCACCACCGCGATGGTGGCGAGCGCGCCCACACGAACCGTGCGCCGCTCTTCCTTCACGGCCGTGACGACATCCCGATCTTGCTCGGCGCGACGCAACTGCTCGCGTTCGCGGAGCTGCGCTCGTATGCGGGACAAAAGCTCGTGCGGCTCGAACGGCAGCGACACCGCGTCATCGGCGCCGAGGTCCAGCCCACGGGCGCGCTCGTTCGCTCCGCCTTGCGCGAGCATGACCACGCGGATCTCGCGGGTGTGCTCCGAGCCCTTGATCTCGGACAGGAGGTCGCAGCAGTCGAGATCGGGCGGATCGGCGCCGAGCACGACCACCTCGGGCTCGAAGGCGAGGACCGACTTCATGCCCGCGCTGTAGTCGGTCGAGACCTCGTAGCCCGCGTCGTTCAGTATCCCGACGATCTGCGTTCGCAGTGTCTCGTCGGATTCCACCACCATCAGCTTGCCCGCGCTGGATGCCATGTCTGCAATTTGACGTGCAGCGATTCGGTGCGCACCTGAGTCGAATCGAGCTAGTCCGTCGCATCGGTCACTTCGATCACAGTCACTAACTCCCTGTCCCGCCAAGAGTTCCCAGCGTGTCAACAGGCCGTTACGCGGCTTGGCCTCTGCTTGTCCTCTGGGCATGAGACTGCGTGCTCTCGTCATCGGTGTGCTCACCCTCGCGCCGTTCGCTGTGTACGGGCAAGGACGTGGGCACGACAACGTGCCGCCCGGACAGACGCCGCCAGCCGGCACGTGCCGCATCTGGCTCGACGGAGTGCCGCCCGGCCACCAACCGCTGCCGACGGATTGCCAATCGGCCTTTCGTGATGCTCCGCCCGACGCGCGAGTGCTCGTCGGCGCGGGTATCGACGAGAGTGACTACGACCGTGAGAAGCACGATGAGAAGCACGATCACGGAGAACATCGGGGCTGGGACAAAGGACACGGCAACAAGCATGGCGATCACGGCGACCGTGACGACGACGCGGATCAACCCGCGCCAGTGCCGCCGCCGTCTCAGGAGTGTCTCGCCTACACCGCGGGCGGCCAGTGCGCCGAGGTCTACGCGCCGGCTGGCGGTCCGCCGGTATTGCCAGATATGATCGGCGCCGTGTTCGCGAGCGAGGGCCGCGCGTGGCCAGAGGTCCAGCGCTGGCTCGGCGGGCTCCGGCTCACGGTGCACGTCGATGCGATGCTCGCCGGGCGTCCAACGCGCGTGCGGTGGACCGATCCCAACGGCGTCGTCGTTCAGGAATGGATCGATACGAACGGCGACGGCCGCGCCGAGGTCGTCCGCGTGTACCGACAGGGTGTGCTCGTGCACACCTACCACCAATAGGAGGTCTCGCCCATGCACATCCCCACTCGATTATGTCTGTCGCTCGCGATCGCCGCGGGCACGAGCGTTGCCATCGCGTGCGGGAATAGCACCGCGCCGGCGACGAACCATCCGTCGGCCGGGGGACATTCAACCGTCATCGACGCCAATCCCGATATCAAGTTCAAGCCGACCCCCGACACGGTGTCGGCCGGCGACACGGTGCAGTTTGCCTGGCATTCACTCGGCCACAACGTGCAGTGGGACAATACGCCGACCGGCATCGCGAGCATCGGCAACGGCAGCGTCGGATTCACGAGCGGTGACTCCACGCGCGTGTTCACGGTGCGTGGGACCTATTCGTACCACTGTGGCATCCACGGAAGCGCGATGACTGGCGTCATCGTCGTTCAGTAACCATGCGACGCGCTCTGGTCACCGCCGCGCTTGCGCTTGGCGCCAGCTTACACGCCCAAACGGCGGCTCGCGATCCGCGGCTCACGTGGGGCGTCATCGGTGGCGCCGCGGGACTGCGATCCGATGGGTCGCTGCAGGCGGCGAGCGCATTGTTCGAGTTCAAGCCTGTCTCGTGGCTCTCGCTGTCGGCCAATCCAACGGTCGATCACATGACCGTGCCGTCTACCACCGGTAGTGGCTACATCTCGAGCACGGGGCCAACGGATCTGCCGCTCGGCATAGCGGCGTCGCACGAGATCCCCAATGTGCCGCTCTCGCCGACACTCGGCGCGGGTCTCGAGCTCACGCTTCCCACCGGCAACTCGTCGACTGGCCTCGGCAGCGGGCAAACCGGATTCGCCGGTGAGCTGGGCGCGGACATATCGCCGGCCGACAACCTCTCGCTCGATCTCAACCTCTGGCATCCCTTCGCTGGCGACGGCGCCAACGCCGCGATCGATGCGCCGCGCGCGACGTCGATCGATCTCGAAGCGGGCTACGACTGGAGCGATCGCTTGACCACGAGCATCGGCTACTCGACCGACGTCGGCCCAGCCGACTCCGGCGCCGTGCTCCCACAGTCGATCGGCGCCGGATTCGTGGTCGCCCTCGCCAAGCCGCTCGCGTTGACCGTGAACGGCGCCAAGGGCCTCACGAGCGGCGCGCCTCGGTGGCTCATCTCCGTCGGCATCGGCACCGCGTTCTCCGGCATCAATCCGGTCGGGCCCAACTCACTCTTCGGGCGGCTCAAGCACGCGCTCGGCAACGGCGCGAATCGCGGCAAGGGACAAGGCAAGGTCGGGAAGTAGCGGCGCGCACCTATGGGTCAGCTGCGCCGCCACTCCATGATCCAATTCGTTTCCCAGGTTTGGCCACCATCCGATGAGAGCGCCTGCTCCCATCGGGCCGAGGTCGGCGTGATCTGCGACCAGATGAAACGGGTCCGCGTTGGCTTCCCGTTCACAAGGCCGTCCGAATAGAACGTCCCGACGCCGTTCTCGAAGTGTCCCTTGACCGGCGGGTCCATTGGCAAATGCGGATCCCTGCTGTCGACCCACCAGATCGCCCATTGGTTGGTCTTTGGATCGTACGCGCGAAGTCCGATCGCGTGCGTGACGCCACTGGGCTTGTTGAACGTGTGGTCTTCCACATTGCCCTGGCCGCTCATGAGCGCCCAGTTCACGCAGGTCCCATCGAACTCGAGCCAGGTGCGGTCCGGGCGCAGGACCCGATGGTGGACGCGCCACGAGCCCACCTGAAAGTCGAACCCGTGCTCTTGTGCCGCCGCCGTATGAACGGCGCCGAGCATCATGATGGCAGTCATCAGTCGTCGCATCATTGCGCCGGATATAACGCATATCTTGATTGATGCCTAGCTCCACTCCGCGAGCGCAACGCGGCCTCGCGCATAACCACCGGTACGCGTTCCACCTCGCCGATGCGGAGAATTGGCCGTTGATCGAGCGCGAGGGCCTCCTCAGTACCGACGCGCTGATCAAGCACTGTGGCCTTCGTGGGAAGAGCGCCGAGGGGTTTCGCTCGTACCGAGAGCGCAGCATGCAACTGCCGTCGGGCGCGTGGATCCGCGATCAGCGACCGATGCCGCCCGCCGCATTGGCGAGTTGCCTGGATCCAGGCATCGACCCGATCTCCTGGTACGCCCTTCTGAATGCCAAAGTATTTTTCTGGCTATCGGTCGCCCGTCTCGACCGGCATCGCGCCGCGTGCGGTAAGCGTCCGCAGGTCATCATCGTGATTGACACGCCGGCGCTCCTCGCCCGTCACGGCGCTCGCGCGTACGTGACGCCGTTCAACGTCGGCAACGCCAGACGGCGCGCCGCCGCGCGCGGTCGGCGCACATTCGTCCCGATCGAGGCGTGGCGTGCTACGCGATGGTTAGCCGAGACCCCGGCCGGCCACGTGATGCGGTCGCGAAGTCACCCGCCGGCGGAGCTCGCGATCGAGGACTCGGTTCCCGATGTCATGGACTTCGTCGTCGATGCCGTCACGAACGGCAAAAAGCTTCCCGCAGCGTATCGGGCGTGACGTTGGCGCCGGTCACCAGCAATACGGTGTGCGAGCCACCCGCGCGCGGCCGGGAGCATCGTGCGGTGAATTTAACACGAACCAGAGCGCCATCGATGACGCACGTCGACGCTCGTTCGCGATCTTCAACGCCCGTTTTTTCGTTGCGAGGTCCGATGTTCCGTCATCTACCGATCTGCTACCACGCCCCGCATGGCCGGCCCGATGCCGACCTGCCGCGCGCCCGGGGCCACCTGCTGTTGCTGCACATCGACGTGGCCGATGCCGACATCGCCCTTGCGCGTGTCTGGCCCGATGCCACTGTCATGGACGCCTGCCGAATGGCTCGACATCCTAGCATCCTTTATCGCCTATGTCCCCTCTGCCTCTCCTCCTAACCGCGGTCACGCTCGCGCTCCAAACGGCCGCCCCTGACGCCTGCCCCGCCGGCACGACCGAAGTCCGGCCAAGCAATTGCCAGGCCCCGCGCGAGCCGCCGCCCAGCATTCTCGACTATCGGCCGAAGTCGACGCTCGTGACCACGGTGCACCTGGTCAAGACCGCGAAATACCCGGCGATCGACTTCCATGGCCACCCCGACGATCTCATCGAGTCCGCGCGGGGCCTCGAGACGCTCCACACGGCGCTCGATCGCTTGAACGTTCGGATGATGATCGCCGCCGACAACGTCTCGGGCAGCGAGCTGCGAGGCGCGATCGCGGCGATCCGTGCGTCGGACGCGATGCGGGACCGGGTGCGCGTGCTCGCCGGGATCGACTTCGACGATGTCGGACCGGGATGGGCCGAGCGGGCGATCAAGCAACTGGATGCCGACATCGCGGCCGGCGCGGTGGGCGTCGGTGAGATTTCCAAGAGCCTCGGGCTCTCGATCCGGAAGCGCGACGGCACGCGACTGCGCATCGACGATCCCGCGCTCGACCCCATTTGGGACGAGTGCGCGCGACTGGCGATTCCAGTGTTCATTCACACGGCGGACCCGCCAGAGTTCTTTCAACCCGTCGACTACTCCAACGAGCGTTGGCTCGAGCTGTCGCTCTTTCCGGGGCGTCGCTACCCCAAGGACCGCTTCCCCAGCTTCGAAGAGCTCATGACGGAGCGGGACAACATGTTCCGCAAGCATCCGCGGACGACGTTCGTCGCCGCCCACATGGGGTGGCACGCGAACGACCTCGCGTCGCTCGGCGCGATGCTCGATGCGATGCCGAACGTCTACACCGAGGTCGGCGCGGTCTTGTACGACATCGGCCGCCAGCCCCGGGCCTCGCACGATTTCTTTGTCAAATACCAGGACCGCATCCTGTTCGGCAAGGACTCGTTTCAGCCGATCGAGTATCCGTACTATTTTCGCGTCTTCGAGACGGCGGATGAGTACTTCGACTACTACCGCCCGTACCACGCGTTCTGGAAGCTCTACGGCATCGATTTGCCGGACAGCGTGCTCAAGAAGGTGTATTTCGGAAACGCGCTCAAGATCACGAAAGCGTTGCCGATGTCAGGTTTCCCCGTCGGTTTGCGATAACTCATGTAGAGGCAACCCAGAGGCCACATGATTCGCATCCCGCAATGGAACATCACCATCGCGTACGCTTTCTCACCCGAGGCTCGGAGCGACGCCGCCAAGAAGTACGAAGAACGAGTACGCATCGCGGTGAACGCGCTCATGAGAACGCACACCGGCCGGACGCTCTTGCAGACGTTCCGGGCCGGGCTGTCGAAGGACGCGTCGATCTGGATCGTGCCGTATACGGACGACAACGATTACTGCAACTCGCGAACGGGGCCGTTCTATTCGACGGACATCCCGACGGGCCGAAAGTGGACATATGAAGGCGTGCGCATCCAGTACTCGCCCGACCGGTGGGCGATGGATGATTGCGGCTGGTATCCCGGCCAGCGCCCCGAGGAAGTGCTCTTCCACGAGATGGTGCACGCCTCCCGCAGCCTGAATGACCCCCAGTACGACAACACGCCCCTCGAGCTCATGGAAGACTACGAGGAGTTCCTGGCGGTCCTGATCACCAACATGTTTCGCTCCGAGCTGCGCGCGACCAAGTTCCATCGGGACTACGTGTACAAGCTGCTGGTCGATCAGCGTGAGGCCGAGCTCTTTTTGTCGTCGAAACGCCAGTACATCACCGCGCTCGAAACGCTGTTGGATGATCAATTGGTGGCGGCGATGACCGGTATGGACACCGCCTTCAACCCATTCCGGGACTTCGAGCGGCTCAAAGCGGACCACAGCGATATCCGCGAGCTCTGGGACTCGATCAATCCGTTCGTCGGCATGCGCGAATCGGAACGGTTGAAGGCGATCGGCAAGAAGCTCGAAGAGCAGCGCGACATGTCGGTCAACAGCTCGTCGAGGGTGATGCAACACAAGTGACGTTGCCCACGGCGCGGGCGAGTCGTCTGCCAGCCGTGCGCCCCATCAATAACTTGCTGAGCAAAATGTCGGAGTTCGGTGACAAGCTTCCGGCCAGCGTCGTGATTTACGCGCTGGCCGCAGTTGTCACAGTCGTGTTCACGATATAATCATGGGCACGAGCACCGGCGTCTGGGGACGAGCCAAGGTGGGTGGCTCGCGCCGCTGGCGGCCACCATGTCCCCCAGCCTTCGCGTTGCCCGACGACCCCATCCACACGGACTGGCACGCGACATTGGATTACGATCCGCTTTTGGCGGTCGCCAAGGTCAGGGTGACGCGTATGTGCGGTCGAAGAGAGCATGGCCGCCCGAGTCGGGTGGGCCGACGGCGGCGATAGGAGGTGTAACGCAGCCTCAGATTCCGCCCGAAGCAGTACCCCGGCGGGGCAACGTGGCGAAAAACGTCGCACCCGCGCCGAGCGCGCTGGTGACACCGACGGTGCCGCCTTGCGCCTCGACCAATCGCTTGACCAGCGCGAGCCCGAGCCCGGTGCCGGCGTGACGCTTGCGGGTTCCGGAGTCGAGCTGCTCGAATGCCGTGAAGAGGCGTGAGATGTCCTGGGATGCGATCCCGATGCCCGTGTCCGCCACCTCCAGGCGGAACGTAGCTCCCGTCGCGAGCAGGCGGACCGTGACGCGCCCGCCGGTAGGCGTGAACTTGAGGGCGTTGGACACGTAGTTGTACAGCACCTGCTTGAACCGCGCGCCATCCACAACGACATCCGTCAGCTCGCTGTCCACGTGCGACTCGACGTGAATTCGCTTCTCGGCGGTGCTCGAGCGGAGCACCCCGAGAATCTCGGCCACGAGATCCGGGAGATCGACCCTCTCAGGAAAGAATTGCAGCTTGCCAGCTTCGATCTTCGAGAGATCGAGGATGTCATTGATCAACTGCAACAGGTGCCGCGCACTCGTCAGCACGTCACTCAGGTACTCGTCATGCTCCGGACTCGTCGGCGCGACTTTCTTGTCGTGGAGGATCTCGCTGAAGCCGATGATGGCGTTGAGCGGCGTCCGCAACTCGTGAGACATATTGGCGAGAAACTCGCTCTTGAGGCGGCTCGCCTCCTGGGCCCGCCGCGACTCGACGTCGGCGCGTATTGCGTTGATCTGCAGCTCGGCAACCCGGCGCTCCTCGGTCTGATCGCGGAATACGAGGACGACGCCGCTCGCCTGCTGCGACTCGTCGCGAATCGGCGCCCCACTATCCGCGATCGGCAACTCCGTACCGTCGCGCGCCACTAGCACGGTATGGTTCGCCAACCCCACGACGGTTCCGCGACGCAGCACGAGCTCCACCGGATTCTCCACCGGCTCACGCGTCGTCTCGTTAATGATGTGAAAGACCGTCGGCAACGGACATCCGACTCCCTCGGCCTCGGACCAACCCGTCAGCCGCTCAGCCACCGGGTTCATGCGAACCACAAGTCCCGACATGTCCGTCGCGATGACGGCGTCGCCAATGCTGTCGAGGGTCGTCGACAAGCTGCGCTCCGATTCCCGGAGTGCCTTGTTGCTCCGTTCCAGCTCGTCATTCGTGACCTCGAGCTCCTCGGCCAACGCCTGCGCTTCCTCGACCTGCTCTTCCCACGCGCGCCGGGACTCGATCACGCGCGACGACATCCGCGTGAATGCGTCGACGAGGCGTCCGACCTCGTTGCCGGGCGCAGACTCCACCGCGAGTGGCGTCGCCGTCGGCTCGTCACTCGACGCCACGCGTTCGGCAGCCGCGGTCAGTGCCACGACTGGCCGCGTGATGCGTCGGCTCACCACGATGCCGCCAGCAATACCGACCAGGATGAAGAGGACCGCCAGCGCTCCCATGTCGGCCAACAACCGCTGTATGGGCGCGAGGAGCGCGGCGCGAGGCTGCGCCACCCACAGGATCCAGGGTGTGCCCTGAATGGGTAACGCGACACCCAACCCGTCGCCCCACATCGGCGATTTGTACACCGTCGTGGTTCCGATCTTGAACGAAGGAGGAGCCGCCTGCGGCCGCGCCAGGTCGGACCATACCCCGCCCGGCTCGGACGTGCCGACCAACAGCACCGCGCGCGGCCCGATGAGATCCTTCAGCGGCTGCGCCCCGGTACCAATGATGTAGGACGACGACGTGACGTACCCGATCGTTCGACCATCGCGCGTGACCGGAGTGAATACCGCCAAATACAGCGAATCCCCGAGCGCCAGAATCGGAGAATGGGCGGCTCGGGCCGGATGCGCATCGAGCGCGTGCCGGAGCCAGTCGTCCGGTGGCGGATGCCCCCGTGCGGTATCCAGCGCGATCTCGCCGGTGGGCCGTCGGATATCCACGCGAGCGCTCACGGCGCCGGTCGTCGGCATCAGGAGACCGAGTGCGCGTCGCGCCCGAGAAGGGTCGCCGCCGCTCGTCAAGTAGCGCTGGACGGCGGTGTCGTTAGCGACCTGGCCCGCCCGCTCATAGTCCTGGGCCGCGGCTTGCACGAGCAGGTTCCCGACGGTCGTCGCCGACGCCGTGATCCGCGCGCTGGCACCGCTGATGACAATTCGTTCCGTGCGGATGTAGGCGGTCCACGCGAATGCCGCGACGGTCGCCAGCACGAGTACGGAGATCAGGAGCGGCAGCTCGCGCTCGATGGAGCGCCAGCGAACTGGCGGCCGCGGCGTCATTGCGATTCAAGCATGATGCTGTCTCATGACATGGACAACACTGGATACGTCACCAGTGCCGCCCTCGACGCGGCAACATATCGCGCAAAATGTCGCCCAGGTCAGGCGATGGCCAAGCGACGGGTTCAGCGCAACGGTATCACGCGAGAGGCGATGGCGTGAAAGTCACGGATATCGGCAACAAAAAAAAAAGACTCCGCACCGTGAACCGATGCGAAGTCACTGTCGGACGAAGCTTGCCGAGTACTACTGGTGCGATTCAGACGGCTTGTCGTCGTGGTGCTTATCCGAGGGCGGCAACGCCTGCGAGTGCGAGGCTTTTCCGGCCGTATAGCGGGCCTCGAGATCTTGGTTCTCGGTCGCGTGCCGCTGGACCCGCTGATCAGACGATTCGTCATTGCGCGGGTTGGCGATCTCTTGTTGGTGGCGGTTGTCCATCGTCGTCCGCTCGTGCGCGTACTCCCGATCGAGCGGTCCGGAATCCCACTGTACAACGGCAACGGTGGTGACCTGCGGGTCAGACCGCGGCTCCCTGCCGTACGAGGCGCACGCCGCGAATGTCGCGACCGTGGTGAGAATAGCGAGCACCTGCACTGAGCGTTGGATCCGCATGGGCCCTCCCGGGCCAAGAGTGTGACGGCACACGCTGCATGGTGAATCCGTGGCGGGCGCCATCACTACCTGCTATAATATTGCACACAATTTAATTTGTCAATAGACAATTGTGCAATACCGTATAGCCTGCTAGCTATATATTACGGCTGATTGATGATGAAGATCACGCTGGCAGCGGCAAGCGTGCCGACCACGAGCCACCACAGCACGACCCCCACGATCTCGCCTCGGCTACGATGCCGCCGGGTGCGGCGCCAGGCGCCTCGATGCACCGTCGCTGTCATGACACTCGCCCTTACTCCGCGCTGAGCGGCGCCACGCCCGCGAGGGATGCCGGCGCGTCGGGGCGGTGCTTTTCCAGCGACTCGGCCATCTTCCGCAGCAACGCCCGGACCTTGCGCGTCTCGTCGGACGACAGGCCCATCACGCCGGCCAGCGCGATAGGCACACTGGCCGCCTCCCGCAACAGGGCGCGGCCCTTGGGCGTAGGCGTGATCTCGACCGTGCGCTCGTCATCCTGGCGGCGCTGTCGCGTGACCAATCCCGACGCGGCCAACCGCTTGAGCAGCGGCGACAGCGTGCCGGAGTCGAGCTCCAAGCTTTCGCCCAATTCCTTCACCGTCCGCGGGGCATGTTGCCACAGCATCAGCATCACCAAGTACTGCGGATAGGTGAGTCCGAGCTCCAACAGCAGCGGGCGGTAGGCACGCGTGATCGCGCGCCCGGCAGCATAGAGATCGAAGGCCAGGCGATCGCTCAGGTTGACCGAGTTCGCGTCAGAAGGCTGCGGCACGGAGTTTTTCTCGATGAGGACTAGTCGACCGGTTCGCGGCATGCTCTATATTTATAGCGCGCAATCGAATTGTCAACCTTTTAGTATTGACATATTAGATCATGCACAATATAATTGTCTATCAATTAGTGGGGCAAGATCGCATTGGGCGAAGCATCGTCACCTGCGAGTAGTCACCCTCCGGCCCTCGAGGCCCGTATGACAGTCCGTTCTCTCCTCGCGTTGACCGCACTCTCGGCCGTTGTGGCCTGTGCGGGCCAGCGCCAAGTCGGCCAGATCAACCCCAAGAACTCCGGCTCCAGCACCCAATGGAATGCCACGCTCTCCACTCCCACCGGAATGACCGGAGCGGTCGACGTCGATGGGACCGCGTCCCTCGCCGCCAGCGGCGTGAGCACCAGCCTGGTCACCGTGTCAATCACCAATGCGGCGCCGAATGGCGCACACCCGTGGCACCTGTATCAGGGCTCGTGCGGTGACGTTGGCGCGACCATCGTCGGCAGCGGCAGCACGTACCCGCCGCTCAAGGTGGACAAGTACGGAAAGGCGACGGCCACCGCGACGCTCCCCCTGGCGCTGCCCACGTCGGGCTCATACTACGTCGCCGTGAACGCCTCGGAAGCGAACATGCAGACGGTCGTGGCCTGCGGAAACCTGGCCCGGCCCAACGCAACATAAGGGTTGCAAACGAGGACCACGCGCCGGCC
>Ga0210409_10000970_pt1 | contig 40678 bp, 36 predicted proteins | sample IncBWH17MmetaG_FD_161649 | JGI IMG/M metagenome (GOLD analysis project Ga0210409, IMG submission 161649) | Forest soil microbial communities from Barre Woods Harvard Forest LTER site, Petersham, Massachusetts, United States - Inc-BW-H-17-M | ecosystem: Environmental > Terrestrial > Soil >... | reverse complement strand
ACGCCGACGCCGGCCTTGGCCAGGTCATTGATGATGCGATAGATCTCGGATTTGGAGCCGATGTCGACGCCGCGCGTAGGCTCGTCCAGGATCAGCACATGCGGCTTGATTTCCAGCAGGCGCGCCAGCAGCACCTTTTGCTGATTGCCGCCCGACAGCGCGCCGACGTTGACATTGCCGGACGCCACCCGGATCGACAGCGACTTGATCGCTTCCTCCGAACGGCGCGCGCCGCGGCGGCGGTCCAGCACGCCGCCATAGCGCGCATCCGGCACGCAGGCGCAGACATTGATGTTGTCGCGCACGCTCATGTCCAGGAACAGCCCTTGCGCCTTGCGGTCTTCGGTCAGGTAGACCACGCCGGCGCGGATGGCATCGGTCGGGCCGCGCAAGCTGGCAACTGCCTTGCCCGCCACTTCCAGCGTACCGGAGATGCGCGGATCGGCGCCAAAGATCAAGCGCGCCAGTTCGGTGCGGCCGGCGCCGACCAGGCCGGCAATGCCCAGCACCTCGCCCGCGTGCAGATCGAAACTGCAGCCGCGCACGCGGCCGCCGTCGGCCATGTCGCGTACCCGCATCACGACATTGCCGGGATCGTAGGCGGCATGTTCTTTCTTGTAGAAACCGGAAAGATCGCGTCCGACCATCATTTTCACCAGCGCCTCGGCAGAAAGAGCGGCGCGCTCCAGCACGCCGACATGCTTGCCGTCGCGCAGCACCGAGACGCGGTCGGACAATTCGTAGATCTCGGCCATGCGATGGCTGATGTAGACGATCGCCAGTCCCTCCTGGCGCAGCTGGCGGATCAGCGCGAACAGACGGTCGGTTTCGCGCGACGACAAGGGCGTAGTCGGCTCATCCATCACCAGGATGCGCGCATGGGCATGGATGGCGCGGGCAATCTCCACCAGCTGGCGCTCGGCGATCGACAGGCTGCCGACCTTGGTGCGCGGTCCGAAGTCGGCGCCCAGGCGCACCAGGACATCGACGCAGCCGGCTTCCATCGCCTTGCGGTCGACGGTCCAGCCGCGCTTCAGCTCGCGGCCAAGGTAGATGTTTTCGGCCACGCTCAGGTTGGGACACAGGCTCAGTTCCTGGTAGATCACCGCCACGCCCAGCTCCTTGGCGGCGCGCGGACCGTAATTGGCGACCGCCTTGCCGTCGATGCGGATTTCGCCGCCGGCATCGGCCGCATGGGCGCCGGACAAGACTTTCATCAAGGTCGACTTGCCGGCGCCGTTTTCCCCCATCAAGGCATGCACCTCGCCGGCGTAGACCGTCAGGTCGACTTCTTTCAATACGCGCAAACCGCTGAAGGTCTTGGAGATGGCGCGCATCTCCAGGATAGGCGTCGCGTCGGATACTGGTTTCATGGGCTGCCCCTTAAACTGACTGAACGATCAATCTCAAGAAAATCGTGGATAACGGCGCAGGCGCGTCAACATACCCTCAAGCAACAACCACTAAATGCGGATGTTTTGGCGTGAGCGAATGCTCAATATGTGTTCTTTGTGGCAATGAACAGCGAGGCCGGATCGCCTCGTAACGGTGCGGGATTTTCATTTGTCTCCAGGCGTTTATGTTTTTACCTAGGCCGCCTTGGCTGAAAAATGCGCTTGGCGGCCTGATTTGAGAGCAATCTTAGTGCAAAGCAAGCGCTTGCGCAAGCGCTTGCTTTTTTGTCGTCAAACCGCGTGCAAGAGAATTATCTGCATCGGCAAACCCGACACAATCGAACTTAAGACTTTCTTAACCTAAACGCAGCAAAGCGGTGCTACCCTTTATCGCCGAGCTCCCATGACAAGAATTCTGCCCATAAAAGCTGCTCACGCAAAGATGCCATCCGTGTACGAATAACTCCAACTGAAAAGGGACACTGCATGAATAATGTGAAAGCCGGCCAGTCAGCGCCAATGATCCCGGATACGAATAGCGCGAAAATCATCCGCCAATTGTTTGAACACGCCGACATCCATCTCAACGGCGACCGGCCCTGGGACATGCAGATCCACAATCCGGCTTTCTTTCAAAAGATGTTCGCCACCTGGGAACTTGGCATCGGCGAATCGTATATGGATGGCGACTGGGATTGCGAGCAGCTGGACGAGTTCTTCTACAGGGTCACCAGCCACGACCTGGAACAGACCGTGGTGGGACCGGCAAAAGTCGGCTTTTACCTGGAAATCCTGCGCCAGAAATTCTTCAACGTGCAAAGCCGCAAGCGCGCCTTCCAGGTCGGCGAACAGCACTACGACATCGGCAACGACCTGTTTGAAAAGATGCTGGATTCCAGCATGACCTATACCTGCGGCTACTGGCCCAAGGCCGAGAACCTGGAACAGGCGCAGCTGCACAAGCTCGACCTGATCTGCCGCAAGCTGGAACTGAAACCTGGCGAGCGCTTGCTGGATATCGGCTGCGGCTGGGGCGGCCTGGCGCGCCATGCCGCGCAAAATCATCAAGTGGAAGTGGTCGGCATCACGGTTTCAAAGGAGCAGCAGAAGCTGGCGCAGGAACGCTGCGCCGGGCTGCCGGTCGCGATTGAACTGATCGATTACCGTGAGCTCACAGGACAATTCGACAAGATCGTTTCAGTCGGCATGTTCGAAGCTGTGGGGGCAAAAAATTTCGACGAATACTTCGATGTCGCCGCCAGGCTGCTGAAGCCGGACGGCCTGTTCCTGCTGCATACCATCGGCAATTACGAGACGGAAAAAAAGCGCGACGTCTGGCTCGACAAGTACATTTTCCCCAACGGCCACCTGCCCTCGGCCAAGGAAATCACGTATGCGCTGGAAGGGAAATTCCTGATACAGGACTGGCATAATTTCGGCCAGGACTACGACCGCACATTGATGGCCTGGTGGGATAATTTCGAGAAGGCCTGGCCGACCCTGAAAGACAAATACGGCGAACGTTTCTACCGCATGTGGAAATACTTCATCCTGTCCTCGGCCGGATTCTTCCGTTCCGGCCAGGGACAGCTATGGCAGCTGGTGCTGAGCAAGCGCGGCCGCAAGGGGCTGTATCGCTCGGTGCGTTAGCGCGGCGAATAACTCATCCGGCGTTATTGACGCCACACCTGGGCGGCCCCAGCTACACCCCTAGCTACGCGCCCCGGTCATTCCCGCGAACGCGGGAATCCATTTTCACTGCCATATTCAGCAACTTGGATTCCCGCGTTCGCGGGAATGACGGGGTCGCCTAGCGTGGCCGACGAGGCCGGGGCGCGTAGCTGGGTGTAGACCGGGGGTAGCCGGCTACACCAAGACAGCGCTTTTTAAGCGCAGTTTAATTGCCGGCGACAGTCATGCTTTCAATCAGCACCGAACCGGTCTGCTTGGTGCCGCGGATCAGGGTATCGGCGCCGATGGCGACGATCTGCGCCAGCATGTCTTTCATGTTGCCGGCGATCGTGATTTCCTCGACCGGATACTGGATGACACCCTTCTCCACCCAGTAACCGGAGGCGCCGCGCGAGTAATCGCCGGTGACGTAGTTGGTGCCCTGCCCCATCAGTTCGGTGACCAGCAAGCCGGTATCCAGCTTCTTCAGCATGGCCTTGAAATCGTCGCCGGCTTTGGTCAGCGAAGAAGTCATGCTGAGGTTATGCGAGCCACCCGAATTGCCGGTGGTTTTCATGCCCAGCTTGCGCGCCGAATAAGTCGACAGGAAGTAGCCTTGCACCACGCCATCCTTGACCACGTCGCGGCGCTGGGTCTTGACACCCTCTTCGTCGAAAGGCGCCGAACCGACCGCACCGATCACGTGCGGATCTTCAACAATCTGGATATGCGGCGCAAATGCCGGCTGCCCCAGGCTGTCCAGCAAGAACGAGGACTTGCGGTACAACGCGCCGCCCGACACCGCCTGCACGAAAGCGCCCAGCAAGCCGGCCGCCAGCGGCGCCTCGAACAGCACCGCGCATTTGCGCGTATCCAGCTGGCGCGCGTTCAGGCGCGCCAGGGCGCGCTCGGCGGCATAGCGGCCGATGGCTTCCGGCCTGGCCAGTTGTTGCGGGTCGCGCATCGAGGAATACCAGTCGTCGCGCTGCATCTTGCTGCCCTTGCCGGCGATCGGCGCCACCGAAATGGTGTGGCGCGAGAATGGATAACCGCCCATGAAGCCGCGCGAATTGGCGCTGACGAAGTGCGATTGCTGGGCGTAGACGCCGGCGCCTTCGCTGTTGGTGATGCGCTTGTCGACGGCAAATGCTGCCGCTTCACAACGTTTTGCCAGTTCCACCGCTTCTTCGGCCGAAATCAGCCACGGTGAGCAAAGTTGCAAATCCAGCGGATTCATTTCCAAAGTATCAACATCCGGCAAGCCGGCGCAATCGTCTTCGGCGGTGAAACGGGCGATGTTATAGGCCGCTTCGACCGTATCCTGCAAGGCTTTGGCTGAAAAGTCCGAGGTGCTGGCGTTGCCGCGCCGGGTATGACCCTCCTCGCCGATATAGACGGTGACGCCCATGCCCTTGTCTTTGTTTTGCTCGATGGTTTCGACGCTGCCCTTGCGTACGCCCACCGATAAACCGCTGCCTTCGCTGATTTCAACCGCGGCGCCGGAAGCGCCTTTTTCCCGCGCATAACGCAAGACATCCTGCGCCAGCTGTTGTAATTGGGCTTGACTATGGGTAAATACGGAGTCGCTCATGGGTCGGTTTTCTTCGAATTAGGTATAAAACGGTTATCATAGCAGTCGTTTACAGTATGGAAGCACCCTTTACATCATGCCAAATCCCAATCGGGGCTCCTGCGGCTTTCAGTCCAGCGAGTTCGAACAAGAATACGACCGTCCCTCCAAGTCCCAGCTCAAGCGCGAGATGACTGCCTTGCAGAAGCTCGGCGAAGAACTGATCGCCGAATCGCGCGACCGCGTCAAGCGCGTGCCGATGCCGGAAGATGTGCGCGACGCCATCCTCGAATGCCAGCAAATCAAGGACCACGAAGGCCGCCGCCGCCAGACCCAGTACGTCGGCAAGAAAATGCGTACTTTGGAGCCGCACGAAATCGCCGAAATCCAGAAAACCCTGGATAGCTGGCGCGGCCTGTCGAAAGCCGACACCGCCGCCATGCACGCGCTGGAGCGCCACCGCGACCGCCTGCTGAAGGACGACGGCGCGCTCACCGAACTGCTGGCGCACCATCCGGAACTGGACGTGCAACATGTGCGCACCATGATCCGCAATGCGCGCAAGGAGCAGGCCGAGAACAAGCCGCCGAAAGCGTATCGCGAGATTTTCCAGCTGCTGAAGGAATTGCAGAAATCGTCGGGCAACCACGATGATATCGACGCCGAAGACGACGACGAGCAAGATGAGCACAATTAACCCTGAGCCGACGGCGGGCCTGAAAATCGGTCTGGTATCGATTTCCGACCGCGCCAGCAGCGGGGCTTACCAGGACCAGGGCATCCCTGCCCTGCAGGATTGGCTGGCAGCTGCGCTCGCCAGTCCGTGGCAGGTGGAAACCCGCCTGATTGCCGACGAGCGCGCACTGATCGAGCAAACCCTGATCGAGTTGACAGACCAGCATCATTGCGACCTGGTGCTGACCACTGGCGGCACCGGCCCGGCGCGCCGCGACGTCACGCCGGAGGCGACGCTGGCGGTGGCGACCAAGGAAATGCCTGGCTTTGGCGAACAGATGCGCCAGATCAGCCTGCAATTCGTGCCGACCGCAATCCTGTCGCGGCAGGTCGCCGTGATCCGCGAGACTGCCGATCATGCGGCCTTGATCCTGAACCTGCCGGGACAGCCGAAAGCCATCAAGGAAACTCTCGAAGGCTTGAAGGATGCCGACGGCAAGCAGAAGGTGTCCGGCATCTTCGCCGCCGTGCCTTACTGCATCGACCTGATCGGCGGTCCGTATATCGAAACCAATGAAACGGTGTGCAAGGCGTTCCGGCCGAAATCGGCGCTCAAGCCAGCCTAGCTACGGCCTCTTCACCCAACTCTTTTCAGCGGACAGCATCCATGTCGCCAGCGGCTTCCAGCAAGCAAAACAAAAATCGTTTCAACCGTGCCTTACTCTTGCTGCTGCCGCTACTGGCGCTCGGCCAGAGCGCGCCGCTGCAAGCGCAAACCCTGCATCTGATCAACGAGTATCCGGCCACCTCGGTCACGGCCGCTGCAGATTTACAGTTTGCCGACAACGTCAGGCAACTGAGTGCTGCGCTGCCGGCGAATGCGCTGACCATCGTCACCGAACAAGAAGCGCAGAATCCTTTCAAAGGCAGCGCCCAGGTCAGTGCGCTGAGCGAGGGCAAGGTCGAGATGGCGACGCTGTTTGCCGGCATCGCCGGCGCCAGCGATCCTTTTTTCCTGCTGTCTTCGCTGCCGTTCACGGTCGGCAGCTTCGACGATGCCAGCGCGCTCGCGAACTGCGCCCAGCCGGCGGTCGAGCAGCATCTGCGCAAACTGAATGCCCACCTGCTGTACGTCACGCCATGGCCGCCGTCCGGCATCTGGTCGGCTACGCCGGTGGCAGATCTGGCGGCGCTGCAGGCGCTGCGCATCCGCACCTATGACGACAACAGCCGCGCCGTTTTCGCGCAGGTTGGCGCCCACAGCGAGAACCTGCCGTTCTCGGCAGTGCCGCCCAAGCTGGCGGCCGGCGAACTGAACGCCGTGCTGTCCTCCGGCGACGGCGGCGCCGGTAACCGCTTGTGGGACCAGCTGGGCAACTTCAGCGCCATCAGCTACGCCATCCCGCTCAGCTACACCGTCGTCAACCAGGATGTCTGGCAGCAGCTGAAGCCTGAACAACAGGCCGTGCTGAGTGAGGCCGCCAAGCGCACCGCGGACGCCTCCTGGGGCAAGATCAAGGATCGCATCGAGGCGAATTACAGCCGCATGCGCGAACACAAGATGACGCTCAACCTGGCGCCGGCGCAAGAGATACAAGACAGCTTGCGCAAGGCGGCTGCCAGCCAGGTCGCGGCCTGGCAGCAAAAAGCCGGCGCCGCCGAGATCGTGGCGCAGTGCCTCAAGCACGTTGCGCAATAACACCGCCGTCTGGCGACACTGGAGAACACCGTGACCCGCAAGCCGCAACAGCAAGGCGCGCGCAGGAAATTCATGCAGCTGGCGCTGGCCGCCGGCGGCGCTGCCGTACTGCCGTGGCTGACGCCAGCACAGGCGCAGACTGCCGCAGCGCTAACGACCACCAGCGACCAAGGCACGCGCCTGATCCTGCTCGGCACCAAGGGCGGCCCGACGCCATCCGCCCTGCGCGCCGCACCGGCCAATGTCCTGCTGATCGACGGCCAGCCCTATGTAGTCGATTGCGGCAACGGCGTCGCCCAGCAACTGGTCAAGGCCGGCATCAAGCTGCCGCAGATCCGCGACATTTTCCTGACCCACCAGCACTCCGACCACAATGCCGACCTCGGCAACCTGGTGCTGCTGGCCTGGGCTACCGGCCTGGCAACGCCGGTGCAGATGTACGGACCGCCCGGCATGCGCCGCATGATGGACGATTTCGTCCGCATGAACGCGCTCGACATCGCCGTCCGCATCAAGGAAGAAGGCCGGCCGCCGCTGCGGCCGCTGATCAAGACCCATGAATTCAGCGGCCCGCGCGTGGTGCTGGAAAACGACCAGGTCAAGGTCACCGCCGCCCTGGTCGACCATTACACGCTCAAGCCCGCCTTCGCCTACCGCTTCGACAGCAAGGACCGCTCGGTGGTGTTTTCCGGCGATACCGCCTACAACGAAAACCTGATCCAGCTGGCCAAGGGCGCCGACGTGCTGGTGCACGAAGTCATGTATCTGCCGGCGCTGGAAAAGCTGATGCGCACCGTCGACAATGCGCCGACCCTGCTCGATCATCTGGTGAAGAGCCACACCAGCAGCGCGCAAGTCGGCCTGGTGGCGGCGCGCGCTGGCGTCAAGACACTGGTGCTGAGTCACTTCGTGCCCGGCGGCGATCCCGCCATCACCGACGACATGTGGTCGGCCGAAGCGCGCAAGCAATTCAGCGGTGAAATCATCGTCGGTAAAGACCTGATGGTGATCTGAGACCGCTTTCATTACCCCTTAATTTTTCAATCAGAATCCGGACCAACTCATGTCAAACACACTAGAAACCCTGGAAATTTCCACTTCCGAAAAACCAACCGCCGCCGTCATCTGGATGCACGGCCTCGGCGCCGACGGCTCCGATTTCGTCCCCATCGTCAAGGAACTCGACCTGAGCGGCTGTCCCGGCATCCGTTTCGTCTTCCCGAGCGCGCCGGCGATTCCGGTCACCATCAACAACGGCTACGTAATGCCGGCCTGGTACGACATCCTCACCAGCGACCTGGTGCGGCGCGAGGACGAAGCCGGCCTGCGCAAATCGCAAGCCGACATCGAAGCCTTGATCGCAGAGCAGATCGCGCTCGGCATCGCCGCCGACAAGATCGTCCTCGCCGGCTTTTCGCAAGGCTGCGCCATGACCTTGCAGACCGGCTTGCGTTATCCGCAGAAACTGGCCGGCCTGATGTGCCTGTCCGGCTATCTGCCGCTGAACGACAAGATCGCCGCCGAGCGCCATGCCGCCAACCAGCACACGCCGATTTTCCAGGCCCACGGCCGCGCCGATCCAGTGGTGCTGGTGAACCGCGCGGAAATGTCGCGCGACTTGCTGCTGCAGCTGGGCTACAGCGTCGAATGGCATGAATACATGATGCAGCACTCGGTCTGCGCCGAGGAAGTTGCGGATATCGGCAGCTGGCTGCGCCGCGTGCTGGCTTAAACAGAGCGTCCAGCTTCGCGGCCCGAGCGCCGCTATATTTTCACGCCGCGCAGCGTGAATGCCCCGCCCTTGACCGGCGGGGTATTTTTTTGAAAGTTGCAATTTAGAAATATCGGACCTATCATGGCCCAGCACCGAATGCTTGATGGAAGCGGATATCCCGGAACCAAGCTGTGCCCTGCGAGGAAAACATGTACAAGACTGGAATCGTGCTGGCCCTATCGGCATGCGCATCTTTCGCCCATGCCGCCGACGCCGGCAAGACCATTGAGCAATACCGCCAACAAGGCTATCCCGTAAAATCGATTGCGCCGATTTTCAGCCAGCTGTTGGTAGTGCCCTTCCCGCCCGGCTTCAAGACTGCATTTGAAAACACCAACGGTTCGCACTATATCCGCGAAGCGGTGCTGGAAAAGGAGAACGTCGATCAATGGACTCAGATGATCACCGTCACCGGCCTCAAGGACCTGGCGCTGAATCCAAAAGTCACGCCGCAATCTTTCGCCGTCAACATGGCCGCCGGCTTCCAGCGCGCCTGCCCGACATCGTTCAGCGGCCAGGAACTCGGCATCGGCAAGATCAGCGAGCGTGACGCCTTCGTCCTGGTCGCCTCCTGCGGCACTTCCCCCACCACGGCAGGAAAAACCAGCGAAGCCGCGGTGATCGCCGTGATCAAGGGCAGCAGCGACTATTACACGGTTCAATGGGCCGAACGCGGCGCACCGTCCGCCACGCCGCTTGCCATAGACGTCGGCAAATGGACGGAGAAATTCAAGCAATTGAATCCGATCAAGCTTTGCCCGATCGTGGCTGGCGAGGCGGCGCCGTATCCAAGCTGTGTCAATTAACTGAAAGCCTGCAATATGCAAACGCTCACCCTGGCTACCCAATTCGTTCTCGCCGGCGGAGTTGTCTGCGCCGTCGTCTTTTCTTTAAAACGCGACTGGCTCAAGGCAGCAACCTGGCTCTGCCTGACCACTTATCTCGTGCTTGACAGAGTGATGCCGCCAGAGGCATCCCCGTCAGTGCTGATCAATTCGGTCTTGGTGATATTGTTGGTGTTGGTGGCTTATCAGATATTCAAAAGAAAAAAGCCTACTCGATAAGATGAAAGCACGGCAATCTGATCCCTGCAGCAGGGGATCAGGTCATGTATTCACAATACAAACACATAGTGCGAAAAAATCCAATTGCTCCCATACCGCCAACTGCATGACTACAGGTGATCGTTCCCGTGAAAAAATATTTTCCATTTACAGGACACTTCGATGCAGGCAGCGGCTCCGCGTGCCTCATCCGCAAACTTGCAACCTTGAGCTTAGCATCGCTACTGTCCTGGCACCCGCTGTACGGCATCGCCCAAAACGATGCTGCGCAAACGTCACCAAAAGTGGAAACCACCGGCGGCTGTGCGGCAGCCAACGTCAAACTGAATGAGCAAAAATTCGTCTTGATCGGCGGCATTCAGCAGTGGATCGCCACAAGTGGCAAAAGCTGTGACAATCCGCTGATCCTGTTTCTTCATGGCGGTCCCGGAAATTCGCTGAGCCCCTACGCGGATGCAATTTATGGCACCTGGCAGAATGAATTCACGCTGGTGCAATGGGACCAGCGCGGCGCCGGCAAGACCTTTGCCGCCAACCCGGCGACGGCCGAATCCGCGCTGACGGTTGAACGCATGACGCAGGACGGAATCGAGCTGACAGAATATCTGACCAGGCAATTCGGCAAGCGCAAAGTCATTCTCATGGGAGGATCATGGGGATCGATTCTCGGCATTCATATGATCAAATCCCGGCCCGACCTGTTTTACGCTTACGTCGGAACCGGACAAATCGTCAGCTATCGAGAAAACCAGAATGCCAGTTACACGAAACTGATTACCCTGGCGCGCGCTGCCGATGATCAAAAGACGGTCGCGGCAATTGAAGCGCTCGGCCCGCCGCCATGGACAAACCCGCGCAACAGTGGCATTTTGCGACGGGCGACGCGCGTCTATGAGGCCAAGACCTCGGCGGCTGCACCGAAAGCATGGTGGATACCCGCACCAGAATATGCCACCGCGCAGATGCAGGAATATTTTGAGCAAGCCGACGATTACTCCTATCTGCAGTTCGTCGGCCTCAAAGGCGACGGCATGTTTTCCCGCATCGACTTGCCCAGGCTGGGAATGCGCTTCGATATCCCGGTTTACATCATCGAGGGATCGGAAGACCTGATCGCTGTGCCCGATGTGGCAAAGCACTACTTTGATGGCCTTATCGCCCCTGAAAAGGAATATGTATCAGTACCGCAGACCGGTCACGATCCAAATCTGGCCATGGTCGATGCGCAGTACAAGATCCTCAGTGAGAAAATCCGGGCAATGGCAAAATGAGCGATTGCAAGCAGTCGGCAACCTGTTCACCTTACACCTCATGGAGATAGCTATGTGGACTCATGAAGAAAGCATCGAAACAAGCGCTGCTGCGTCTCGTGTGTGGGCGCTGTTCGCTGACGTTGCGCGCTGGAAGGAATGGAACGCTGGCATCGAGAGCATCGAATTGCACGGGCCGTTCGTGGCTGGTACCACTTTCACCATGCGGCCGCCCGGGCAGGACGCCTTGACCAGCACCCTCACTGAAGTCAAAGTCAACGAAAGATTCATCGACGAGACCGTGGTGGATGACACCCGTGTGCTCGTCAGCCACAAGCTGCTGCCGCTGCCGTCTGGCCGCACCAGGATTATCTACAGCACCGAAATCAGCGGACCGGATGCGGCTGAAATCGGTCCGCTGGTGACCGGCGATTTCTCCGATGTGCTGGCAGCCCTCAAGAAGCTGGCTGAGCAATCTTAGGATAGACTCAGACAGTCATTCTTTTTCCAAGATCAAAGGATTCCATGAGCACGACACCCCCGACCTCGACCTTTTCCCGCCGCCGCCGCGACGTGCTGCTGACGGCTCTTTCCGCTGCCGCCGCCAGCGCCCTGCCCGGCATCGCCCGCGCCCAAGGCAAGGACGCCAGCCCGGCCGACCATAAATTCAACGGCCTGCTGGCCGACTTTGCCGAAGAAGTCCTGCGCCTGTCGCCGACTTCGGCGACTTCGCTCGGGCTCGATTCCGGCGCCCGCGCCGCGCTCAAGTCGCGCTTGCAGGATGCCTCCCCGGCCGGCGACGCACTCTGGGCCGGGCAGGTGAAATCAATGCTGGCGCGCATGCACACGGTGGAACGCGCCAGGCTCAGCCCGGATGCGCAAATCCGTTACGACAGCGTGCGCTATGCCGCGACCCAGGGCGTGGACGGCCTGCGCTTTTCCTATGGCGGCGCGGCCAGCGGCTTCTACGGCGGCACCGATCCCTTCCCGGTGACCCAGCAGGATGGCGCCCTGATCGCGGTGCCCGAATTTCTCGACTCGCAGCACCACATCGCCAACGCCGCCGACGCCGAGGCTTATCTTGAGCGGGTGACGGCAATGGCGCGCCTGCTCGACCAGGAAAGCGCGCGCATCGAAGAACAGGCCGGCAAAGGCATCATGCCGCCCGATTTCATTGCGCATACCACGCTGATCCAGCTGCGGAATTATCGCAACACGCCGATAGCATCGCAAAAGCTGGTGACGTCGATCACCCGCCGCACCCGTGAGCTCGGCATCGACGGCGACTGGGAAGCACGGGCGACGGCGCTGGTCAACGACAAGGTGTATCCGGCGCTGGAGCGGCAGATCGCCAGCTTTGCCAAAGCCACCGCAAAAGCCACCGATGTCGCCGGCGTACAGCGTTTGCCGGACGGTGCTGCATATTACGAGTGGGCGCTGAAACTGGGCACCACCACGACTCACAGCGCCGCGGAAATCCACGCCATCGGCCTGGAACAGAACAAGGCGCTGCAAGCACGCATCGACGCCATCCTCAAGGCGCAGGGCATCAGCCAGGGCACGGTGGGCGAGCGCCTGCTGGCGCTGTCCAAGGACCCCAAGCGTTTCTATGCCGACGACGACCAGGGCCGCGAACAGCTGATCGCCTATTGCAATGAGCGGATTGCGGCAGTGCGCCTGCTGATGCCGAAGATCTCGCACCTGGGCCTGAAAGCGCCGCTGATCATCAAGCGGGTGCCGGCCGATATCGAAGCCGGCGCCCCGCTCGGCTACATGAATTTCGCGTCACTGGATGGATCGCGGCCGGCAATTTATTACATCAACCTGAAATCGACCACGCTTTGGCCGAAATCGGAAATCGCCACGCTCACCGCGCACGAAGGCATTCCCGGCCACACCTGGCAGGGAGCGTACCTGGCGGAACACCATGCGGACCTGCCGCTGATCACTTCCATGATCGGCTTCAATGCCTTTATCGAAGGCTGGGCGCTGTATGCCGAGCAGCTGGTCGACGAGTTCGGCATTTATGCCAACGACCCGTTCAGCCAGATCGGTTATCTGCAGGCGCAGCAGTTCCGCGCTTGCCGCCTGGTGGTCGATACCGGCTTGCACGCGATGAAATGGACGCGCCAGCAGGCGATCCGCTTCATGGTTGAAAACTGCGGCCGCGGCGTCGCCGCCATCACCAGCGAAGTCGACCGCTATTGCGTATCGCCGGGACAGGCTTGCGGCTACAAGATGGGACACAACGAGATCCTGCATCAGCGCGACCGGGCGCGACAGGCGCTGGGCGCCCATTTCGACCTGGCAAGCTTCAACGATGCGCTGGTGAAAAGCGGCGGCGTGCCGCTGACGGTATTGCCGACGGTGATCGACCGCTATATTGCCGGCGTCAAGCTAAGCACCTGAAAGCCGGCGGCGCGGACCCGGCACGATGCAAGCCTGGCCATGCTGAATGTCCAATACCGGATTCTCGGAAAAAAATCCCGCTCATGGCAAAATCAAGAGCTGCTGCTGTCCGGCAGCTCTTCCAATTTACGTCGCACCTAAGGAAGATAACTGTCCCCCTATCCCTGAAGGATGGAAATGACTATTGCTTTTGAAAGAATCTGGTATGCCGTATCTCCTGAAGGCGCTGGCCGCACACTCGGGCTCAGCATAGGAGTTCCGACGGAGTATCCCGATAAGGAATGGGGATGCGAAGTGTCGATCGGGTTTCTTGATCGGACAAGGACGATTTATGGAATTGATGGATGGCAGGCAGTTATGTTGGGATCGCGGTTTGCGGTTCAGCGGCTAAGCCATCACGTGGATCTTGGATGGAAATTTTTCTGGGCTGAAGGCGACGATCCTGTAGAGCCCGAAGACCTGGTGTCGGACGCGCTTAAATTTGTCGAATGATGAGGAATGCCCCTGCTGCCGGCGGCGGCGATCGCTCGCCGCATTGCCGGCATCGGGGTGGCAGCATGCAATATTGGGGTGTTCAGACTTCTCTGTGGGTAAAAAGGACGCTATCGCGCATGGCTTGCTAAAAGGTAGGGTGGGCACGCTTTTGTGCCCACGCTGTAGCGCTATCCGCGTGGGCGAAAAAGCGTGCCCACCCTACACAGGAAAACATTTTTTGCACCTGTAGAGAAGTCAGATGAACCCAATATTGATGCACATTATGCCCGCAACTGCGGCGTATAACCGGCATCCTTGATGGCCTCTGCCAGCTCGGCAGCGCTGGCCTGGCTCTGGATCGCCACCGTGTGGCTGTCGATCTTGATATCCACCTTGGCGCCAGCATCGACGCCGCTGATGGCTTTGCTGATGCGGCCGGCGCAATGGCCGCATGTCATGTCCTGCACAGTGAATTGAATCATGTTTTGCTCCGTGGGTTGGTTCAGTACTACATCCACTATAAACCTTCCCACGATAGCAAGGTCAAGCCCGGCATCGGCCTGCCAACATCAGTTGAGGCCGTTCTTGCCTTCGATTTCACTGGCTTTCAAACCGCCCAGGCGCGCATGCAGGCGGCCGCGGGTGGCAACGGCAAACGCCACCACCACTTCGTCGGCATTCGGCGCATCGAAGAACTGGCTGGTGACCGTGTCGTAGTGCGACGGCACGTACAAGGCATTCTTGTGCGCCAGCGGAATATCCAGTTCAGTGCCGGGCACGCCGCGCTTGCCGGCTGACGGAATCCAGGCTTTGCCGCCGCCGATCGCTTCGCGGATGGGCATCACCATGGCTGGCGTCAGGAAAGCGTTGCCGTGTTCGTATTCGCCGGCGATGCCGACGATGCAAGCCTTGCCGTAGCTTTCCAGTTCTTCCCCGCCCAGCGCGGCGACGATGCGGCGGCCGAATTCGCGGCCCAGCGCAGGAGAATTCGCCAGGATCAGGTCGAGGTTGTCGCTGAAGCGGCCGGCGTAAGGATTGTGGATGGCGGCGGCGATGACGATCTTGCGCAAAGGCTTGCCGTCGGCCAGGATGCCGTTTTCATTGGCCAGGGTGTCGTCAATCTGGGTGTACCACTTGCGGATATGATAATTCTCGAAATTTGCTGGCTTGGACATGATGCGTTCCTGACAAGTTAACGGATGAATGGGACTATGGCCGGGAATCCTAACCTGCTCATGCCCTCGGCTATATAGCGCGGCGCGTATAAGCGTTAGCGCTTTTCAGCGCAAAAAACGGCGAAAAGCGCAGGCTGTTAAAATTATGCTTGACCTTCCCATCATTGGAAGGCCCATCATCAAGCTATCCCCACTCCATAAGCAGAGCACATCATGGGCAGCACCCAGGCATTGACCGAATTCCAGTTAGCAATCGAAGGCATGAGCTGCGCCTCCTGCGTCTCGCACGTCGAAAAGGCCTTGCGCAAGGTCGCCGGGGTGCAGGATGTCAGCGTCAACCTGGCGACCGAACTGGCCACCGTGCAGGGCGACAGCGCTACCGCCATCGGCCCGCTGGTGGCGGCGGTGGAAAAAGCCGGCTATACGGTCAAACAACAGGAAGTCACACTGGCCATTGAAGGCATGAGCTGCGCGTCCTGCGTCAGCCGGGTCGAGAAAGCCTTGTACAAGGTGCCGGGCGTGCAAAGCGTGGCGGTCAACCTGGCCAGCGAAAAAGCTACCCTGAACACCGCCGGCGCTGTGTCGCTGGAAAGTCTGATTGCGGCGGTTCATGCAGCCGGCTATGAAGCATCGCTACCGTCGTCTGCAGCAGACAGCCCTGCATCAGGTGCGGGCAAACCTGGATTGCCAAGCTGGTGGCCGGTGGCCGCCGCCGGCCTGCTGACGCTGCCCCTGGTACTGCCGATGCTGCTGATGCCCTTTGGCGGCGGCTGGAGCCTGCCCGGCTGGTGGCAGCTGGCGCTGGCGACCCCGGTGCAGTTCTGGCTCGGCGCCCGTTTCTACCGGGCCGGCTGGCGCGCGCTGAAGGCGGGCAGCGGCAATATGGACTTACTGGTGGCGCTCGGCACCAGCGCCGCCTACGGCTTGTCGCTGTATCTGTTGCTGGCGGCGCCCGCCATGGGCCATCTGTATTTTGAAGCATCGGCAGCGGTGATCACCCTGGTGCTGCTGGGGAAATGGCTGGAAACCCGCGCCAAGCGCCAGACCGCAGATGCCATCCGGGCCTTGAATGCGCTGCGCCCGGAACGCGCCACAGTACGGCGCACTCAAGGCACGAACAGCGTCGACCGCGAGATCGCCATCGCCGCCTTGCAGCTCGGCGACGTGGTGGTGGTGCGCGCCGGCGAACGTATCGCCGCGGACGGCGTGGTGCTGGAGGGCCACAGCCAGGTCGACGAATCTTTGCTGACCGGCGAAAGCCTGCCGGTGGAAAAACAGGCTGGCGACCGGATTACCGCCGGCGCCATCAACGGCAACGGCTTGTTACTGGTCACGACGAGCGCCATCGGCGCCGAAACCACGCTGGCCCGCATCATCCGCATGGTTGAGCATGCGCAGGCCGCCAAGGCGCCGATCCAGCGCCTGGTGGACCAGGTCAGCGCGGTGTTCGTGCCGGTGGTGCTGGCGATCGCCTTGCTGACCTTGCTGGGCTGGGGTTTCTTCAATGGCGACTGGCAGCAGGCGCTGCTGAATGCCGTGGCGGTGCTGGTGATCGCCTGTCCTTGCGCACTGGGGCTGGCGACGCCGACCGCGATCATGGCCGGCACCGGCATCGCCGCGCGCTACGGCATCCTGATCAAGGATGCGGAAGCGCTGGAAATCGCGCATCGCATCAACGTCGTCGCTTTCGACAAGACCGGCACCCTGACCGTCGGCCATCCTACCTTGCTCAGCTACTTGCCGGCGGCGCCAGGCGCGGCCGCCGCCAGCGATCTGCTGGCGCTGGCGGCGGCCGTGCAACGCAATAGCGAACACCCGCTGGCGCGCGCTGTCATCGCCGCCGCCAGCCAGGCCGGAATCGCGCCAGCGAACACCGCCAGCAATGTACAGACGGTGGCAGGACGCGGCGTACAGGCGTACATCGGCGACCGGCTTTGCTTCTTGGGCAGCAGCCGCTGGATGCAGGAACTGGGGGTAGATACTACCGTGCTGGCTGCCGCAGCCGCGACACTGCAGGCTGAAGGCCGCACTGTTTCCTGGCTGGCGTCCGGACCGGATGGACAGCGCACAGTGAACGGCCTGCTGGCGTTTGGCGATGAAATCAAGGCGACCGCCGAGACCGCGATCCGGCAATTGCAACAGCAATCGATCCGGGTCGCCATGCTGAGCGGCGACAACCGCGGCAGCGCCAACGCAGTAGGACGTCAACTTGGCATCAGCGACATCCATGCGGAAATCCTGCCTGCCGACAAAGCCAAGGCGATTATCGATTTGAAGGCCGGCGGCGCCGTGGTGGCGATGGTCGGCGACGGTATCAACGACGCGCCGGCGCTGGCGGCGGCCGATGTCGGCATCGCCATGGCGACCGGCACCGACGTCGCCATGCAGGCAGCCGGCATCACGCTGATGCGCGGCGATCCCGGGCTGGTGGCAGACGCCATCGATATCTCGCGCCGTACCTACAGCAAGATCCGTCAGAACCTGTTCTGGGCCTTCATCTATAACCTGGTCGGCATTCCGCTGGCGGCGCTGGGTTATCTGAATCCGGTGCTGGCCGGCGCCGCCATGGCCTTCAGCAGCGTCAGCGTGGTCAGCAACGCCCTGCTGCTGCGCCGCTGGCGGCCTGCCGCGCATCTATCCATCAATCAACCGGCACAGGAGACATCGCATGACAACTAAGGCCATGAATATCGGCGACGCCGCCGGCGCTTCCGGCGTCTCGGCCAAGATGATCCGCCACTATGAGGAAATCGGCCTGATCCCGGCCGCCAGCCGCAGCGATTCCGGCTATCGTACTTATGCCGAACGCGATGTACATCTGCTGCGCTTCATCCGCCAGGGCCGCTTGCTGGGTTTTTCGATGAAGCAGATCGCCGAGCTGATCGGTCTCTGGCTGGACCAGTCGCGCCCCAGCAGCAAGGTCAAGCAGCTGGCGCTGACGCATATCGCCGAACTGGACGACAAGATCAAGGAGCTGCAGGCGATGAAGGGGACGCTGGAACAGCTGGCTTGCCACTGCCATGGCGACGCCCGGCCGGAGTGTCCGATCCTTGACGGGCTTGCTAAACTGTAGATCGATGCTAGAATCCGAACCATGTTTTCCCTGACCCGCCTGAAGAACCTGTTGATATTGCTGCTGGCGCTGGCAATCCCCTTGCAGGGATATGCGGCGGCGGCGATGGTTTTCTGCGGCCCGGAAAAACCGGTGGCGGCGATGGCGGCGAGTTCTGCCGGCCATGCGGGCATGGCGCATCATCATGCCGACGCGCAGGATGCCGTGCAGGTCCTGCACGGCGACTCGGATCATGCATCGACTCACGACAAATCGTCCACTTCCTGCAGTTCCTGCGCAGCCTGCTGCGTTGGCGTATTGCCGGTCAACGCACCGCTCGCAGCGGTACAGCCTTTGCCGGTCATTCATCCACTTCTTTTCCCGCTGTCGGGTTTTGTCGGCTACACGCCGGAAAATCCAGAACGTCCCCCTTCTCTCCTCGCCTGACGCCGTCATTCCAGGTTCTGGCCGCAGCTCTGCGGTGGCAAACCTGCTAGACCGCGATGCCGCAACCGTAGCCGTCGTACGCGCCTGTCAGCGCGCTCGCCGACACTGATGCATCGCGCTGATTTGATCCGTTATCGAGGATGCCATGTTTATTTTCTTACGCAGGCGCATGCTGCCTGCCGCGCTGCTGGCCGTCCTGGCCGGCTGCGCCAGCCTGAGCTCCGACCAGGGTTTCGGCGACGCCGCCGCTCTCGCCAAGCCAGGCCTGGGACAGACGCCGCCGCGCGCGCGCTCCGATGAAGAACGCGCCGCCAGCCGGCAGCAGCTGCAGCAACTGCTGCAAAAACCGCTGACGGTCGACGCTGCAGTGCAGATCGCCCTGCTCAACAACCGCGGCCTGCAGGCCGACTATGAAGCACTGGGCATCGCCGAAGCCAGCTGGGTGCAGGCCAGCCGCCTGCCCAATCCCGGCTTCAGCTTCGGCCGCACGCGCAGCGGCGACGACATCAAGATCGACCGCAGTTTTTCCATGGCGGTGATGGGCCTGCTGACTTTGCCAATCACCGCCCGCATCGAGGCGCAGCAGTTCCAGGTCACTAAGCTGAACACCGCCAACCGTATCCTGCAGGTTGCCGCGGACACCCGCAACGCCTACTACCAGAGCGTGGCTACCGGCCAGAGCGTGCGCTATCAGGAGCAAGTCGAAAACGCTGCCGCCGCCGGCAGCGCGCTGGCAAAAAAAATGGCGCAGGCCGGCAATTTCAACCAGCTGGAACTGGCGCGCGAGCAGGCGTTTCATGCCGACGCCGTCACCCAGCTGACACGCTCGCGGCAGCTGGCGCTGGTGACACGAGAGCAACTGATCCGCCTGCTCGGCCTGAGCGGCGAGCAAAGCGGATTCACCCTGCCGCAGCAACTGCCGGCGCTGCCCAGGCAGCGCCCTTCCTTGCAGGACAGCGAACAGCTGGCCATGGCCCAGCGGCTCGACATCGCTGCAGCAAGACTGGAAGTGGACGGCCTGCAGCAAACCCTGGGACTGAACCGCGCCACGCGTTTCGTCAACGTGCTGGAACTGGCTTACCTGCACAACTCCGAACCAGGCGCCTCGCGCGAGACCGGCTACCAGGTCAGCATTGAAATTCCCCTGTTCGACTGGGGCGGCGCGCGCGTCGCCAAATCCGAGGCGATCTACATGCAAGCCGCACACCGGCTGGCGGAAACCGCCTTGAACGCGCAATCGCAGCTGCGCGTGTCCTATGCCGACTATCAGAGCGCCTACGACCTGGCGCGCCATTATCGCGATCAGGTGCTGCCGCTGCGCAAGCGCGTCTCGGAGGAATATCTGCTGCGTTACAACGGCATGCTCTCCAGCGTCTTCGAGCTGCTGAGCGACGCTCGCGAACAAGCCAATGCGGTGAATGCCGCGATCGACGCCGAGCGCGACTTCTGGATGGCGGACAACGCCCTGCAGCTGGCGCTGGGCGGCCCGCTCAATCCGCCGCCGCAAGCCGCGGCCAGCACTGTCACACAAGGAAAATAAGCATGAGCCATATCTCGAGACGCGCGTTCTTGCAAGGTTCCGCATTGGCGGTCAGCGCCGGCGCGGTCAGCCGCATCGCCGCCGCCAGCCTGCCCGAAGCAGTCACGCAAACCCAGGCCGGCACCCAGCCGCCGCTCACTCCGGCCAGCGGCCGCCCCTATCAGCCGGTGGTCACCCTGAACGGCTGGACGCTGCCCTGGCGCATGAACAACGGCGTCAAGGAATTCCATCTGATGGCGGAGCCGGTGGTGCGCGAAATCGCACCAGGCATGAAGGCCAATCTGTGGGGCTACAACGGCCAGAGTCCGGGGCCGACGATCGAAGTGGTGGAAGGCGACCGCGTGCGGATTTTCGTCACCAACAAACTGCCTGAGCATACCTCCGTGCACTGGCACGGCCAGCGCCTGCCGAACGGCATGGACGGCGTCACCGGCCTGACCCAGCCCGGCATCCAGCCCGGCAAGACCTTCGTCTATGAATTCACGGCACGGCGCGCCGGCACTTTCATGTACCACCCGCATGCCGATGAAATGGTGCAGATGGCGATGGGCATGATGGGCTTCTGGATCACCCATCCGAAAGATCCCTCCTTCATGCGGGTCGACCGCGATTTCGTGTTCCTGCTGAATGCCTACGCTATCGAACCCGGCGCCGCCACGCCGCGCGTCAATGAAATGACGGATTTCAATTTGTGGACCTGGAATAGCCGCGCCTTTCCCGGCATCGATCCGCTGGTGGTGCGGCAGCATGACCGGGTCCGCATCCGGGTCGGCAACCTGACCATGACCAACCATCCGATCCACTTGCACGGCCATGAATTCGTGGTGACCGGCACCGACGGCGGCTGGACCCCGCCGGCCGGACGCTGGCCAGAGGTGAGCGCCGACATCGCCGTCGGCCAGATGCGCGCCATCGAATTCGATGCGGCGGAACCTGGCGACTGGGCCCTGCATTGCCACAAGTCGCACCACACCATGAACGCCATGGGCCACGCGGTGCCGACCATGATCGGCGTCGACCAGTCAGCGGAGTTGAAAAAAATCAGCCAGCTGATCCCGGACTACATGGTGATGGGCGACAAGGGCGGCTCCATGGGCGAGATGGAAATGCCGCTGCCGGACAACACCCTGCCGATGATGGGTGGCCAGGGACCTTACGGTTCGCTGGAAATGGGCGGCATGTTCAGCGTGGTCAAAGTGCGGGCCGGCCTGGCGCGCAACGATTACCGCGATCCCGGCTGGTACCGCGCACCTGCCGGCAGCGTCGCCTACGAATGGCAAGGCACGGCGGCCGATTTGCCGGACGCCGCCAGCCCCCGTCCGGCGGCATCAAGCACTGCAGGCCCGGAGACGGTAGTCAATGTCGTCAAGCCGGCCTCACACCATCATCAATAGAATGTTATATTTTTACCAATCAAAGGAGCCAACCATGAAAACTTCCGCTTCCCTGCTGTTCGCCGCTGCGCTGGCCATTGCCGGCGCTGCCCATGCCGATGCCGGTCATCATCACGCCGACAGCGGCGCCGCCATCGGCCAGCCCGGCCTGATGGTCGACGTCACGCGCACCGTCAAGATCGAGATGGGCGACAACATGCGCTTCACCCCTGCCAACATCCAGGTCAAGCAGGGCGAGACCGTACGCTTCCTGGTCAGCAACAGCGGCCAGCTGAAGCACGAGATGGTGATCGGCAGCGCCGCCCAGCTGGCGGAGCATGCAGCACTGATGCGCAAGATGCCGGAGATGGAGCACGAAGACCCTAACCAGGTGACCGTTGCACCGGGCCAGAGCGACGAGCTGGTGTGGCAGTTCGACCATGCCGGCACGCTGGATTTTGCCTGCCTGGAGCCGGGGCATTATGAAGCCGGCATGGTCGGCAAGATCGTCGCCGCGCCAGCCAAAGCCGGGGCCAACTAAGCTGGGATTTTAGAATAATGGCATTTTGACATCTGGTAACGAGCTGTAAAAACCCGGTACTTTTTGTCCGCTGTCGCGGAATATCGGCATCTGAAGCGGCGCTTGATAAGCGCTTGTGCGTCCGCATATAGCAAAGAACAGCCAGAGTATTCTCAGCCATCCCCCGGCATAACCGATGTCAATATGCCAAATTGAACACATCCGCACTTCAGTTTGAAAGGATCAAGACCATGCAATACCTGCAGATATTCGTTATTCTCACCACCCTGATCGTCGGCATTCCCTTGAGCAGCATGGCAAGCGCCGCCGAGACCAGCGAAGTGCAGACCACGCCCGCCGACGAAACCGCCCTGCCCATGGTCGCAGGCGAAATCCGCAAGGTCGATACGGCCACCGGCAAGATCACCATCAAACACGATGAAATCCCCAACTTCGGCATGCCCGCCATGACCATGCTGTTCAAGGCCGGCGATCCGGCCATGCTGGAGCAGTTCAAAGTGGGCGACAAGGTGAAATTTGCGGTCGATAAAGTGGACGGTGCCTTGACCATTGTCAGCCTGGAGCTGGCGGCGGAATAGCTGGATGGCGGAAGCGCCGGTATCCAGCCGTGCCGGCGCCATCACTTTGCTCACCTGCCTGCCCGAACCAATCTGACCGCTTATATTCGATTACTGCAGATCTACTAATTCAGAATAACGCGCCACCTGCGCATCGGCAGTCAGCAAGCGCAAAGGCTCGCACATGGCCTGGGCAACCAGCATGCGGTCAAATGGATCACGATGAAGTTCGGGCAACCGTGTCAGCTGCATGGCATGCCTAGCGCTCACAGGCAGCTCAAGAAAACCGTTCTGTGCGATCTGCGCCACCAGCTCTTCAATATCAGCTTCAAGCTTGCCTATGCCTATTTTGATCGACGCTTCCCAAATCGAAGCGCTACTGACATAGACCTCGGTTGCGGCAAGGATTTTTCCGCGGGCTGGCGCTGACAATTTCGGATGATCCTGCAACCACCAGAGATAAATATGCGTATCCAATAAGATACGCATCAGCTTCCCTCAAAAGAAGTGATGACGTCATCAGGCAGCTCCGCATCGAAATCGTCGGCAATCTTGATTTTTCCTTTCAAGGCGCCTGGGCTACGTACCGGCGTCACAGCTCGAATCGCAACCAGACTCGCCACCGGTTTGCCGGCGCGCGCAATGATCACTTCCTCGCCTTGGATCACAGCTTCAATCAATTTGGAAAATTGGGTCTTTGCTTCGTGGATATTCATTGTTTGCATAATGCCTCCATTAAATGGACTGGACTAAGTCTAGTCCATACAGATTAACATAGCAAGCCGCTCTTCCCGATGCACGCAAATGTAAATACGGAGAAACTTATAGATTGCTGCCGTAACTGGGCAGACTGCTAGCTCACGGACGTCGATTGACCACCCTGACATCCGGTATCTCATGCGCCGGATTCACCAGCTCCAGCGTGACCACCGGCCCTTTGCGCGGATCGTGCAGGAAGGTGACCCTGACCTTGTGGGCAGTCTCTATGCCGGCAAAATCCCTGGCCAGTATCCTGGTCACGGTCGGCAACTCCTCCGAACCGAGGGCAAAGGCATCGCTTTCGTTTTGCTGGTCGGACGCGACGTGACCATTCTTGTAGACACAGGCTACCGCTTGCTCAGCAGCGATACCGTTACTCATGAGAAATGAGTCATTGACCATGAACAGGGCTGGCGGGATCCTGGCAAGGTCAAGCTGGCTGACGTCCGGCCAGTCGTTCTTGGTGATCACTTTGCCGCCCTCGTAATATTTGGCGACAAACTGGTCGCCCATGCAGGGCAGGTGCTCGGTCGCCGCTTCGGCGTGCTGCAGCAGCTGTTGCACATCGGCGGGCTCGAATTCCACTGTAATCGTATTTATCATGGCCGGATTATCGCATTGCGGGCGGCATTCCGGGCCTGCGCGTAGGGTGGGCACATCGTGCCCACGCGTGAATTCTGTCCTGGCGGCATGTCATACCGCGCAGCGTGGGCACGGGCGCCCACCCTATCCACAATAAAAGCACGCGTAAATCGTTGAATCCCTGCAGCCAATACCACGTCCTGTATATAATGTGCGGCATGGAAAACCCCAATGAATTCGTAGAATGGCTGCGCTCTGTCGCGCCGTATATCCATGCCTTCCGCGGCAAGACCTTCGTGGTCGCCTTTCCGGGCGAACTGGTGACTGCCGGCGCCCTGCCGGTGCTGGCCCAGGACTTGTCGCTGCTGCATGCGCTTGGCATCAAGGTGGTTATCGTGCACGGCTCACGGCCGCAGGTGGAAGAACAGCTGGCGCTGCGCAATGTCGAAGCGCGCTTCCACAACGGCTTGCGGATCACCGACATCGCGGCCTTGGAATGCGCCAAGGAAGCCGCCGGCGAACTGCGCCTGGATATCGAAGCCGCCTTTAGCCAGGGCTTGCCCAACACGCCGATGGCGCATGCCGCCATCCGTATCATTTCCGGCAATTTCGTCACCGCCCGTCCGCTCGGCGTGATCGACGGCGCCGACCTGCAGCTGACCGGCGTGGTGCGCAAGATCGACTACGACACCATCCATCCGATCCTGAATGCCGGCGGCCTAGTGCTGCTGTCGCCGCTGGGCTTCTCGCCGACCGGCGAAGCGTTCAACCTGACCATGGAAGACGTGGCCGTGGCCGCAGCCATTTCCCTCCGCGCCGAAAAACTGATCTTCATCAGCGAAACGCCGCTGATGAAAGATGCCGGCGACACCGAAATCCGCGAACTGTCTTCGCACCAGGCGCAAGCCGTGCTGGACAGCGGCTGCCTGCCGGCCGATTCAGCCTTCTACCTGCAGCATGCCATCAAGGCCTGTAACGCCGGCGTGCCGCGCGCCCACGTAGTGCCGTTCGCCACCGACGGCTCGGTGCTGCTGGAATTGTTTACCCACGATGGCGTGGGCACCATGATTTCCTACGAAAACCTGGAAAGCCTGCGTGAAGCCACGATTGAAGACGTCGGCGGCATCCTGAAACTGATCGAACCGCTGGAAGCCGACGGCACCCTGGTCAAGCGCGGCCGCGAGCTGATCGAACGCGAGATCCATTACTTCTCGGTGATCGAGCATGACGGCGTGATCTTCGGCTGTGCCGCGCTGTACCCCTTCCCGTCGGAGCGCATGGCGGAAATGGCTTGCCTGACGGTCAATCCGGAAGTGCAGGCGCAAGGCGACGGCGAACGCATCCTGAAACACATGGAAAGCCGCGCCCGCGCGGCAGGCTTCAACAAGCTGTTCGTGCTGACCACCCGTACTTCGCACTGGTTCCTGCGGCGCGGCTTCGTCCATGCCACGGTCGACGACCTGCCGAAGGACCGCCAGCACATGTATAACTGGCAACGAAAATCACTGGTATTGATCAAGACCCTATAAAATCAAGGTCTGACGCCAAGCTACGCATCCCCGCAATCAATTGATCTTATTAGCGGGCCCCATGCGCGGGCCCGCACCATCTACAAGGAAAAACCATGGCACGCACCATTCATTGCATCAAGCTCGACAAAGAAGCCGAGGGCCTCGACTTCCCTCCGTACCCGGGCGAACTCGGCAAACGCATCTATGAGAGCGTCTCGAAAGAAGCCTGGGCCGGCTGGCTCAAGCACCAGACCATGCTGGTCAACGAAAACCGCCTGAACCTGGCCGACGTGCGCGCCCGCAAATACCTGGCGGTGCAGATGGAAAAGCATTTCTTCGGCGACGGCGCCGACGCTGCTACCGGCTATGTGCCGCCAACAGAGTAAGCACAGCGCAACAGCACACCTCCCTTCCCGCCCGCCTCTGCGGCAAAACAGTTACCGCTTGTTTTGCCGCAAAGGCAGCCACTCCCCGTATCACCCCGATCCGGATTCAAAACCCTTCATCAGTTGGCGCTTGCCGCCAGACTCATGCCGGGACAATACTGCTCACCACGCCATTGACCTTGACCTTCACCGCCGCTTTGTTCGGCGCCTTGTCGGCAATGATGCTGTACGAAGTCACCGCGCCGTTGCTCCAGGCACAGCTGACCTTGTAGCCGCCCCGCGCGCGCAAGCCGGTAAACGAGCCCGCCGCCTGCCACGCCGCGGGACATGCCGGCAACAGCACAATCACGCCTTCATGGCTTTGCAGCAGCATCTCAGTCATCGCGCCCGGCATGCCGAGGTCGCCGTCGATCTGGAAGGTCTCCGGCATCATGGCGGTGAACAGGTTAGGCATAGTGTTCCGCTGCAAGCTGCCCTGGATCATCACCAGCGCGTTCTCGGCATCCGCCAGACGTGCGAACAAGGCACAACGCCAGGTCCAGGGCCACGAGGCGGCGCTGTCGCTACTGACATTCGCCGCTACTACCTGGCCGGACGCGGTTCCCAGCGGCAGGCCGCAGCGCGCCAGCAGCGCAACCTTGGCCGCTTGCGCCAGCGCAGGCGTGGCGGACGGCGTAATCTGGCTGCCTGGATACAGCGCAATCAAATGCGAGGTGTGGCGATGGGTCAGGCTTAATCCCTGGTTCGCCTCTAAAGTCGAATTGGATTCATAGTCTTCCTGGAACTCTTGCAACTGCCCTTTGGCGCCGATCAGGTTCGGCGCCAGCTTTGCCTGCATGGCTTGCACCGTGGCCAGCAACGCACTGTCGCCGGCAGGAGTCAAGCCGGCATTGGTCAAGGCGCTGGTGGCTTTCTGGAAATTCTGGAATACATCCCACACCAGTTCCTGGCCAAACATCACCCCATCTTCCGCCGGCCCCTGTTCCGGCGATCCCGAGTTGCTTGCTTTGGCATTTTGGGGGTTGGCGGCGACCAGGTACTGGCCTGCCGAATTTTTGATGAGCTGCCCGCCGCTTGTCCAGAACTGGGCCACCTCTTTGATCATTGGATAGGCAACCGTCTGCAAATAATTCATGTCCTGGCTGAAGGCATAGTGTTCCCACATATGCTGCATGTACCAGGCATTGGTCGGAGTGAAGTACTCCCAGCTGCTGCCGCCGAAGATGCTTTGGCTGGTGCGTGCAGCCCAGCCGCTGCTGCCTGGAAAATTTGCCTGCGTCGCTACCCGCAGGGCCGGCGCCTGGTTGACGATGAAATCAGACAACGGCAGGTGGCAATCCGGCAAGGCGGTCGATTCCGCCGACCAGTAACACATCTGGATGTTGATGTCGTTGTGGTAGTCGCTAAACCATGGCGGATTGTTGGAGTTGTTCCACAGCCCTTGCAGATTGGCCGGCAAGCCGCCCTTGCGCGAACAGCTGGCCAGCAAGTAGCGGCCCAGGTGGAAACGCGACTGTTCCAGCGTCGGATCCTTACCGCCGGCGGCGCTCTGGTAAGCGCTCAGACGCAGATCGGTCGGCAGGCTTGTCAATGTCGCGCTGCTGTTGCCCCAGTTGGCGTCGACCGCGGTCATCAACGGTTGGAAATCCGAGTAGTGCGAGGCATACATGGCGGCGAAGGATTGCGCCGCGGCCGCGCTCAGGGTGCTATTCACCACGGTGAGCGGAACGCTGCTGCTGCGCCAGCCGCCGCTATAGCTTGGCGCGTAATTGGTTCTGGCATCCAGCAGCAGCAGAATGCTGTCGCAAGCGCTGAACTGGATGCCCGCGCCGCTTTGCGCGGCGCTGCCATTGCTACGGATCAAGCGTATCTTGGCAGCATAGTTGAGAGCATTGTTGGCAAGGCTGCTGCTGAAGGAGAGGCTTTCTTCGCTGGCGGAAACCAGCGCCGTTATGGCATCGCCGCTTTGCCCTGAAGTCAGCTGCAGCAGCCCGGACAAGCCGCCCGGCCGTTCCGACCTGAGCTGCATGACGATCACATTGTCGACCTTGCTGGCGAAGGTCTCGCGGATGAAGTAATTGCCGCCATACAGATAGCTGGTGGTCTGCAGGCCGTTTTGCAGATTCAGGCGACGTTGATATTCGCAGGCGACGGCTTTGCCCGCGGTGGTAAACGCCGCGCTGCTCAACACGATCTCCGCCACCTGGAAGTGGCCGGTTTTAGGATCGCCGGAACCCGCATCGGCCGGACATTTGGACGTATCGAAATTGAAGCGCCAGTAGCGATAGCCGGTTGAACCGCTCAGCGCAAAGGTTTTCTGCAGCCCGCGCGAGGCGAACGGCGCGCTCGACTGGCTGTCCATCTGCGTCCAGCCGACGCCGTCGTTCGAACCGGCCAGCGTCCAGGCTTGCGGATCGCGCGCGGCAACATCATTGGCGCTGGTCAGCGCATAGCTGGAAATGGCTTGCGCCGCGCCGAGATCAATCTGCCATTGCACGATGTCGCCCGGATTCACGAACACGCACCATTTGGTATTTGCATTGCCGTCGACCGAACTATCGATGCGCTGGCTGCCGGAGCTGGTCAGCACACCCATGCCGTGACCGGACGGTGAAAACACATACAGCGGCTGCGCTGACGGGTTTTGCGACAGATTGACGCCATTCAAGCCTATTTCCGCAATCTGGAAATGGCCTTCATTGAGCGCAGCTGTCGACACGGTGAAATCGATCTTGTAATAGCGGAACGCGGTGCTGTTTGAAAACGCATAGCTATTGGTCTGGCCGCGGTTGGCGAACGGGGTAGTTGTGAAATTCTGGCTATCCAGCACAGTCCAGCTGCTGCCGTTATTGGAACCGGATACTATCCACTGGAGCGGGTCCCTCGCCGGCACATCGTTGGCAGAAGTCAGCGTATAGGCGGAAACTGCGGCTGCAGCGGAGAGCGCCGCTTGCCAGGTCACCAGATTCGGCGGGCTGACGATGCACCATTTCGTGCTGAGATTGCCGTCCACGGTGGACAAGATGCCTTCACCTGAACTAGAAGCGCTGGCGCTGACATTCGGCGAGCTGATCGCCGGCGGCAGGCTGGCGCCAAAGGATAGCGACAGGCTGCCGAAATTCTGATAGCTGCCAAAGCCGGAAATGTCGTAGGCGCCGCCATCAAAGTTGTTGGTTCCAGCCCACAAGCTCTGTTCATTGAATTGCACCTGTTCCAGCAGCACGCCACCCGCCAGCATGGCGCCGGCGCGGCCATTGCCTATCGGCAGCCAGGTGCTGGCCCAGTCGCTGCCGGCAGTCTGATAAAACAGGTTCTGGCTGGCATTGGCGGCAATCGGCGCGATCCCGGCGATGCCTGGCAGGTCGGCCTTGCTGCTGGCCCTGGGAGCGGCGGCGGCAATCGCTGCAGCGGGACTATCGGCATTGCCGCCACCACAGGCAGCCACCAGCGGCGCTGCCGCCAGCGCCGTCATCTGGCCCAGCAGTTTGCGGCGCGCCGGATTGGCCGCTACAGTTTTACGTGATTTGTTAGTTCCAGCGACAGCAGGAAGAAATTCTGTGTTTTTGCTTTTCGTCATGACGCTCGTCTCCAGTTTTGTAGTAGCCCCGATTTGAGAATGACTTCAATACCTGCGTCGTTCATGCCAGGGCCGGAGGCTGAACGCGTCAAAAAAGAGGCAACAGCATCATGCCGTGCTGCTGCCCCAACTCGGAGATCCGGCAAGATCGGCGAGACAAGCTATCGCGGCTTAGAAGGTATGGCTGATACCAGCGTAGCCGCCGTTCTGCGCATGGCCCGGCAAAGGATTGTCGAACTCGGTGCCGAAGTTGGCGTTGCCCTTGTTGCGCACCGTACCGATTGCCGTGTACAGCAAGGTCCGTTTCGACAGGTTGTAGTTGGTGCCGACCATGAACAGGCTGGCGCTGCCGGCATCGTGGTTGAGCTTGGCGTGGAAGGCGCCGCCGATCAGGGTCAGGGCCGGCGTCAGCGTATAGTTGACGCCGATCCAGTAGTGGTTCAGCTTGTCCGGATCGGTAGCCGCGGCGGTGTCCGGCGCTGAGATATTTTCATAGCCGGCATACAGCTTGAGCGCGTCTATCGTATAGGTGCCGCCGACGATCAGATCCTTGGACGCCGTATAGACATCGGTATAACGCCCGTTGGTATCGCGAATCACGTCATAAATCCCGCGCAGCTCAAGACCGCCATTGGTGTACACCAGCGAAAGGCCGTCGCTGCGGCCATTCTTGCTGGAGCCGGCCTGCTCGCCCAGGCTGGTCTGGGCGGTGGCGTTGAAGCCGCTCCAGGTCGGCGTCTGGTATTCGATGACATTATTGGCGCCGGGCCAGTTGCGGCCCTTGACCAGGCTGGCGGTGCCCATGAATTGCTGGCCGGTCGGATCGAGATACCAGACGTCGTTGACGATGAACAGGTTCTTGCCGAACTTGATCGAACCGGCGCTGCCATTCAGGCCGACGTAAGAGCGCCGATTGAACAGAGCGCTGCCGTTGGTGGTGCCCTTGGTGGCGTCGAAGCCCGATTCCAGCAGGAAGAAGGCGCTCAGCCCGCCACCCAGGTCTTCCGTACCCTTGAAGCCGATCATGCTGGTGCCCCACTGATTGCCGGAGGCCGCCAGCTTGCCGCCGGTCTGCCCGGTCAGGTTGCCGTTGGCGTCTTTCAGGGCGACGCTGCTTTGATAATCGACGCCGGCATCGACCCGGCCATAGATGGTGACGCTGGTCTGCGCCTGCGCCGGCATGGCGGCCAGGCCCAACAGGCCGAATGCCGCGCTTGCCGCCAGCGTCTTGACAGGTATGCCCGGGGTTTTAGTGAAAAGCATCATGCGTCTCCTTGAATTTATTTTGTTTTATATGGGCCTGACGATCAGGCTGGCCTCATAGTAAGGATTCGATTGATATCCATCCAATGAATTTTTGCTCCACATTGATACTATGTTTGGTATCATTTTGAACGCTGCCTAGTGGAAATATTGGTCTGGCGGCATACAAAAAAACCAACTAAAGAGACGACCATGTCCACCAACGACACCAACTGGTTTCTGCGCGCCCGCCTGAAAACCCGCCAGCTGCTCCTGCTGATCGCGCTCGACGAGGAACGCAATATCCACCGCGCCGCCGAAGCGCTCAACATGACCCAGCCGGCCGCTTCCAAGCAGCTCAAGGATCTGGAAGACATGCTGGACGTGCTGCTGTTCGAGCGGCTGCCGCGCGGCATGCGGCCGACCATCTACGGCGAGGCGATGATCCGCCATTCACGCATGGCGCTGACCAGCCTGTCGCACGCGCATGACGACATCACTGCGCTGAAGTCCGGCCTGTCGGGACAGGTGAATGTCGGCGCCATCCTGTCGCCCGGCATGGTGCTGCTGCCGCCGGCCATCGCCCGTCTCAAGCAGCAGGCGCCGATGCTGCGCATCGGCGTCGAAGTCGAGAGCAGCAACATCCTGCTGGAACGCTTGCAGCGCGGTTCGCTGGACTTCCTGGTGGCGCGCATCATGGACCAGGACGACAACCGTAACCTGGAATATGAAGAACTGTCGGACGAACCGGTATGCGCGGTGGCGCGGGTCGATCACCCGCTGCGCCATGTCTCCAGCCTGCAGCTGAAGGATATCGCCGACAGCGGCTGGATCCTGCCGCCGAAAGGCAGCATCCTGCGGCACCGGGTCGAGATGATGTTCCATAAAGAAGGACTGGCGCCGCCGGCCAATGTAGTCGACACCACGGCGATCCTGGTGATCAGCAGCCTGCTGCAGCAGACCGATTTCCTGCACGTGATGCCGGCCGAAGTGGCGCGTTTCTATGTGCAGGTCAATGTGCTGGCGATCCTGCCGATCGAACTGCCGTGCAAGATGGACGGCTTCGGCATCATCACCCGGCGCCTGCAGATCCTGTCGCCCGGCGCGACCATCCTGCAGCAGACCATACGCGACGTCGCCGCGCAGATTTACTGAGACTACGCCGCAGGCGGCAAGCCGTTCTCAAAGCAGTAGTACAAAGTCTGGTACTGGCGCCGATAATCAATCACATCCTGCTGCACTTTCTCTTGCGGCTCCTTGCGCAACAAAACGCGCGCAAAGAATTCCGCGATGTCATCCATCTGCGCTTCCCGCATGCCGAGCCGCGTCACCTCGATGCTGCCGATGCGCAAGCCGCTCGGGCGGTCCCAGTCGCTCGCGGCATCGCCCGGAATCAGGTTCTTGTTGGTGATCAGATTGGCGCGCGCCAGCTGATGCGCCACTTCCAGGCCGCCGCCGAACTGCCTGACGTCGGCAATCACCTGGTGCGTCTGGCTGTAGCCGCGGCGGGCACCAATCACCGGAATGCCGCGCTGCTCCAGCGCACGTCCCAGCGCTTGCGAGTTCCTGACGATCTGCGCCATGTAGGCCTGGCCGAATTCGATCATCTCCGCCGCCGACACCGCCAGCGCCGCCACCCGGTTCACCTGGTGGGTAGCCGCCAGCACCGGAAACACAGCCCATGCCAGCCGCTCGGTAATGGCAGGATCGTTCCAGGCCATGATGCCGCTTTGCGGACCGCTCCAGGTCTTGCCGGCGGAACCGGTCAGCACTGCCGCGCCCTCGCGCAGCGGATCCTGAAACTGGCCGCCGGCGATCAGTCCCAGCTGGTGGGCGCCGTCGAAAAACAGCTTGCCGCCCCAGGGCGCGATGATCTCGCTGATCTCCTTGGCCGGCAACGGAAACAGCGTCATCGACATGCCCAGCGTGACCAGTTTCGGCTGCTGCTGTTGCGCTACGCGGCGGAATGCATCGAGATCGACCTCCAGCTCCGGCGTAAATGGAATATCGACGATGCTCAAGCCGCGCACGCCGGCCGGGCCGTCGGCACGGTTGCTGGAATGGCCGCCGAACGGCTGTGGCGCCGTCATCACGGTGTCGCCGGGCTGGGTCAGTGCGGTATATACCGCCAGGTTGCCGATCATGCTGGCGCACAGGCGGTGGTCGGCATACTCCGCACGCAGCGCGCGCTTGAGCAGCTCCATGCACAAGGATTCGACTTCATCGATATAGCGGGTGCCGGCAAACCAGCGGTTGACCGGCCCGATATGCCCTTCCGCCGCGCGGGTACCTATTTCAGCAGAGAGCAGGCTGCGCACGGTGGGACTGGTAGGCGCTTCCGGCGCCAGCAAATTGAGGCACTGCTGGCCGCGCCAGATCTCATTGCGCTTTACCGCAGCCGAGACTTCCTGCGCCATTTCCCTGACATTTTTACAAGCATCGAGAACTTGCGCCGCGCTTCTCAAGGTGGCGGCGTCGTGGACCTGGAGTGTCGGTTCTGCTGCGGAAAAACGGCGTTGCTGTTCTGCGTGCATGCTGATCTCCTCGATGCGTTTCAAGTGGATGGAGTCGCCACGGCATGGCGGCCTGCATGGAAATATATCCCTAGTGCCGAGGCCGGCGTCAAACACTTGCGCAAATTGTTATCGAACAGTTCGCGCAGCATGCGCAAGTGTTCGATAATCAAGGCATCTCCTACCCCGCCATGGACCGCCGCATGCTGCCGATCACGCTAGACCGCCACTCTCCCCTGCCGCCGCAACGGCAGCTAAGCCGGTTGTTGAAACAGGCCGTAGAACAAGGCCTGCTCGCAGCCGGCAGCAAGATGGATTCGATACGCGCACTGGCGGCGCAGCTCGGCATCAGCCGCTATGCGGTGCTGGCAGCGTATGAAGAATTGGCCGGGATGGGCTTGCTCAATCCGCGCCACGGGTCCGGTTACTACGTGCGAATCAACGCCGCGTCGCCGCGGCAAGCCAGGCCGGCGCACCTCGATCAGGTATTGGATGTAGCGCTGCTGATCCGCGGCCTGGTGGAGCCCAACAGCTTGCTGAAATGCGGTAGCGGCGCCTTGCCCAAGGAATGGTTGCAAGGACTGGATTTGCACCGGCACTTGCGCAGCGTGGCGGCGCGCCCCGCCGCCAATGTGTACTGCTACGGTTCGGCCCTGGGCTATGCGCCGCTACGCGACGTGCTGCAGCAAAGACTGGCGCGGCGCGGGATAGACTGCAGCGCCGAGCAGATCCTGCTGACGGCGGGCAGTACGCACAGCCTGGAGCTGCTGATCCGCTGTTGCTGCGCGGCGGGCGACACGGTGCTGGTGGAAGCCCCCGGTTACTACAATCTGTTCAGTCTGCTGCACCTGTCTGGGATAGCGATGCAGGCCGTGCCGCGCCAGACCGACGGGCCGGATCTGGATGTGCTGGAAAGCCTGCTGCGCGGCGGTCTGCGGCCGCGACTGTTTTTCATGCAATCGATGCTGCACAATCCGACCGGCAGTTCCCTCAGCTGGAGTAAGGCGCACCGGCTGCTGCGGCTGGCGGAGGATTACGACTTCACGATAGTCGACGATGATATCTACAGCGATTTCGCCACAGAACAGGCGCCAAGGCTGGCCAATCTGGACGGCTTGCAACGGGTAGTCTATCTATCAGGTTTCAGCAAGACCATCTCGTCCGACCTGCGGGTCGGCTACATCGCAGCGGCTGCGCCCTTGCTGCAGACCCTGGCCAGGATCAAGCTGATGGCCAGCATCACCACCTCGGAATTCATCGAGCAGGCGATCTACCAGGTGCTGACGCAGGGCCATTACGAGCGCCATCTGACGCAATTGCGCAAACGCCTTGGAGATGAGCAGGACAGCATGCGCCAGCTGTTGTCCGGACGCGGCTGGAAAATGTTCGCGCCGGCGGCGCAAGGGATGTTCATCTGGTGCCGCCATCCCACCGGCAAGGACTCGCTGCTGCTGGCGCAGGAAGCCGCAGCTGCCGGCTTCTGGTTCGCGCCGGGCAGCGCCTTCGATCCCGATCATCAGCCCAGCGCGTGGCTGCGCTTTAACGTTGCTTACGATACGCCGGCATTACGCGCCTGGCTGGACACAATCTGACAGCAGCACCGGCTCAGGCCCAGCCGGCGTCGACGATGAATTCCTGCGCGGTGCACATGGCGCTGTCGTCCGCCGCCAGGAACAGCACCATGCGCGCCAGGTGCCACGGTTGCAGCTTGCCGGGCAAGCACTGATTGCGCTTGATGTCTTCTTCACCCGCCGCGTCCAGCCACAAGGCAACCTGCCGTTCCGTCATCACCCAGCCGGGAGAAACCGTATTGACACGAATATTGTGCGGTCCGAGATCGCGCGCCAGGCCGCGCGTGAGACCGACCACTGCCGCCTTCGCTGTCGTGTACACCGGATAGCCGCCGTTGGACAGATGCCAGCTGATGGAGCTGAGGTTGATGATCGAACCGCCCCCCTTTTTCTGCATGCCGGGCGCGACCGCCTGGCAGGTGAAAAACATGGGCCGCTGGTTGATGGCGATGCGGTCATTCCAATAATCCACGGTGACATCCTGCCATTGATGACGCTGGTCGTTGGCGGCATTGTTGACCAGCACATCGAAATCGCCCAGTTCCTGCGCCATGGCTTGCATGGTGGCTTGCAGGGCCGGGATGTCGCGGATGTCGCAATGACGGAACAAGGGCTTGGCCAGACCTGCATCGGCCAGTCGCTGGCATAGTGCTTCACTGGCGGCCGTCTCGATATCGACGAAAGCCACGCGCGCGCCCTGTTCTGCAAAGGCGCTGACAATCGCTTCACCGATGCCGCTGCCGCCGCCGGTGACGAATACAACCTTATCTTTCAAGCTGGGGAAATGCGCCAGCTTATCGCTTCCAACATTCTTTACCGCCGACATGTCTGCTCCTGTGTGATGCGGATAGATCCGCTTATTTCTTCAACTGTCCGTTAATGCGCTGCCAGATTGCCAGCGGATTGCCATCTTGTATCGCCGCCGGCAACAGCGATTGCGGCAGGTTCTGGTAGGACACCGGCCGCAGGAAGCGCTGGATCGCGGCAGTGCCGACCGAGCTGCTGCGGCTGTCCGAGGTGGCCGGGAAAGGGCCGCCATGCACCATCGAATAGGAAACTTCGACGCCGGTGGGGAAACCGTTGGCGAGAATGCGCCCGACCTTGCGTTCCAAGACCGGCAGCAGATCGCCCACCGCGCCATGATCGCCGTCGCTCATCTGCAGGGTCGCAGTCAGCTGCCCCTCCAGCCGTTCGGCGACCTCATGCATCTGCGCCGCGTCCTTGCAAGCGATCAGCAAGGATGCCGGACCGAACACTTCTTCCGACAATTGCGGATCGGCCAGGAAATCCTCGGCGCTGGCGGCGAACAAGGCCGGCACGCCCTTGCCGCCAGCCTCGCCGGCAATGCCGCGGCTCAGCTGGCGCGCGCGCGGATTACCGGCGAGACGGCCGACGCCCTGTTCATAGGCACGCTGGATTCCCGCCGTCAGCATGGTGCCGGCGTGGCGCTGCGCCAGCTGCTCGGCCGCGGTCGCACTGAAACGTTCCAGATCCGGTCCCGCCAGTGCCAGCACCAGTCCGGGATTGGTGCAGAACTGGCCGACCCCGAGCAACAGCGAGTCGACAAAACCGGCGGCAAGCGCCTCGGCTTTTTCCGCCAGCGCGTGCGGCAACAGGAAGACCGGATTGATGCTGCTCATTTCCGCATACACCGGAATCGGCTGCGGACGTGCGGCGGCGACTGCCATCAACGCCAGTCCGCCCTGGCGCGAGCCGGTAAAACCGACTGCCTGGATCGCCGCATGGCGCACCAGTTCTGCGCCAAGCTGGTTGCCGGTCCCGGTCAGCAGCGAGAACACGCCTTCCGGCAAACCGGCCTCGGCCACCGCGCGCTGAATCGCCCTGCCCACCAGTTCCGAAGTACCGGGATGGGCCGGATGCGCCTTGACCACCACCGGGCAGCCCGCCGCCAGCGCCGCCGCGGTATCGCCGCCGGCCACCGAGAACGCCAGGGGGAAATTGCTGGCGCCGAATACCGCTACCGGCCCCAGCGCGATCATGCGCAGACGCAGGTCGACACGCGGCAATGGTTGGCGCTCCGGCATCGCGGGATCGATGCGCGCATCCTGCCATGAGCCTTCGCGCAGCACTTCCGCAAACAGCCTGAGCTGGCCGACGGTGCGGCCGCGTTCGCCTTCCAGCCTTGCCCTGGGCAGGCCGCTTTCCTGCATGGCGCGTTCGATCAGCTGGTCGCCCAGCGCGACGATATTAAGCGCGATGTTTTCCAGGAAGCGTGCGCGCGTTTCCGTATCGGTGGCGCGGTAAGGATCGAAAGCGATGCGCGCCAGTTCGCAGGCACAGTCTATTTCGGCTTTGCCGGCGGTATGGAAAGCCGGTTCAAGATCCTTGCCGGTGGTAGGATCGAAAGCGAAGAAGTCCGCGCCGGCGCCTTTGATGCTGGAGGCGCCGATCAGCGACTCGCCTGTGATATGCATGCTTTTCCCGGAATGTAAGTCGATAATTTATAGCTGATGAATCTGCGGCGCCGGCACCGTCTCCAGCGCCAGCCTGTTACGCAGGGGTGGCCCGAAAGCAGCGACATCGATTTCAAAGGTTTCACCCGGCGCCACCTGGATGCCGTCGGAACAGCTCAGAGTGGCGGTGCCGAAGAAATGGATGTGCACATCGCCCGGACGGCGGAACAGCGGATACTTGAAATGATGGTATTCCAGGTTGGCGACCGTATGCGACATATTGTCCTCGCCGCTGACGAAAGGCTTTTCCCAGCGCACAGCGCCATGGCTATCGCGGATGCGCGACATGCCGGCCACATGTGGCGGCAAATCACCCACCAGCAACGCCGGCCCGACGGCGCACACGCGCAGCTTGGAATGGGCCAGGTACAAATAATTCTGCCGCTCGGTGACGTGATCGGAAAACTCGTTGCCGATCGCAAAGCCAAGCCGGTATGGCGCACCGTCCGGACCGATCACATACAAGGCGGCGATCTCAGGCTCTTCGCCGCCATCCAGCGCAAACTGCGGCATGCCCAAGGGCTGCTCGGCGGCACGCACGATGCTGCCGTCGCCCTTGTAGAACCATTCAGGCTGGACGCCGGTCTGCCCGGCCGGCGGCTTGCCGCCTTCCAGTCCCATGCGGAACATCTTCATGCTGTCGGTGAGGGTATCGACATCGCTGATTTTCTTGTGCATGGCGTCGCGGCCGTCGGCGCTGCCGAGGTGCGTGAGACCGGTGCCGGTGACGTAGCAATGCGCGCTGTCGCCATGGTCGAGCGGCGCCAGCAGGCCTCCGGCTTGCGCTACCGTGGTGTAGTCCAGCACAGTAGCGCCCAGCGCGGCATCGGCCAGCTGTTTGAGCGTGCTGTGGGCGGCTATCGCCGCCTGCGCCAGGTTGTAAGTCGAGGTATAGCCTTCGATTACACGGATCTTCCGGCCTTCGTCTTCCAGCACTCCGATGCGGCGCTGGCCATCAGCCTGCTTGAATTGAACCAACAACATGTACTTCTCCAGTGTGTAGGGTGGGCCCGCTTTTGTGCCCACGCTGTTTTGCTATCCGCGTGGGCACAAAAGCGGGCCCACCCTACAATTGCAATTAGTGAGAATGCTTGGGGACTGCCGAGCCGCGACAGCCCACCAGAAAATCGAAATCGCAGCCTTCGTCGGCCTGCAGCACCCGGTCTATGTAGAGACGCTGATAGCCGCTGTGGGCAGTCACCGTTTCCGCATTGACGGCGGCGCGCGCAACCTGGCGCTGCGCCATTTCCGCATCGCTGATATCCAGGTGCAGGCGTCCGGCTTCGCAATCCAGCTCGATCCAGTCGCCGTCTTCGACAATCCCCAGCGGGCCGCCGGCAGCAGCCTCCGGCGCCACGTGCAGGACCACCGTGCCATAGGCGGTGCCGCTCATGCGGGCATCGGAGATGCGCACCATGTCCTTGATCCCTTGCGCCAGCAGCTTCGGCGGCAAACCCATGTTGCCGACTTCCGCCATGCCGGGATAGCCTTTCGGGCCACAGTTCTTCATGACCAGCACTGAACTGGCATCGACCTCCAGTTCCGGATCGTTGATGCGCTTCTTGTAGTGGTCGAAATCCTCGAACACCACGGCCTTGCCGCGATGCTTCATCAGCTCCGGCGTAGCCGCCGATGGCTTGAGCACGGCGCCGCGCGGCGCCAGGTTGCCGCGCAGGATGCAGATGCCGCCGTCGGCGATCAACGGCTTGTCGATCACGCGTATCACCTCGTCGTTGTAGATAGGCGCATCCTGGTTGTTTTCCCACAGCGTCTTGCCGTTCACCGTCAGCGCATCCTTGTGCGGCAGCAGGTCCGCTTCGCCGAGACGGCGCAAGACGCCCGGCAAGCCGCCGGCATAATAGAATTCTTCCATCAGGAAGCGGCCGGAGGGCTGCAGGTCGACCAGGGTCGGCGTGCCGCGGCCGATGCGGGTCCAGTCTTCCAGTTCCAGCGGCACGCCGATGCGGGCGGCAATGGCTTTCAGATGGATCACGGCATTGGTCGAACCGCCGATCGCGGCATTCACGCGGATGGCGTTTTCAAACGCTTCGCGTGTGAGGATTTTGGACAGGCGCAAGTCTTCCCATACCATGTCGACGATGCGCATGCCGGACATGTGCGCCAGCACATAGCGGCGCGCATCGACCGCCGGGATAGCGGCGTTATGCGGCAGCGATGTGCCCAGCGCCTCGGCCATGCAGGCCATGGTGGAAGCCGTGCCCATGGTGTTGCAGGTACCGGCCGAACGCGACATGCCGGATTCGGCCGCCAGGAATTGATGCATGCTGATCTGGCCGCCTTTGACCGCTTCGCTCAGCTGCCAGACGGCGGTGCCGGAACCCAGGTCCTTGCCTTCGTGCTTGCCGTTCAACATCGGGCCACCGGTCACCACGATCGCCGGCACATCGCAACTGGCCGCGCCCATCAGCAAGGCCGGCGTAGTCTTGTCGCAGCCGACCAGCAGCACCACCGCATCCATCGGATTGCCGCGTATCGATTCTTCCACATCCATGCTGGCCAGGTTGCGCGTCAGCATGGCGGTCGGGCGCAGGTTCGACTCGCCGTTGGAAAATACCGGGAATTCGACCGGGAAGCCGCCGGCTTCGGAAATGCCGCGCTTGACGTGCTCGGCGATCTTGCGGAAGTGAGCGTTGCAAGGCGTCAGTTCGGACCAGGTGTTGCAGATGCCGATGATCGGCTTGCCCTGGAATTCATGATCCGGAATGCCCTGGTTCTTCATCCAGCTGCGGTACATCATGCCGTTCTTGTCGTTGGTGCCGAACCAGCCGGCCGAGCGCAGCGGGCGTTTTTTATCGAATGTCATCTGTGGCTTCCTCGTGAAATGCGCTTATTTGTTCTTGTTGTAGACGTCGACAAACACCGCCGCCAGCAACACCAGGCCCTTGATCACCTGCTGGTAATCGATGCCGATGCCCATGATCGACATGCCGTTGTTCATCACGCCCATGACGAAAGCGCCGATCACCGCGCCCATGACCTTGCCGACGCCGCCGGAAGCCGAAGCGCCGCCGATGAAACAGGCCGCGATCACGTCCAGCTCGAAGCCGGTGCCGGCCTTGGGCGTGGCGGTATTCAGGCGCGCCGCGAAAATCAGGCCGGCCAGCGCCGCCAGCATGCCCATGTTGATGAAGGTATAGAACGACACCCTGGAAGTCTTGATGCCGGACAGCTTGGCCGCCTTCTCGTTGCCGCCGACCGCGTAGATGCGGCGGCCGATAGTGGTGCGGTTGGCGACGAAGGTGTACACCACCATCAGCAGGAACATGATGATCAGCACGTTCGGCATGCCTTTGTAGGAGGCCAGCAGATAGCTGAAGAAAATGATGACGCCGGCGAAAATGGCGTTCTTCAGGATGAAGAACAGGTAAGGCTCATCT
>Ga0210409_10000969_pt1 | contig 40703 bp, 32 predicted proteins | sample IncBWH17MmetaG_FD_161649 | JGI IMG/M metagenome (GOLD analysis project Ga0210409, IMG submission 161649) | Forest soil microbial communities from Barre Woods Harvard Forest LTER site, Petersham, Massachusetts, United States - Inc-BW-H-17-M | ecosystem: Environmental > Terrestrial > Soil >... | reverse complement strand
ATACAACCAGATGGCCGCGCGCGCCGTCGGCGCAAGCGTCGCGAGGGCACGCTCCAGGTCGAGGGTTTCCGGAGGAGCCGCCCCCGTTGTAAGCCGCGCGGCCGGCGGGGTCTCATCGCCCGAGCCCTCGAGGCACAGCCGCACCCGCCGCCATGGTGAGCGCAGGTGCATGAGGGAGCGCGAGATGGCGATCTGCCGGAGCCAGGCGCCGAGCGGCGCCTCCTGGCGGAACTCCGTGAGACGCTCGAACAGAATCATCATCGTGTCCTGGAATACGTCCTCGGATGCGCTGCGGTTGCCGATGACACGGCGGATGAGCGCGAAGGTCGCAGGCGCCACCGCGGCATAGATCAGCTGCCGCGCGCCCTCCTCCCCCGCACACGCCCGTTCCCATACCTCGTCCGGAACGCCGATTTCCACCAGCCTGGTCACGGAAGTCTTAGATGCACGAAGCGGGAAAAAGGTCGCAGGGCTGCCTATACTTTCGCCCTCGAGCGCCCGGATGGCGGAACTGGTAGACGCGGCGGACTCAAAATCCGCTTCTGGCAACAGAGTGTGGGTTCGATTCCCTCTCCGGGCACCATCGCGGGATTCTGCAACCCGTCAGTCGCCTCCTGCCGACGGTTTGCCGGCCGAATGAGCCCATGTCATCGTGATCCAAGTCCGTGACGGGGTTGCGAAAATGACTGTCCTGCCGCGTTGCGTGCCACTCGCATGCGCTCCGCGTGTCCTCCTCTGGGTGCTCCTCGCCATGCTCGCCGCCTGCGGCGGCGGCGGTTACTCCAGCTCGCAGCCACCGCCGCCACCACCCCCACCACCGGGCAACTCGCACACCGACGTCATAACGTATAAGAACGACCTCGCGCGTACCGGTCAGAACCCTACCGAGACGGCGTTGACGCTCGCGAACGTCAACAGCACGAGCTTCGGCAAGCTGCGCTTTCTCACCACCGACGGCCTGGTCGATGCGCAGCCGCTGTATCTGTCGGCGCTCACGGTCGGCGGCACCGCGCACAACGTGGTGTTCGTCGCGACCGAGAATGACACTGTCTACGCCTTCGATAGTGACTCCGGCACGGTGCTGTGGCAGAAGTCGCTCCTCGGCCCGGGTGAGCTGCCGAGCGATGATCGCGGCTGCTACCAGGTGATGCCGACGATCGGCATCACGTCAACTCCGGTAATCGATCGCAGCGCGGGTGCACACGGTGTCATCTACCTCGTCGCCATGTCGCGCGATGCATCGGCGAACTATCATCAGCGTCTGCACGCACTCGACGTGACGACGGGTGCGGAGCTCTTTGGCGGGCCCATGGAGATCGCCGCGGTCTATCCGGCGAGTGGTGGCGGCCTCAATACCTTCGCCCCCGGCGACTACGCGGAGCGCGCGGCGCTTCTGCTCCTCAACGGCGTGCTCTATACGACCTGGACCTCGCACTGCGACAATGCGCCCTATACCGGCTGGGTGATCGCCTACAACTCGAGCACCCTCGCCCAGATCACAGGCGGCGTGCTCAACGTGGCCGCCAACAACGCCGGCGGCGGCCCTTCGATCTGGATGGCGGGCGGCGGTCCGGCCGCAGACTCAGGCGGCAACATCTACGTGCTGACCGCTAACGGTGCATTCGATACGACGCTCAATGCGAGCGGCTTCCCGAGCCTGGGTGACTACGGTAACTCGTTCGTGAAGATCGCCAACAACGGCGGCACTCTCAGCGTCGCCGACTACTTCACCATGTACAACGAGGTGGCCGAGTCGAGCTCGGATACCGACCTCGGCTCGGGCGGCGCCATGCTGCTGCCGGATGTGACGGATTCTGGCGGCGTGACGCGCCACCTCGTGGTCGGTGCCGGCAAGGACGGCAACCTCTACGTCGTCAACCGAGACTCGATGGGCAAGTTCAACCCGAATAACAACAGCCAGATCTGGCAGGAGCTGCCCGGAGCGCTCCCTGGCGGTATCTGGTCGACGCCCGCTTATTTCAACGGCACGGTGTATTACGGGCCCGTCGGCGCGCCGCTGCGCGCCTTCAAGGTCAGCAATGCGCTACTGGGAGGCACGCCGTCCTCGCAGACGGCGCTCAGCTTCCCCTATCCGGGCACGGCGGCGGCAATCTCCGCGAACGGCAGCGCCAACGGCATCGTCTGGGCGCACGAGAACGCCGGTGCGGCGGTCCTGCACGCGTATGACGCGAGCAATCTGGCGACCGAGCTCTACAACAGCACGCAGGCCGCAGGCGGGCGTGATTCTTTCGGTGCCGGCAACAAGTACATCACGCCGACGATCGCCGACGGCAAGGTGTTCGTCGGCACGACCAACGGCGTGGCGGTGTTCGGGCTGCGCTGAGGCCTTAAGTATCGCGCGCCGCCGAGCGCGCCGCCGCGCCGGCGGGCCTGTCGACAAGCCATGGGCCGCGCCCGTATCCTCGCCGCACGCCATGAAGTACTGCAGCCAGTGCGGCGCGCCGGTCGCGCTGCGCATTCCTCCGGGCGATCACCTGCCGCGCCACGTCTGTGATACCTGCGGCGCGATCCACTACCAGAACCCGCGCCTGGTCGTCGGGTGCGTTCCGGAGCATGAGGGCCGGATCCTCCTCTGCCGTCGCGCGATCGAGCCGCGTCTCGGCTATTGGACGGTGCCGGCCGGCTTCATGGAGAACGGCGAAACGCTGCAGCAGGCCGCGGCCCGCGAGTCGTACGAAGAAGCGCTGGCGCGCGTCGATATCGGGTCGCTCCTTGCGGTGGTGCACGTGCTGCACGCCCGGCAGGTGCATGTGTTCTTCCGCGCGGCGCTCCCCACGGCCGAGTACGGGCCCGGGCCCGAGAGCCTCGAGGTCGCGCTGGTCGCGCCCGCGGACATCCCGTGGGGTGAGCTCGCCTTCCCGAGCACCGAGTTTGCGCTCAAACGCTACCTCGAGGACCGCGCGGCCGGGCGCGAGGCCCATCATTTCACGACCGTCGACCGCCGGCTGCACGCCGGCACGGCGGTCTCATAACCCGCGAGTCGCAGCCGATTGCGGCGCGGGCCTCACCGGCGGCGCGGCGGCGTGGCACAATAATTAGCCGCGCGGCCTGAAGCTGACCTGCGCCGCGAGCTTGCACGGCTTCGAGGAAACTGCATGACCTTTGTCGTCACCGAAAACTGCATCAAGTGCAAGTACATGGACTGCGTCGAGGTTTGTCCCGTCGACTGCTTCCACGAGGGACCGAACTTTCTCACCATCGATCCGGAGGAGTGCATCGACTGCACGCTGTGCGAGCCCGAGTGCCCGGTGGAGGCGATCTTCTCGGAAGAGGAGCTGCCGAAGGGTCAGGAGCACTTCAAGCAGCTGAACGCCGACCTGGCCAAGGAGTGGCCGGTTATCACCGAGAAGAAGGCCCCGCCCGCCGACGCCAAGGAATGGGAAGGCAAGCCCGATAAGCTGAAGCTGCTGGAGAGGTAGCGAAGACCGGCACGTTGGCTAGCGGGCAAAAGGGCCGTCAGGCCGCGCTGCGTCTGCAGCGCCCTTTTGCCCGCGGGTGCGAACGAGCTGCCAGGTTGCCCTGCGCGCCGCGCCGCAGGAGCGGCGCGCCAATTCAACGATGTTGCTCTTCCTGCAGGTGCTTGAGCAGCACGTCCGGCGGCATATAGCCCGGCATCAGCTCGCCATCCGCCATCACGATGGCCGGCGTCCCCTGGATGTTGAACTTCTGGCCGAGCGCCCAGAAGCGCGCCAGCGGAGTAGCGGTGCAGGCCTTGCTCTTGAGCTCCTGCCCCTGCTTGGCCTTGGTGAGCGATTCGTTCCGGTTCGAGGAGCACCACACCTGCTCGGCCTTGGTCCACGAGGGCGTATTCGGTCCGTTGCGCGGGTATAGCAGGTAGCGCACCCGGATGCCTAAGCGGTTGTACTCGGCCATCTGGGCATGAAGCTTGCGGCAGTACGGGCAGTCCACGTCGGTGAACACGCTCACCGTGTACTTCGGGTCCTTGGGCGCGAAGATCAGCATTTCGGTTTCGGGGACCGCCGCCAGCTCGCGCGTGCGCAGCTCCCGCCGGCGCTGCTCCGAGAGATTGACGTTCGAGCCAAGCTCGACCAGGTCGCCGCTGATAGCGTAACGGCCGTCCGCGCTCACGTAGGCAATGTCGCCGTCGCGAGTGAATTCCCAGATCCCCGCAACCGGCGTGGCGCGCAACTCGTCGACGCGCGCACCGCCCGGGATCTTCTTCGCGATCTCCTCGCGCGGATCGACTGGCTTGGCGGGCGGCTGTTGCGCCGGCAGCAGGTTCCAGGGTGTCGCGCCCAACAGCGCGAGCAGCAACAGCAGCTTCTTCGAGGGCATCGGGAACTTCCGTGAGCAGATCAGAGTGGGCGGTTGGACCCGCGCGGCCGGCTTTGGTTCGCCGCACGCGCGCTCCCCGGGGAGCGCCGGCGTCAGTCTAGCAGACGCGGACGGGTGTAACACGGCGTGGCGCGAGGCCGGGATTCAGCGCGGCGTCAGCCGCGCGGATGGTGCTGCGAGTGCAGCTCTTTCATGCGCTCGCGCGCGACGTGCGTATAGATCTGAGTCGTCGACAGGTCGCTGTGGCCGAGCAGCAGCTGCACGACGCGCAGGTCCGCACCGTGATTCAGCAGATGGGTCGCAAACGCATGGCGCAGCGTATGCGGCGAAAGGTCCTTGCTGATGCCGGCCTTGCGCGCATAGCGCTTGATGATGTGCCAGAAGGCCTGGCGCGTCATGCGATCGCCGCGGCGGGTCGGGAACAGGTAATCGGTCTGACGCTCGAGCAGGATCTCGCCGCGCGGGCCGCGCGCGAATTCCTTGAGCGAGCGCATCGCTTCCTCGCCGAGCGGAATGAGCCGCTCACGGTCGCCCTTGCCGAGGATGCGGATCACGCCCTGGTTGACGTTGATCTGCCCCTGGCGCAGGTTCACCAGTTCCGAGACGCGCAAGCCCGTGGCGTACAGCACCTCGAGCATGGTGCGGTCGCGGTTGCCGAGCGGATCGCTCACCACGGGGGCGGCGAGCAGCGACTCGACCTCCTCCTCGGAGAGGGAGCGCGGCAGCGAGCGCCCGATCTTCGGCATGGCGATCTGCGCGGTGGGATCCTCGCGGATCACGCCCTCGCGCATGTAGTAGCGGAAGAAGCGCCGGAAGCTCGACAGCTGCCGGGCCGTCGAGCGCGGCCGCGCCCCGCCGCGTACCCTTGAGGCGATGAACTCCTGCAGGTCGACGCGCGAGGTGCGCATGATGGGAACGTTACGCTCCGCGAGCCAGCGCGCCAGCGCGGTAAGATCGGCGCGGTAAGCCGCCAGCGTGTTGGGCGACAGGCCGCGCTCCATCCAGACCGCATCCAGAAAGCGGGAAACCGCGGGGTCAGCGGAATCTGCGTTGGAGGTCATAGCGACAGCCGCAGCCTGATTTGACAAGACTTGTCTCGCTGGTCCTCAGGGCGGCACGCGGCGCGTATGCCGTGTAAGAGCCCCGAGTTCCGGGTAAGGTAGTGAGCGCAGTATGGTGAGCGCGACGAATGCACCGACGTGATGACCTTCACATCTGCGTTGCCGCATTAACATAAAGAGAACCAGTTCACATCCGAAGTTGGCGCAGCGTCCCACTCCCATGACCACCAAGCCCCGGCGGCCACCGTCCAGGCTGCGCTCGCTGCTCTTTGCCCCGCTCAGGCTGGCGTATGCGCTGTGGGCGGCGCTCGCCTTCCTGGCGGTGGGTTTCTCCGCGCTGGCGCTGCTGGCGGTGCTCCCCGGTAGGGCGCGGCGCCGCGCTGCGGCCCGCAACGCCGCGCGCAGCTTTCTGTGGCTCGCCGGCCTGCCGCTCACGGTGAAGCACGAGGAACGGCTCCCCGCCGGTCAGTGCGTGGTGGTCTGCAACCACGCGAGCTACCTCGACGGGCCGGTGCTGACGGCGGCGCTCCCGCCGCGCTTCGCCTTCGTGGTCAAGCGCGAGATGTCCGGCGTGCCGCTCGCCGCGACGGTGCTCAGGCGCCTGGGCACCGAGTTCGTCGAGCGCTTCAAGCGCACCCAGGTCTCCTCCGATGCACGGCGGCTGCTGCGCAACGCCGCCCAGGGGCACTCGCTGGTGTTCTTCCCCGAGGGCACCTTCGTTCCGCATCCGGGGGTGCAGAAGTTCCACACCGGGGCGTTCGCCAGCGCGGTGCGCGCCGGCTGTCCGGTCGTGCCGGCGGTGCTGCGCGGCACGCGTCGGGCGCTGAGGCCGGGCGGCGCACTGCCGCGGCCGGGGCCGATCGAGCTCGAGATCCTGCCGCCCATCACGCCCGGGGCGGCGGGCGAGGCGGTCCCGGCGCTGCGCGATGCGGCGCGGGCGGCGATCCTCGCCGCGCTCGGGGAGCCCGACCTCACATGTTGCGACGATACTGCCCGCCCACCTGATACAGCGCCCGAGAGATCTGCCCAAGCGAGCAGACTTTGACGCACTCCATCAGCTCCGCAAACACGTTGCCGCCGGCGGCGGCCGCGCGCTGCAGCGCACTCAAGGCCGCGCCCGAGCGCTCGGTGTTGCGCGCCTGGAAGGCCCGCACCGCCGCGACCTGATCCTGCTTCTCTGCTTCTGTCGAGCGGATCAGCTCCGTGCCCTTGTGCTCCTCGGAGGCATCGGCCCCGGAGAGAAAGGTGTTGACGCCCACGATCGGCAGCGAGCCGTCGTGCTTGCGCGTCTCGTAGTTGAGCGACTCCTCCTGGATCTTGCCGCGCTGGTACATGGTCTCCATCGCGCCGAGCACCCCGCCGCGCTCCGACAGCGCCTCAAACTCCTTGTACACCGCCTCCTCCACCAGGTTCGTCAGATAGTCGATGGCGAAGGAGCCTTGCCAGGGATTCTGGATCTTGTTGAGTCCGAGCTCGCGATTGATGACGAGCTGGATCGCGACCGCGCGCCGGACGCTCTCCTCGGTCGGAGTGGTGAGCGCCTCGTCGTAAGCGTTGGTGTGCAGGCTGTTGCAGTTGTCGAACAGCGCGTACAGAGCCTGCAGCGTCGTGCGGATGTCGTTGAAGGAGATCTCGCGGGCGTGCAGGCTCCGGCCGGAAGTCTGCACGTGGTACTTGAGCATCTGGCTGCGCGGACCGGCGTGGTAGCGCTCGCGCATCGCGCGCGCCCAGATGCGGCGCGCCACGCGCCCGATGACCACGTACTCCGGGTCCATGCCGTTGGAGAAGAAGAACGACAGGTTGGGCGCGAAGTCGTCGATCTTCATGCCGCGCGCCAGGTAGTACTCCGCGATGGTGAAGCCGTTGGCGAGCGTGAAGGCGAGCTGGGAGATCGGGTTGGCCCCGGCCTCGGCGATGTGATAGCCGGAGATCGACACCGAGTAGAAGTTGCGCACCCGGCGTTCGCTGAAGTACTGCTGCACGTCCCCCATCATGCGCAGCGCGAACTCGGTGGAGAAGATGCAGGTGTTCTGCGCCTGGTCTTCCTTGAGAATGTCGGCCTGCACGGTACCGCGCACCGCCTCGAGCGTCTCGGCGCGGATGCGGTCGTACACCTCGCGCTCGATGAGCTCATCACCCGTCACCCCGAGGAGCGCGAGCCCCGAGCCATCGTGGTGCGCCGGCAGCGCGCCCTTGTAGCTCGGCGGGGCGAGGCCGCGCGCCGCGGCCGCCGCGTTGAGCGCCGTGATCCGCTCACTGGCCGCGCTCCAGCGACCCTCGGCCTTGAGGTAGCGCTCGACCTGCTGGTCGATGGCGGTGTTCATGAACATGGCGAGCAGCATCGGCGCCGGCCCGTTGATCGTCATCGACACCGAAGTCGACGCTGAGCACAGGTCGAAGCCCGAGTAGAGCTTCTTCATGTCATCGAGCGTGGCGATCGAGACGCCGGAGTTACCGGTGCGGCCGTAAACGTCCGGTCGCGTGTCCGGGTCCTCCCCGTAGAGGGTGGTCGAATCGAACGCGGTCGAGAGACGCGCCGCGCCGTGCCCGCTCGCAAGGTAATGGAAGCGCCGGTTGGTGCGTTCCGGCCCCCCTTCGCCGGCGAACATGCGCGTCGGATCCTCCTCCTCGCGCCGGTAGGGATAGACGCCGCCGGTATAGGGATAAGCGCCCGGGAGATTCTCGGTGAGAATGAAGTGCAGCAGCTCGCCCCAGTCGCGCAGGTGCGGGACCGCGAGCTTCGGGATCGCCGAGCGCGACAGGCTCTCGGTGTAGTTCTCGCCCTTCACCAGCCGATCACGCACTTTGTAGGAATAGGTGGCATCGGTCGCCGAGCGCACCCGCTCGGGCCACGCCTTGAGCTCCGCCACGGCCTCCGCGCCGATCTCTTCGAGCGCGCGGTTGTAGGCGGAGCGTAACTCGCGCCGCGTCGCATCGGCGGCGCGCTCCTCGAGAGCCTCCGGCGGAAAACGCTCGAGCGGCGCCGGGAGGCGCGCGTCATGCAGCGCTTTGAGCGACTCGTACAGTCCGTAGGCGCGGCGTGCGGCCTGCGCCTGCTCCTCGGCGCGCACGCGCGCGGCGCGCCCCGCATGCGCGATCTCCGCCAGGTAGCGGGTGCGCGCCCCGGGAATGAGCGGCGTGCGCCCCGTGAGCTCGGTAGGGCCGGCATCGGCGATCCGCCACGAGCCCGCGCCGATGTGCTTGGCATCGAGCGTGGCGCACAGCGCCGCAAACAGCCGGTTCACGCCCGCGTCGTTGAAGCGGCTCGCGATCGTCGGGAATACCGGCAGCTCCGCCTCGGCGAGCCGCGCGCGCTCGGGATGATTGCGCCGCCATTGCTTGCGCACGTCGCGCAGGCTGTCCTCGGCGCCACGCTTCTCGCTCTTGTTGAGCACGATGAAGTCTGCGTAGTCGAGCATGTCGATCTTCTCGAGCTGGCTCGCCGCACCGTACTCGCTCGTCATGACGTACAGCGACAGGTCCACGAGGTCGACGATCTCGGTGTCCGACTGCCCGATGCCGGCCGTCTCGACGATCACCAGGTCGAAACCGCACGCCTGGTAGAGCTGGATCACCTCGCGCAGCACCGCCGAGGTCGCCAGGTGCGCGCGCCGCGTGGCCAGCGAGCGCATGTAGATCTGGTCGGACGACAGGCTGTTCATGCGGATGCGGTCGCCGAGCAGCGCGCCGCCGCTGCGGCGCCGCGTCGGGTCCATCGCCACCACCGCGATCTGCGCCTGGGGGAACGAGCGTGTGAGGCGCCCCAGCAGCTCGTCCGTGAGGCTCGACTTGCCCGCCCCTCCGGTACCGGTGATGCCGATCACCGGCGCGCGGTGCCGCGAGCGTCCGAGCGCGCGGCGGATCTGCTCGGCGTGTGCGTCGTCGTCCCCCGCGGCGCCTTCGAGCACCGAGATGGTGCGCGCCACCAGCCCATGATCGCGCGCGTTGAGCGGCCGGAACTCGTACGGCGGCTTCGGCACCGCGCCGACGCGCCGGAACACGTCGTCGATCATGCCCGCGAGCCCGAGACGCCGGCCGTCCTCGGGCGTGTAGATCTTCTCCACTCCATGGCGCTCGAGCGCTTCGATCTCAGCCGGCGCGATGGTGCCGCCGCCGCCCACCACCACGCGGATGTGCGGGTAGCCGCGCTCGCGCAGCATGTCGACCATGTAGGTGAAGTACTCGTTGTGGCCGCCCTGGTAGGAGCTGACCGCGACCGCGTCGGCGTCCTCGTCGATGGCGGCACGTACGATGTCGGCGACGCTGCGGTTGTGGCCGAGGTGCACCACCTCTGCGCCGCGCGCCTGCAGCAGGCGCCGGATCATGTTGATCGCGGCGTCGTGGCCGTCGAAGAGTGAGGCGGCGGAGACGAACCTGAGCGGCGGCCGGGCCGACTGCTCGGTGCCGGGGGCGGCCGCGGGGCTACCCTTGAGGGGGGCGTTCACGCTTTGTTTACTCTCGGGTAGAATATCTACTCATGAGTATGATCGAGGCGTCGCTGACCGGTCAACGCGCCCGGCAGCGCCCGCTGGACGCTGCTGCGCCCGCGGTCAAGCCCACGCCTGCAGCGTCGCTATAATACTCTTGCCAAGCCCATGAACAGCCGCCGCGCCAGCCCGCACCAAGCGGGCAAAGAACCTGCCGCGAGCACCTCCCCCTGGCGGGCGAGCCGCGAGCGGCGCCGTGAGGTCAAACGCGAGGCGGTGATCCGCGCGGCCGCGCGCGCCTTCAATCGCAAGGGCTACCACAACACCTCGCTCGATGACATCGCCGCCACCCTCGAAGTCACCAAGCCGACGGTGTACTACTACGTCTCGAACAAGGAGCAGCTGCTGTTCCAGTGCTTCCTCGCCGGCGTGGAGCAGATCCGCGCGGCGTTTCGTGAGGTGAAGGACCTCGAGGCGCCGGCCCGCGAGCGTTTGAACGCCGTGCTGCGGCACTACGGCGAGGCGGTGGCGTCCGAATTCGGGTGGTGCATGGTGCGGGCCGAGGACCAGGACCTCTCCCCCGCCATGAGCCGCCACATCAAGGCGCTCAAGTCCGAGATCGACCAGGGGATCCGCCGCCTGATCCGCGAGGGCGTGCAGGACGGCTCGATCGAGCGCTGCGACCCGAAGATGACCGCGTTCGCCCTCGCCGGGGCCCTCAACTGGATCGCGCACTGGTATCGTGAGAGCCAGTCGCTTACCGGCGCCGAGATCGCGGAGGCGTTCGTCACCATATTCGAGGGCGGCCTGCGTCCGCGCAGCGCCTCCCAGGTCGCGACCCGAGCGCCGCTGCGGCGCCGGGTGCGCATCGCCCGCTAAACCACCCGAGGCTCCCACCATGTCCGCCGCAGACGTCGTCATCGTTTCCGCCAAGCGCACGCCCATCGGGGCTTTTCTCGGCGCCCTCTCACCCCTGACCGGGGTGCAGCTCGGGAGCGCGGCCGCCCAGGCCGCCGTTCAGGCCTCAGGTCTGGCTCCGGGCGACATCCAGGAAGTGATCATGGGATGCGTGCTGTCCGCGAACCTCGGCCAGGCGCCGGCGCGGCAGGCAGCGCTCGGGGCCGGCGTGCCGCTGGCGGTGCCCGCCACCACCATCAACAAGATGTGCGGATCGGGCCTCAAGGCGGTGATGCTGGCTGCCGAGCAGATCCGCTCCGGCAGCGTCGACACCGTGCTCGCCGGCGGGCTCGAGTCGATGAGCAACGCGCCGTACCTGCTGGCGAAGGCCCGCAGCGGCTACCGCATGGGTCCGGGCGAGATCATCGACCACATGATGCGCGACGGGCTGCAGAGTCCCTTCGACGGCAAGTCGATGGGCTGCTTCGCCGACTCGACTGCCACGCGCTACAACTTCACCCGTGCGCAGCAGGACGCTTTTGCCACCGAATCGGTGCGGCGCGCCATGGCCGCGCTCCAGGGGGGTGAGTTCGACGCCGAGGTGACGCCGTTGACGATCAAGGGCCGCAAGGGCGACACCGTGATCGCGCGCGACGAGACCCCCGGCACCTGCGATGTCAGCAAGATCGCCACGATGAAGCCGGCCTTCAACAAGGACGGGACGGTGACGGCCGCCAGCTCCTCCTCGATCTCCGACGGCGCCGCGGCGCTCGTGCTCATGAGAGCCGAGACCGCGGCGGCGCGCGGCGTGAAGCCCATCGCCCGGGTGCTCGCCTGGGCGAGCCACGCGCAGGAGCCGGAATGGTTCACGACGGCTCCGGTCGGGGCGATCCGCAAGGTGCTGACGCAGCTCGGGTGGAAGCCGCACGACGCCGATCTCTACGAGATCAACGAGGCGTTCGCGGTGGTGACCATGGCGGCGATGCGCGACATCGACATCGATCACGCGCGCGTCAACGTCAGCGGCGGCGCGTGCGCGCTCGGTCATCCGATCGGGGCCACCGGCGCGCGCATCCTCACCACGCTGCTATACGCGCTGCGCCGCCGCGCGGCCAAACGCGGCATCGCCTCGCTGTGCATCGGCGGCGGCGAAGCGGTGGCGCTCGCGGTCGAAATAACCAAGTAGCTGTTCACGTTCCGGGAGCTCGCATGAAGATCCAGGACGCTCGCGCCGTCGTCACCGGTGGCGCATCGGGTCTGGGGCACGCGGTCGCGCGCCACGTAGCCGCCCACGGCGGCAAGGTCGCAATCCTCGATGTGCAGGAGGGCCCCGGGCGCGCGGCGGCGGCCGCGCTCGGTGCTGCGGCCAGCTTCGTGCGCTGCGACGTCACGTCGGAGGCCGAGGTGAATGCCGCCATGGACACGGCGGCCACCCGTCTCGGCGGGCTGAACCTGCTGGTGAACTGTGCCGGCGTGGTGGGTGCCGGGCGCGTGCTCGGCAAGAACGGGCCGATGGCGGGTGAGTTCTTCACCAGGGTGATCCACATCAACCTGATAGGCACCTTCCTGTGCGACAAGGCGGCGGCCGCCATCATGCAGAACAACGCACCGGCAGCCGATGGGGAGCGCGGGCTGCTGATCCATACCTCCTCGATCGCCGCCTTCGAGGGACAGATCGGCCAGGCGGCCTATTCGGCCACCAAGGCGGCGGTCGCCGGCATGACGCTGCCGATCGCGCGCGAGCTGGCGCGCTTTGGGATTCGCTGCGTGTCGATCGCGCCCGGGATCTTTCACACGCCGATGATGGACGGCATGCCTAAGGAGGTGCAGGACTCGCTCGCCGCGCAAGTGCCCTTCCCGGCGCGGCTCGGGAGACCTGAGGAGTTCGCGCAGCTCGTGGCCTCGGTGTTCGAGATCCCGATGCTGAACGGCGCGACGCTGCGACTGGACGGTGCCATCCGCATGCAGCCGAAGTAAGCCTTGAGCGCAGCGAACACCGAAGCGGACGCGATCCAACGCGATGTCATGGAGTATGACGTCGTGATCGTGGGTGCAGGTCCCGCGGGACTTGCGTGCGCGATCCGCCTGAAGCAGCTGCAGCCCACGGTCTCGGTGTGCGTGCTGGAGAAGGCCTCCGCGGTAGGCGCGCACTCGCTCTCGGGCGCGGTGCTCGAGCCCGGGCCGCTCGAGGCGCTGCTGCCGGAATGGAGCCGTGAGTATCCCGGGATGAAGGTAGCGGCCACGGAGGATGACTTCCGCATCCTGACCCGCAACGGCTCGTTCAAGCCGGTACCGGATTTCCTGGTGAAGCTGCTGCCGCGCTCGCTCACCTACAGCACCCCGTTCAACAATCACGGCAACTACATCATCTCGCTCGGCCAGCTGACGCCGTGGCTGGCAGTCAAGGCGGAAGCCCTCGGAGTGGAGGTCTTCCCCGGCTTCGCGGCGGCGGCGCCGGTGTTCGCCGTCGATGGCGCGGTGGCGGGTGTGCGTATCGGCGACATGGGGCTCGATCGCGACGGCAAGCCGGGACTGAACTTCACGGCGGGCGTCGAGGTCCGCGCGCCGCTCACCGTGCTCGCCGAAGGCGCGCGCGGCTCGCTCTCCAAGCAGCTGATCGCGAAGTTCGCTCTGGCGAACGGCCATTGCCCCCAGACCTTCGCGCTCGGCTACAAGGAGCTCTGGCAGCTGCCCGCCGGGCGCGTGCGGCCCGGGCGCATCGAGCATGGGCTCGGCTGGCCCGCGGACTCGCACACCTATGCCGGCAGCTTTCTCTATCACCTCGATAACGACCGCGTGTACGTCGGCTACATCGTCGGCCTCGACTACCGCGATCCGCGTCTGCAGCCCTTCGAGGCCTTCCAGCAGTACAAGAACCACCCGAGCGTCAAGGCACTGCTCGAGGGCGGCGAGATCCTCTCGGCCGGGGCCCGCACCATCGCCGCCGGCGGATGGCAGTCGACTCCGACGCTCGAGATGCCGGGCGCCATTCTCGTCGGCGACGCCGGCGGCACGCTCAACTTCGCCAAGATCAAGGGAGTGCATCAGGCGATCCGCTCGGGCGCGCTCGCCGGCACGCACATCGCCGCAACCGGCGGCGGCGCGGGCTTCGACGCGCAGTGGCGCGCCTCGGAGGGCGGGCGCGAGCTGAAGAAGGTGCGTAACTTCAAGCCGGCGTTCAAGCGCGGCATGTGGCTCGGACTCGCCAACTCGGCGTGGGAGATGCTCACCGCAGGCCGCTCGCCGTGGACTCTGAAGAACTCGGCCGACTGGTCACGGCTGGCGAAGCTCGACGAGTTCGTCTCCCCCGAGCGTCATTGGGGCGCGCGCACCCTGCCGCCACGCGACCGCGTCTCGTTCGTGTTCTTCGCCGGAAACGCTCACGAGGAGAGCCAGCCCGTGCACCTCAAGGTGGCGGACACCAGCATCTGCGCGGGGCGCTGCGCCACCGAGTTCGGCAATCCCTGCGAACGCTTCTGTCCCGCGAATGTCTACGAGATGGTAGACGACGGCCGCGGCGGCAAGCGCCTGCAGATCAACGCGGCCAACTGCGTACATTGCAAGGCCTGCGACATCAAGGATCCGTACGAGATCATCACCTGGACCACGCCCGAGGGAGGCTCGGGCCCGAACTACCAGTCGCTGTAGCCCACGCCCACCCCGTACCCCATGTCAGAGCTCTGGCGCCCGTCCGCAGAACGCATCGCCAACGCGAACCTGACGCGCTTCATGCGCTGCGTGACCGCGCGCACCGGCACGCCGCTCGCCGACTACGACGAGACCTACGCCTGGTCGCTTCGAGAGCCGGCGCAGTTCTGGAGCGAGCTCGCGCACTTCGCGGACGTGCGCGCCGACTGGGGCGATGGGCCGGTGATCGAGCACCCGACGCAAATGCCCGGGGCGCGCTTTTTCCCGGGCGCGCGCCTCAACTTCGCCGAGAATCTCCTCAAGTTCGCCGACGGCAGGGAAGCGCTCATTTTCTGCAACGAGCGCGGCACGCGGCGGGCGCTTTCCGGACGGGAGCTGCGCGCGGAAGTCGCGCGCGTGGCCGCCGGGCTCACCGCCGCCGGGGTCGTCGCCGGCGAGCGTGTCGCCGGCTACCTGCCGAACCTCCCGGAGGCGGCGATCGCGATGCTGGCGACGGCGAGTATCGGCGCCGTCTGGTCCTCGTGCTCGCCGGATTTCGGCGTGCACGGCGTGCTCGACCGCTTCGGACAGATCCAGCCCAAAGTGCTGTTCACCGCCGACGGCTACTTCTATGCGGGCAAAACGCTCGACTCGCTTAGCCCCATGGCCGAGGTGCTCGAGAAGCTTGCCCACATCCAGCGCGTGGTCGTCATTCCATACGTCACGGCGCAGCCGGAGCTCGCCCGGCTTGGGCCCGCAGCCGCGCGCGCCAGCCATTGGGCAGACTTCGGCATGCGCGGGGCGCCGCTGCGCTGCGCGCCCCAGCCCTTCAATCATCCGCTCTACATCCTGTACTCCTCGGGCACCACCGGCGTACCGAAGTGCATCGTGCACGGCGCCGGCGGCGCGCTGCTGCAGCACCAGAAGGAGCAGCTGCTGCACACCGACCTCGGGCGCAGCGACCGCCTCTTCTACTTCACCACCTGCGGCTGGATGATGTGGAACTGGCTGATGAGCGCGCTTGCGACCGGGGCCACGCTCGTGCTCTACGACGGCAGTCCCTTCCACCCCGACCCCGGCGTGCTGTGGCGCATGGCGGCCGAAGAGCGCGTCACGGTATTCGGCACGAGCGCCAAGTACCTCGCCTCGCTCGAGAAGAGCGGGTTCGCACCGGCGGGTGCCGTCGACCTCACTGCGTTGCGCACGCTGCTCTCGACCGGATCACCGCTTCTGCCCGATGGCTTCGACTTCGTCTACCGGAGCGTGAAGCCCGACCTGCAGCTCGCCTCGATCTCCGGAGGCACCGACATCGTGTCGTGCTTCGCGCTCGGGTGTCCAATTCGTCCGGTTTATCGCGGCGAGATTCAGTGCCGCGGTCTGGGCATGGCGGTCGAGATCTTTGATGACGAAGGCCGCCCGGTGCGCGGCACGCGCGGCGAGCTGGTCTGCACCGCGCCCTTCCCCTCGATGCCGATCGGCTTCTGGAACGACCCCGATGGCGCCCGCTACCGCGCCGCTTACTTCGAGCGCTTCCCCGGCGTGTGGCACCACGGCGACTTCGCCGCTCTCACCGAGCACGATGGGCTGGTGATCTACGGCCGCTCGGACGCGGTCCTGAACCCCGGCGGCGTACGCATCGGCACCGCGGAGATCTACGGCGCCGTCGAGGCGCTGCCGCAGATCGTCGAGTCGCTCGCGGTCGGCCAGGATTGGCAGGGCGACGTGCGCGTCGTGCTGTTCGTGCGCTTGCGGCCCGGCGTCGAGCTCACCGAGGAGCTGCGCCAGGAGATCCGCACCACCATCCGCAGCCAAACCACCGCGCGGCACGTGCCGGCGCGCATCATCGCGGTGCCCGACATTCCGCGCACCCTGTCCGGTAAGCTCACCGAGCTCGCGGTGCGTAACGTGATCCACGGGCTGCCGGTGAAGAACCTCGACGCGCTCGCCAATCCGCGCTCGCTCGAGCACTTCCGCAATCTGCCCGAGCTGGCGAGCTGACTGCGCGCGCGTGAGCGACGCCGGGACTCTGCGGGAGCTTTATGCGCGTGAGCTCACCGTGCGCGGCTTCAGTGCCGATTCGGCCCAGCTCGCCGCCGTCGCGAGACTCGATGCCCTGCGCCGGCGCCTGAGCCGCGCGCCGCGCGCGTGGCTGCCGCGCTGGCTCACGCGCCGCCGGTCGGACGCCCCCGTCCGCGGACTCTATCTCTGGGGCGGCGTGGGCCGCGGCAAGACCTGGCTCATGGATCTGTTCTTCGAGAGTCTCCCGTTCGCCGAGCGACGGCGCCAGCACTTCCACCGCTTCATGCACGACGTGCACGCGCAGCTGGCCGCGCTCAAGCACGAGCGCGATCCGCTCGAGCACGTGGCGGAAGCGATCGCGCGCGACACACGCGTGCTGTGCTTCGATGAGCTGCAGGTGACCGACATCGCCGACGCCATGATTCTCGGCGGACTGTTCGATGCGCTGTTCCGGCGCGCCGTGACGCTGGTCGCGACTTCCAACACGTCGCCGCGGGATCTCTACCAGGACGGTCTGCAGCGCGCCCGCTTCCTGCCGGCGATCGCTCTACTCGAGCGCCATCTCGAGGTGCGGCGCGTCGGCGGCGCGACCGATTACCGGCTGCGTGAGCTCACCCAGGCGGGCGTCTACTTAGCCCTGGATGCGCTTGAGACGCGCGCCCGGCTCGAGCAGCTCTTCAGCCGCCTTTCCTGTCACGGCGCGCACGTGGGCGGCGAGATCGTCATCGAGGGACGGCCGATTGCCGTGATCCGTGAAGGACCGGGCGTCGTGTGGTTCGACTTTGCGGTGCTGTGCGGCGGGCCGCGCAGCCAGGACGACTACATCGAGATCGCGCGCGAATACCAGTCCGTGATCGTGTCGGGCGTGCCGGTGCTCGAAGCCGCCGGCGATGATGAGGCACGGCGGCTGATCGCTCTGGTCGACGAGCTCTACGACCGCAACGTGAACCTGATCGTGTCGGCGGCGGCACCGCCGCCGGCGCTCTACAAAGGCGAGCGGCTCGCCGCGCCCTTCGAGCGCACCGCGAGCCGGCTCATCGAGATGCAGAGCGCCGAGTACCTGGCGCGCGAGCACAAACCCTGAGTCTATTGGCGGCCCACCTCGAAGCTGTGAGGGACCCGCAACGGGCCTAAATCACGCCTCTACGGATCTGATCCTGCTCGATGGATTCGAACAACGCCCGGAAGTTACCTTCGCCGAAACCCTGGTTGCCCTTCCTCTGGATGATCTCGAAGAAGATCGGGCCGATCACGTTCTGCGTGAAGATCTGCAGCAGCACGCCCTCGCCCTTGGCCGGGTTGCCGTCGATCAGGATGCGGCGCGTCTGCAGCTCCGCCAGCGACTCGCGATGCCCGGGCACGCGCGCGGCGACCCCGTCGTAGTAGCCGTCGGGCGTGTCCTGAAAGGCGATCGCCTGCGTGCGCAGCACGTCGACGGTGCGGTAGATGTCGGCGGTGGCGAGCGCGATGTGCTGGATGCCCTCGCCGCGGTACTCGCGCAGGTACTCCTCGATCTGGCTCTTGTCGTCCTGCGATTCGTTGATCGGAATGCGGATTTTTCCGCACGGGCTGGTCATCGCGCGCGACAGCAGCCCCGTGAGCTTGCCCTCGATGTCGAAGTAGCGGATCTCACGGAAGTTGAACAGCTTCTCGTAGAACCCTGCCCACAGGTCCATGCGGCCGCGGCCGACGTTGTGGGTGAGATGGTCGATCACCGTGAGGCCCGCGCCCTCGGCGGGCGCGGCGGCCGCCACGGGGCGAAAGTCCACGTCGTAGATCGAGCGCTCGCCGTAGAGGTCCACCAGATAGATGAGTGAGCCGCCGATGCCCTCGATGCAGGGGATGTTGAGCTCCATCGGACCCACGCTCTGCGGTCCGGGCTTGGCCCCGAGCTCGAGCGCCCGGCGGAAGGCCCCGGCCGCGTCGCGTACCCGGAAGGCCATGGCGCACGCCGACGGCCCGTGAACGCGGGCGAAGGCCTGCGCGAACGACGCCGGCTCGGCATTGATGATGAAATTGATCTCGCCCTGACGGTGCAGCGTCACGTTCTTGGAGCGGTGACGCGCCACCACCGGAAAGCCGAGCCGCTCGAACAGGGTGCGCAGCAACTGCGGGTCCGGCGCCGTGTATTCGACGAACTCGAACCCATCGGTCCCCATCGGGTTGTCGTGCAGGTCGCTCATGGCGGGCATTATAGGCGCGGCGCCCAGAGCCGGGATTGGCGGTAAGCCGCCTTACCGCCGCCGCCGCAGCCCCGCAGGCCGCCGGCAACGGCCCGCATGTATAATCGCGCGCCGCCATGCAGAGCCAAGTTGCTTCCGAGGACAGCCGGCTGCTGCGCAGCATCCCTGCCGCGCGGGTCGCGCTGATTGAGCGGATTGCGCGCGCCGCCAGCAGCCGCAGCGGCCGCAACGAGCTCGCGCAACGGTTCCTGCGCGGTTACTTCCACGGTGTGGCGGAAGAGGACCTGGCCGCGCATGCGCCGGGGCTGCTCGCCGAGGCGGCGCTCGCGCACTTCGCCTTCGGAGCGCGGCGTACGCCCGGACGCTCGCTGGTACGGGTCTTCAATCCACTCGCCGGCGCGGACGGCTTCGAATCGCCGCACACGCTGGTACTCACCGTCACCGACGACATGCCGTTCCTGGTCGACTCACTCGGCATGGCCTTGAACCGCGCCGATCTCGCCGTGCACCTGATTGTGCATCCGGTACTGCAGGTGCGCCGCGACCGGCGCGGCCGGCTGATCGACATCGGCGCCAACGGCGCGCAGGCCGCGCACGCCGAGTCGTGGCAGCTGTACGAGATCGATCGCGTCACCGAGCCCGCGCAGCTCGAGAAGCTGCGGCGTGAGCTCGAGTCCACGCTCGCCGACGTGCGAGCCGCAGTCACCGACTTCATGCCGATGCGCGAGCGGGTGCGCGAGATCGTCGCGCGGCTCGAGGCCGACCCGCCGCCGCTGCCCGCCGCCGAGGTGGGCGAGGCACGCCATCTCCTCGACTGGATGGAGGGGCGGCACTTCGTATTCCTCGGTTATCGACACTACCGGCTCGAGCGCGGGCGCTCCGAGGACCGGCTGGTGCCGGATGTGCTCTCGAGCCTCGGCGTGCTCGCCCGCGGCCGCGGCAAGCGTGCACGCCCCGGCGCGACGTTGCTGCGCGGCGATGTGCGCGCGCGCGCACGGGCTCCGGAGCTGCTGATCGTCACCAAGGCGAACTCGATCGCGACCGTGCATCGGGCCGAATACCTCGACTACGTCGGCGTGAAAACCTTCGACGGCCGCGGCCTGGTGGATGGCGAGCACCGTTTCCTGGGACTCTGGACCTCGACCGCCTACCACGGCAGTCCACGCGAGATTCCGGTGCTGCGCCGCAAGGTGGAGCGCGTCATCGAGCACTTTGGCCTCGACCCGGCGAGCCACGACGGCAAGGAAGTGCTGAACGTCCTCGAGAGCTACCCGCGCGATGAGTTGTTCCAGGCGGACGTGCCGGATCTGATCCGCATCGTGCGCGGCGTCGTGAATCTCTACGAGCGCCGCACGGTACGGTTGCTGGTGCGCCGCGACCCGTATCAGCGCTTCTACTCGTGCCTGGTGTACGTGCCGCGCGACCGTTACAACACCGAAGTACGGCAGCGTATCGAGCGCATCGCCGCCGAGGGCTTCGCCGGCACGAGCGTCGAGAGCCAGGCGCAGATCTCCGGCTCGAGTCACGCGCGCGTCCACGTGGTCGTGCGCACCGACCCGGCGCGGCACCACAAGCCGGACTTCGCCGCCATCGAGCGGCGCATTGCGGAGGCCGCGCTGACCTGGTCCGACCGTCTGCGCGAGGTGCTGACGCGTGAGCGCGGCGAGGCCGCGGGGCTCGAGCTGCTGGCGCGCTACCGCCATGCGTTCCCGGTCGCCTACCAGGACGACGTCGCGCCCGAGGCGGTGCTCGATGACCTCGCGGACCTCGAGGCCCTGCGCGCCGAGGCGCAGGTGCTGCGCCTGAGGCTCTCGCGCCCCGCGGCGCAGAGGACCGAGCGGGTGCACCTCAAGATCGTCAAGCTCGCCGATCCGGTGCCGATCTCCGATATCCTGCCGATGCTGGAGAACTTCGGCCTGCGGGTGATCTCCGAGCGTCCCTATCAGCTCGCCTGGCCCGGGGGCGGCGCGGCCTGGATCCAGGATTTCGAGCTCGAGCACCGCGACCGCGCGATCGTCGACATCGCCCGGGTGCAGGCAAACTTCCGCGCAGCGTTCCTCGCCGCCTGGAGCGGCGCGATCGAGAACGACGGCTTCAACCGCCTGGTGCTGGGCGCGGACTTGAGCGCCCGGCAGATCGTGGTGCTGCGCGCCTATTGCCGCTATCTGCTGCAGACCGGCGCGCCCTTCAGCCAGGTCTACATGGAACGCACCCTGTCGGGGAACGCGGCAATCGCGCGCAACCTGGTGCGGCTCTTCGAGATGCGCTTTGAGCCCGCCGCGGCGCGCAACGCCGCACGCAGCGCCCGCGCCGAGCGCGCCAGCGAGAGCCTCGTGGCACAGATCCGCGCCGGGCTCGATGCAGTCGCGAGCCTCGATGATGACCGCATCCTGCGCGCTTATCTCAACCTGGTGCGCGCGACGCTGCGCACCAACTTCTACCAGGCGGGCGGCGACGCGCAGCCGAAGAGCTACCTGTCGTTCAAATTCGATCCGGCGCTGATCCCCGACCTGCCGCTGCCGAAGCCTAAATTCGAGATCTTCGTCTACAGCCCGCGCGTCGAGGGTGTGCACCTGCGCATGGGCTATGTGGCGCGCGGCGGCATCCGCTGGTCGGACCGGCGCGAGGACTTCCGCACCGAAGTCCTCGGCCTCATGAAGGCGCAGAACGTCAAGAACACGGTCATCGTTCCGGTGGGCGCCAAGGGCGGCTTCGTGCCGAAGCGCCTCAGCGGAACCCGCGAGGAGATCCAGGCCGAGGTCGTGGCCTGCTATCAGACCTTCATCCGCGGGCTTCTCGACCTCACCGACAACATCGTCTCCGGCCGCATCGTGCCGCCGCGCGAGGTCGTGCGGCACGACGTCGATGACCCGTATCTGGTGGTCGCGGCCGACAAGGGCACCGCCACTTTCTCGGATATCGCCAACGCCATCTCCGCGGAGTACGGCTTCTGGCTCGGGGACGCGTTCGCCTCGGGCGGCTCGGCCGGCTACGACCACAAGAAGATGGGGATCACGGCACGCGGCGCCTGGGAGTGCGTGAAGCGCCATTTCCGCGAGATGGGCCTCGACACCCAGAAGACCGACTTCACCGCGGCCGGCATCGGCGACATGTCGGGCGATGTGTTCGGCAACGGCATGCTGCTGTCGCGCCACATCCGGCTGCAGGCTGCGTTCGATCACCGCCACATCTTTCTCGACCCGGACCCGGATCCCGCGCTCGGCTTCGCTGAGCGGGCGCGCCTCTTCGCCCTGCCGCGCTCGAGCTGGGACGATTACGACCGCAAGAAGCTTGGGCGCGGCGGCGGCGTGTTCCCGCGCTCCGCCAAGTCCATCGCTCTCCCGGCGGAAGCGCGCGCGCTGCTCGGACTCGAGTCGGCCGCGGCGGCTCCCAACGAGATCGTCCGCGCAATCCTGCGGATGCCGGTCGACCTCCTGTGGAACGGCGGCATCGGCACCTACGTCAAGGCGAGCGACGAGACCCACGCCGAAGTTGGCGACCGCACCAACGACGGCGTGCGCATCAACGGCAAAGACCTGCGCGCCAAAGTGGTCGGGGAAGGCGGCAACCTCGGGCTGTCGCAGCGCGGTCGCGTCGAGTACGGGCTCAAGGGCGGACGGCTCAACACCGATTTCATCGACAACTCCGCCGGCGTCAACACCTCCGACGTCGAGGTGAACATCAAGATCCTGCTCAACCCGCAGGTGGCCGAGGGGAAACTTGCGCGCGGCGAGCGCAACCGGCTGCTCGCCCGCATGACGCGCGCGGTCGCCGACCTGGTGCTGCGCAACAATTACCTGCAGGGCCAGGCGATCAGCACCCTCGAGGTGCAGTCGGCGGCGCGCTTGCAGGAGTTCCAGCACCTGATCCGCTCGCTCGAGCGCTCCGGCGACCTGAACCGCGCGCTCGAGTTTCTGCCGAGCGACGACGAGCTGCTCGAGCGCCGCAAGCGCGGCATCGGGTTGGCGCGCCCCGAGCTCGCGATCCTGCTCGCCTACAGCAAGATCTGGCTCAACAATCACCTGCTGGCCTCCGACGTACCCGAGGACCCGTACCTGTCCACCGAGCTCGAGCGCTACTTCCCCGCCCCGGTGCAGGAGCGCTTCCCGCGCGCCATCACGCACCACCGGCTGCGCCGCGAGATCATCGCCACCGCGACCACCAACAGCCTGGTGAACCGCATGGGCCCGACCTTCGTGCCGCGCGCGCAGGAAGACACCGGGGCCGAGCCCGCGCAGATCGCGCGTGCTTACACCGCGGCCCGCGAGATCTTCGCGATGCGCGAGGTATGGGAGCAGATCGAGGCGCTCGACAACCGCGTGCCGGCGAAGCTGCAGTACGAGGCCTCGTTCCAGACGAGCCGCCTGCTGCGGCACGCGACCTACTGGCTGCTCAGCGCCCGCCGGCGCGGCCTGCAGGTCGACGCCGCGGTGAAGGAATTCCGCAACGGCGTGCACGAGCTCGAGGCCCGGATCGCCGAGCTCCTCACCGGCGATGAGCTCGAGCGCTTCGGCGCGGCGCGCCGACGCTACACCGAGGCGGGATTGCCGCCGCACCTCGCCGCGCGCATCGCCAGTCTCGATGCGCTGAATGCGGCACTCGACATCGTCGAGATCTCCGCCGCCCACCGCGTGAGCGTCACCGAGACCGCGCGCGTGTACTTCGAGGTGGGGACGCGCACCGGCATCGACTGGCTGCGCACGCGCATCGAGAAGCTCGCGGTCGACGGGCCCTGGCAGGCGATCGCGCGCACCGGCTTGCGCGACGGCGCACTGCGCGTGCACCGGCGCCTCACCGAGCGCGTGCTCACGCGCGCTGAGCGCGGCACGGCGAGTGCGCGTGTCGGCGCGTGGATGGAGGGGGCGGGCAAGGAGCTTGCGCACTGGCAACGCACGCTCACCGACATGCGTTCCGCCGGCGCCGCCGATTTCGCCACGCTGACGGTCGGCGTGGAGACGGTCCGCAAGCTCGCGAACTGATCATGCCCGGAAAGCTGATCCTGGTCCGTCACGGCCAGAGCACCTGGAACCTCGAGAATCTCTTCACCGGTTGGACCGACGTCGACCTCACCGAGCAGGGTCGGAGCGAGGCGGCGCAGGCCGGCCGCGAGCTGCTCAAGGAGCGCCTGGAGACGGGCGTCGCCTTCACCTCGGTGCTGAAGCGCGCCATCCGCACGCTGTGGATCATGCTCGATGAGATGGACCGCATGTGGATCCCGGTCGAGCGCTCGTGGCGGCTCAATGAGCGGCACTACGGGGCGCTGCAGGGACTCAACAAGGCACAGACCGTGGCCCAGCACGGTGAGGCGCAGGTGAAGATCTGGCGCCGCAGCTACGACATCCCGCCGCCACCGCTCGCCGCCGATGACGAGCGTCATCCGCGCTTCGACCCGCGCTACGCCGGCGTCGCTTCCGCGGAGCTGCCGGCGACCGAGTCGCTCAAGGACACGCTGGCGCGCGTTCTCCCCTACTGGCACGCGCGCATCGCGCCGGAGCTCCGCTCAGGCCGCAACGTGCTGGTGGTCGCGCACGGCAACAGCCTGCGCGCCATGGTGAAGATGCTCGATGACGTGAGCGAGAACGAGATCGTCGAGCTCAACATACCGACCGGCGTGCCGCTGCTCTACGAGCTCAACGAGGAGCTCAAGCCGCGCGCGTGCCGTTACCTCGGCGATCCGGCGGCAATCGCCGCCGCCGCCGAAGCCGTCAAGCGCCAGGCCGAGAAGCGCTGACGCGCGCCCGGTGCGCTGACCAGCTTAAGCCGCCCAGCCGTCATATCGTCCCCTGTACTCCGCCGCGAGCGCGGTCATGCGTGCGCTGAGTGCCTGCATGTCCGGCAGGATCAGGCGCATGGTCTTGGTGGCATGCAGGCTGAAGGGGAACTCGGCCTCATCCTGCATCGGCTTGACGTCGACGCTGAACTCGGGCTCGAGCCGTGACCTGACGCCCTGGCACGCCGCCGCATCGGGCAGCGCGAGGAAAAAATCCACCGGGTAGTCGTTGAAGGGGATGTAGCCGCGCCCGCGCAGCCGCTCGATGAGCTGGGAGTCCCAGCTCGCCATTCGGGCGCGCTGCGCGGCGCGTAGCTTGAAATACACCCGCGCCACGATCAGGACCAGGGCCACCACCAGCGCCGCGACGAAAGACATCATGGGAACGGCGCTCGCGTCCGAGAGCTTCAGCGCGGGCCCTTGCCGGGGAACCGCGGCTTGCGTTTCGCGAGAAATGCCCCGATGCCTTCCACCGCATCGGCGCTGGTCGCCTGCGCGGCGATGGTCTCGCTCTCGAGGACCATCTGCGTTTCGAAAGCGCCCAGCGAGTGTGCGATCAGGCGCTTGGTCGCGCCGTAGGCGCTGCCGGGACCGTGCGCCAGGCGCTCGGCGACTTCCATCGCGCGCTCGCGCAGCAGCTCGTCCGCGACCACCTCGTTCACCAGCCCCCAGGAGAGCGCCTCCTCAGCGCTCAGGGCACGATTGAGCAGCAGCAGCTCCATGGCGCGCTTCGCGCCGACGCTGCGCGGCAGCAGGAACGTCGTGCCGGCATCCGGGGTGAGGCCGACGCTCGTGTAGGCGAGATTGAACTTCGAGCTGCGCGCGCACAGCGCCAGGTCCGCCATCGCGACCAGCCCCACACCGGCGCCGGCGGCGGTGCCGTTGACCGCGGCGATCACCGGCGCATCCATGCGCACGAAATGCGAGATCGCCGCGTGCAGGTAGGTAGTGAGCTCACGGATATGATCATCGAGCGAGAGCTCGCGCGACGGCATCGCCCGCAGGTCGCCGCCAAAGGAGAAATTGCGCCCGGCGCCGGTGAGCACCACGGCACGCACCGCGGCGTTACGTGCGCACGCCATCGCGGCGGCCAGCAGATCCATCGCCATCTGCAGGTTGAGGGTGTTGGAATGCTCGGGGCGGTTGAGCGTCACCAGCGCGACGGCGCCGTGGGTCTCGACCTGAACGCTGGCCGCGGACACGCCGCACCTACTCGTCCGGCGCGACCGTCACGCGCAGCCCGGCCAGCGCCGGCGTGAACTCGAGCTGGCACGACAAGCGCGAATTCTCGCGGTAGTGCGCCAGCTCCGACAGCAGCTCGCGCTCATCCGACATCATCGCCGGGAGCTTCGCCTGCCACTCGGGATCGACATAGACGTGACAGGTCGCGCACGAGCACATACCGCCGCAGATCGCCGCGACGCCGTAGTCGAGCTCACGCAGGTTCTCCATCACCTTGAGCCCGGTCCTGCCGTCGACCTCGTGCTCGATTCCGTCGCGATCCACGACACGCAAAAGCGCCATGCAGGTCTCCCGCAGCTGCGGCTTGTCATGAGCGGAAGTGCCGCCGGTAGTGTGCCCATTCGCTCCCCGCGCCGCCAGCCCGCGCGGCCGCCCGGTGCGTCACCCGTCGGCCAGCGGTCCGATCAGCTTCATCACGAACACGGCCCGTTCCCCGCCCGCCGCCATGCTGGCGAAGCTGGCCGCCAGCGCCGCCCGCAACGCGTCCATGACTTCATCGAAGCCGCCGAACACCTGGGTGCTCATGCTGTTGGTCACGACCTTGAGGCTCTGGTGTGCCTGCAGCCGGCCGAGGAACTGGTGGACGGCCGGGATGAAGTCCGCCTTGAGCGGGTACAGACTGATCTCGACGCCGATGTCCATGAGAGGCCCCTCCCGCGACGGGCCGGAGTATTGCATGCCGGGCCCCGATATGCCCCGCTTAGGCCCGAACAACATCAAGCGCTTGGCCCACCAATAAACTAACCGCCATGCGATAGGACTAGAATTGGCCCGGGCGCAGGCGCGGATGGCAACGATGACGCGAACGATCGAGATTCATCAGGTGGATGCCTTCACCCGCGTGCCGTTCACGGGCAATCCGACCGGCGTGGTGCTCAACGCCGACGCGCTCAGCGACGCGCAGATGCTCGCGGTGGCGCGCGAGCTCAACAACGCCGAGACCGCCTTCATCCTGGCGGCCGATGGCGCCGACCACAGCGTGCGCGCGCGGTTCTTCACGCCGCGCACCGAGATAGGGTTCGTCGGACACGCGACGGTCGCGGCCCAGTACGTGCTGTCGGGCAGCCCCGAGGCGCCACGCCGGCAGCGCCAGAAATCCAAGGCTGGCGTCGTCGACGTCGAGGTGCGCGGCACTGGCGAGGATCGCGGCATCGCGATCCGGCGCACCCCGCCGCCGCTCGGGCGCGAGCTCAACGACCGCGAGCGCCTCGCGGTGCTCGATGCGCTCGCGCTCGCCTCCGAGAGCCTCGACACGCGCATTGCGCCGCGCATCGCCGGAGGAAGCGGCGCGCGGCTGCTGATCGGCGTGCGCGGGCCGGAGCCCCTCAGGCATCTCAAGCCGGATCTCGCCCGCCTCACGACACTTTCGGCGCAGCTCGGAGCGGCCGGCTACTTCGTGTTCGCCTTCGGCACCGGGGGCGCGGATCACCAGGTCGAATCACGCATGTTCTGCCCGGCGCTCGGCATCGCCGAGGATCCGGTGAGCGGCAACGCGCACGGCCTTCTCGGAGCGTACCTCGCGCAGCTCGGCCTGCTGACACCTGCGGCCGACCGGGCGCACTTCACGGGGGTGCAGGGCCACTACCTGAACCGCCCGGGACGCGTCGAAGTGGAGCTCGAGTTCAAGGACGGACGGATCGATGGCGTTTGGATCCGAGGTCAGGCGGTCGAGATCTTCCAGACCCAGATGACGCTCTAGGGTCGGCATGGGGCAGTTCGAGGCGGTGATGAAGCTCGCCGAGCTGCCGCTCGGCAGCATGCGCGCGTGCCTGGTCGCCGGGCGCGAGATCGTGATCTGCCACACCCGCGAGGGTGTGTTCGCCCTCGACAACATCTGCACGCACGCGCACGCGCGGCTGTGCGAGGGACGGCTGCGCGCGACGCGCCTGGTCTGCCCGCTGCACGGCGCGTCCTTCGACATCCGCGACGGCCGGGTGCTGGGACCACCGGCCGAGGTGCCGCTGCCGACCCACGCCGTGCGCGTGGTGGAGGATGCGATCGAGGTCGCCGTCAGCCCCGCAGCCACCTCGAGCTCGAGCCCCGCCTGTTAAGCACTCAGGTTGTGCGCGCGGCGCGCACCCGCCCGACCAGCCAGGCCGCCGGCAGCGTGACACAGGCGCCGACCAGAAATGGCGCCGCAGAACCCAACAATGCGTAGATCGAGCCCGAAGTGAGCGGTCCCAACACCCGCGCGAGACTCGCGCTCGCGACGTAAGTGCCCATGACCGCGCCGCGGTCGTGGCCGCGCGCCTGGCGGGAAGCGAGCGCGAAGGCACTCGGGTTGTAGGCGCCGAGTCCGGTCCCGCAGAGGATCAACCCCGCCAGGGTCGCGACGAGCGTGGGCGCGGTCGCGAGCACCACCAGCCCCGCGACGTAGGCGAGCGCGCCGTAGCGCGCGAGCCGCACTTCCCCGAGCCGCGGCACCAGCAGGCGCACCAATCCGCCCTGCATCGCGAGCGCCGGCAACGCCACGCCGAAGAGCAGCAGCCCGACCGCGCGGGGACCCAGGCCGTAGCGATGCAGCGCCCAGATCGCGAAGATCGACTCCAGGATCGACTGCGAGTAGGTCACGAGCAGCGTCGCCGCGGCGATGAAGGCCAGCGGCGGACGCTCGCGCAGGAGCTTGAGTGACCCGCGCCGCGGCTCGTCCGGATGCTCGCGCCGGTGCTGCGGCGTGTGACTCTCGGGCAGCACGAACCTCACCAGCAGGATGGCCAGCACGCTGAGCGCGGTGGATACCACCGCGGGGGCGAGGAAATTTGCCGTGCGCGCGTCGGCCCCGGCCAGCAGGCCCCCGAGCGGCTGACCGAGGGTGAAGCCGATTCCGATCGCAGCTCCAACGACTCCCATGGAAGCGGCGCGCTTCTCCGGCGGGCTCACGTCGGCAGCGTAGGCAAAGGCGGCCGCGATATTGCCGGCCATGAGTCCGGCGAGCACGCGCGAGGCGAGCAGCCACCAGAGGTTGCTGGCGCAGCCGAGGATCACGTAGGAGAGGCACGCCCCGGCAAGGCTGCTCATCAGGATCGGCCGCCGACCATGCCGGTCGCTCAAGCGTCCCCAGAGCGGCGCCGCGATGAGCTGGCAGAGCGAGTAGCTGCCGAGCAGCGGCGTAATGAGCTCGGGAGGCGCGCCGAAGCGGTCCGCCATGTATGGCACGAGGGGAATCAGGATGCCGAACCCGAGCGTGTCGACGATGCTGAAGAGGAACAGCGCCCCGAGTTGCTTGTTCAACGCGCGACCCAAGGCGTGCGGTCTAGTGGCCGGGAACGATCGTCGAGATGTCGCCGGGCCGCGCCGCCGGCGGCACGAAGTCGCGGGCTCCGCTCACGATGAGGTTCGGAATCTGGGCGTCGTCGAAGTCCTTGGCCCGCGGCTGGCTCGCGGTGCACAGCACCGCAAGCTGCAGCGATGGTGTCAGCCACAGGCGGTTGCCGCCGTCATTGTCGACCGCAAAGGTGTCGGGAGCGATGTAAGGCTGCTTCGCTCCCGCGGCGGACGCACTCAGGCGCAGGTAGGAACCGTAATCGTGATTGGCGCGCGCCGCAGCGCGCATCGCTTTCACCCAACCGGGGCGGATGATCTCGTAGCCGCGGTAGTTGCCATCGCCGAGCATGAGCTCGGCGACCCGGATCCAGTCCCCCTGGCGCGCCAGCATGCAGCAGTCGGCGTGCGCGGCGCCCGCGGGACGATCGAGGTACAGCCAGGCGTCCGAGGCACCGATGCGCCGCCACAGCGCCTGCGACAAGTAGCTCGCGTAGCGCTCGCCGGTCGCGCGTTCGAGCACCAGCGCGAGCAGCTGCGGATCGGCGGGTTGCGGCGCCCAGCTCTCCCCCGGCGTGCCCGCGAGCGGGCGCGCGAGCGCCGCGCCCGCGATGTCGGTTCCAAACAGTGCACGCGCCGCCGCGCTCCACGGCGCGCGGCTCGCCGCGGGGGGCGCAAGCCCGCTCGACAGCTGCATGAGGTTGCGAATCGTGATGGCGCTGCGCGGATCGTGGCTCACTTCGCGCACGATGTAGCCGATCGGCTCGTCCGGCCAGGCAATCTTGCGATGCGCGATTGCGGTCTCGGTGACGAGCGCGGCCAGCACGCGAGTCAAGGATTGGGAATCGATCAGCGTCTCGAACCGACTGCCTTGCCAGTATCTTTCAAAAACGATGTGGTCGTGGCGCGCGACGATGAGCGCCAGCGACCCCTGCGCGCCGGCGTAGGCGGCGGCCGCTTCCAGCGCACGGCCCTCGAGCGACTCGAGCTCCGGCGCGACACGCGGCGCCGCCGGCTGCTCGTCGCCGCTCACGAGCTCGCGCGGCTGATACCAGGCGGGCACGCGGGCCGCGCCGCGCGCGCGACCTGCGAGGTAACGCTCCCAGAAGAGCGGCGAGCTCACGAAGGCCGCGAGCGCGGCCAGCACGACGAGCGCCAGGAGCGACGCCGCGAGCCCGAGAGCTGCGCGCCGGCTCATGCCGCGCTCCTTGGCGCTCGTTGCCGCACGCGTGCGCGCCGTGGCCGCAGCGGGCCGCAGTAGCGCGCCCGGCCGCCCGCGAGCTCCATCTCGTGTGTCGCGCACCCGGGCCAATCCCCTGGTTGATGGGTGGTAACCACCACCGCGGTGCCGGTCGCGGCCAGGGCGGCTACCCGTAGCAGGAGCGCATGGCGGGTCGGGGCGTCGACGCCCGCGAAGGGCTCATCGAGCAGCAGCAGTTCCGGCTCGCGTACCCAGGCGCGGGCGAACAGCACCCGGCGCGACTGGCCGTAGGAGAGCTCGCGCAGCGGGCGCCGCGCGAGCCGCGTCAGCCCAAAGAGCGCGAGCGTACGGCGTGCCGCCGCACGGTCCGCCGGGCGCGGCGCACCGTTGAGGCCGATACTCGCGTGGCGCCCGGATTGCACGACCTCCCTGACCGTGAGCTCGCGCGGATGGTCGGCCTGCAGGTGCGGGGCAACAAGGCCCACGCGCTTCTTGAAGCGCTCGAGCGGTACGCCGGGCGTGATGCCCACGCGCTCGATGCGTCCGCCTACTGCCACGCCGTGATCGCCGTACAGAGTTCGCAGCAGAGTGGTCTTGCCCGAGCCGTTGCGTCCGTGCACGACCCAACACTCGCCGGTGTGCACGGCGAGGGAGATACCGCTGAGCGCGCAGCTCCCCTCGAGGTAGACCCGCGCGTCGCTGAGGCGCACGAGTTCGCGCCCCGCCCGGTGCCAGCGCGGCATGCGGGGGGCGCGCTCCGGGAGGCGGCGCTGCGGGCGCAAGCGGTGACGCGCGGCGAGCCACTCACCGAGCCGCGCCCCGCGCAGCGGGCCCTGATACACGCTCTGCCCGCGATCGAGCACCAGCGCGCGGTTGGCCCCGGCGGGCACATCCTCCAGGCGGTGCGTGGCGAGCACCCACGGCAGACGGCGGTTGCGGCGTGCCAGCCAGGCGAGCACCCGCGTGCGATTGACCAGGTCCAGGCCGTTCAGCACCTCATCGAGCAGCAGCAGCCGCGGCCGCGAGGCCAGCGCGCGCGCCAGCAGGGTCACGCGCCGCTCGCCGTAGGAGAGCGACAGGAACGGGCGCGCCGCCAGATGCGCGACGGCGAGTGAGGCGAGCACGCGGCGCACGGCGCGCCGCTCGCCAGCGGAGAGCTCCTCGAGCGGAATGTCGGTGCGATGGACGCCGGTTCCCACGATCCGCTCGACGCTCATGTTCCAACCGTAGCGCTGGTACTTGTCCTGCCGCTCGGCTCCGAGATACGCGATCTCTTCGAGCACTTCCTGCGGTGTCGTCCATTGCTGCCGGCCGCGCAGGTAGCGGCGCACCGGGAGTGTGGCGGGCTCGGGCCACACGGTTCCAGCGACGAGCTTGAGCAGCTGTGTCTTGCCGGCGCCATTGCCGCCGGCGAGCACCCAACGCTCGCCCGGACGGATGATCCAGCTCAGGTCTTGGAGTACTCGGCGCCCGCTTCGGCGCAGCGAGGCATGCGCGAGGCGCACTTCCAGGTAACGGGGGTCGGCGCTCATCGGCCGCATTGGAGCACAGTTCACTCGACGGAGTATTCTCGGGGTGCGCGCCGGGCGCGTACAACTTGTTGGAGGTTTTGCATGCAATGGCGGCTGCTCGCGCCCCACTATTGGCCGACCTGGGCCGGGATCGGCCTGCTGCGCCTGTTGGCGCTGCTGCCGTTCGCCTGGGTGGTGAACGTCGGTGGCGTGCTGGGCCAGCTGCTGCGTCTGGTCGCGACGCGGTTCGTGAGGACCGCGCGCCGCAATCTCGAGTTGTGTTTTCCGGAGCTCGACCGCGAGGCGCGCGAGCGGCTCCTCGACCGGCACTTCGCGAGTCTCGGAGTCGCGCTGCTCGAGGTGCCGCTCGCGTGGTGGAGCTCGGCGGAACGGATCGCCCGGCTGACGCAGGTCGAGGGCCGCGAGCACCTCGAGGCCGCGAAGGCCATGGGCCGCGGTGTGATCCTCCTCACCGCGCATTTCACGACGATGGAACTTGCGGGCCGTGTGATCGCCTCAGTCACCCCGGTCGGGTTCCTTTACCGGCCGACCAGCAACGCGGTGCTGGCTTACGCCTTGAGCCGCTTTCGCACGGCCCACGGCGGACACCCCATCCCCTTCGATGACATCCGCGCGTTCATCGGTGCGCTCAGGGACAAGGAGTGCGTGTGGTACGCCCCGGATCAGAGTTACCGCAAGAAGGGCGCGGAGATGGTGCGGCTGTTCGGCATCCCCGCCGCTACCAACACGCGCACCTCGCGTCTGGCGCGCATGACGGGAGCGCCGGTGCTACCCTACTTCCTGCAGCGCTTGCCCGGGACGCAGGGCTACCGTGCCGTCATCCATCCCCCGCTCGAGAACTTCCCGAGCGACAACGCGGTGGCCGACACTGAGCGCTTCAATCACCTGATCGAGGCGCAGGTGCGCCTCGTTCCCGAGCAATATCTGTGGATTCACCGCCGCTTCAAGGGACTCACCGAGGACTATCCGGACTACTACGGCCGGCAGGCGCCGCGCCGCGCGTGAACGAGCTCGACGGCGCGAGCTTCGATCTGCTGGTCGTCGGCGGCGGGATCAACGGTACCGGGATCGCGCGCGATGCGGCCGGCCGCGGCCTGCGGGTGCTGTTGTGCGAGCAGGACGACCTGGCGGCACATACCTCCTCCGCCAGCACCAAGCTGATCCACGGCGGGCTGCGCTATCTCGAGGAGTTCCACTTTTCACTGGTGCGCAAGGCGCTCATCGAGCGCGAAGTGCTGCTGCGCTGCGCGCCGCACATCATGCGCCCGCTGCATTTCATCATGCCGCACGCGGCGCACCTGCGCCCGGCGTGGATGATCCGCGCCGGCCTCTTTCTCTACGATCACCTGGCGCACCGCGCCCATCTCGCCGCCTCGGGCTCGGTCGACCTGCGTACCCACATCGCCGGCAGCGCCCTGAAGAGCGGCTACCGGCGCGGCTTCGTGTACTCCGACGGCCAGACCGACGACGCGCGCCTGGTCGTGCTCAACGCGCTCGATGCGAGTGAGCGCGGCGCCGTGATCCTGACGCGCACGCGCTGCGAGCGCCTCACCGAGCACGCCGGGCGCTGGAGCGCGGTGCTCGCCGGCGCGGACGGACGCGCAACGATTGCGGCGCGGGTTGCCGTGAACGCCACTGGACCGTGGGTGGACCGCTTCGTCGCTGACGCGACTCCCGTGCGAACCGCGCACCGCGTGCGGCTGGTGAAGGGCAGTCACATCGTCGTGCCGCGGCTCTTCGAGCATCGTTTCGCCTACATCTTCCAGAACGAGGATCGGCGCATCGTGTTCGCGATCCCGTACGAGCATGACTTCACCCTGCTCGGCACCACCGACGTCGATTACCACGGTGATCCGGCCGCGGTGCGCATCGACGAGGCGGAGCTCGAGTACCTGTGCGAGCTCGCCAACCGCTACTTCGTCCGCGAGACCACCCTGCGAGAGGTGCGGTGGAGCTACTCGGGGGTGCGGCCGCTGCTTGCCGACGAGTCGCGCGATCCGATGAGCGTGACGCGCGACTATGCGCTCGAGCTCGAGCGGCGCCCGGCGCCGCTGCTCTCGGTGTTCGGCGGCAAGATCACCACCTTCCGGCGGCTCGCGGAAGACGCCGTGAACCTGCTCGCGCCGCTCCTCGACGCGCGCGCGGACCCCTGGACCGTGAATGCGACGCTTCCCGGCGGCGACCTGCCGGAGGGGAGCTTTGCGGTGTTCCTGCGCACGGTCGAGCGGCGCTACCCCTGGCTCTCCCCACGGCTTCACCTGCGCTACGCGCATGCTTACGGCACGCGCATCGACCGGGTGCTGGGATCGGCGCGCGCGCTCGCGGACCTCGGGCCGGAGTTGCTCCCCGGGCTCCACGCGCGCGAGGTCGAGTACCTGTGCCGCGAGGAGTTCGCCCGCACCGCCGAAGACATCCTGTGGCGGCGGTCCAAGCTGGGGCTGCATCTGCCCGGCACCAGCCTCGAGCCCCTCGAGCGCTGGCTCGAAGCGAACCGGCCGGCAGCGCCCGGGCTTCCCGCCGCACCGGCGCCGTCCATGTGACCAGCGTCGCGGTTTTTCGCTTTTCCCCGGCAGGCACTGCGCCGCACCGTGGTAGCGTGGCGCCGGGGTATCCGCCCGTGTTTACACAGATGTCCGATTCAGTCCTGGCCGCCATCATCGCCGGCACCGCGACGCTGTCCGCGTCGTTCATGCAGCTGCGCACCATCGCCCTGCGCGACGCCGCACGCGGCCCGTCCGCGTCCGCGCGCCGCAAGAACCGGCTACAGCGCATCATCTTCCTGGTGATCATCGGCGCGGCGACCGTTTCGGGATTTGCGCTCTCACAGTGGCTCACCCAGGGCGAGCGCAACGCCCAGAGCGCGCTGCAGAAAGAGCTCCAGGCGCGCATTGCCGAGGTCAGCCATACGGCGGCCGAGCTCGAAGCGACGCGTGCGGCCGAGCGCTCCGAGATCGAGACCGGCGTGCTGCGCCGGATCGGCGCCGACGGCGTCGCGATCTCAGCCACCGTGCCCGCATGCAGGGCGGCCGCCGGCAATCCAGCCGCCCCCGCGGCGGCGCCGGCCGACGCGCGTCCCTGCAGCGAGGCCGAGGCCGTTCCGGTCACGCTCTGCGCCACGATTCCGGCGAGCGCCACCGTCACGGAGGTCGTGCTTTACAGCCGTCTCGCCGAAGCGGACACGCCCTGGAGTGCGAACCGCTTTCTTCCCGGACAGGAAGCCGGACAGGCGCGCTTTACCGACAAGTACTCCGAGACTGCCGCCGAGTCCGGCACGCGCCAGGTGTGCCAGACGTTTGCGCACTGGTCCGCCGATCACGCCCGCGTGGTGCGCGTGGTCGTACGCTACTCTCTCTAGGCCTTAAGTCCGCATAATTGCCCCCCTGCAGAGGTTCAAGCCCTCCGGGGGGATCGTTGACTTCATTGCCGCCCCAAGCCAGGCCGGCGCGCGCCACGCTGCTGCTCATCGTGCTGGCGCTCGCGCCGCTGTGGCTCGTCGGCATTTTCGACCGGGGACTGTGGACGCCCGATGAGCCGCGCGAGGCCGACATCGCCTGGCGCATGAGCACCCAGGCCGACCGCACGTTGCCGCAGCTCGCCGGCACGCCGTTTCTCGAGAAGCCGCCCCTCTCGTACTGGATGGCGGGAGCGGCAATCGCCGCCTTCGGGGATTCGGCCTCCGGCGCGCGCGCCCCGAATCTCCTCTACGCCGTGATCACGGCGCTCGCGATCGGCGCGCTGGCTCTCGCCATGCAGCCGGAAGCGCTGCCGGCGCTGATCGCGGCACTCGTCGCCGCGAGCGCGCTCACCGCCTACCGCGCAAGCATCTGGCTCGCGCCCGATGCCGGTCTGCTCGCCGGTTGCGCCGTGGCGCTCCTCGGCGCGTGGCTTGGGCTGCGCGCGCCCGTGGGGAAGCGCAAGGCGGGAGGCTATGCGCTGATGCATCTCGGCGCGGCCGTCGGCTTCATGGCGAAGAGCGCCCCCGGATGGCTCGTGCCGGGCCTCGCGCTCCTCACGCTCATCGTTTGGGAACGGCGCTGGAGTGAGCTGCGCCGCTGGGAGCTGTACGCGGGGCTCGTGATTCAGCTGCTCATCATCGGCCCGTGGGTCGCCGCAGTCGCGCACAGCACGCACGGGTCCGATGCGCTCACGACGCTCTTCTGGCACAACGTCGTCGGTCGCTTCACGCAGGTGTCCTCCACCGCGGCGCTCGACTACACCAGCGGTCACCACAACACGCCGGGCAAGTACCTCCTCGGGCTTCCGGTGTACCTCCTGCCATGGACGCTGGTGGTGACCGCCGCACTCGCGCGCGCGTGGATACGCATGCGCGAGCCGGGCGAGCGCGGCACCGCGTGGCGCTTTGCGCTCTGCTCCAGCGTCCCGCTCCTCGCGCTGCTGTCCGTCGCCGCCACGGCGCGCGACATCTACGTGGCTCCCGTGCTCCTCGGCCTGGCGCTCCTCGCCGGCCTCTGGGTGGAGGACGCCCAGCGTGTGCCGCTGCGATTTGACCGGCTAGCGGCGCTCGGGACGGTCGTGCTGGTTGCGGCGATGGCCGGCACATTTGCGCTCGCGCTCGCCGTGCTCGCCGCCGCGGGCGTGGCTGCGCCGGGCCGCAGTGCGGCAGTCGTGCTCGGCGTCATCGTGGCCGCAGCGCTAGCGCTCAGCTTCGCGCTGCGCGCACAGCGCCGCGCGGATTTCGCGCGAACCCTCGCCTGGTCCTATGTGGCATACGCCGTGGCATTGTGCCTCGCGGCCCGCCTCATCCTGCCGATCGTCGACCGCTGGCAGGATTTGCCGGCGCTCGCCGCCCGCATCCACTCCGACACCGCGCAGCAATCGCTCGCGCTCCTCGATCCGGATGAGACGACGATTGCCATGCTGGACCACGGCCTCGCGACTCGCTTCTCTGTTCTGACGAGCGGCGGCGGCGAGGCGCCACGCGGGGCGGTCGCCGGTTGGTTTGCCGCGCACGGGCCGGGGGCGCGTGTTCTGGTGCTCCTGCCCGGTCACGCCGGCGGTCAGGTCAGCGAGCTGCTGGCGCGCATCCACCCTGTGGCGGCACCGGGCGACGGCGTCGCCGGGTCTCTGACGGCGCAGGGCGCCGCATCGCTCGTCCAGCGTTACGAGTTGCCCGAGGGGCGGCGCTATGCACTACTGGGGCCGCCGGCGGCGCACTGACTGACACGGCACCGATCCCACTGAGCACCAGGAGCTTCCATGTCGCAACCCGGAAACGACCTGTCGCGCAACCTCCGCAACCGCCACATCCAGCTCATTGCATTCGGCGGGACGATCGGGGTCGGGCTGTTCCTCGGCTCGGCCAAGGCGATCCACAGCGCCGGGCCTGCCCTGATCCTCGCCTACGCCTTGGGCGGCGTCGCCATCTTCTTCATCATGCGTGCGCTCGGTGAGCTCCTCACCTATCGCCCCGTGGCGGGTTCCTTCGCCACTTATGCCGACGAGTTCTGCGGCGAGTTCGCGGGCTTTGCCACCGGGTGGTCCTACTGGTTCGCGTGGGTAGTCACCGCCATGGCGGAGCTCACCGCCATCGGCGTCTACGTGCGCTTCTGGTTTCCCGACGTGCCGCAGTGGCTGCCGGGACTGGTGGCGCTGCTGCTGCTCTACGGATCGAACCTGCTGGCGGTGCGGGTGTTTGGTGAGCTCGAGTTCTGGTTCGCGCTCATCAAGGTCGTGACGATCGTGGGGCTCATCGTCGCCGGACTCGCGGTCATCCTCTTCCACGTCGGCGACCTGGGAGCGAGTGCGAGCTTCGCGAACCTGTGGTCACATGGCGGCGTCCTGCCCTTCGGCATCCTCGGTGTGCTCCTCACGATGCAGATCGTCATGTTCGCCTACGAGGGCGTCGAGCTCATCGGCGTCACCGCCGGTGAGGCGCAGAACCCCGCCGTGGTGCTGCCGAAGGCCACCAACGGCATCATCGTACGGATCCTCATCTTCTATATCGGCGCGCTCCTCATCATCATGTCGCTGGTGCCGTGGAACGAGTTGAGTCCGAGCGTCAGCCCCTTCGTGTTCGTGTTCGAGAAGATCGGTGTGCCCGCGGCCGCCGGCATCATCAACGTCGTGGTCATCACCGCAGCCACGTCCTCGTGCAACAGCGGCATCTTCAGCACCGGCCGCATGCTCTGGGCGCTGGCGCAGCGCGGCCAGGGGCCGCGGGTCTTCGCGACCCTCAACCGCCAGCGCGTGCCGGCCGCCGCCATCCACGCCACGGCGGTCCTGCTCTTGATCGCGGTGGCCCTCAACTACGTCGTGCCGGAGGAGGTGTTCACCTGGGTGACGAGCGTCGCCCTGGTCGGCACGTTCTGGACCTGGGGCATCATCCTGGTGTCGCATCGCAACTATCGGCGCGCGGTCGCCGCCGGCAAGGCCGCGGCCGCCCCGTTTCGCATGCCGGGCGCGCCGTTCGCGAACTGGGCGGTGCTGGCGTTTCTCGTTGCGGTGAGCGCGCTGCTCGCGCTCGATGCCGGTACGCGCGTCGCCCTGTACGTAGCGCCGGTCTGGTTCGCGCTGCTCGGCGTCGGCTACTCCCTGATGCGCAAGCCGCGCACGGCCTGATCGGGCGCGAAGCCCTACAGCAGTCTCTCGCCCCCGCCGATCAGGCCGCCGCCGTCGACCACGATCGTCTGTCCGGTGATGAAGTTGCCGGCGCGCGCGGCGAGCATCACGGCGATCCCCGCGACATCGTCGGGGTCGCCGAGGCGCTTGAGCGGGTAGCCGCGCGCCAGCGCTTCGGCGCGCGCGGCATCGGCCCATAGCGCCTTGGAGAACTGCGTGCGGATCACGCCGGGCGCGATGCAGTTCACGCGGATGTTGTGCGCGCCCCATTCGACGGCGAGATTGCGCGCCAGCTGCATGTCGGCGGCCTTCGAGATGCCGTAGCCGCCGAGCAGCGCGCTGCCCATGAAACCGCTCACCGAGGACACGATGATGACCGCGCCGTCCTTGCGCTCGGCCATCGCCGGCAGCGTCATGTTGCACAGCCAGATATTGCTGTACAGGTTGGTGCGAATGAGCTTGTCGAACGCCTCGTCCGACATGCTGGCCGAGGGACCGAAGTGCGGATTGGTGGCGGCGTTGCAGACGACGATGTCGATGCGGCCGAAGGCCCCGACGGTCGCATCGACCAGGCCCTTGAGCTCGTCCTTGTGTCCGACGTGGCAGGCGTGCGCGAGCGCGGTGCCGCCCGCGGCGCTGATCTCGGCGGCCACCGCGGCGCAGCTCTCCTGCTTGCGGCTGGAGATGACCACCTTGGCGCCGTGCGCGGCCATCTGCACGGCGATCGCCTTGCCGATGCCGCGGCTCGAGCCGGTGATGAGGGCGACCTTGCCCGTCAGATCGAACATGGACATGGGTGTGACTCCGTGGGTCTTGCTCAGACCGGCTCATCCAGTGACTTCGCCAGGGGCGTGAACAGCTTCGGCCCCTTCTCGGTCATGTACCAGCAATCCTCGAGGCGAATGCCGAACTCGCCCGGAATGTAGAGGCCGGGCTCGTCGGAGAAACACATCCCCGCCTCGAGCGGCGTCGTGTCATTGCGCACGAGATAGGGTGCCTCGTGCACTTCCATGCCGATCCCGTGCCCGGTGCGATGCGACAGCCCCGGCAGGCCATAGTCGCGGCTCCACCCCTTCTGCTCGTAAAAGGCGCGCACCGTGGAGTCCAGGGTGCCCACCGGAACGCCGAGCTTGGCCGTCTCCTGGGCCAGCTCCTGGCCGCGCTTGACGGTGTCCCAGAGCTCGCGCTGCCGGGGTGAAGCGCTGCCGAATACCCAGCTCCTCGAGATGTCGGATTGGTAGCCGTGGACGCTGCAGCCCGTGTCGATGAGGATGACCGATCCGGCGCGCACCTGCTGCGGCTTGATGGATCCGTGCGGAAAGGCGCTCGCCTCGTTGAGGAGTACGAGCGTGAACTCATGCGAGCCGCCCAGCGCCTGGGTGGCGCTCACCATCATGGCGAAGATGTCCGAGCCCTGCATTCCGGCTTCGACGCGGCCGTGCGTGTACCGGAGCGCCGCGATGGTGACGTTGTTGGCGGCCTGCATGAGCGCAAGCTCGTGAGGGGACTTGTGCATCCGGCAGGCACGAATGAGGTCATCTCCGGGTATCACGCGCGGTGCAGTCGCGGCGACCTTCGACATACGATCGACGATGAAGAGCCGCGTGGTCGGCTCGACGGCCAGTGGGACATCCCCCGTCGCATGCTGGCGCAAGGCGCCGGCGAGCAGCTCGAAGGGACTCTCATCCTCCTTCCAGGGCCGCACGCCGGCCGGGACCTTGAGCGTCTCGCGCACCGAAGGCTCCTCGAAGTACGGGGTCACCACGACAACACGGCCGTCCGCCGGGATCAGCGCCGCAGTGGTCCTTTCGGTCCGATGCCAGCGAATGCCGGTGAAGTATTCGAGTGAAGGGCCGGCCTCGACGAGGAACGCGGCGATCTTCTTCTGCTGCATCAGCCCCTGGACCTTGGCGAGCCGCGCGCCGTGCTCCTCCGTGCTGATGGGCTGCGCGTCGCGCGTGATCGGGCTCAGCTCGGAGGCCGCGGCCTTGGCCGCCAGGACCTGCTCACTGGCCGCGAGCGCCGCACCCGCCGCCGTCAGTCCGAAGAAACCCCGTCTGGAAACTCTCGTCATGGGCCCCTCCCCTGCAACGAATCCGCCGCGCATTCTGCCCCGCGCAGCGCGGCTTGGCGAACCCGCGCCGTTAGGCGCGCCGCAGAGACGCGCAGTAGAATCCGCGCTCCGCGCCCGTAGCTCAGTTGGATAGAGCATCAGGCTTCGAACCTGAGGGTCGGGAGTTCGAATCTCTCCGGGCGCGCTTCCAGTTCAAGGACTTGCGCTTACTCAGCTTCAATCCATTTGGGTGTTGCTACCAAATTGCTACCACGCCGCGCGGGTAAGTGGTGCTCGCGGGGTGTTATGCGAAACTTTCGGGGTAATCGAACACCGTGTCCTCGAAAGTGTAGTTAGGTGCCATGGCAAGGTCGCGCGCTGACGTTCGGGATTGGGCTCTTGCTTACATCGACGCACAGGAGTCCTCTCAGCAGGTCGATCTTGATCATCCGCTTTGGTGGTCGATTGAGCGCACGCAACGTCTGACTACTTCAGACGATGTGGAAGATATATGGGCATTCATTTTGGAGGTGT
>Ga0210409_10000968_pt1 | contig 40717 bp, 33 predicted proteins | sample IncBWH17MmetaG_FD_161649 | JGI IMG/M metagenome (GOLD analysis project Ga0210409, IMG submission 161649) | Forest soil microbial communities from Barre Woods Harvard Forest LTER site, Petersham, Massachusetts, United States - Inc-BW-H-17-M | ecosystem: Environmental > Terrestrial > Soil >... | reverse complement strand
AAATGTCGGCGCGCATGCCCAAAGTCTACAAGCAGCTGGAAAAAGTGCGCCAATTGCTTGAAAAGCATTACCGCGACATGCAGGACATGGAATTCACCGTCGAAGAGGGCACGCTGTACATGCTGCAGACGCGCGTGGGGAAGCGCACGCCGGCGGCAACCTTCGAGATCGCCGTGGACATGGCCAAAGAAGGCCTCATTTCCAAGGAAGAGGCTATCGAGCGCATCAAGCCCGAAGACATCGACCGGCTGTTCTATCCGATTGTCGACCCGTCGACCGCTCGGGCGGACCTGGCCAAAAGAAAAATCGCGGAAGGAATCAATGCCGTGCCGGGCGCCGCAGTGGGGAAGGCCGTTTTCACCGCCGAAGAGGCTGAAACCATGGTCAGCGGAGGAGAGAAGGTGATTCTTGTCCGGCGCGAAACGAGCCCCGAAGATGTCGGCGGAATGTTTGTCGCGCAAGGAATCCTCACGGCCACTGGGGGCAAGACCAGCCATGCGGCCGTCGTGGCGCGAGGCTGGGGCAAGTGCTGCATCGTGGGATGCGAGCAACTCGACATCGACTATACGACCAAAGTTGCGCATGCCAACGGAAAAGTCATTCATCAGGGAGATTGGATCACGCTCGACGGAAACGATGGCGTGGTCTACCAGGGCCAAGTCAAACTTTCCACCCCCGAATTGCCGGAAGCATTCTCCACGCTGATGGGTTGGGCGGATTCCATACGAAAACTGCATGTGCGCACGAATGCCGATACCCCGCACGACGCGCAAAAGGCGCTCGAAATGGGCGCCGAGGGAATCGGCCTGGTCCGCACCGAACATATGTTCTTCAAGGATTTTGAGTACCCGGAAAAGAGTATTGAACGGCAGCTTGCCATCCAGGAAATGATCATCGCCGACTCTTCCCCCGCCAGAAAGAGGGCCCTCGACAAGCTCTTGCCGTACCAGCGGCGCGACTTTATCGGCATCTTCAAAGTCATGGACGGCTTTCCCGTCACCATCCGGTTGATCGATCCGCCGCTGCATGAGTTTGTCCCGCACGACCCGGAGAAGCAGAAGGAATTGGCGGAGAAAATTGGCATCGACGTAGAAGTGATCGTGCGTCGTGTGGAGCAATTGCATGAAGCCAATCCTATGCTCGGCCACCGCGGTTGCCGGCTGGCGATCACCTATCCAGAAATACTTGAAATGCAAGTGCGCGCGATCCTCGAAGCGGCGGTGGAATGCAAGAAGCAGGGAATTAAAGTTATACCTGAGATCATGATTCCGCTAGTGATGGACCGAAAAGAGCTTCAAATTCTTACGGACCGGACGAATCAAGTTGCGCAACAAGTCATTCGGGAATCGAAAGTAAAACTTGAATATCTGGTCGGAACGATGATCGAGATTCCGCGCGCGGCTTTGCTTGCTGACGAGATCGCCGAAGTGGCCGAATTTTTTTCCTTCGGGACAAACGATCTGACGCAAATGGGCATGGGGCTTTCCCGGGATGATGCCGGGCGGTTCCTGCCTGAATACGTGGACGAAAAGAAGGCCGGGATTTTTGCCGACGATCCGTTCCAGACGTTGGATGTGCACGGCGTCGGGATGCTCATCCGCTGGGGGATTGAGCGGGGGCGCTCGGTTCGTCCCAAGCTGGAGATTGGAATTTGCGGCGAGCACGGAGGGGATGCGGCCAGCGTCAAGTTCTGTCACGAAGTGGAAATGGACTACGTCAGCGCGTCGCCATTTCGCGTTCCGATTGCCCGGCTCGCGGCGGCGCAGGCCGTGATTGAAGAGCGCGCCGCCAAGAAGCACCGCGGAAAGAAGGGCAAGAAATAGCGCGGGGTGGGCCTGGGATCGTCATTCTCCTGATTGGCGCTCCCGGGTTTTGCCGGACGCGGTTCGCGCCGAGTGCGTCTAATATTTTTTGGATTCGAGTCGGCTCGCCGACAGAAGATTTTTCTCCGGACAAAATCATCGAGGAATGATTGTGGCGAAACGGCTGGTCATCGGGATTTGCGGGGGCACCGGCTCGGGAAAGACCACTATCACCGAGCGGATTATTTCCGCATTGTCGCCGGAAAGCGTTCTGGTCCTGCAGCAAGATCATTATTACAAGGATTTGCCACATCTTCCCCTGGAGCAGCGCGCCCGGCAAAATTTCGATCACCCGGACTCCTTCGACACTCCGCTCTTGATTGCTCACGTGCGGCAACTCCGCGAAGGTCGCGCGATCGACCGTCCTGTCTACGATTTCACAAAACACCGGCGAGCTTCCACTACCGTACGCATGAATCCCTATCCCGCGATGATTCTCGAAGGCATCCTCATCTTTGAAAACAAGGCGCTGCGCGATTTGATGGACATCAAGATCTTCGTGGACACCGATGCCGACTTGCGATTTATTCGCCGCCTAGGCCGGGACATCCGCGAAAGGGGAAGGACCGTTGAGTCCGTCGTCGACCAATACTTGGCGACCGTACGTCCCATGCACATGGAGTTCATCGAGCCGTCCAAACGGCATGCCGATGTGATCATCCCGGAAGGCGGGCATAACGAAGTTGGCATTGACCTGGTCATCCAAAAAATCCGATCTCTGGTGACCGCCGACAATACGCGAATCTAAGCGAGCTTCGAGATATTTCCAAACCCTTTCAAGTCATAGTGGGTTCGAGGGAAGCGGTTTCGTTTGCTTTCGCCATTATATCGAATCTCAAGTATTAGTGGAGGTACACTGCCCCTTTGAATTTAGTCTCAACTCTCAAATTTGAGATTTGAGATTGAAATCCAATGATCCCTGCTTGGCGTGAATTCGTCCCAGGCATGTATTTGCGAATCTCTAGTTTAACTTGAGGTTTGAATTTTGCGATCCAAATGGGCCAAACTTTGATGGACCAAGGGAGCCTCTAAATTAAATTCGGTCTTTCACAAATTACGAATCGCGATTCACGAATCACGTCCTTACGTCGGCATCTTCAGGAAGAAATACAAACCGAGGAAACCGAAGACGGTGTCCGGCGCCCAGGCGGCCAGAAGAGGGGGCAATTGGCCGACGGCTCCCATGGCTTCGGTGAGCGCGGCAGCGGCCCAGTAGATGATGGCGATTCCCACCCCCAGGGCCAAGCCGCCGACGGCGCCGCGCGTTCCCACCAGAATGGAGAAGGGGATAGCCAGGAGGATGATAATGGGAGCGACCAGCGGGAAGGAAAGCTTCTTTTGCAATTGCACGGAGAGTCGCGCCACGTCGAATCCGGCCTGTTGCAGGTCGCCAATGTAGCGTTGGAGCTGCCACCAGGTCATCTGGTAGGACTGGCGGACTTCCCGATTGAAATAGGATGGAGGCTCGCTAATTTCATTCAGGGCATTGGCCAGGAAAGGAGTGTACCGGGTCATCTGCCCGTGATTGAAATCGCGGATCCATCCGGATTCGAGAATCCAGAGTCCCTGATGGCTGTCCCAGTGAGCGCGAGCGGCGTAAATGCGGCGGCGGATTTCGAAGGTGGCAGGGTCCAGCTCGAAGACATTCAAGCCTCCGAACAATTCATGATCGGGATCGAAAAGTTCATAGTTGTAGATTTTCGCGCTTTCCCCAAAAATCCACTGGCGGCTGGGCTGGTAATAGGTTTGCGCGGGACGCCCTTTGATCTGGTTGCGGAGAGCGTCCTGGCGCTGATTGGCGAAGGGCAAATAGGTGTCGTCCAGCACCAGGAGGCTGGCGGCCAGAAAAATGCCGGCCAGCAGTAAGGGCAGCGCGATGCGGTACAGGCTGAGGCCGCTGGCCTTGAACGCGACGAGCTCATTGTTTTTGGTCATCACCCCGAGGGTCACCAGCACGGAGACGAGCGCGGCGAGTGGCGCGAGCTGGTAGAACAGGTAACAGGCCAGGTAGACGAAGTACAGGGTGACCTCGACGAGGCCGGTGCGATGTTGCGCAATGTCGTCCAGTAATTCGAAAAACGTGAACACCTCGAAGAGTAATATAAATCCAATTGTCAATATCATGAAATAGTAAATAAAATTGCGCAGCAGGTACACGTCCAGAAGCTGGGGAATCCCGGTCCGGCTCTTCTTTCGAGGGAAAAACCTTCCCCCGGCGGGCGCGCCGTTCTCAGCCGCCGGAACGGGCTGCTCTTGTCGGGAGAAAATCTTCCAGATTCGCCAGCCGGCGGCCCAGTCGAAGGCGGCGCCCGTCCGGCTGCTGCCCGGCATGCGCTCCAGCCGCGGCAGCAGGTACAGGCCCAGTCCCGCCGTAATCACGTTCGCCGACCATATGCCCGCCCAGATGGGAATCGTCCCCTGGCGGGCGAGTTCCGTGCCAATCGTGAACATCAGGTAGTAGCCGGAAACCAGGAGCAAAGTGATCAGAAAACCGGCCGCTCGCCCGCCCCGCCTGGGCCGCGCGCCGATCGGCGTGGCCAGCAACGCAAACGAAATGCACGCGAAGGGAAATGAAAGCCGGCGCTGAATTTCCACGCTGGCATCGCGCTGGCTGCGGCGCTCGCGCCACAAGGCGCTCATGGTCCGGCCCGGAATGCCGGGTTCGAAAACATGATCGCCTTCGGCCGATTTGACCTCCACGGGCAGGTCGCGCTGTCCAAATGCGGAAAGGGAATAGTGCCCCGGATCGGCGGGGGAAAATTCGTGAACGCTTCCGTTACGCAGGTGCAACTCCAGCTTGCCCTCGCTGCGGTCGGCAATTACAATCGCTTCCTCCGCCAATGTCAGGCGCGAGACGCCTTTGTCGGTGCCGGCCAGGAAGACCCCTTTCCAACGTGTGGCGGCGGAATCAATGTCGTTGATGTACAGGACCATTTGGGGGAATCGCTCATCGAAGACGCGCGGAGCGACCTGATAAGAAGCCTGCCCGGCGCGCAGGCGGTCCTCGATGGTCCGGAAGGTGCGGACGGAAAGTGGACCGAGCCAGAGCGTCATGGTGAAAGTGATGGCGGTGGCGCCGACGGCCAGAATGCCGACTGGAACCAGGAGTCGCCGGCGGCCCATTCCGAGAGCGCTCATGGCAATCAGTTCGCTATCGGCCGACAAGCGCCCGAGGGCGATGAGCACGCCGACGAGCACGCCGATCGGGAGGGTTAGGCTGAGAATGCCAGGAAATGTCGAAAGGAACAGAACGCCGATGGTCGACCAGGATCCCGGATGGCGAACTACCAGGTCCATCAGGCGCACCAGTTGCGGCACGAAAAATACAAACGTAAACACGCCCAATCCCAGGAAGGCGTGGGAAAACAATTGGCGGCAAATGTACCGGTCAATCAGGCGCATCGTTTCGAGGCGCCATTCTAGCACGCCTGAGATGCGGAGCAGCGGGCGGTGCTTGCTCCCTCTACGTCACGAAGGGCAACCCGCCGGGTGGAAGCTAAATGCGGTGACCCGGCGATGAACCGTGTTCACCTGATGATTTTGTGGCACATGCACCAGCCGCAATATCGCGACCCTTCCACCGGGCGTTACGTGCTTCCGTGGACGCGCCTTCATGCTCTCAAGGACTACTGGGGCATGGTCCGTGTGATCGAGGAATTTCCCCGCGTGCATGCCACATTCAATGTGGTGCCTTCCCTGGGAGCGCAACTCGAAGAATACGCCAGCGGAAAATTCGACGAACCGTCATTTGCGGCGGCCTTTCGCCCGGTGGCGAACCTCACGCCCGAAGACAAATCCGAATTGATGCAGCGGGCCTTTCAACTGAATTACGACAATCTCCTGGCGCGCTGGCCGCGATATATCGAGCTTCACCAGTGGGTGAGCGCTCAGGGCAGCGAGCGGGCCACGCAAACATTCGGGGAACGCGATTGGCGGGATCTTCAAGTCCTTTCTCAGCTGGCCTGGATGGATGAGGAATATCTGGCGAGCGATCCGGTGGTTTCGCTGCTTGCGCGGAAGGGAGCGGATTACACGGAACAGGACAAGCAGCAGCTTCGCGACAAACAGATCGAGTTGCTGGGGCGAGTCCTGCCCGAATACCGCAAAGCCGCTTCCACGGGACAAATCGAAATTTCCGCGACGCCTTTTTATCATCCCATCCTTCCGCTGCTGTGCGACACCGACATCGCGCGCGTATCCAATCCCAACACGCCGCTGCCCACGCCTGCCTTCCGCCATCCGGAAGATGCCCGGGAACAGCTTTTACGGGCGCGACGCTATCACGAACGAGTTTTCGGAAAGGCGCCCGACGGGCTGTGGCCCTCCGAAGGGTCCGTATCGGACGAAGCGCTATCCCTGGCTGCCGATCTGGGGTTCAAGTGGTTTGCCACGGATGAAGGCGTCCTGGGGCGGACTCTGGGCGCCGGATTTGGACGCGACGGGGCCGGTGTTCCGGACAATGCGGACAAACTGTACTCGCCATTGCGCGTGCGTGTGGGCGGCAAGGAAATCGTGGGATTCTTCCGCGACCACTATTTGTCGGACCTCGTTGGCTTTGTCTACAGCCGGATGGATATGAATGCCGCCGCCGAGGATCTCTACCAGCGCATTCGCGCCATCGGAGAACGCGTTCACATCGGGCGCCCGCTGACGGTCTCCTTGATCTTGGACGGGGAAAATGCCTGGGAATATTTCCGCGGCAACGGCCGCGAATTCCTGAGGCAGTTTTACAGGAGAATCGAAAACGATCCGGATGTCCACGCGCTGACGGCGAGCGAAGCCGCGGCGGGGGCGGGAGAAATCCCGCGGAACAACGGAATCTTTCCTGCTTCCTGGATTAGCGCCAATTTCGATGTGTGGATCGGGGCCGGGGAAGACGTCACGGCGTGGGACCATCTTCGGCGCGCTCGGGATTTCTATGCGCAGCAAGCGGACAATTCCGCCAAGGGCTTTCCGAAGGCGCCGGACGCAAACCAACTCCTGGCGTCCTATGAAGCGCTGCTGGCGGCGGAAGGCAGCGACTGGTGCTGGTGGTACGGGCCGGAGCACAGTTCGGCCAATGACGCGGAGTTCGACGCATTTTACAGAAAGCTATTAACCGAAGTGTATCGATCGCTGGGCGCCGAAGCGCCGGACGTCCTGGCCGAGCCGATCAAGCGGCAGCCCGTTCCCGCGCTGGTCTTGCCGCCGAGCGCGTTTCTCAATGTGAAAGTGGACGGGCGCGAATCGACATACTTTGAATGGATGGGCTCCGGCCTGTATTCCGCCGACCGCCGAAGCTCGGCCATGCACGGCCGCTTGATGCTATTGCACGAAATCCGGTACGGGTTCGATGAAAAGCGGTTTCACCTGAGGGTGGACGTTTTTTCCGAAGCGCTGAAGGAACTTCGCGACGCTGAATTTCGCATCACCGTCCGTGCCGAGCAGGAATTGCGCGTGGTGGTCCGTTTCGAAGGAGGCCGCGTGACCGGCTACCTGGTCGAGTCGCGGGATCTTTGTCTCCTGGGGCCGGATGAAGTCGTGAAAGTCGCGTTTGACCGCATCCTGGAAGTGTCCGTCGCCAAGGAAATGTTCTTCCTCGGCAACCGAAAATCCATTTCTCTCGGGGTTGCTCTCTGGGAAGGCGGCCTGCCCCTGGATCTTCTTCCCGAGGAAGGAATGCTTGAAATTCAGCTGGGCGAGGAAAATTGCGCCTGGTCCACTCAATCATAGAGCCTCTGCAGACCCGCTCGTTAGGATTTCCGAAATCATTCTGTGATTACGCATTCCTTTTGCCCCACGATTAATACCCAACTGAGTGGTTGAAAATCAGCGCGTGTGGTGGATTACAGCCAGCCCGGTCAGATTGCCGTTTGCGCTTACCTCCGGGAATGCACGTAACTATCTGATTTTAAATGGAATGTAATTGACTCCATTTGATTCGACTTTGGCACGCCCATTGCTATTTTCACAGCGTCACATTGAGTAGGCGGGCGAGGCGCAAGAGCCTCGCGGCGACCGAGGGTCGGTCGAGGAGACAAGTCAATGAGATACCTAAAGTACGCGGTTTTGATCGGGGTCTGCATGTTTCTGGGAGCAAGCGCTGCACATGCCCAGGTTTTTGTAGGAGTCGGCCCAGGCTATTATGGCGCGCCCCCTAATTGCGTTTACGGGTATTACGATTATGCGCCGTATGCCTGCGCGCCTTACGGCTACTATGGGCCGGACTATTTTGTCGGTGGCGTGTTCATCGGCGCGGGGCCGTGGTTCCGTGGCTACTACGGCCGTGGCTATTATGGCGGATGGGGCGGCTACTATGGCCGAGGTTGGTATGGAGACCATGACGGATTTCGCGGCCGCGAGGGATTCCGTGGTGAAGGTGGATGGCGGGGCGGAAGCGAATGGCATGGCGGTCGCGGATTCCGGGGTAACGACGGGCTCCGCGGTAGCGAGGGCTTCCATGGCGGCGGCTTCCGCGGCGGCAACAGCTTCCATGGCGGCGGCGAGTTCCACGGGGGCGGCAATGGCGGCGGCTTCCACGGTGGTGGTGGATTTCACGGAGGCGGCGGCTTCCATGGCGGTGGTGGCGTGTCCCACGGCGGAGGTCACCGGTAATCGCTGAAGGGTCATGCGATTTTGGGAAAACGGCCGACAACCCTGGTTGCCGGCCGTTTTCTTTATGTACGTGTGCTTGAACTTCTGCCTGAGAACGACAATCTCCTGATTGGCGGCTTGCGTAACGCCAATCGGGAGATTGTCGTTCCCGGGGTTTCGCGCTAGAACAATTTGATCGCCAGGGAGTTGGGCCTCGTGCCTACGGGAATCATGGTGATCAGGCTTTGTGTGCGCACGCGAATTACGGCCAGGTCGGCGGAATCTTCGTCGGCGACGAGGAGCAGCTCGCCGCTCGGATCGAGCGCGCAAGGGCCGGGACGCCTGCCGGTGGGAATTTGAGGCAAGAGATGCCGTGTAGCCATTTCAATGGGTGTGACGTCGTTGGCGACGGCGTCTGTTACATACACGAGGGAAGCGTCCGCGGTCATGGTTCCTTGCGTCGGCGCCGAGCCCAGGACCATGGACTCCGAAATTTCAGTCCTCCAAGTATCAACAATCTCCAGCCCGTGCGAAGCGGGAACGTTGATGTAAAGTTCTCCGCCGTCCGGCTTTAATAGCATCGCGGCAGGCGGGCCGGTGAGTTGCAAGTTGGCCACCAGCACGTGGCGCTTTAGATCGATTGCAGAGACTTCGTTCGACCCGGTAGCGGAAACGAACGCGACGGAATCGTCCGGCAGGATGGCGACTTGCTCCGGGTGTGCAGCGACACCGATCGTGGCCAGCGAAGCCAGCGTCGCGGCGTCGAAAATTTGCACGGTGGAGTCGTCGCGATTGGGTACCACGATCTGCTTGCCGTCGGGCGTCACGCGCGCCAGCCAGGGCCGCTTTCCGGTGCGCGCGCGCGCGACAATTTGCCCTGTCCTGCAGTCTATGGCCACGAGCGACGCCGACCCGGAAGCAGCTACGTAGGCGCGGTTTCCATCCGGCGAAAAATCGAGCGCAAAAGGCGACTGTCCAACGGGTATGCGCGCCAAAACCTGGCCGTTGAAAGTGTCGATCGCGAACGCATACCCGCCCTCCGTTGAGACTCCCCATATCTGATTGAATTTCGGGTGCGCCCGCAGGCCGGACGGAGTGGGACCGACGGCAATGGTGGCAATCTTGCTCACGCGAATCAAATCGACGACGGACACGGTGCCGTCTCCCGCGTTGCCCACAAACGCGTACAGGCGCAAGTCCGGCCGCAGGAAGGAGGGGCGGCGCTCGCGCGCGATTTCCACGGTCGCCGAGGCCACGATCAGAATCGCGGGAATTAGTAAGCGGTAGTTGAGGCCGCGCGGCATCGCCAACCAATGATTCTGCCACAGAGACCGGGAGTCACGGAGGGGAAACGGCGAATAGCTTTGCTGGCGGGCGATTCAGATGAGGACTCCTTGATTTGAGGGAGAGATTTCGCGGCTTCAGGCTGGTTTCGCGAAGAACATGGTTAGCGCAGATGTTAAAAATCAGGAAGATTTATGCAGCCCTCCGCCGGCTCCGAGCATCGAAAGGGCTATGGCAAATGGCGTCCCGAACCCGAGTCTCACCCCTCGTGAAATGTTCGCCGCCTGGGGCAGGATCCTGACCGGCAGGGTTCCCATGCTGTCGATCGAGATCACCCGGGAGTGTCCTCTAAGCTGTCCCGGATGTTATGCGTACGGAGATACGCATCTTGGCGGCGGGATCACTCTGAGTGAACTGAATGATCTGCGCGGCGATCAGTTGGTGGAAGGCGTACTTCAGCTAGTCCGCAAGCACAAGCCCCTGCATGTTTCACTGGTCGGCGGGGAACCGATGGTCCGGCATCGCGAGCTGAGCCGGATTCTGCCGGCGCTGGCTAGGATGGAAGTCTTCACGCTGGTGGTGACGAGCGGCGTGCTTCCCATTCCGGTCGAGTGGATGAGCTTGCCGCGAGTCCGCGTGGCCATTTCCGTGGACGGGCTTCCGGAACACCACGACATCCGGCGAAAGCCGGCGACCTACGAGCGCATCCTTAAAAATATCGAGGGCCGCGAGGTCAACATCCACTGGGTGGTTACGCGGCCGATGCTGGAGCGCGCGGGTTACCTCGAAGAGTACGTAAAATGCTGGAGCGCGCGGGCCGAAGTGAATCGCATCTGGGTGAGCGTCTACAGCCCGCAACTCGGAGAGCAAAGCCCTGAAACTCTGACTCGCGCCGACCGGGAAACGCTGGCCCGGGAATTGCCGGCATTGGGCCAGCGGTATCCGAAATTTCTCTTCAACGAAGGTCTTGCCAACGCGTTCCTCCATCCGCCGAAAAATCCGGATGATTGCCTTTTCGCGAAGATGTCCGCCAATTATTCGGCGGATTTTGAAACGCGCGTCGAGCCTTGCGTTTTCGGAGGGACGCCGGACTGCTCGCAGTGCGGATGCGCGGCCAGTAGCGGTTTGCATTGGGTCAGGGGGATCAAGCTGGCAGGTCCGGTGAAAGTCGACCATTTCATCGGCAGCTCGGTGAAGATCGGCCTCATGATGAACCGCCTGCGATCCCGCGCGGCGCAGCCTCCGCGATGGAACCAGCCGCCCGCCTCTCAAGACCCTAAAAACAACAATTTGATTCAAATCCAATCCTAAAGCGCATGCGCGGATGTGTTTGCTGCTAGAGCACGCATCCGATAGAATAGTCTGCTTATCACTCATCTGAGGGCAAGCGAATTCGCCTGAAGGTTTACTGAGGGAATGGCTGACCCATTGATTGGCGCGGAACCCGCCTACGACTTAGACGACGAATATCGTCCCGAACCTGAACCGATTCCCCAGCCTCCTGCCTGGCAGGATGGCAGCTTCCGCATTGGGATTCACACTTCGATTGCCGGAGACATCGCGGGAGCTCTGGATTCCGCCGCGAAGCTTGGCGCCAACGCGCTGCAGATTTTCTCTTCCAGCCCGCGGATGTGGCCGCGCGGAGGCTCGCGTATTGCGGAGGCGGACGCGGCGAGGTTCCGGGCGCGGCGTGCGGAGCTTGGTCTAGGGCCGCTGGTGATTCATGACAACTACCTGATTAATCTGGCGTCGCCCGATCGAGTGATGCGCACGAGGTCGATCCAGGCGTTTCATGATGAAATGGTGCGCGCGGTTGCGCTCGGCGCGGATTTCCTCGTCGCGCATCCGGGTTCCGGCCTCGGGACGGACAAGCAACAAGCGATTGCCGAAATCGCTCAGGGAATGCGCCATGCGGCGAGGGGAATGAAACTCGGCGGGCTGCGAATTCTCGTCGAAAATACATCCGGTATGGGCTCGGCGGTGGGCGCGCGGTTTGAAGAGATCAGAGCGATCCTCGATCAGACCGGGGATCTGCCCATGGGAGTTTGCCTCGATACGGCGCACACGCTCGAAGCCGGGTACGACATCACTACCGAAGAAGGACTGGAGTCGACGATTGGCGCGGTGGATCGCACTGTGGGGCTGGATCGCGTCTATGTGCTGCACGTCAACGACTCGAAAACGCCGCTGGGGTCTCGCGTTGACCGGCACGAACATATCGGACGTGGAAAGATTGGGCTGGCGGCATTTGGCAGGATTCTGAATCATGCGCGTCTCGGTCCTGGGTTGCAGGGATTGGCGGGGCGCGCGTTTATTCTGGAGACACCGATTGACCGGCCGGGGGACGATCGGCGCAACGTGCGGGCCCTATGGGAATTGGTCGGAATGAGCGTGCGACAGGCGCCTCGGGCGGAGAACGGGTTTTCTATGTTGAAAGCAAAAGTAAAAGCAAAGGCTTTAACACCGAGAACACGGAGAGGAAAAAAGAAGAGGAAAAGCGCGAAAGTGAAGCGGTGAGGCGTGTAGCGCACAACCTTTAAGTTGTGCAAATTGTGCGGAGGCGGAACGGGACCCGTGACGGAATACGATCCACAGGCGATTGAGAAGAAATGGCAGGCGCGGTGGAACGCGGACCACGCGTTCGAGGCCGACGCTGATCCATCGAAGCCGAAATACTATGTGCTCGAAATGCTGCCGTACCCTTCGGGGACGATGCATATGGGGCACATGCGCAATTACACGATCGGCGACGCGGTGGCGCGGTTCCGGCGGATGCAGGGATTTCACGTCATTCATCCAATGGGCTGGGACGCGTTCGGATTACCGGCGGAAAACGCGGCAATTCAGCGGGGGATTCATCCCCGCGAATGGACGAACACCAATGTCGCGTCGTTCAAGCGGGTAATGCAGAGGTTCGGCTTCAGCTACGACTGGCGGCGCGAAATTTCCACGTGCGAGCCGGAATACTATCACTGGAACCAGTGGTTTTTCCTGCGCATGCTGGAGCGTGGCATCGCGTACCGCAAACGCAGCCGCGTGAACTGGTGCCCGAAATGCGCGACGGTGCTGGCGAACGAACAAGTGGTGAACGGCTGCTGCTGGAGGCACGAAGACACGCCCGTCGAGGCCAAAGAGATCGAGCAGTGGTTCCTGCGAATCACGCAATACGCTGACGAACTGCTCGACGCGCTGCAGGGTCTCGAAAGCGGATGGCCCGAGCGCGTCCTGACAATGCAGCGCAACTGGATTGGGAAATCGCGCGGTACGCGCGTGCGATTTACGGTCGAGGGATTTCCCGATACTTCGATTGAAGTGTTCACAACACGCGTGGATACGATTTATGGGGCTTCGGGGCTGATTCTCGCGCCTGAGCATCCACTCTTGCCGAAACTGATTGCCGGTGTGAGAGGCCAGGCCGCGGTCGAAGAGGAACTGCAGCGGCTGCGCCGCCGGCTCACGCGCGCGGCCGATATCGCCACCGCGGAAAAGGAGGGATTTTTCACCGGCCGCTATGCAGCCAATCCGTTCAGCGGCGAAAAAATTCCCATCTGGGTCGGGAATTTCGTCCTGATGGAGTACGGAACTGGCGCGGTGATGTGCGTTCCCGCGCATGACCAGCGCGATTTTGAATTCGCGACAAAGTATGGACTGGCAATACCCATCGTTGTGCAGCCAAGCCTGGGCAAAGAGCTGACCCCAGAGTCGCTTAGCGCCGCCTATGTCGAGTACGGCAGGTCCGTGAATTCAGGGCCGTACACCGGCCTCGCCTCCGACAATGCGATTGAAAAAATGTCGTCCGATGCCGAGACGCGCGGATTCGGTAAGGGCGAAATTATTTTCCGCTTGAAGGACTGGGGCATTTCGCGGCAACGATACTGGGGCACGCCCATCCCTGTGATCTACTGCGGGAAGTGCGGAATGGCGCCCGTGGCGGACGAGGACTTGCCGGTGGTTTTGCCGGCGGAGGTGCGAATCACGGGCGAGGGACAATCCCCGCTCGCCAGCGATCCGGAGTTTGTAACCGTGAAATGCCCGAAGTGCGGCGGCGCGGCGCGGCGCGAAACGGACACGATGGACACGTTCATCGATTCGTCCTGGTATTTCTACCGCTATGCCGATCCGCACAACGACAAGGCGGCATTCGATCCCGCGCTGGTGCGTTACTGGCTGCCGGTCGACCAGTATATCGGAGGGATCGTTCACGCCATCCTGCACCTCTTGTACACTCGATTTTTCTGCAAGGTGATGCGCGATCTCGGCCTGGTGAATCACGATGAGCCGGTAAAGCGCCTCTTTACGCAGGGCCTGGTGCTTAAGGGCGGCACGGCCATGTCCAAGTCGAAAGGCAACGTCGTGGGCGCGGAGGAAATGGCGGACAAGTACGGCTGCGATACCGGGCGGCTTTACACGCTGTTCGCGGCGCCGCCGGAAAAAGATCTGGAATGGAGCGAGCAGGCCATCGAGGGCTGCGCGCGCTTCCTGCAGCGCGTGTACCGGCTGGTGTCCAAGCACGCCGAGCGGCTGAGGTCGGTTCAGACAAAAGGCGCGGCGGCAGCTTCGTCCGATTCGGCGACGCCGAAGGAAAAAGCGTTGCTGCGCAAAGCGCATCAAGTGCTGCGACGCGTGACGCACGATTTCGAGACGCGCTGGCATTTCAATAGCGCCATCGCGCTGCTCATGGAACTGATCAACGAAATTCACGCGCAGGAGCCGCTTGAAGAGGGAGTGCGCCCCGAAATCGCCAAGGAAGTATTCGAGTTGCTGATCCTGATGCTCAATCCCATGGTGCCGCATCTCGCCGAGGAGTTGTGGGAAATCCTCGGCCATTCGCAGGCCACGCTGGCGCACGTTGCTTGGCCGAAGTTCATCCCCGAACTGGCCGCGGAGGATCAAGTGGAAATCCCCGTCCAGATTAACGGCCGATTGAAGGGAAGAGTGCAGGTCGAAGCCGGATTGGACAAGGAGGCCCTGTCGAAGCGCGTTCTCGGCGATCCGAAAATCGCGCAACTTTTGGACGGCCAGCGCGTAGTGAAGGTTATCGCGGTGCAGGACAAGCTGGTCAACCTGGTGGTGAGCTGACGCGATGCATGTTGCGCGCTTCGAGGTCAAATACCGGAACCGGAGATATCATATTTGAAATTTCAGATCTGAGATTTGAGATGCAAAGCATGCCTGATTGGGAAGTGAACTTGAACTTGAAATCTGAGATTTCGGGTGTGGGATGCAATGCATCTTGGCGCGAAAATGAAATGAGGATTGAATGATCGTGGAAAAAATGTCGAAACGAAGATCCGGCATAATGAGGAAAAAATGAGCGAGCGCGGCGGGATCGTTGTACTGGATTTCGGCGGGCAATACACGCAGTTGATCGCCCGGCGAATCCGCGAGCAGCAAGTGTTCAGCGCGATCCTGCCTTGCACGGCGGGGATCGAGCAGATTCGCAAGTTTGAGCCTGTGGGAATTGTTCTCTCCGGCGGGCCGAATTCGGTGTATGACCAGGGTGCGCCGCCCTGTGACACGGGCATATTGTCTATGGGGTTGCCGGTCCTGGGGATCTGCTACGGGCTGCAATGGATGACGCACAATCTTGGCGGGCGCGTTGAGCGAGCGGATCGCCGGGAGTATGGCCGGGCGGAACTGCTGGTGAAAGACGGTTCGGCGTTGTTTGCGGGCCTGCCGAAGAAGCTGCGTATCTGGAACAGCCACGGCGATCACGTGCGTGCGCTTCCGGCGGGCTTTCATGTGACCGGTGAAACGGGCAATGCCGTGTCCGCCGCCGAAGATCCGGCGCGAAAATTGTATGCCGTCCAATTTCACCCGGAAGTGCGGCACACCGATTGCGGCTCCGAAATTCTGCGTAATTTTGTTTTCGATATTTGCCATGCGCAGCCGCTGTGGAGCGGCGCGGCCTTCATCGCCGATACGGTGGAATCGATTCGCAAGCAAGTCGGCGACGGCCGGGCGATTTGCGCGCTGAGCGGCGGAGTGGATTCCGCCGTGGCCGCGGTCATTGTGCACCGCGCGATGGGAGACCGCCTGACGAATATTTTTGTGAACACCGGCCTGCTGCGAAAGGACGAATACCGCGAAACGCTGGAATTGCTGCGCGGCCGCATGGGCCTTCAGGTGATCGGCTTGGACGCGTCAGAACGCTTCCTCGCACGTCTAAAAGGAGTAGTGGAGCCGGAAGAGAAGCGCAAGAAGATCGGCGGGGAATTTATCGCCGTGTTTGACGAACAGGCCCGCCAATTGGCCAGCGGGCCGGACCGCGCCGGATTCCTGGTTCAGGGGACTCTGTATCCGGACGTGATCGAATCCGTGGCGGTGCGAGGCCCCTCGCAGACGATCAAGACGCATCATAATGTAGGAGGCCTTCCCAAGGATTTGCCTTTTGCGTTGATCGAGCCTTTGCGCGAACTGTTCAAGGACGAAGTGCGCAGCATCGGCCGCGAGCTGGGACTGCCGGAAGAAATGCTGACCAAGCACCCGTTTCCCGGCCCGGGTCTTGCGGTGCGGCTATTGGGCGAGGTTACCGAAGAGCGCCTGGCGCCGCTGCGGGAGGCGGACGCGATCGTGGTCGAAGAAATTCGCCGCGCCGGCCTGTATGAAAAAGTATGGCAGGCATTTGCCGTTTTGCTCCCGGTGCGAAGCGTGGGAGTGATGGGCGATGAGAGGAGCTACGGGTTTACAATCGTTGTCCGAGTGGTGGATTCGGAAGACGCCATGACGGCCGATTGGACGCGCCTGCCGGCGGATGTCCTGGAGCGCATTTCCACCAGGATCGTCAATGAGGTGAGCGGGATTAACCGCGTGGTGTACGACATCAGTTCCAAGCCGCCGAGCACGATCGAGTGGGAATAGTGGATGGAAATTTCAAATTTGAGATTTGAAATGAAAATCAAGACCGGATGGAAGTGAATTGAAAATTGACGAGGCAGTAAAGAGGAGTGGAGTGAAATTGAAGAGGCAGGAAAAGCAGCGGAGAGAGAGCAAAGAGAATGGAAATGGAGGGATGTAGGAGAGGGGAACGTATGTACCGGAATGAAACAAGGATTGATAAGGGTGGATTGGCTGCGGCCCGGGTGGTATTACTTTGGTCGTGAGACGACCTCTGAAAGTAATGCCACTCGAGCCCCTGAGCCTATATGGCAGACAGCGTTTTTCCGGCCCATTGGATGGGATCGGAAACTCGCTGGACCTAGCGAGTAGCCATCTTCTGAGCCATGTAAAGCAGGAGTCGCCGGTCGTCATCTTCAATGCGACCCATGAGCCTGCGAAACTTGTTCAGAAGACGGGCCTCTTTCCCGACGCTACCCCAGACGATCTCGTCGGCGCTTTTGCGCTTCAGAAGGTTGGGAAGGACGGGCGGTTCTTCTCCGTCATAGAAGAGTTGATAGAGAGGGACTTCCAAAGCGCGCGCCATTTTCTCGAGCGTTTCAATGGCCGGAACCGTATGGCCATTTTCCACGCGGGAGATATAGCAGCGGAGCAGTCCGGTGCGCTTTTCGATGTCCCCTTGGGAAAACTTTTTGTCCTCGCGCAAAGCGCGAAGCCGATCACCGATAATCATGTCGGCATTGTTTCACAGAGTTATAATGCCTGCAAGCACGAATGTTGAACAATCTGAAAGATTCCGTAACCGGGAAGCGATGGCAAACGTCACAAATTCAGAGGCTCTCCGCGGGGCCGAGGCTGCGAAGGAGAAAGGGCCCTTGAATCCGGCGGAGCAGCAAAAAGAACTCGTGCGCCGCGCGCAGGATGGCGATGTGAGCGCGTACGAGGAATTGGTGAGGATTCACCAGCATCGGGTACTAGCCGTGGTGGGCGGGATATTGCGAGGCAGCGAGGACATCGAGGACGTGGCCCAGCAGGCGCTGGCCAAAGCTTACTTTTCCATCCGGCGCTTCGACCTGCGGTCGGCGTTCGGCACCTGGCTGTACAAGATAGCCGTCAACGAATGCTGGGATTATTTAAGAAAGAAGAAGGTGCGCCGGCTGGTGTACGAAGCAGACCTCAGCGAAGAACAGGTTCGGAAATTGGAATCATTGCCGGAGCACGGCTACGGCGGGCCGCTGCATCGGGAAGACACGGGTCGCAGGCTTGAGCAACGGCAATTGTTGGAGCGATTGCTCGGAGAACTCGAGGAGAAAGACCAGCTCATGCTGGTCATGAAGGAAGTGGAAGGATTTTCGGTGGAGGAAATCGGGGAGGTCCTGGGACTGAACGTCAACACAGTGAAAGTGCGGCTATTTCGGGCTCGCGGCCGGCTCGTGGAAATGTACCGGAAACGGATGCAAAAACGTCCGGCGGCGCGGGAAGGGCTGAGGCCGCGAAGGAGTGAAAAAGGTGTTTAACAAATCTAAGATTCCGATGCGATGCCGAAAGTTCGAATCGCGATTCGAGGACTATCTTGGCGGTGCGGCGGACTCCGAGCTAGACGACCATCTGACCGGCTGCGAGGATTGCCGCGCGGCGCTGGAAGATTCGCGGCTGGCGGGCAGCTTGCTCCGCGGGGCCTGGGAGCCGGCCAGCGGGCCGAGCCAGGCGTTCTTGGCGAATGTGATGGCCAAGATTCATAGGGAAGAGGAGCGGACCAAATCTCCCGCGGCGTTCTGGGCTCCGCTGGAATTCCTGGCTTCCCGATTGTCCTTGACGGCAGCCGTGGTCTTGCTCGCCCTCTCGGTCTATCTGATGGAATTTGCTCCGAGCCGAACTGTGGCGCTGGGTTCGATTCGCACCGAACTGAGCGCCAGCGATATCCCGCAGCCCCCTTCCGATCCAGTGAGTAACGAAGAAGTGCTGCAATCTCTGGCTGAGAGGAACAATGGACGCTAATCAAAGCAACCGCAAGGCAGTCCTGCTCGTTTCCGTTCTGTTCGCCCTGGGCATTGCGCTCGGCAGCGTTGGAACCTACCTGGTGACCACCCAAGTGCAAGCCGCGCGCCCGCATGCCTCGCTCAGGCAAAATTACGCCGGTACGGTGGCCATGTTTACTCACGGCTTAAGCCTGAGCCCGGACCAGGAGAAGCAACTGGAGGCTATCTTCAGCGACATGCGCGGCCATTACGAGGCGCTGCACGAAAAACTCGACCCCGAATACGAACAGGTTCGCCAGCAGGGCCGGGAGCGCGTACGCCAGATTCTAACCCCCGAGCAACGCCCCAAATTCGAAGACTTATTGCGCCAGATCGACGAGGATCGCCGCCGGCGTACTGCAGAAGGCCACGACTAGATCCTGAGCGATTGGTCCTCTGTCCCGGAGAAAACTCAAACCATGGCGCGGCTCGTTGAAACCCTCAAAATTCTTTGGCTGCGGTCGATGGTGCATCGCGCTCTGCTCGTCGCGCCGCCGGTAGCGCTGTTCCTGTGGGTGGGTTACGTTACGGTTGGCGCCCGCACGGCCGCGCAGTATTTCACGGCCAAGGTGGAGCACGGCGATATTTCTCAGGTCGTGCAAGCCACCGGGACAATTAATCCCGTCAACACAGTCTCGGTCGGTTCGGTAGTTTCGGGAAACGTCGTTTCCGTCAGTGTCGACTTTAATTCACAAGTGAAGAAGGGCGATATCCTGGCCCAAATTGACCCGGTACCCTTCGAGAATGCGCTCGCACAGGCCCAAGCGTCATATCAGAATTCGGTGGCGAATGTCGCAAATCTAGAGGCCCAAATTGGGACGGCCAGCGCCAATGTAGCGACGATGAAAGCCAATGTGGCCAAGGCCCATGCAACAACCATCGACATGGGAACGCAGCAAAAGCGGACAAAGTTGCTGGCGGAGCAGGGTGTATTGTCGGCCCAGCAGAACGATGATGCGCAGGCCAACTATGACGGAGCGGTGGCGGCTGAGAACGCGACTATAGCTCAGGAGAAGCAAGCCGAATCGCAATTGGCAGCCACTATTGCCCAGCGAGACCAGGCCAAGGCGCAGGTCCGCATTCAAAAAGCCGCAGTGGATTCCGCAAAATTGCAATTGAGCTATTGCACGATTCACGCGCCAATCGATGGCACGGTGATCAACCGGACCGTGAATGTTGGCCAGGCGGTAGCGGCCAGCTTGCAGGCGCCCAATCTCTTTAGCATTGGTCAGGATTTGAAACACATGCTCGTCTATTCCAATACCGATGAGGCCGACGTGGGCCGCATCAAGGTCGGAAAGCAGGCGACTTTCCGAGTGGATTCCTTTCCCCGCGAGACTTTTAACGGAACCGTGTCGCAGGTGCGCATGAACGCCACGACGATTCAAAACGTGGTCACCTACAACACTATGATCGCGTTTGATAATGTTGACTTAAAGCTGTTTCCCGGGATGACGGCGTATATATCCATACCCGTCGCTGAAGCCAAGAACGTTGTCGAGATTCCCAACGGCGCCCTGCGCTTCAAACCGGACATGACGGACAGCGAGCGCACAGCCCTTTACGCAAAGTACGGCGTAACGGACAGTGCGCGCGCGACAGCGGCCGGGCGAATTGCGGCGACCTCGGCAGATGGCGCGGCCGGAGCCGGTTCGGGCAGCACCGCAGCGGCGAACAGTTCTGCCGCGGCACAAACGCCTGATGCACAGGGCGGGCAAAGCGGGTCAGGCGGCAGTGGGCGCAGAGGGCAAGGCGGATCGGCCGCGGGCGGAAACAGCAGGCGGCAAGACTCCGCGATCGTTTGGAAACTGCTTCCCAACAAGACTCTTGAGCCCGTGCAGGTCTCTCTTGGCGTCACCGACTTCACCTTCACCGCGCTCGTCAGCGGCAACTTGAATCAGGGAGATGATCTGGTCATCGGCCAATCCACGAACAAAACATCGGCTACTCAGGCGCAGGCGCGCAATCCTGTGACTGGAGCAGGCGGCGGTCCCGGTGTTCCGCGCAGGTTCTAGACAGGTTTACAATACCCTCCGATGGCCGATCAAATCACGATCGCAATGGAATCAAAGGAAACCGTGGCGGGCGGCAAACCTGTTATTCGCCTCGAAAACGTTTTCAAGACATATGATCTGGGAGAAATTCAGGTCCAGGCCCTTCGCGGAGTTTCGCTCGAGGTGTATGAAGGTGAATTTGTGGCAGTCATGGGGCCTTCGGGCTCCGGCAAATCCACGATCATGAATATTTTGGGTTGCCTGGACCGCCCCACCAAAGGGCGCTACTTTTTGGACGGCGTGGACGTCTCGGGGATGACCAAGACGGAACTGGCGCGGATTCGCAACCGGAAATTGGGATTCGTGTTCCAGCAATTTAATTTACTGTCGCGGACTTCTGCCGTCGAAAACGTGGAATTGCCTACGGTATACGCGGGCGTTAGCCCCGAGGAGCGCACCAAGCGCGCCATGGAGGCGCTCACTCGCGTGGGGCTAGCCGACCGCGCCGGGCATCACCCTTCGCAACTCTCCGGCGGACAGCAGCAGCGCGTGGCCATTGCCCGCGGATTGGTGAACCGGCCAGCCATTCTGCTCGCCGACGAACCAACCGGGAACCTCGATAGCCGGACCTCGATCGAGATCATGGACATTCTGCAGACCCTGAACAACGAGCAGGGCATCACTGTCGTTCTGGTGACGCACGAGCCCGACATCGCACAATACGCCAAGCGCACGTTGCTCTTTCGCGACGGCAAATTGAAGCGGGACAGCCTGGTGCAGGACCGCTTCGACGCTCGCGAGGTGCTAAAATCGCTTCCCACGGTCGAGCAGCAAGCCGCAGAGGATGCGGCAGAGGAGGCCCAAAAGCTGGCCAAGTCCGAGAGGACTGTCTGATATTCGCGGCTAACTGAATCGCACATGGACTTCATGAACACATTCCGGCTTGCTCTGCGGGCGCTGGCACGCAACAAAATGCGCTCGGCGCTGACGATGCTGGGCATCATTATCGGAGTGGGAGCCGTGATCGCCGTCGTGAGCATCGGCCAGGGTGCGCAATATCTGGTCCAACAGGGCATTCAAGCCATGGGCACCAACGCTGTTTTCATCGCGGCGGGAAGCAATCGGGCGGGCGGCGTGCGGCAGGGATACGGCGGCGTGAAGACGCTTACAGTGGATGATATGAACGCCATCCTGCGGGAAATTCCTCTTATCAAGCAGGCCGCGCCGGCGCTTACCAGCCGCCAGCAAGTGGTGTATGGAAACCAGAACTGGAACACCAGCATTACCGGCACCGCGTCAAACTATTTCGATATACGAACCTGGCCGGTGCAGGCCGGATCGGTCTTCAGCAATGAAGAGGTGGACATCGCCGCGAATGTCTGTGTCATCGGAACCACTGTCGAAAAAATTCTTTTCGGGGACGAAAACCCAGTCGGGAAGACCATCCGCATCGGTAACCTACCGTTCCGTGTGGATGGCGTGCTCGAGTCCAAAGGGCAGAACGTGACGGGACAGGATCAGGACGACGTAATCTTTGCGCCGTACACCACCGTGCAGCGCAAAATTTCCGGGATCACCTGGCTGCAATTCATCGCTGCCTCGGCCGTTTCGCAGGAGGCGTCGCTGGCGGCGGTCGCTCCGATCACCAGCCTGCTGCGCGAACGGCACCGCATCCGTCCGGGCGACGACGCTGACTTCCTGATTCGCACGCAAGCGGACATTGCCGACCTGCAGAATCAAACGCAGGCGACCATGACCTATCTGCTCGGAGGGATCGCGTCGGTTTCGCTCCTCGTCGGCGGGATCGGGATCATGAACATCATGCTGGTTTCGGTAACCGAACGCACGCGCGAGATCGGCGTGCGCATGGCCGTCGGGGCGACCGAAGACGACGTGCGCCGGCAGTTCCTGGTGGAGGCGGTGACGCTCAGCATGATGGGCGGGTTTATCGGAATTATATTTGGACTCGTGGGTTCGGCGCTGATCAGCAATTTGCTGTCGTGGCCCACGCTCATTTCCGGCAAGGCCATCATCGCCGCAGTAATTTTCTCCGCCGCGGTGGGAATCTTCTTCGGCTACTATCCCGCGCACAAAGCCGCGCAACTCGACCCCATCGAAGCGCTGCGGTATGAGTAGCGCAGGCTGAAGCCCGTGCCACTAAAACGGAATATCTTCGTCGGTGACTTCCGGGCCTGCCTGCTCGCGCTCCGCCGGCGCGGAAGGTTCGGCGTCAAAATCTGCGGAGCCGGAGGCAGCCGCGCTGCGCGCCGCGCCGCCGCCCATCGAATCCGAACGCGAGCCCAGCATGCGGAAGTTGGAAGCATTTATTTCGTAGCTGGTCTTCTTTTGACCTTCCTTATCCGTCCACTCGCCTGATCGAATGCTCCCTTCCAGATAAATCTGCGCGCCCTTCTTCAGGTACTGCTGGGCAATTTCGGCTTGCTTGCCCCATACGGTGATCCTGTGCCACTCGGTGCGCTTTTGGCGCTCGCCGTTCTTATCCTTGTACGTTTCATCGGTGGCCATGGAAAAGTGGCAGACAGCTTGGCCTCCGCTTGTGTACCGCGTCTCTGGATCTTTGCCCAAACGTCCCACTAGAATCACTTTGTTGACGGACATAATTTTTCTCCAATTAACTGAGGAAGATAACACGGCCAAGAGCAGCGTGCAAATTTTGACGGGCGGGGATTGAAGTGCGAGGAATCCGAAAACGGTGACGCGGCGGTCCCGGTGTTCTCTGTGACTTCTGTGTTAAGGATTTTTCGGCGGAAAGGATTAACACAGAGAACGCGGAGAGAACACGGAGGTCACAGAGAAAGAAGGAAGGCGCAACGAAAATCCGGAATGTAAAGCACCTATACGGATCACGAGTCACGAACCACGATTCACGGCCGCCTATCCGGCAGTCGCGCCCATTTCCTTCAGCTTGGCGGCGGCGCGCTTAGCTTCGTCTGTTCCGGGATACAGGCGAACCACCGCGCGCAGCTCGCGCACGGCGGAGGCCTTCTGGCCGAGCTCCGCCAGGCAAAGTCCCTTTCTCATCCTGGCCGAAGCCGTCTTGAAGCTCTTCGGATAATTTTCAATCACTCTATTGTAGGCGTCGAGCGCCACTTGATATTGATTTTGCATGAAGGCGACTTCGCCGAGATAGAACTGCGCGTTGGAAGCCAGGTCGGTGTCGCCGTAATACTTCATGTAGTCCTGAAATTCCTGCGTGGCCAGGTCGTAATGCTTGCCGTTGATGTCCCGCAGGGCGTTGGAATACAGCACGTCTGCGGATGCGGGCGGGCCGGAAGCGGAGGGGGCAGGGCCACCAGGCGGGATCGTCGGGATTGTCCCGCTAGGTCCGGTCATCGCCGCGGGCGGAGCCGCTCCTGGAGCCGGCGAGGCCAATTTCGAGTCCACGTTTTGCAAGGTGTTCTGGATGTCGGTGAGCTTCTGATCGAGTTTGCCCATGCGCGCCTGCAAGTCGGCGACGTTATCCGAAAGGCCTTGCACCTGCGTGCCCATGGTGTCTAGTCGCGCCCCGGAAGCAGCCGAGAAGTCCTGCGTGGTCTTCTGAACGGCGGACATGGAGGTGTTGAGCTTGTTGACCGAGTCCAGCGACTGCTCGATGAGCGTGCGCTGCACGGCGGCATTTTGCGTGATCTCCGTCTGCATATTCTGCTGGCCCTGAATGAGCTGGGTCACGCCGGTTTGCAGTTCAATGATCTCGCGCGCAACCGCGCCTGCCGGCGCAGGGCCGAATAATGTTCCGCCAAGAGCTCCAGCGAGCATGGCGGCGCCAAAAAATAGAATCCATCGAATACGCAAGGTGGGCCTCCTCCGAGGGGGTCTCCTCGTTCTTGATATTTCTCCAAGGCTGGCCGGCCACGTCGTGAGGCCGGCCAGCCCTGGAGTCTGATTCCAGCTACTTACCCATTACGAAATGGGCCCTGCGATTCTGCTGGTAGCACTCTTCCGTGGATGCCGAGCAGAAGGGACGTTCCTTACCGTAGCTGACGGTTTCCATTCGGTCCGCGGAAATTCCCAGCGAAGTCATGAATTGCTTCGCCGCTGCGGCTCGGCGGTCTCCCAGAGCCAGATTGTACTCCGTGGAGCCGCGTTCGTCACAGTGGCCTTCAATGACGACTTTCAGCTGCGGATAAGAGCGCAAGAACTGAGCGGTCTGCGAGAGGGCTTCGCGAGCGTCGGTGCGCACGTCCGCCTTGTCGTAATCGAAGTAAGCATCCTTGACCTCCCTGTCGAAAAGCTGCTGGAGCGTAGGCTCAGCGGCCTTCGGTGGTGGAGGGGGAGCGCTGACCGTGATATGCACGTTGGCATCGGCGGAGCCTCCGGGCCCCGTAGCGGTGAGCGTGTAAGTAATCGAGTCCGTGGGAGTCACCCGCTGGGTGCCTTCCGCAGAAACGTTTCCAATCCCCGGTGACAGGCTCAGAGTGGTCGCATTGGTCGAGGACCAGGTCAAGGTGACCGACTCGCCTCTCTGAACGGTAGTGGGGGACGCCTGCAGATTCGCCGTGGGCTTTGCCGGCGGCGCCGCTGGAGGCGGTGGGGGTGGAGGTGGCGCTTGGGGCGCAGGCTTTTTACATGCCGCGCTCAGAGCGAGGATGGCGAGCAAAGTACCAAACAGAATCCTGGCGTGCGTACGTGTCCGCATCTTTCTTCTTCTTCCTCCTTTGACAATTTACGTGAGCTTCGGTTGTGAGTGCAAATACGAAATTAAGCCGTTTGACCTCAGTGGAAACGAATCCGCCGCCATTCCAAGGGAGCGCCTCATTTGGGCGACCAGTTGGGCGACTCATTCTGCCCCTGTTTGGTAAGCTGGCGGGCCTGGGTTCCGTCGGCCAGCATGGACCAAATTTGCCGCGTTCCCGTGCGCGTTGATTCGAACACCAGATGACGCCCGTCGGGAGCCCAGCTGGGCCGCTCGTTGCGGCCAACATCGCGCGTCAATTCGACGAGCTGGCGAGTAACAATCTCCATCACATAAAGGTCGTAGTTCCCGTTGGGGCGACGCCAGCTGAAGGCCAGCAACTGGCCGTTGGGAGACCACGCCGGATCGATGACATAACCCATGTCCGGCAGGTCCACTTTGGCCTGGCTCGACCCGTCCGAGTTCATGGTGTAGAGCTGCGGGATGCCGCCGCGGTCGCTGACGAAGGCGACTTGCTGGCCCGTCTTGGGGTTCCAGGAAGGCGAGGTGTTCGCACCGTTCGAATAGGTAAGCCGCTTGGGGCGCTGGCCTGAGGCATCCGTAATGAAGAGTTCCGGATTTCCAAACATGCTGGACATGAACATGAGCTGGGAGCCGTCGGGCGACCAGGAGGGCGAGGAATTTGTGCCCTTGAAGCGCGGCCAGGAGACCAGGTGGTTGGTCAACATCGAATACACGCAAATCTGAGCGGTCAGAACGCTGCTGCTGCCGGGCTGTGCATAACAGGTAAAAGCAACGCGCGAAGCATCCGGGGACCAGCGGGGTGTGAGGGCGATGGTGTGAGTTTGCGTCAGCTGATGCTGGTTTTCTCCGTCGTAATCCATGGCCCAGATTTCCTTGTTGCCGCTGCGATTGCTCACGAACGCAATCTGCGTACTGGCGATTCCCGGCAAGCCGCCGGAAAGTTTTCCGATGATTTCATCTGCGAATTGGTGCGCGAACGTGCGGACCTGCGATTCGGTGGCCTCTCCGCGATACACTTTTCCGATCACCGGCGGCAGGGAAGCGTCCCTGACGTCGTTCAGCCACGCTTGAATCTCCACGTTGCTGGCGTTGACGGAAAAATTTCCGAACGCGAGCAGTTGCGCCGACGCGGGAGCGCCGGACCAGGCCTTGTAGTCGACTTCCGCGGGCGTTCCGGGCGTCTGCAGCGGGTTAAAACTCTTGCTGACCAGCTCCAGGATTCCGCTGTAATCCAGGTCCGTCCGAACCACGTCGCTGAAGAGCACGGCGAGAGGCTGAGAAGGAGTATCCTTGGCCGCAAAATCCGCGACGCCGACTCGCGCCTTTGAAACTCCAAGTCCGGTGCCGGTCTTAAACCAATCCTGGGCCGACGTTCGCGCGGGAGCAAAAAGGCAGGTGGAACCACAGATGAACACTGATAAACACAGATAAAGATTCAGACGTGAGCGTATTCTTTTAGATCGTTTGCTGGGATCATGAATCATATGATTTCTTTTCCGGCCAGGATGTAAGTTGCGGATCATTCAACTGTCCTCATAGGCCTTAGCGGCGAAAATCGAAATAGAATTCGACAGTTACGCTGTTCCCTGGATAACCCGACGGCAGCGGCGACACGGGACTTGAGCTCTGAATCGCACGCAAAGCCGACCTGTCAACCGAACTGTTCCCGCTGGATTGTGTCATCTGGACGTTAGCTACCGTTCCGTCCTTCAAAATCTGAAACGTAAAATTGCTTCGCGGAGCCCACCGCACGGTCGGGTCTACTGTGGATTGCAACCAATTGCTGCTGATCCGGTTTCGCACGGCATCCACGTACGAAGGAAATCTGCCGGAGAAATCGCCGCCGCCGGGGCCGACAGCGTTGGACCCCACGCCCCCTTGTGTCGGGCCATTATTCGGTGCAAAGGACGAGTAGGGAAGCGCCGGGGCACCACCCTGTCCGTAGGGCACCGCGTTCGTCGGCGGCGGTGTCTTGTCTTCAAAAACCTTGGACGGGCGGGAGACAATCTTGGGGGTCTTTTCCTTGGCGAATTCCGGAATCTTTTTTACGTCGGGCTCAATTTCCTTCGGCTGGGGTTTCGGCGGCTCGGCTTTGTAGAGGCCTTTGCTGGTGTCCACGACCTGGCTCTGCGTTACGACATCGGGCCGGGGTAACATGATTCCGGGGAGCTTGGCTACGAGCCCTACGGTAACGGCGCTGCCGCCTCCGGCGCTTCCCCACATATCGCCGGTATGCGAGAAGATTGTGGAAACCGTCAGCGAACCGAACAGGAGCGCATGAAATGCGACCGACCAGAAGAAGGGCTTCTTCAGACTTTCAGCGCCGGGATGGTGAGGGGCGTAAGCCATAAGTCTCAATGAGGAGCTTCGTCGAGAGGCTCTGTCACCACGCTGATATTTTGGATGCCGGATTGGCGCAAAGTGTCCACAACGAGAGCAAAGGCGCCGAACGGTACCGTCTTATCGCACCGCAGAAAGACCGCCTCTCCCTGCGGATTATGCAATTGGGCGTGGACCTTGTCACCCAGTTCGTGGATGTTGACGGCGGCGTCTCCGATATAAATGCGCTGGGCGCGATCAATGGAAACGACGACGCGCGATTCCGAGATTTCCTTTACCGTCTTGGTCTTGGGCACGTCCACTTCGATGCCGGATTGCAAAATGGGCGCGGTGATCATGAAAATCACGAGGAGGACCAACATGACGTCCACAAAAGGGACGATGTTGATCTCCGAAAGAGAAGTCCCGGTTTGGCGCGCCAGTTGTGGCATCTTCGTTTTCTTCTAACTGCGGTCCGCGCAATTTAAATTCAAAAGAAAGAAAAAACCTTTAACACAGAGAACACAGAGAAAACCGAGAACGCAGATTTTGATTGGACATCCTTTTGCCCTGCGTGCTCCGTGCTAAACAATTTCGCCTGTGTTTCAACCTTTTCACCTTTACCCGCGCTGGCCCGCATACAGTTTTTCGACGACGGCTGTGACTTCCAACGCGAAACTATCCATTCGCGAGCTGAGATCCCTGATATCGTGCAAAAAATGGTTGTAAGCGATCACGGCAGGTACGGCGGTGAAGAGCCCCGCCGCCGTAGTGATCAGCGCTTCGGCGATGCCGGGCGCAACCGCGCGAAGACTCGCAGCCCCGGCATTGCCCAGGCCTGTGAACGCGTCCATGACGCCCCACACGGTGCCGAAAAGGCCGATGAAGGGCGTGACCGATCCCGTCGTCGCCAGCCACGGCATATACTTTTCCACTTTACGCACTTCCTCGCCCGCGGCCAACTGCATGGTGACGGTGACGGCATTGAGGCTGGTGATTTTGCCGTGCGGGTTTCCTGCGCGGACCTGGCTTTCGATCTCGCGGAAACCAGCGCTGTACACCGATTCGAGCGGAGAACCGCCTCCGCCCATTTGCCTCGGATCGGGTAGAGTTCTGTTCGTGCGAAAAATGCGAAGAAAGAGGGAGGTCTGGCGGTTGATGCGCGAGAACATCCCCAATTTTTGAAGGATAAGCGCCCAGGAAAAAAGTGAGAAAGCCAAGAGCATCGCGAGAACGACTCGAGCAACCCAGCCGGTCTGCTCGATGAGCGTGTTAAGTTGGCCGGCGTACAGCAAAAATGCAGGTAACGGAATGGTTTCCCCCTCAGCAAGCCGATCGATGGCCCCTACGGGCAACCTAGCACACGCTCAAAACGCGGTCAAACGATAACGGGCGCAATTGTGCTTGATTGTGCCGGGTAGTATAACACATCGTATTACGATGTATTATGGGCTGCCCGCGGTGAAGGCCGGGTTGCTGGGGAGAAGAGAAGCTTAACACAGAGAACACAGAGAAGAGAGGAGAAATCGGCTTGCGGAGGCTCGCCCTTGGAAAGACCAAAACCCGCAGGCTGAAGCCCGCGCCACACAACCCGTCGCCCTGAATTCAGTATGGTATGATTTGACTGGAACTGTGGCGCAAGAATTCGACATTCGTCTCGATACACTGACCAGCGCGAACATCAGTTCGCCCGAAGGCGCAGCCGCGCTTTCCGCCGGGGCCTCGGCAAACAATACCTTTTACATCGAGACCTTCGGCTGCCAGATGAATGTCCACGATTCCGAGAAAGTTGCCGGGGTGCTCCTCGGCCGCGGATACCGGCAAGTCGAAACGGTCGACGCGGCCAGGCTGGTCCTCTATAACACCTGCAGCATTCGCGAAAAAGCCGCGCAAAAAATATTTTCGCGCCTCGGCGCTTACCGGAAATATCCCGGCGAAGAAAAAATCATCGGCGTTCTGGGCTGCGTCGCGCAGCAAGAAGGGGAGGAGATTTTCGAGCGCTCGCCCTGGGTGCGCCTGGTGTGCGGTTCGGCAAGCTACAGCAAGCTTCCCGGCCTGATTGCGGAGTTGGAAGCCGGGAACCGCCGCGTCATGGGCCTGGACACCGATACCGATGCGACGTTTGAGACGGAAATTACGCGGCGCGACAACCCCTTCCGCGCGTATCTGACGATCATCGAGGGCTGCGACAAGGCCTGCTCCTACTGCGTCGTGCCGTTCACACGCGGGCCGGAACGCAGCCGCGCGAGCGCGTCCGTCCTCACGGAGGTCCGCAGGCTGGCCGATGCGGGTTACTCGGAGATCCAGCTTCTCGGGCAAACGGTCAATTCCTACTCCGACCCGTCCCCAAAGCAAATGTCTTTCGCGGAACTTCTGGCGGCCGTGGCGGCGGTTCCAGGAATTCGGCGCGTACGTTTTACAACGTCCCATCCGCGGGACTTCGGACGCGACATCGTCGAGGCTATCGATTCGGTGCCGGAATTGTGCGACCACGTGCACTTGCCCGTGCAGTCGGGATCGACGCGCATCCTGCGGGCCATGCTGCGCACCTACACGCGCGAGGAATACCTCGAGAAGATCGCCATGATTCGCGCGGCGCGCCGGCCCATCAGCGTTACGTCAGACATCATCGTGGGCTTCCCGGGAGAAACGGAAGAGGACCTCGAAGAAACACTTTCCCTGCTTGATGCCGCGCAATACGACGGAGTGTTCGCCTTCCAATACTCGCCGCGTCCCAACACATCGGCGCAGCATATGCCCGACGCCATTCCCGAGGAAGAAAAGGGCCGCCGCCTGGCGCTGGTAATGGATCGCCAACGTGAAATCCAGCGCGCGCGCAACGAGGCCCTTGCAGGCCAAACATTTGAAGTGCTGGTCGACGGGGCCTCGCGGCGCCCGGGCCAGTGGTCGGGTCGCTGTTCGAGCAACCGAATTCTAAATTTCACTTCGCCGCAGGAGAACCTTCTGGGAGAATATGTTCAAGTGCGAGTTTCGAGCGCCAGCCCGAATTGTCTCGTAGGTGAACACGTGTTCTGATTTTCGGGCGGGCCGCCCTTTGCAGCTCAGGGTAAACCCGCACCCGGCGTCCGGGAGGCATCGATGGAAGTCGAAATGAAAATCCGCGGACTGATGATGGACCCCGTCACGAACATGCCCATTGTTGTGCTCAAGGATGCGCAGGGGACGGCGGTTTTGCCGATCTGGGTGGGAATTTACGAAGCCAACGCCATCGCGCTCGAAATCGAAAAAGTGCAGACGCCTCGTCCGATGACGCACGACTTGCTGCGCAACGTGTTCCTGGGCCTCGATGTGCGCGTGCAAAAAGTTGTCGTCAACGATCTGAAGGACGACACGTTTTACGCGCTCATCTGGGTGGAGCGCAACGGGGAAATTTTTTCCATCGATTCGCGCCCGAGCGACGCCCTGGCCCTTGCCCTGCGCGTCGATTGCCCCATTTTCGTGGAAGACGAAGTCCTGAAGAGCTCGAAAATTTCCAGCGCCATCTCCGAAAAATCCACGAGCGAAGAGCTTCGCAAGTGGCTCGAAGGCCTGTCCGACGAGGACCTCGGCCGGTACAAGATGTAAGGCCTGGAGCCCCGCAACACAACCACACAGACGGGGCTCGTCAGAAACTGCCCTGGAGCCAGCGATGCTTTGTGATTCGTTAGAGCCCTAACGCATAGCCGACGAAATCCTTCAGCGCGAACCCGGGCTTCATCGGCACGAAATTCGGATCGATATTCAGCACGGAATTGGCGTCCCCGAAGATCAGACCCAAAAATACTTCCGCCACAATGCGGCCGCCCACTGGTCCGAGCCTCGGAGTGTCGATCACGATGGATTCTTTGACGGGTATCTTGACTGGTTCCTGGTTCCTGATGGCCTCGGCGAGGATATAGGTCCACAACGGGCAGTTCCCGGCAAAGACGTTGCTCACCGAGAGGATATTTTTCTTGGGCAGGGGAGAAACCGCTTTCCCAATGAGAATGTCCTTGTCGGCGAGCGGCGTGACACCCATGGCCCGGGCGACGTCCTGGCCCGACGGCAAACCGAGTCGCCAACTGCGGATCAGATTTCGCTCGGCAAGCGATGAGGGGTCTTTCGCGACCGATGCCGGCAAATGATGGAGCGGGTTTACCAGCGAAGTATCAATCCGGTAGGCGAATTGAAGGCGTTTCTTGTTCTCATCCTTGGTGCCGTCGTACGTCCGGGTATCGATATCGATAAACCGTCCCCAATCGATGCCCCAGTGGGGATTCATCGGGCGGAATCCTGTGAGGCCTTCCGGAAAGCCCTGAGAAGGAACCGGGAAAATCGGAAGCAAAATCTTGTCGTTCAGGCGATATCCGGGGCGAATCATGGAATGGCCCAGGCGGTACGCGGCGACGGAGAATTCCACGGGCATGAACGGGTCATTCTTCCAGTGAAAGAATTCGAGCCTGCGCCGATCGTACCGGCCCGCCGTCTGCAAGGCCTGGATGACGCTGGAATGGATGACTCGCGGGAGGAAATCATTGAGCAGCATGTACTGATAGTGGAATCGAACGAATTGCTGAACCTTCGGAAATTCAAGATGCGGGTGCTCGGAAACGACTCGATTGTGAAATCGCTCAAACAAGCCTTGCAGTTGGGAAACGATGCTGTTTTCGTCGTTGCGGGGATCGCCGATCAGCGCGCGGCCGTTCTTGCTCCGAACGAGATCCGTGGCATGCGCTGATCCGCCGGAAATCGGATCGCCCAGCAGAAACTTCGAGGACCCATCGTACATGTACGGCTGATCGTCCGGACCGCGGCCGTAGACATTGTCCAGATCGAATGCCGGGGTGCGGAAATCCGTGAGACCGCCGGGATCGTTCTGTTTCTGGAGGCTGCTTTCAGGATCAAACGTAATATCGTGATCCATGAACTGGCCAAGATAGGTGTAGAGTGCCGGAATCCCACTCTCCTCGTCGTCCTTGCCGTCTTTGGGCTTGTCGAACGTGGCCGACATTTCTCTGCCCAGCTTGCGAAGGACGGCCAAGTTGTGATCTTCACCGACGCCGAATTGCGCGGCGGGCAACGATCGGAACATCCTTCCAAACCTGCCTTGGAACAACGGGGATGATCCCGTCGACTCGAGCCCGCGTATCGGGACGCTGTGTTTTCCGCTCATTGCGCATCTCCTTGGACATCCATGGTGAGATTCAGAAAAAATTGCTGCCGGAGTCCTTCTTGTTTGTCGCCGGATCCCCGGTATTCCCGCACTAAAGCGCGTCCGCTGCTGCTTCCCCCGTTTCTACTGCGCCTTCCATGAATCCTTGCCAGGCTTCGGAGAGATGTTCGCCGGCAAACAGCACACGGCCATGAGGCCTGGAGAGGGCAGGGCGCACACTGAACCATTGCTCGGGGCGATAGAAGGCATACGCTCCCCCGATGCTTTTCTCTCTTTGCCAGGGTTTTTGTTTCAAAAAGACCGCGGGAATTTTAGGTTTCACTTGCAGGGCCTCGCAAATGTCGCCAGAAATCCAATCGGCAAGACGATAACCCTTTTCACTGGCCAGGTCATCCGCTTTGTCGCCGATCGCGTAACTGCAAATGACTCCCTCGGGGCCCTTCTGGCCAAATGTGCTCTCAAAACAGAAATCCGAAACGCGATTTGAGAACATGGAGAATCCGCTTCCCTTGCTGGGAGGCCATATTTTCTCCCAGAATTTTTCAGGAAAAAGAACGGCAGTCTTGGCAATCCTGGCATATTGCAACTGCTGAGTGGCGTTGTGTTGCTCTTCGGGCAGGGCCGGGCTCCAGTGGATTCGGCTCAAACACGGCGCCGGAATGGCGCAGATGCACGCATTTCCCTCAATCGTCAGCCCCTGGCGCGTGGTTACCTTGACCATGCCGTTTCCCTGGTGGATCTTCGTGACCTCTTGATTCTTGTGAAGGGAGGTTCGCTTCGCATTAATCGCATCTACAAACGCATCGCTCAGCCGGGCGTTCCCCCCGACAACTTTCCTGTCCATTTCATCGAAATTGTTGCTGAAGGCATATTCCGCGCCGGCGGAGTAAGCGGACGTCTGACGAATCGACTCGCCGAAGTCGGTGCTGTCCATCAAGTCCCGGCGTTCCAGTTCCGCCTGGCCGAAGCCAATCTGTTTTAATTTCGTCCACCAGTCGATGCGGTCCAAATTCTCATTCCAACAGACGTCATTCTGATGCTGGTTCATCTCTTTGCAAAATTTCTGGAACTTTTTGTGGATGGCCTTCGGGAAAGGAAATGCGCCGGCTGGGTAAGTCTGGAGCGGCAGGCCTTCTTGCCAGAACGAAAGGCCGTATCGGTGGTCCATTGTGCGCAGGTGGAAGTGTTTGCACAGCGCGATCATGCGCTTGTGGTCGCTGCCGATCCATTCGCCGCCAAGTTCGTAGACGAGCGGCGGGAGTCCCTGGCGATGATGCTCCTCGGTGTGGACTCTCCCTCCGTACCGGTGGTCCGCCTCCAGGACGTCGACTTCCCACCCTTGTTGAACTGCTCGGTAGGCGGCGGCGAGACCGGCGAGACCGGCCCCAACGACGATGCACTTTTTTTTAGCCACGGGCTACCTCCGCTGGAGTCTGCCGCCGGGCCGCCCAGCGCCCGGGACAACTCCGAATTAAGGCTCCAACAGGCTAAAGCTTCTTTTCTAAGCGTGGGAGTATACCCGAAGCCAAGTCCCGTCAATATTAATTAATCATTTTTTTCGGAGATCAGAACAGCAAGCCCATTCGGCCAAGACCGATGGCGGCTACAAGAGGACCCGCCGGGGGCGCAATTCTGGTGGAAAAGGCGCGCCCGTAATCGAGAATCCGCTGAAATCCCTCCATGCTCGCCTCGCCCCGACTCTATCTTTGACAAATTATTTAATGTGATATCCTCCACGCGGCGGAAATACAGACCCGGGCGCCCCGACCCGAAGTAAAGCCATTTTCCCAAGTTTCAGACAAACGGAGGCTCGCCATGAACCAGCAATCCGGCCCTCAAAATCCCCTGGTGCTGTCTTACCTGGCCATGCGGAAGGCTGTTGGGATTGTAGGATTCGCGCTTCCTATTGTATTGGCTGTCGGAAAGATTCTCCTGCAAGGGCCCGGAATACAAGACTCGATCAGCAGTTACCACTACACGGATATGCGCAGCGTGTTCGAGGGAAGCTTAAGCGCGATCGGAGTGTTCCTATTGTCCACCACGGGATACGACCGCCAAGATGAAATTGCCGGGCGTCTGGCTAGCGCCTTCGCCTTTGGAGTAGCGCTTTTTCCAACGACCCCGGGCGCAGGAGCTACTGCGCAGGATAAAATCATTGGTGGCGTACACCTGTCGTTCGCTGCGCTTCTTTACCTCACGCTGGCCTACTTCTCGATTGCGCTGTTCACCAAGACTGGTCCGGAGAACCGGCCCACTCCGCGAAAGCTTCAGAGAAATGTGGTCTATCGCGTGTTCGGATATACCATCGTGGCGTGTCTTTTATTAATTCTAATCGTCAAACTTCTCTCGGCTAACGCACTTTTGCAGCGGCTCCGTCCGGTATTTTGGCTTGAGTCCATTGCAACTATGTCCTTCGGCGTCTCCTGGCTTACGAAAGGGGAGACAATCCTTAAGGACCAACAACTCTAGAAACTCGCAAGAAACTGTCCTTCGATTTTTGCGAAATTAAAATTACCCAGCCAATCGGAAATTCAGATTGACACCGATTTTCTTTTCATGGTACCTACCCCGGCAGACTAATCCTTAATTACGGCGACATTTTTGGGGGTGACCCAGGTAGAAAGTACATCGGGCCCCGGCGCTGCTAGGACGGCCTTGCAACATTTGGGCCCCCACGGGCAAGTCTAGCCACGCGATCCCTTTTACCGCCGAACAAGACCCGAAAAGTCAGGAGAATCGCAATGGCTCAAGTTGACGTGCCGTTGGTGCGCTCTCAGTTTGCGCAAACCTCGCGAGTCGATCATTGGTGGGTACAGCCACTTGTCGTTTTTCTGGGACTATCCGCCTTCATTGTCTACTCCACTTGGGCGGCTCTTCAAGGCCAGCACTACAGGTTTGGGCCGTACCTTTCTCCGATGTATTCGCCGGAATTGTTTGGCGACCCACTGCATGCCTGGTTCGGAGTCAAGCCGGAGTGGATGCCGGGCTGGGTGACCGCTGCGATGCTCATCTTGTGGGCCCCCGGCGGCTTCCGGGTGACTTGCTACTATTATCGCGGAGCGTACTACAAAGCCTTTTGGGCGGACCCCCCGTCCTGTACTGTGGGCGAGCCTCGCAAGACCTATCTTGGGGAGCGCTCTTTCCCGTTGATCCTGCAAAATGTCCACCGGTATTTTCTTTACCTGGCGTTGGTGTTTCTCATCATCCTTGCCCGCGATGCCTGGGATGGTTTTTGGTTTGACGGCCGCTTTGGCGTTGGAATCGGCTCTCTCGTGCTCTTAACGAACGTGACTCTACTGAGCTGCTATGCATTGGGGTGTCACTCGCTTCGCCACCTGATTGGTGGAATTCGCGACCGCATTTCCGGCGCGCCCGTGCGCAAGCAGGCCTACGACTGCGTCAGTTGTCTCAATCGCCGCCACATGCTTTTTGCCTGGTGCAGCCTGATCTGGGTGGCGTTTTCCGACTTTTACGTTCGCATGTGCTCGATGGGCGTGTGGAGCGACTGGAGGATCTTCTAGTGCCCGAGTACATAACGCATGAGCACGATGTGCTGGTGATTGGGGCCGGAGGAGCCGGCTTGCGCGCCGCAGTGGAAGCCTCGGCCGCAGGCGTGAAAGTGGCGGTGATCACGAAGTCGCTCCTGGGCAAGGCGCACACCGTCATGGCCGAAGGAGGCATCGCCGCCGCGCTCTCCAACGTCGACGATCGGGACAGTTGGCGCGTCCACTTCGCCGACACCATGCGAGGCGGCCAGTACCTGAACAATTGGCGCATGGCCGAACTGCATGCCAAGGAAGCGCCGCAGTGCGTGCGAGAACTCGAATCCTGGGGCGCGCTCTTCGATCGCACGCCCGACGGGCGCATTCTGCAACGCAATTTCGGCGGGCATAGGTATCCGCGGCTCGCGCACGTGGGCGACCGCACCGGCCTGGAAATGATTCGCACATTGCAGGATCACGGAATACATCTGGGCCTTGACGTCTTCATGGAATACACGGTCGTTACGCTTCTGAAGGATGGCGATCGCGTGGTCGGCGCATTCGGCTATGACCGGGAGCGCGGCAGGTTTCACCTGTTCCAGGCGAAGGCAGTAGTGTTGGCGACGGGAGGTATCGGGCGCGCATACAAAATTACCAGCAACAGTTGGGAATACACAGGTGACGGCTTGGCCCTTGCGTACGAAGCGGGCGCGGGATTACAGGACATGGAATTCGTGCAATTCCATCCGACCGGAATGATCTGGCCGCCGAGCGTTTGCGGCCTTCTGGTCACGGAAGGAGTTCGCGGCGATGGAGGCGTGCTCCGAAATAAGGAAGGGCGCCGCTTTATGTTCGATTCCATTCCGCCGCTGTACGCGGGCCAAACCGCCGACAACGAAGAGGAAGGCTGGCGGTATACGCAAGGCGACAAAAATGCCCGCCGCCCTCCTGAACTCCTGACGCGCGATCACGTGGCGCGCTGCATCCGCACAGAAGTGCGCGAGGGACGCGGGAGCCCCCATGGCGGCGTATTCCTCGACATCTCCTGGATCAAGGACAGAATTCCCAACGCCGCCGAACACATCAAGAAAAAACTTCCCAGCATGTACCACCAGTTCAAGCAACTGGCGGGTATCGACATCACCCGGGAGCCCATGGAGGTCGGCCCGACCACGCACTACATGATGGGCGGCGTGCGCGTGGATGCCGAGTCGCAGATGACCGACGTCCCCGGCCTGTTTGCCGCCGGAGAATGCGCGGCCGGACTGCACGGCGCAAATCGTCTCGGAGGCAACTCACTCTCCGATTTGCTTGTCTTCGGAAAGCGAGCCGGCGACTACGCCGCGCGCTTCGCGAAAGAACATTCGCAAGGAAAAGTGGATCCGGAGGAACTCGCGGAGGAGGAGAGGCGCGCCCTGAAACCCTTTGAAAACCATGGCCCCGCGCCGTACATCATTCAATACGCCTTGCAAGAGACCATGCAGGATTTGGTCGGCATCGTCCGCACGGAAGAGGAAATGCTCCAGGCGCTCAATACCATCCAGGAATACAAAAAGCAGGCCGGGAGCGTCGGAGTCCCCGGACACCGCGAATACAATTCCGGTTGGCATGCTGCCCTCGATTTGCAAAACCTGATCGTGGTTTCGGAGATGGTCACACGAGCGGCGCTGGAACGAAAAGAAAGCCGCGGCGCGCAGTTCAGGGACGACTACCCCACGAAAGATGAAGCCTATGCCGGCTTCAATATTGTGGTCTCGAAAGGCGCTTCGGGCGAAGTCCAGTTGCGCCGCGAACCGATTCCGCCGATGCCCGATGAACTGAAACAGATCATTCAGGAGATGAAGTGATGGCCAACGCGACGTTCCGAATTTGGCGCGGAGAGAAGGGGGCCGGGCAATTCCGAGATTACACCCTCGAAATCTCGGAAGGCATGGTGGTGCTCGACGCGATTCACCAGATTCAGGCCTCTCAGGCGTTCGATCTCGCCATTCGCTGGAATTGCAAGGCGGGCAAGTGCGGCTCCTGCTCTGCGGAAATCAACGGCTCGCCCCGGCTGATGTGCATGACCCGCCTGAATTCGATTCCGCTCGACCGGCCGGTAACGGTCGAGCCAATGAAGGCCTTTCCTCACATACGGGATTTGGTCACAGATGTTTCCTGGAACTACCAGGTGAAGAAAAAGATTAAGAAATTCAAGCCGCGGCCTCCCGACGCTCCTGACGGAACCTGGCGCATGGACCAGACGGACGTGGACCGCGTGCAGGAGTTTCGGAAATGCATTGAGTGCTACCTTTGCCAGGACGTCTGCCACGTCTTGCGCGACCACCACATGCACGACCAGTTCATCGGTCCGCGATTTCTGGTGTACACCGCCGCGCTGGAAATGCATCCGCTCGATGTGGAGGACCGCATCGGCGATTTGCGGAAAGAGCAGGGCATCGGGCTGTGCAACATCACGAAATGCTGCACCAAGGTTTGCCCGGAAAATATAACCATTACCGACAACGCGATTATTCCCCTGAAGGAACGTGTCGTGGATCGCTTTTTCGATCCACTCTCAAAGTTGTTCCGCGTCTTCAGTTCCAGCGGAGGATAGGAGGTTTTTATGAATTTCGACTTGAAACCTATTTCAGTTGAAAGCATTCCGGAGGCGTTGGCAAAGGTGGAACGCTACCGCCTGTTGAGCGAACCCAGCCTGGCGGAAAGCATCTGCCTGGATATTTTGGCCATCGCGCCCGGCCACCAGCAAGCTTTGATTGCGCTGCTGCTGGCGCGAACCGATCAGTTCGGCACAGGAATGACCGTGGCCAAAGCTCGCGAAGTTCTGTCGCAGATCAAGGGCGACTACGAGCGCGCTTATTATGCAGGTATTATTTCCGAGAGAAATGGCCACGCCCACCTTCGCCAGGGCGGCCATGGCAGCAATTCCGTTGCTTACTACGCGCTGCGTGAGGCTATGGAGCACTACGAGCGCGCCCAGGCTCTGCGCCCGCCCGGCAATGACGACGCGATTCTCCGTTGGAATACCTGCGCGCGAATGATCATGCGCGATCCGGAAATTCATCCTCTGCCGCATGAGGATTTCCAGCCAATCACGGGCGAGTAGGATCTGATTTTGTGGGATAGGCTTCAGAGACTGTGTGGGAACTGCGAATCTTTGTGGGGCACGGCTTCAGCCGTGCCGTGAGGTGTTTGGCATCAACCCGGCTTTAGCCGCTGATCTGTTCGAGATCGAGTTGTCACGCATACTCTTCAGCCTGTCTGATTTTGACTTGGTATAACGGAACGAAAATCAAAACCTGACAGGCTGAAACCCGACTTACTTATGCATTGCCTGATGGCGCATGACAAGCAATATGGCTGCCCCGGCAATCGCCGGGACGGCTAAGGTCAACATGCCGGTCTGATAATTTCCAGTGAGATCTTTTGCGCGGCCCATCCAATACGGTCCCACAAATCCTCCGACAATCGCGATCGTGTTCGCCGTGGCGATCCCCGCTGCCGCGGATCTGCCCGTAAGAAAGCTGGAAGCGATGGCCCACGAGGGGCCAGCCGTCGCATTGAACCCGATGAAGATAATGGCGTACGCCGGAATCGCCAAGATCGGTGCAACGGTAAGGCCGCCCACGATGAACGCAGCGGCGATCAGGACGCATGGCACGACCAGATGCAAGTACCGTTCGCCCGCACGGTCCGAGTGCTGGCCATTGAGCACCAGGCCGAGAGCGCCCAGGATGCCCAGGATCGCGATCGCGAATCCAACGTTGGTATTCCCAAGCCCCGTGGCTTGCTGAATGAGCACTGGCGCCGAAAACGAGAACGCATAGAAGCCGATGTAGATGCACAGCAAATAAATCCCAAGCTGCCACACACGCGGATTCAAGATGGCTCGCAATGCGCCTTCGCTGTGTCGCTCGCCGATTGCGGAATTGTCCGCGCGCAACTGATTTAAGAGCCACTCTCGTTCCCCGGAAGTGAGCCACCTCGCTTCCGCCGGGGTGTTCGGCAGATAGATGAAAAAGATGACGCTGAGAATCACGGCGGGGAATCCCTCCGCCAGAAACAGCCACTGCCAGCCGGCGAGGCCCATACGCCCCTGGAGGTTGAGCAGCGCGCCTGCAAGCCCGCCCATGAAGACCGAGCTGAGCGGCAGCGCCACGTAAAACCGGCTAACGGTTCGCGCGCGCACGTTGGCCGGAAACCATTGGCTGAGGTAGTAGACCACTCCGGGGAAGAAGCCCGCTTCGGCCATGCCCAGCAGAAAACGCACGACGTAAAACTGCACCGGCGTCTTCACCAACATCATGCCCATCGCCAGGAGACCCCAGGTCAGCATGATCCGCGCGATCCACCGGCGCGCGCCGAAGCGGTACAGCAAGAGGTTCGAGGGGATCTCGCACGCCGCATAGCTCAGGAAGAAAAGCCCCGCTCCCAGGCCGTAGCTCGACGCGCTGAAGTGCAGGTCGCGATTCATCTGCAGCGCGGCAAAGCTGATGTTCACGCGATCCGTATACGCCA